>Ga0187886_1000293_pt1 | contig 64538 bp, 66 predicted proteins | sample June2016WEW_20_1_FD_133001 | JGI IMG/M metagenome (GOLD analysis project Ga0187886, IMG submission 133001) | Peatland microbial communities from SPRUCE experiment site at the Marcell Experimental Forest, Minnesota, USA - June2016WEW_20_150 | ecosystem: Environmental > Terrestrial > Soil >... | reverse complement strand
CCGCAGAAAACCTATCAATAGCGCTCGACGTGATAGAGCTAAGGCCATCAAACGAGAAGAGCTCGTGGTGGAAAGAAGCAGAAGAGAAGATGATAGCCCAATTTTGTCTTTTCACCTCCAAAACATGACTGGCAGATGAAATAGATGGCTCGAAAAGAACGATGTTCCCAATGTGGAAGTAAGAAAATAACAGTCCAAGCCAGTTCTAAGAAGTGTGAAGTCTGTGGATTTCAGTGGAGTGGAAAAATGGGAAGGAAGACTTCAAGAAAAGAAAGAACAAGATACTGAGAGAAGATTAGATGAGCCTCTGTATCCTTTGACTTCCTTCTCCTTGTTCTTTGGCGCGCGCGAAGTTTTCGCGGGAATAGAGCATCGCTTTTGGCATTTTGGCATTATTCGCAAGAGCCCTTGACCATCGAGCAGTCCTATGGAGAATTGAGAAAACCAAGTATATAATATAGAATCGGTTTGCCCTGTTTTCCATAGGACAATCTAAGCAGGCTAAGACGTTGGTGCAAGCGCATGTACAAGATGGCAAAATCGTTGCGTTCGCTCAGCGAGCGATTTAGTATTCTTCCTTCTTCCAGATGTTGTAGGGACATTGTCTCCAGCAGTACGTGCTGCTCTTGTAAATGCAACCCTGACATTCAAGTCTGTCAAACCGTCTACGCCTGCTCATAAACAGACTCTCTCAATATTCTTATGACACTTCCTTCTCATTAAGTCTGGCCTCACTCTGCAGCGCGCGCGATAAACGTAAATATGCAGGACTTCTGATATGTTGTGAGGAGTTTATTATGGTCAAGTGCGCGAAATGTGGTAAAGATATTCCTGCAGGACAAGAAGTGAAGAAAGGCATCTTAACAAAAAAAAGCTATCATAAGGAATGTGCACCCAAGTAGAGTCAATACTCATCAGTATTGCACAGGCACTTCCCTAACCTTTATCCTCTGAAGACAATTATTTTCTTTTATCTTTTTTTCTTTAGTGTCTCGACTAATCCGTATGGGTCCAAGCGCGCGCACCAGAAACGTCGTAAGTGCACGTCAAGACTGTTGTAGTTAAGATTTAAGACAGCCTTAAATATCAGAATGGCGAGCATCCTGAGAAATAGGGATTTGCATGAGTAAGGAATCGGCAGTCTGTAACCCTGAAGATGTACGGTTTAGGAACATAATTGGAATGGGATTGGACTTTTCTTCTATGATAAGACTCTTCAAAAAAGACTCAGAGACCACGTTGTGGGAGAAGATAGTTGAAGATCATGGACCAAGAATCTTCAAAGCCCAATCTAAAGAGGAATTCGACGAAATTCACAAGGAATTTTGTAAATGGGGATCGAGAAATATAGTACTGGCTCAAAAAAGAACAAGGAACGGGCGCATCATAAAGGAAGGGCCAGCAACTTACGGCCAGATTGCAAAAACCTTCAACGTTGCTTTGAAAGTGGCTGTATATTACTGTCATCTGCCTGACTATCAAAGAAGTGCTAAGATTGTGGAGTGGCTGCATGCAGGTGTCGATACCCGTATGATGGCAATGCTCAAGAAAAGGCTGAAGGGAAAACACCCAGAGTACTTCGAGGGTTGGCCAGAGGCGGTGAAGGATGTGGACAGCGAAAAGAAATACTCGGAGCTTCAAGAAGTTGTTCGTATATTCATCAGGGAGAAACACGACGAAAAGCTTCGGTTGCCAGTGCAATTTGATGACGTCTATTGGTATAGAATAACACAAGGACTCGAAAAGGATTGCTGAACTAGCATGCGCGAAATATCACATTGAGGTCAGAGTGACCATCGAGAAAGCCTTCCGGTTGAGGCTTATTGACACTCAGACAAAGAACGGCCGCAAACACCGCAGGGGTATGGACACGCTGAATGCGATCAAGTTCGCCCCTCAAACTGTGACCAAAGCTGCAGAGGAAATGTTTGGCACTAGCGAATACAGGAAAGTGCTGGTCGTCTGGGATGTTGAAGACGAGAGCGTGATTGAAAAAGGGAAAAGTCTCTATAGGATTGAAATTTGGAAAATGTCAGACCTCATAAACCAGCTAACGCAACGAGTGAACACGAAATCATACCGAGATGATGTTTTGAGGACGATTCAGCTTATTTCAGCAAGAGTCAGAAATTCCTAGCCTTGTTTTGGTTCAAGGTGTTCTCCGACCCCCTCCCCCTAGTCTTTGCTGCCTTTCGCCACCTCTACAAGAAAAACTTTGCGGGTCTGTCACAGTTCTGGGAGGATAGAGAGGGCAGAAAAAGTCAAAGAGCTATTCGTCCATGTGCCCCTCTTTCATGAGCGTTGCCAAAATCTCTATCGTGTTCGAGATGGATGAATAGGCAGAGTCGAGCAATTCTTCGTGATTTCCCTTGATCTCAAGAGCCTGTAAGACAGCAAGATCTATGGCACGCCTGACCTGATTTTTAGTTCTCAGTTGCTCAAGGATAGACGGAAGCTTTACCTTCGCATGTCGCTGGAAGACTTTGATGAGTTGCTCTCTCTGCTCCGGCTTTAGTTTGGTTGAGTCAAGAACGAGAAACCTCTGAAGTATGTATTGGTCAAGTCCCATAAAGGCCCCTTCTGTTTCTGCTCGTCTCGAAAGGATCTGAGCAATGTTAACTGTGGAATTGAACCATAATGCCAGTATTTTGGCATCTTCATCACTCAATCCTCGAATGGCCCAGAACATTTTGCACGGGGCTATTGCTGATTTGCTATAGAAAGCCATGGCAGACGTATTTTGTGCCGAGAGATTGAAGCGTCTTGAAACTGTCAGTTTAGTCCTTCTGTTTTCAAGGTATTCTCGCCACTTCTTGACATAATTCGATAGATTCTTTCCTTTCTCGACTAGTTCTTTTATGAAAAAATATTGGTCGCCTGTGAAGCGAGAAACTATGGCGTAATCCAAGTCGTCTGAAACGTCTATAGACTGGAGGCCAGCGGGTCTCCTTAATGCAGGGATTAACGCTTTCTTAGGAACGCTTGCCTCCACATCTACAAGTCTGTCTTTAACCAGAATAGAGTCCGTCCCTGCCTCTTTCAGAATCCACCTGTCATCTTTCTTCATGGCATGCCGTTCTGAGGACAAAATGAACGCAGAAGAGACTGACACTGGCTTCCCTGTCCAATGCTCTATTCCTCTGACTATCTTTCCCTTCCTAGAATCTAGGAGTGTCTGCAGAGTCTGAAGTTTGTCTCCCGCCTGCTGTGAACAAACGTCTAGCAGAGACTCGGCAGCTTGCGTTGATATCTTGCCAAACCAGTTCTCAGTCGAAATCTTAAGTTGACTCTGTTCCACAAGCCTTGTCGATAAATCTGCGTCATCTAGTTCCTGAGACGTGCTTTTTGATGAAATTATCTCATCTGCTAGAAAATCCGAGTCTGCTGCATCAACAGGGATACGTTTCAAATTGACGAAGAGACATTTGGAGACGTTCAATCCTTTTTTGGTCTTGGTTGCGATTAGCAGCATCTCTCTAAATCTTGCAGCTTCTGAGAAAGCAGATCTCTGCTCGGTTGTGATAATGTAGTCTAATCGATAATTCTCAACGAGGAATTTCCGGATTCCTTCCAGGCTCTGGAGTCTAAGGACTGTGGCTGGGAGGACAAAGGCCATTCTTCCATCATCTTTGAGAAACGTGTCAGCTAAAAGAATGAAGTAACCATGAAGTCCAACTTGTCCAGTTAGAACATCAGAATACTGTTTGAACCGATCTGCCAACTTGCTCTTGTACTCATCAGGAAGACGTTCTTGACGCGTGAAAGGAGGGTTCATTATAACAACATCAACTCGTTCAAGAGGAATAGAGTCCCCACCTACTCCTTCAGAAGTCACAGAGCCTTTCTTAACGTACGCTTCATCAGAGAACTGCGCGCGCGCTGGCATTTTATCAAGCTCCCTTAATGTCTTATTTTCTTTTTATCAGCTTTCTTTTTTATGTGTTTTTTCTTTCCCATTTTTATCACCTCCATCAATTTTGTTTGGGTGGCTTTTTGTAATGTTTGATGAGTTTGTATGTGCCAATGAATAGTAGTGATAATGCTGATACTATGGCTATGAGGTAGACTATTGGAGAAGACGATTGTGTCAGAAGCACATTTGACTCGTGCGAGAGTTGGACAAAAATGAAAAATGGTTCCTGTAATTGTATGAAGGACTCTTTGAATAAAAGAAGGTAGGCGCGGGCGCGAGAGAAAAGAAAAAACTCATCGGCGGGCTATAAACAAAAAAAGAAGAAGAGTACCTTCTGAAAAGTATCAAATTGTCTTAATGTTCTATAGAGTTTCGATCGTTACGCCTAGCTTGTCACTCTTTTTTATGTCTTCAGATGCTTTGAGATTCTTTGAAAGATCGGCGTATTTTAGAAGATTATAGCAGCTTGTCTTTTCTCCCTTCTTTTTAGAGATGTCGGCTTTAGTTTCAAATGATTCAACTTTAGCTATGGTGACCTTAATCCCTGTTTTATTGCTTGTAACATCCTCTAATAACTCGAACTGTTTCCTATGCTCATCAGATGTAAAGAGATTGTTGATTTTTGTTTCCTCTCCCTTCTTGACGTCTGAATCGGCTACTAACTCGATGCTACCCAATTTAACCATAATATCACCTTTCTATTTCGACTTTGTTGAATACGCGCGCGCTGCTTATAAACAGCACGTCCAAAATCATGAAGCCCAGGCTTCTAAGAATCCAATTCGAGGTCAATAGGAACATTCAACAAGTTGTTTTTTGTGACCCATGATTCGCGCGCGTTTTGGGTTTGGGGAGTAAAGTTTTATGCAACCAACGCGCGCTAAGAACAGCGACGGCAGCATAACGGTGCGGAAGGCTTAAACTCCTCTCTTTTTTCGCGCTAAAAGTCTTAAAGTATTGCCTTCTGACCCGTTAGGTATATAAAACCGTGCTTTCTAATCGTCTAGCTCCAATCGGTGATGGAAATGGCCAGTTATCCGAAGATTATTGTTACTCCACCGGGCCCTAAAGCAAGGGAACTGGTTAGAAAAGACGAAGCACTCATTTCGCCTTCCTACGGTCGATTCTATCCTCTTGTCGTCGAGTCAGGCAGAGGCTGTATAGTGAAGGATGTCGACGGAAACGAGTACATCGATTTCAACTCTGGCTTGGTGTGCATGAACGTCGGCCACAACCATCCCAAAGTGGTTGCAGCCATAAAGAATCAGTGCGACCGCTTCCTGCACTACTCAAACACGGATTTCTTCTACAGGGAGGTCGTTGAGCTCGCCGACAAACTAGCACATGTTACACCTGGAAGCCCCGAGAAGAAGGTCTATTTTGGTAACAGTGGAGCCGAAGCTATAGAAGCTGCTGTCAAGCTTGCAAAGTGGCATAGCCGCAAACAGCTGTTCATAGCGTTCACCGGCTCCTTCCATGGTCGTACAGTAGGAGCACTGTCCTTCACAGCCAGCAAGCCGACTCAGAAACGCTATTTCTTCCCGTTGATGCCTGGGGTAACTCATGTTCCTTACGGGTACTGCTACAGATGCCCGTTCAAGCTGGCACTTCCTGAGTGCCACTACTGGTGCGTAGACTTTATTGATGAGCAAGTTCTGCAGAAGTACGTTCCCCCCGAGGACACTGCTGGAATCGTGGTTGAACCCATACAGGGTGAAGGCGGGTACGTTGTGCCACCGCCAGAATACTTCCAGCGACTGAAGAAGCTTGCCGACAAATATGGATTGCTGCTAATAGACGACGAAGTACAATCAGGAATGGGCAGAACTGGAAAATGGTTTGCAATCGAACACTGGGGCGTTGAGCCAGACATCCTTTGCACCTCAAAGGCACTGGCTTCGGGACTACCTTTGGGAGCAACTGTAGCCAAAGCCAAAGTCATGGATTGGGTTCCAGGCTCTCACGCAAGCACGTTTGGCGGCAACCCACTGTCATGCGTCGCGGCAAGCGCAGTGATAGATGTCATAAAGGAAGAAAAGCTTCTTGAGAACGCGACGAAGGAAGGTGCTTACATCATGAAGCGGCTCACAGAACTGAAAGAGAAGAGTGAAATCGTGGGAGATGTCAGGGGCAAGGGTTTGATGATAGGCATGGAAATCGTTGAAGACAAGGAAAGCAAGAAGCCCGCACCTCAAAAAGCGAGCGAGATAATGACCCGCTCATGGAAACGAGGGATCAACGTCATTACCTGTGGGGCTTCAACCATTAGAGTTGCCCCGCCTCTGATCATAACCAGAGAGCTTGTGGATACGGCACTGGACATAATTGAAGACGTCACAAAAGAAGTTGAAAAGGAAAGCTAGGGCTGCACGCGTGTTCAAATGGAAATCCGAAGACTAACCGCAGTCGACTACGACGAAATCGTGAAGTTTTGGTTTATTGCCCAACTGCCCTATAAACCAAGGGGCCGTGACAGCGAACAAGCAATAGCGTTGGAAATGAAAGCTAATTCAGACTTTTTCTTGGGAGCCTTCGAGCAAGGGCTTCTTATTGGGACAGTAGTCATGAGTTGTGACCTGAGAAAGGGTTGGATAAACCGTTTAGCTGTGCATCCAGCCTTCAGAACCCGCGGCATAGCGAGGGCCCTAATCTATGAAAGCGAGAGTATCCTTAGAAAACGCGGTGCGAGACTCTTCTGTGTCTTGATTGAAGGTTCGAATGCTGCGTCGAAAAACCTCTTCAGGAAGTGCAGCTATGAGGAGCATCATGATATACTGTATTTCAGCAAGCGGGATAGCCGCGATGCCTGATCGTTTCTCACAAAAAAGTCAGATTGAGTCTCCGCGCATATGCCTGCGATGACTTCGAACAGTCTGCTTCTTTAGAAGTCGTGCGGTTTCGCTATTACCTGTCTTATCTTTAAATCGAAGAATTTTCCAGCGTTTGCCGGGTGTATCCGAAGTGCGGTGTCGGCGCCTCGACCAGTTCCGCCGATAGCGATAATGTCCCCATCGGCTGGAATCAAACCAGCATCTGCAGCCATCAAACTTATCTCGACGCAGACTTTTGTTCCTTCACCCATGCGGCGGAGCACGTTTGCCATCAGCTCCAAGGGCTGGATTGTGCCGAAATCTTTGCGCACAGCTCTTTCAGCGCTGCTCAGGGCGTGAGTGCCGGCGAAGATCGTTGCTCCGTTTGCCAGGATTCTTGTCTCATACTCATCTTGCAGCTCACTCTTTCCAGGCTCTTTGAAACCGAAATAATGTGTGACGATGACAACATTGCGGCCTTTGAACATCTCAGCTGCTTTTGCTCCCGTTTGACCGGTTGTTGAGGCAACCACAATGTCTTTTATGTCTTCCTTTTCCACGTATTTCTTCACGACTTCCAGAAGAGTGTCAGTGTTTTGCTCGCCTGCTTTTGCGAAGTAGACAGTCTTCTCTTCAACGAGACTCATAGTTTCTTCCTCATCGATGACAAGCTCATAAAACTGTAGAGTTTGTTTTATAGTTTTGGAATTTCTGACGGTCAGCATCCTTTGTTCGGAGAGGTTTTCTCTTCAGCTCTGTTCCGCACACTTCACATTTTGAGGACTTGTAGCCTGCAGGGTATGTCTTGTGGCAAGCGGGGCAATACCGCAACCATTGCAAGCGGCGACGAATGCCGAAGGTCGCAAGTGGGGCGAACGCTATTTCGACCTGTTTCGCGACGTTCTGTATTGAATAATCGTCCGTGGCAATCAACGGGTCCCAGCCGCGTGATCTGAGTTCGAGGGCAAGTGCCAAGACTTGCAAGTCTGCTTCTGAGAGGAAGAAGAGATCACCTACTTCTTTCGCTGAGTCTTTAGCTTTCTCCAAGTAAGTCTTGTCTGGGTTTTCAACTTTCACTTTACCGTTTTCTTCCGCGGTCTTGAGCCTGAACCCGAGAATCGAGTTTTCTCCGATCTCGTCTCTGACTGCAGGAACAGTGTACTGGTCGTCATCCATCAGGAAAGGGTCAAGGCCAGCGACGAGGGCAGAGGTGTCTAAGACGATGACTCTTCTGCCTGTCGGGTTGCTTAAGGCTTTCACCTCATTCCCTTGAAAAAGAGTCTACTTCTTAATCGGTGGTACAGATTCTCTCGGAATCTTATGAAAGATGTCTCATATCTTGACCGTGTGACGATGAGGCGTGGAACTCTAGACGTTACAAGTTGTCGATGGTGTCCATCTATCAGTACCTGTATTCTTCTCGGTTTTCTAACCTCAATTGCTAGTGTCGAGTTCGCTGGAAAAACGATTGGCCGAAAAATCGTCAGCGGACAAATTGGTGTGAGGACAAAGGCGTCTACTCCAGGGTCCAAAACGGGCCCTCCAGCAGAGAGCGAATAGCCTGTAGAGCCGGTTTGTGTGGCCACCATCAATCCATCTGACTGGCAGCCTATGATTGATTCTTCGTTTCTGAAGACTCGAGCATAAAGTAGCTTTGCTGGCTCATCGGCTGAGATTACAACTTCGTTCAAAGCTTCTGGAAGCTTCAGTCCGTCTGCAATAACGGAGAGTTTCATGCATTTTTCAATTCTAAACTCGCCACTTAGGCACTTGTCCACGGCTGTGAAAGCCTCTTTCGGTTCCACTTCTGTCAGAAAACCCCTTACGCCCATGTTTATACCGAGTATCGGAGGCTCTGGCTTGGCGATCGAAATGCAGGTTCTAAGGATTGTTCCGTCTCCGCCTATCGCGACTATGAAGTCAGTCTTCATGTGCTCCAGTGTAACAGATTTTTCTTCGATGCCTGTTTTTTTGACCAGCGTCTCTTCTGCATAGACCTCTAAGCCTCGTGCTCTCAGGTGCTTGGCAAGGTCTTCCGCCAGTCTGACTGCTTTTTTTCTGTCGAACCGTGCAACCAGGCCGACGCTTTTGAACAAGGCTTTCACCTTCAGCGTAGTAGCGCCACCTTAAGCTATATATGGATGTTGTTCAAAATTGCTGAGGATAGTGATCGTGGGCTGTTGGTGAGGATATGAGCAAGCCGGTTGACGTTGGAAGCCTGCGCGTTGGGGGCTACATGATTATTGATGGTGAACCTTGTCACATCGTTGACATTACGAAGTCGAAGCCTGGTAAGCACGGTTCTGCCAAGTTTAGAATAGTTGCGATCGGCGTGTTTGACGGTCAGAAGCGGCAGTTTGTTAAACCCGTTGATCTTGGCGCGGAAGTGCCGATGATCGACAAAAGAATGGGCCAAGTATTTGCTGTCAACCCTTCAGGGGTCCAAATAATGGATTTGGAAACCTACGAGTACTTTGATGCTCCTTTCCCACAGGAAGAAGAGATGAAAGCCAAGCTCACTCAGGGCGTCGAGGTCGAGTACTGGAAGATTCTTGGCAGAACCAAAATCATGAGAACAAAGTAGACTGCTGGACCGTTTTTGAGCTAGCTTTTTTTGTCAGGTACACTTTTTCTTTGGCTCCACCAGTCCCAGCCCAGCCTTCCAAAGCCCACGTAGAGAACCAAAAGTATCGTTCCCCAACTCAATGTAATGCCCGCGATTTTAAGTATCAATTCGAGCAAGTACGTGTTGCATGCCCAAGCGCTCACACTGCCCAAGCCGAGCAGAACAAGTGCAAATATGGCGAAGTGGATTGCGCGTTCGGCTGTCAACGATTTTCGCCTGTTTTTCAATCCTTACAACTGAGCATCGTTTTGTCGATAAAAGATTTTCTGTCAACGTTTATCTTCCTGTCTAGCCACCACGTTGATGAGGCCGATGATGCATAGAAGAGCCGTCTGATCTGTGACGATATTCAAATGCCTGAGGCTTCAGTCCTTTTCCTATGTTGCCTGTTGATGCTTGCGCGGCAAATGTATCTCCAAGATGCCCTTTTTGTATTGAACACGCATTTTTTTCATGTTGACCGAAACTGGAATAAGCATATGACTGTGGAACTTTTGTAATTCTCCTCTGCAGTAAGTTATTCCAAGGTCGTCAAGTCGTATTTTCCGTTTCATCTTTGCCGTTATTTCGAGGGAGTTGCTGCCTACCGGCTCAACCTTCACAGTGCTCTTGCTTGTGAAGGGTAGGTCAACAGTGACCAACACTTCTCTTGGAGTTATCATCATGTCGCGGAGGGGTTCTATTGAGCAGTTGCGAAGGTTCCAACTTGGTCTCTCGGTGAAGACTTCTCTGAAACCTTCAGCCCACTTGTCGAAGTCTGCAAAATACTCGTCAATTATTTCAGAAACTGAACGTTTTCTTCTTATCGCCATTCCACTCCTCCTCCCTATGAAACATACATTGGAATGTCGTACTCTTGGCCCTTCTTCATCTTGGACATCTCTTCCTGTGTTCTCCTCATGACATCTCTGGCTCTCAGCCGTATCTCTTCGCCTTTTTCAAGGAGTTTTGCGACATCGACTTTCACTCCTGTGATCTTTCCAAGGTCTTTCAAAACTTCAGCTGCTGCCTCTGGGTCTGGATAGTTGAAGAAGCACTGGGCAAGCAATGTTAAAGCTGGAGTTCCGGCGTTTGCAGCTCGCTGCAGCATGATTGCTTGAGGGCCAACCATGTAGCCTTCCGTCAGAATCTCAATGCTCTTATCTTGGGCTATTTTAAGGGCTTCAAGACTTGAAGCAGCGGCGAAGGTTTTCAGCTCCTTGGCGTCCTGCCGATCTTGGATAGGGAGCCCGCTCAGTGAAATCATCATCTTGATGTTCTTATTCTTTCCCCAGTCGATTAATGCGTCCATTATGGGGTAGATGACATCGACGGGTATTGGGGCTTCGGATATTGCTAACAGGATGTTGCCAGCTGCGAAAATCCGTATCGAAGAGTGGGGCAGGCCTTCATGCAGAACAATGAGGGGCGGTAGAAGCTTGGAGTCTAGATAGGCCACTTCTTCAAGGTTTAGTTCATCAATCAGATGCGAAGCAGCTATCACGCCTACGAGTCCAACGTCGGGGAATCCGAAGATCAACGTGGCCCCGGATGGAATCTTCTTCCGCTCGATGATTCTTACTTGTTCGCTCAAATCAAACCCTCACGTTTCTTAGGGGGTTGTGAATGTAAAAAGCTTATGGAATATGAGCTTGGGTTACGGAACAGCTATTAAAGGCGTGAAAGGTTCTACATACGGATAAGATCATGTCTCTGGAACGCTTGGGCTCCTCGCTCTATGACGCTCTCAAGAAAGTGTTCAGAGCTTCGGTCGTAGATGAAGCTACCGTTAAAGAGCTCGTTCGAGACATCCAGAGAGCACTGCTTCAGGCTGACGTAAACGTCCAACTTGTACTTGGCATCTCTAAACGAATAGAAGAAAGGGCTTTGAAGGAAAAGGTTCCTCCAGGCATTTCGAGACACGAACACGTCATAAAAGTTGTTTATGAAGAGTTGACGCGCTTCCTAGGCGATAAGCCAGTGCCGCTGAAGGTTGAGCTTGGAAAAAGAAAACTAGTAATGCTCGTGGGCATCCAAGGTTCAGGAAAAACAACCGCGGCAGCCAAGCTTGCGAGATATTTTCAGAAAAGGGGGCTGAAGCCAGCTCTGATCTGCGGGGACACTTTTCGACCTGGAGCCTATGCACAGCTCCAACAACTCGCAAACAGGATAAACGTGCCTTCGTACGGCGATGTGAAGGCAAAGGATTCTATCAAAGTAGTGAATGAGGGCCTAAAGCAGCTCAGCGAGAAGGACGTGATCATCGTTGACACATCCGGTCGCCACAAGGAGGAACAAGAGCTGATCAGAGAGATGAAGATGCTTGAGAAGAGCATCAAGCCAGATGAAGTCATGCTTGTGATTGACGGAACAATAGGCCAGCAGGCATTAGCTCAGGCAAAAGCTTTCAACGAGGCAACGCCAATCGGCTCTATCATGGTCACCAAACTAGATGGGTCTGCTAGGGGCGGAGGAGCTCTCTCCGCCGTTGCTGCAACAGGGGCCCCTATAAAATTCGTCGGAACCGGCGAAAAAACCGAGGACCTAGAGGCTTTTGTGCCTTCCCGTTTTGTTGGTAGACTCTTGGGAATGGGCGACTTGGAGACCCTTCTGGACAAAGTGCGTGAAGCGGAGATATCTGTTCCAGAAAAGAAGGCCAAGGCCATCCTAAGCGGCAAATTCACGCTGACGGACATGTATGAACAATTTGAAGCTTTGAAGGGTATGGGCACCTTCAAGAAACTCTTGAAGATGATTCCGGGAATGTCTTACAACATTCCTGACGACATGGTCAACATGGCTGAAGGGCGTCTGGAAAAGTGGCGTGTCATGATTCAGTCGATGACGCCTGAGGAGAAGGATAACCCAAAGATTTTTAATGCTTCGAGAATGAAGCGTGTGGCAAAGGGTTCAGGGACCAACGAAAAAGAGGTAAAAGAGCTTCTGAAGCAGTATGTGATGATGCGCCGAATGCTTAAGACGATGCGGCGTAGAAAGAAGTTTCCATTCTTTGGAAAGGGCCTGCCCGTTGACATGAAGTAGGCCCGTCGGAACGAAGGTTGCACCCATGGACATTCTGCAAACAGCCTTGAAGATGCTCGAAAAACATCCGCTGTGCAACCACTGTCTGGGAAGACAGTTTGCCCTTCTTGGCCATGGGATCGAGAATGACCAGAGAGGAAAGGCGATTAAGCTCGTGTTAGCCCTCGAGAGTCACATGTCGGCACTTTCAGACAAAAGAAGGGGCGTAAGTACTCTGAGAGTGCTGGCAACGAACGGCCTCTGTGAGACTGCTAGGGAAATTCTCCAAGGAATGGAAAAACCCAACGCCGCGGACGTTCGACCGACAGAATGTTTCTTGTGCGCCGATAGATTCGCCGCCGAGGACGATTTGGTCAAAATGGCCCTCCAGCTTCTTCAGGATTTTGAGTACAACACCTTCCTAGTCGGTACAGAACTGCCCGTGCCAGTTGCGGAACGTGAAGACGAGTTTAAGGCCGAGTTTGAAGTAAGCCACGGCGAAAACATGCGCAACGAGTTCGGAAGGGTTATAGGAAAAGAAATTGCTCAGCGCACTGGAAAGACGGTGGAGTTTCGAAGGCCCGAAATAGTCGTGCTTGTCAACCCCTTCCGTGGACAGGTCGGGCTTCAGGTGAACCCCCTTTTCGTCGCTGGAAGATACAGAAAGCTTGTCCGAGGCATACCACAGTCAAAGTGGTTCTGCTCAAGCTGCCGTGGGAAAGGCTGCAAAAAATGCAACTGGACAGGAAAAATGTATCCAGAATCGGTGCAAGAAATCGTCGAAGGACCCTTCTTGGAAGCGACAGGTGGCCTGAAAGCTTCTTTTCACGCTTCCGGGAGAGAGGACATTGACGCGCGCATGCTGGGCAACGGTAGACCTTTTGTTATCGAGGTTACAAGGCCGAGAAAGCGTTTCTTGGACCTTGAGAAGCTTCAAGAAGGGGTGAACGCTGTGGGAAGGGGCAAAGTTGAGGTTTCGGACCTGAGGTTTGGGGACAAGAATGTTGTAAGGAGGTTGAAGAGGGGCGAATCCACTCAGAAAGAATACCGTCTGCTAATAGAATTTGATAATAAGGTCTTGGCCAAGGATCTGCAGCTATTGGAAGAGAGATTGAGAAACGCAATGATCAAGCAGCGAACGCCAGTTCGTGTTTTGCATCGACGTGCGGACATGACTCGGGAAAAGTACATATACGAGGTGAATGTTAAGAAACTGTCACTTAAAAAGGCCGAAATGAAAATACGCTGTCAAGGAGGACTCTACGTTAAAGAATTGGTGACCGGAGATGAAGGAAGAACAGTCCCCAGCGTGTCAGAAATTCTCAACAACAAAGCGAAGCCTATGAAGCTTGATGTTCTGAGCGTAATCATGGAAGCCTAGGAGTTGGCGGAAAAGTGAGAAAATCAAAAGGTTATCGTTCTGGTACGCGTCGCCTTTTCAAGAAGGAACCCAGAGAGCGTGGCAAGATGAAGCTTAGCAAGCTGCTCTACGAGTATCAGCCTGGGACTCAAGTGGTTGTCAAGATCGACTCAAGCGTTCACAAGGGAATGCCGCACAGACGGTATCATGGTAGAGTTGGCACTGTAATCAATAAAAGGGGAAGAAGCTACGTGGTAAGCGTTTCACAGGGAGACGCTATCAGGGAGATCATCGCTAGGCCTGAACATTTAGAACCGTACAAGAGCGATTAAAATGTCTAAAGGAAATATAACAGAAAAGAAGCTCACGCTGCCACAGGTCAAGAAGATGATGGAGACTATTGGCGAAGAAAACCTTGACCAGCTCCAGCGCCGCACGTTCGATTACGTATCCAAATTTGCAAAGGTTGACGCCGAGACAGGCGAAAAGCTCGTGGAAAAGCTCATGACAGATTTCGGTTTGGAAGAGGTAGAGGCCATCGAAATAGTCAACTGCATGCCGAAAAGCATCGAGGAATTGAGGGTTTTTCTGGCTGGTGGTCGCAAAATCATTGAAACCGCAAAGTTAGAGGCAATAGTCAACCTGCTGAATGAACATCGAAAACTGAAATAGTTAATAGCTAATCCTAACCCCAACTAGATTTTTAAACAGTAAGAGACTATCTATAGGCGATTATGACTATGATGGAGAAGCGGTACGAAGAGTACGCTTACATACTGGACTTCCTGCTCCACGGGCGCCCCGGCGTACACGTCTCAGGCCGGGCTGGTTACCGAGCGGGAGCCTTGGTGCAACTAGTGGGGGAGGAATTCTTCACCCTCTTGGAAGCACTGGTCAAGGAGGGCGTGACGCTTAAGCCTAACGACCGTGTTTTCGTCGGGAAGGAGGCGCGTGAGGAAATCACCTACATAATCGGGCGGATAGGTTATGAGGAATTGACGGCTGCTGCACGAACAGAGCTCCCGACTGTGATCGGCAGAATAGTGTTGAACCGTGAAGAATGGTTCGTTCAATTCTTCAACACGGCACGGGCTGTGACGCCAAGAATGCACGCGCTGGAGTTGGTTCCTGGTATTGGCAAGAAATACATGTGGCAAGTCATAAACGAACGCGAGAGAAAACCCTTCGAAAACTTTGAAGACCTGCAGAAACGCACAGAGCTGCCGAATCCCGTTAAACTGATCACGAAGCGGGTTATGGAAGAACTGAGCAGCGACGGCAAGTATCGGTTGTTTACGAGGACCCAATAGCGCGGTTAAATCAATTAACTGGTGGATATGAGTCTCTTAGAAAAGACGAAGTCACTACTTCGAAGCCATCGAAGCCTGCCGAAAAGGGCTTTTGGACAAAACTTCATGATCGAACCTTCAATCTATCAACTAATGGTCTATTACGCTTCACTGGACCAGAACGACACGGTGCTGGATATTGGCGCAGGGTTAGGCTTCTTGACGCGTTTTGTGGCGGACAAGTGCAGAAACGTTGTAGCTGTTGAGGCTGACCCGGAACTCGCAACTGTTTTGCGTCGACAACTTTCTCACCTCTTCAACGTGAAAATCATTGAGGGTAATATACTCAGAGTCAATATTCCGCGGTTCAACAAGATTGTTTCGACCCCACCCTACAACATCTCTTCACGTCTGCTTCTATGGATCTTGAACCAAGAATTTGACCTTGCCGTGTTGGTCTTCCAAAAAGAGTTTGCAAATCGTCTTGCAGCTTCAGTGGGAAATCGAAAATACGGGTGGCTTACGGTCTTGACATCCTTTCAGGCTGAGGTTGAGCTTCTAGACGATGTTCCCAAATCCATGTTCTATCCGCCGCCAAAGGTAGATTCTGTCGTCACTCGTTTGACGCCGAGAAGATCGAGGCTGTATAAGCTGGAAAATGAAGCCGCTTTCAAAAGAATTGTGCAACTGCTCTTCACGCAACGGAATAAAAAAGTCAGGACCGCAGTTTTGCCGTACCTGAAACATGTACGGATTCTATCCAAAGAAGAAGCGTGTAAGGTTGCTGAAACACTTCCTTTTCATGACAGGCGGGTTAGGGAACTGGCGCCTGAGGATTTTGGAGCCTTAGCGGATGTCCTCACAGAATAGGCGAATCTTCTTTGCGAACTGCGTTTTCCAAGTTGGAGAGAACGTGTATGAACCCGCTGAAGATTCGTTCCTCTTCGCTGAGAATCTACAAGTCAGGGAGAAGGAAAAAGTTATTGACATGGGAACAGGCTGCGGAATATTGGGCATTCTGGCGGCAGCGAAAGCGGACGAAGTGCTAGCGGTAGACATAAACCCGTATGCTGTCGCGTGCGCGAAAGAAAACGCCAAGCTGAATCACGCCTCTGGCAAGATCTTTTTCACGCAGGGAGACTTGTTTGGACCAATAAGAGTCGGGGAGGGGTTCGACCTGATCCTCTTCAACGCTCCATATCTCCCGTCGGAAGAAGTTGGAGAGAGCTCTTGGCTTGTCCGAGCTTGGGCAGGAGGCGTCTCTGGACGAGACGTAATTAACGGTTTCATCCGCGAGGCTCCGAAATATCTGAAGCATGACGGTGAAATCTTGCTGATGCAGTCAACGCTGTCAAACGTTGAAGAGACCTTTCGCATGTTCGGGGAGAGAGGTTTGACGGCAAACGTTGTTGCGAAAAGGGACATGCCGCTTTTTGAGACAATAGTCCTTCTCAAGGCAAAGTTCGCGAATGGAAAATAGTTGGGCTAGCGGGTGGTCGACCCTATCTCCAACAGGTCGCATTAGATGATTGATGCCGCGAGCACAAAGCGAGGAGGGTCATCACTGGGATCACGTTCTCAAGCGAAGGTTCCGTTGTGTTCCTGGCTGGTTTCGTAGAAAAGAATATATTTTCTGGCCAAAGTCATTGGCTCTGCAGGGACTGGAGAAGCGTTTAGTTGTCGTCAGAATCTTGGCATGCGATGAATCTGGAAGAAACACTGAAAGCGTTGAACTCTACTAAAGCCGGCTTGAGTCAGGGAGAAGCGCAAAAACGCTTGACCGAATATGGTCTGAATGAGCTGCGAAAGGAAAAGCGTACCTCTCCGACAAAGATGTTTGCTGAGCAGTTCAAGGACATACTTATCGTCATATTGCTGATCGCCACAGCACTCTCAGTAGCCATTGGCGAATTGATAGACGCAGTAGTCATAATTGCCATAGTGTTGGCCACAGCGATCTTGGGTTTTGCAGAGGAGTTTCGTTCCGAAAAGGCGGTTGAAGCTTTGAAGAAGATGACAGCGCTAACTGCAGCGGTGCTGCGCGATGGTAAAGAAGTCAAGGTTCCGGCGAGCGAAATTGTTCCTGGAGATATCGTGCTTTTGTACACTGGGGATAAGGTTCCAGCTGATGCACGACTAATCGAATCCATTAATCTTAAGGTGAATGAAGCTCCGTTGACAGGAGAATCGTCTCCTGTGAAAAAGAACGTTGACGTGTGCGTTGAGAAAACCTCGCTTAACGATCGTCGAAACATGGTCTTCGCCGGAACGGTTGTCGTTTACGGCCGAGGTGAAGCAGTTGCTACATCGATAGGTATGAACACGGAGTTTGGAAAGATCGCTAGGATGGTGCAGATGGCTGAAGAAGAGGAAACTCCGCTTGAGAAGAGAACTCGATCCGTCGGCAAATGGATCGGTATATTGTGCGTGGCGATCTGTCTGGGAGTGGCCGGTTTAGGCATCGTTGAAGGCAGTAATATCATTGACATGATGTTGTGGGGAATAAGCTTGGCAGTGGCTGCGGTTCCCGAAGCGTTGCCAGCCATTGTGACAGGGACACTTGCAGTGGGCATGTATCGCATGGCCAAAGTTAACACGATAGTTAAGAAATTGCCAGCCGTTGAAACGCTGGGCTGCGTCAGTGTCATATGCTCTGATAAGACGGGAACGATGACGAAAGGCGAAATGACGGTGCAGAGAATCTACGTGGATAATCAGATCATTAAAGTTTCAGGGGTCGGCTATGAGCCAAAAGGCGAATTTCTCTTGGAAAACCGCAAAGCCGATTCGGAAAGTGAAGGACTCCGCACAATTCTGACTGCTGCCGCACTATGTAATGACGCGAAACTAGAAAGAGACACTGCCACGGAAAGATGGGTCATTAGGGGAGACCCCACAGAGGGAGCGTTGATCGTCGGGGCGGCGAAAGCTGGGTTGTGGAAGAAGGACCTGGAAGAGCAGCAGCCCCGTGTAGGGGAGATCCCGTTCTCTTCAGAGACAAAACGTATGACGACCATACACGTCGTGTCTGGCAAGAAGAAAATCGCCTACTTGAAAGGAGCGCCTGAAATAGTATTAGACAAATGTACAAAGGTTTTGGCGAGTGGCAAAGCTTCTAGTCTGACTGAAAGTGGTCGGGCGCGAATCCTTGAAGTGAATGAGGCCATGGCAAGACAAGCCTTAAGGAACTTGGGCTTTGCTTTCAGGGAACTGCCTGAAACAGTGAGGGTATGCGATGAGAAGATTGAGAGAGACTTTGTTTTTGTCGGCATTATTAGCATGATTGACCCGCCGCGCGAAGAGGTGAAAGATGCGATATACACGTGCAAAAAAGCTGGGATAGACGTTGTGATGGTGACGGGTGATCATAGGCTTACGGCAGTGGCAGTGGCTAAGGAGCTCAATCTGCTCGGTGAGGACGAAGAGGAGGAAAAGGTGTTAACAGGCAGTGAGCTGGGAAAGTTGAGCGATGAACAGTTAGCTGACATCGTTGAGAGAGTTGTGATCTATGCACGCGTTTCGCCCGAGCACAAGGTGCGGATAGTTAAAGCTTGGAAAGCGAAGGGCCGCGTCGTGGCCATGACTGGTGATGGTGTTAATGATGCACCAGCTCTCAAGATGTCAGACGTAGGCGTTTCTATGGGCATAACGGGAACTGACGTGACCAAGGAGGCGTCGGACATGGTCTTAACGGACGATAACTTTGCCTCGATAGTCAAGGCGACAAAAGAAGGACGCGAAATATATGACAACATCAAGAAGTACCTCACATACCTTATGCGCTGCAACATAATGGAAATCCTGGTCATCTTCATAGCGGTGGTCTCTGTTCCAAGTCTCGCAAGGATCTATTCGCCGAACGCCCGCGCCGACGACATCGGTATCGCAACGATAGCTTTGACTGCGACACAATTGCTCTGGGTGAACCTTACTACAGATGGCTTGCCGGCGATAGCGCTGGGCATTGATCCGGGTGACCCTGATATAATGGAGAGGAAACCGCGTGATCCAAACGAGAGTGTCTTCACACTCGATGTCAAACTCTATCTGTCGCTGATTCCGATACTAATGACTGCTCTTCTTCTGTTTGGATACTTTTTCTATCGACCTTGGGAAAGCTCAACTCAACTACTGGAGGCTCGAACTCAGCTGCTGACCGCCATGGTTATGATGGAGCTGGCCAATGCTATTTCTGCCCGGTCACTGAAATATCCAGTGTGGAAAATAGGCGTGTTCAAGAACAAATTCCTGTGGTACGCTGTGCTCTCGTCGTTCTTCCTCCAGCTTATTGTGCTCTACACACCAGGTCTAAACGCTGTCTTCAGCGTGTCAGCGCCTGAACCACTTGATTGGGCATTTGCAGCACTGTTCACCGCGATAACCTTCGGTTCAGTGGAGACTGCAAAGTGGATAACAAGCAGCAGAGGCAAGAAGCATGTTTAGAAAAACTTAAATTCGGAGCAATGTGAAAAGAGGCTCTAACAGTAGAAACTGAAGGATTGAAAAGAAATGAGCGAAAAATTGGCAAATCCTGCACCGCTTGGGCTGTTAGCCTTCGGACTCACAACCGTTCTATTGAATCTAGCCAACGCCGGCTTCTATAAGATGGATAGCATGATCTTGGCAATGGGCTTAGCCTATGGTGGATTAGCTCAAATCATAGCAGGTGCAATGGAGTTTAAGAAGGGCAACACCTTTGGCACAGTTGCATTCTCGTCATATGGCTTCTTCTGGTGGTCTATCGTTGGTTTGATCCTACTGCCTAACGCGGGTCTCGGAGTTTTGGCATCTGAAACAAACGCCATGGCATCATACTTCTTCATGTGGGGCCTATTCACCTTCGTAATGTTCTTTGGCACACTGAAAGCAAACCGGGCAATCCAATTTGTTTTCATGAGTCTGGCAATTCTGTTCTTCCTTCTAACTGCTCATGAGTTGACTAATAACTCAATGTTATTCACGATAACTGGATACGAAGGGGTCATCTGCGGACTGAGCGCGGTTTACTTGGGCTTGGCTGAAGTACTGAACGAGGCCCATGGAAAGGCTTTCCTGCCAATAGGTCCTATGAGCAAATAGAAGCCTTTACCCTTTCTATTTTCTACCAAAAACGTTTATATTTTCGAAAGGAGGTCTTTCCACGAATTCACCGAAGGTTAGAAGATGTCAGAGGCAAGCTTACCGTTTAATGAGAAGGTCTACCCTGGGAAAATCCTTAAAAATGAGTGGGAGAAGTCGATAAAGAACCCTCAGGAGTTTTGGGCAGAAAAAGCAAAGGCTATAGACTGGTTTAAGACTTGGGACAAGGTTTTGGATGATTCGAACAAGCCGTTCTACAAGTGGTTTTCAGGCGGCATTTTGAACATATGTTACAACGCGCTTGACAGGCACTTGGAAACGTCCAAGAAGAACATGCTAGCGTACATTTGGGAAGGCGAGAACGGAGAGGTCAGAACCTTCACGTACTATCAGCTTTATCGGGAAGTGAACAAGCTCGCAAAAATCTTCCAGAATCTGGGGCTTAAGAGAAGCGACAGAGTGGCCGTCTATCTGCCCATGATCCCTGAACTTCCGATCACGTTGCTTGCGTGTGCTCGATTAGGCGCCGTGCACACGGTGGTTTTCTCGGGTTTCAGCGCGGAGGCCCTTGCAGACAGGATAAACGACTGTGAGGCAAAGATTCTGGTGACGGCTGACGGCGCCTACCGACGCGGAAAAACGGTCGCACTGAAAGACACTGCGGACCGTGCGGTGCAGAGCACGCCGAGCGTCCAAAAAGTCGTTGTGGTCAAGAGGACTGGACAGAACGTTCTGATGAGAGAAGGCCGCGATGTCTGGTACAATGAAGCGATGAGCAAGGTGGAACCAAATGCTTACGTTGCCCCTGAGCCGATGGAAGCCACTGAGCCCCTGTTCATACTTTACACGTCTGGAACTACGGGCAAGCCTAAGGGGGTTCAGCATGGTATCGGCGGCTACTTGGTCTGGGGATACTGGACGCTGAAGTGGGGTTTCAACCCGAATGAGGAGGACATTTGGTGGTGCACGGCCGATATAGGCTGGATCACTGGCCACACGTACAACGTTTACGCTCCGCTGGCCTTGGGAATAACATCATTCATTTTTGAGGGGACGCCGGACTATCCCGCCCAAGATCGATGGTGGGAAATGATCGAGAGACACGGGGTGACGATACTCTACACCACGCCGACGGCGATCAGGATGTTCATGAAGTTCGGTGAACAGTGGGCAACGAAGCATGATCTGAGCACGCTCAGGCTCTTAGGGACGGTTGGCGAACCCATAAACCCCGAGGCCTGGAGATGGTACTACCGTGTCATAGGGAAAGAGAAACTCGCGGTCATAGACACTTGGTGGCAGACTGAAACAGGCGGTTTCATGATAGCTCCTGTTCCAGGCATAGAGCTTGTGCCGCTGAAACCGGGTTCTGCGACGAACCCCCTGCCAAGCGTCTACCCAGAAGTTTACGATGAGAAAGGGCAACAAACGCCTACGGGTGTCAAAGGGTTCTTGGTGATCAAGACACCGTGGCCTGGGATGCTGGAAACGATATGGAAGGATCCCGACAGGTATAAGCAGACGTACTTCGGAAGATGGCCCAACATTTACTACACTGGAGACTACGCGGTGAGAGATCCCGACGGTTACTTCTGGCTGCTCGGAAGAGCTGATGAAGTTTTGAAGGTTGCTGGACACAGAATAGGCACTGTGGAGCTTGAAAGCGCGCTTGTTTCGCACCCGGCGGTTTCAGAAGCTGCCGTTATGGGCAAGGAAGACGCGCTGAAAGGCGAGGTTCCCGTGGCCTTTGTCACGCTGAGAAGCGGTTTCCAACCATCAGACCAACTGCGCGCGGACCTGGTGAAGCACATAAGGGAAACGATAGGTCCGATCGCAACTCCAGACGCAATCGTGATCGTCAACAAGCTGCCGAAGACGCGCAGTGGAAAGATCATGCGAAGACTGTTGAAGGCGGTTTTGGCCGGAGCGGCTTTAGGTGATGTGTCGACGTTGGAAGACGAAGCTTCGGTTGACGAGATCAAGGCGACCTACGAAGAGCTGAGGAAACAGCTGGATAAGAAATAGCTCCACTTCCTTTTTCTCAATTCCTTTCAAGCGTGCCAACAGTAACGCCAACAGTAACGCTAACAGTAACGCCAACGGTAATCTAGGAAAAACTTTTTTGATGGTGTAAGCGTCGCTTTATGGGTAGAATCGTCTGGTTGTCCTCGGGAAGGGTATGGCGTCTATTATGTTCTTTAAGTCGAGCATCCATATTAGCACCCTTTCTACACCCATTCCGAAGCCCATGTGTGGAACGGTGCCGTATCGTCGCAGGTCAATGTACCAATCGTAATCTTCGGCTTTCAGGCCTTGTTCTTTGATTCTTCTGATCAGTTCCTCTTTGTCGTCTTCTCTTGCTCCTCCTGTTGAAATCTCGCCTATTCTTGGGACGAGCATGTCTGTTGACATGGCGATTTCCGGCTTGTCTCTGTATGTTTTGCAGTAGAAGGCCTTGATCTGTTTTGGGTAGTCGTACACGAAGAAGGGTTTGCCAAACTCGTCTGCCAGGGCTTTTTCATCCTCGTAGCCTAGGTCGTCGCCCCATTTTGTTTTAAGACCTTTGGCGTGCAGCTTCTCAATGGCCTCCGTGTAGGTTATTCTTGGGAACGGCGTCTTGACCATTTGGAGTTTCTTCATGTCGGAACCCAGCTCTTCAAACTGAGGTCTGCAACTCTGCACGGTTCTTTTGCAGACGTAGGTCAGGAGTTCTTCCTCGAGTCGCATCAGGTCGTTCATGTCGGCAAATGCCTGTTCTGCTTCGATGTGCCAGTATTCGCTTAGGTGTCGTATTGTCCGGCTTTTTTCAGCTCTGAAGGATGGAGCGATGCAGTAGACTTTCTCCAGCGAGTATATCAGAATCTCAAGATAGAGCTGCGCGCTCTGGGTCAAGTACATGTTCTCGTCGAAGTACTTCAAGCCGAAGAGCGTTGACCCGCCTTCGACAGCGCTCGTGACGAACATGGGAGGAGAGACCTCAACGAACTCTAGTTTTCTGAAAAACTCGTGCGTGAACCTCAGCAAATCATTGCGGACTTTCATTATAAGGGTCATGTCTCGACTTCGAAGCCACAAGTGTCTAACATTCCGCAGGAAATCCTCGGTGTCCGTTTCTTCCTCCTGTTCTCCTCCTACGGTTACTTTTGTGCCTTTGGTTATTGGGAAGGGATCTGCCAATCCGATGATTGAGAGTTTCTCAGCCGACACTTCATATCCGCCAGGAGCTCGTGCATCCATCCTGACGGTGCCCTCGAGCGCAACTGAGGATTCGATCGTGGCTTTTTCAGCTTCAGGCCAAGCCTTGCTTTCTTTCTTTACCGGGCACTGAATGATTCCTGTCGAGTCACGAACAAGCAGGAAAATCGTCTGCTTCTCTCCTCTCTTGCGGTAGACCCAGCCTCGGACTGCCACTGTTTTGCCTTCAAAGTGGCCTTCCAAGACTTCTTGAATGGGAACAATGCGCATGCGGGTCAACCTTTCCCTCTCAATACTGTTTCCGAACCTAAATACCTATCCTGAATCTCATACTTCTTTGGCGCTAGGGTCGGAGATTTTGAGGAACGCGACGATTGACAGGGGGATGGCGCCCAAGACAAGCAGGATAAAGGGCAGTTGCGGCGAAACATAAGTGTAGAGTGCGCCGGGGAGAAGCTGGGCAAACGCTTGACCTACGTACATGAAGAACCGGCCGCATCCGATGACTTTTCCTCTGGGGAACGAGTAGTGGTTTTAACGACGTAGATTTCGCTTCATCGTTCAAGTGCCACAGGAAACATGCGTGTAAGCTGTAAGACGCGAAGCATTTTGATGCGTCATAATTCTTAAATCTTCGGCTCTTGAGAATTATAGCGAGACTGTTTTGGAAACCTTGGAAAGCGGTTATAAACTCAGAACGCTTATGCGTTCGACGATTGCCATTTCGAGCGTCATTCTTGTGGAAGTTATTCTCGGCCTAATGGTGAACAGTCTGGCAATCGTGAGCGACGGTTTGCATGCCCTTCTTGACGCGCTGACGACGTTCATGCTTTTTGTTGCAACTCGCATGTCTGTTAAGCCTCCTGACGAAGAGCACATGTATGGACACGAGAAGTTTGAATCAATAGGCGGTCTTGTCGGTGGTTTTGCGCTAATAAGCGTTGCGCTGTTGATATTGTACGAGGCCGTTTTGAAAACAGTGACCCATCAGACTGTCAACATAGGAATAGAGTACGTTGGTTTCATAGCCATTGGCTACACGTTCTGCATTGATTTCTTCAGGGTGGGAACGCTCATGAGGGCGAGGAGGAGTGAAAGCTCCACGATGAGGGCAGGGTTCTACCATGCCATAGCGGATCTGAGTTCGACGGTGATAGCATTTGTAGGGTTTGGGCTGGCGACGCTAGGATTGAACTACGGGGATTCGTTGGCATCGATGTTTTTGGGCGTTTTGTTAACCTATCTTAGCGTCAAACTCGTTTGGAGCAGCGGAATGGAACTCACCGACACGGTTTCGAAGGGCTTAGCAAACAAGGTCAGCAAAGAGATTCTTGGTACGGATGGTGTCTTGAGGTTCGAGGACCTGAAGATCAGGAAGGCAGGCGAGAAGACCTTTGTCAGAGCTACTTTGCAGGTCCCAGATTACATGGGCCTTGAAGAGGCTCACGATCTGGCCTCAAAGGTTGAGGCAAAGATAAAGAACATGCTGGGCAACGCGGAGGTTGCGATACACACCGAGCCTTGTGTGACAGAAATGCCGACCGAGAAGCTTGTGGAGAAATTGGCGACAGAAGTTGCGGGTGTAAAGGAGGTGCATGAGGTCAACGTGGCGTTCGCGAAGAGTAGGCTGTACGTAACGTTGCACGCGTACGTGGATCCGAAGCTGTCGGTTAGGGAGGCTCACGAAATAGCTGAGATGATTGAGATGAGAATAGAGCAGGGATTAAGAAACGTTGAGGACGTGGCAGTGCACATGGAGCCTTTGAGTCTCGTGAAGAGAAGAGGGACAACAGTGGACGAGGGTGAGATCAGGAGAATTGTTCACGCAGTAGCTGATAGTTATCAGCAGGCGTTTCGTGTCAAGGGAATGGTCACCTACGTTGCCGGCAGGAAGCGTTACATAAACATTGATTGCAGTTTCACAGAGCAGATTTCGATTGAAGAAGCGCATGGGATCGCTTCGCAGATTGAAGAGCAGGTCAGAGAGCACTTTGCGGAGACGACGGTTACGGTTCACGTTGAGCCTAGTTGAATGTCTGCCTCGGTTGGCTCTCTATTTTGAAGAGTGAAAAAAGATGGGAGGAGAAGGGATTAGCCGATCTCGATCTCTTTTATGAAGGCCAGGTCGTCTAGGCTGTTCAGTTTTACCTTCGCGTTAGACACTGTATAAAGCACGTTTTCGATGTAAAGCGACCGTTGCACGTAGTAGTTGCTGTCCCATATGCTCGTGCCGTCATCGATGTGTGTGATTCCGCCTCTGAAGACGAAGCCTCCGCTCAGCGTCAGGTTGAACACGTAGGCGCCTTGCCAAACAGGTTGGCCGTAAGCACTTGGGGGAACCGCGCTTGCGTTGGGATATTGACTCTGGTCGACTTTTGCGACGAGGACTGGTATGACGAGCAGATTCTTTGACTTGTCGAAGAGAAATGCTTTGGGGTCACTCAGCACGGGGGAGTTTGAGCCTCTGTCTCCGATCGTGTAGTTAGCCATCTGAATCGGGTTGCTGACGTTGCTTACGTCGAAGAGTGCCACTTTTATTCCTTGATACCAAGCGAAGTATCCTTGCTCTGCTTCCACGGTTTCTTTGCCTACCCCTATCAAATGGTTCTCGTCGTACGGATACAGATAATCTGAGAATCCTGGTATCCGCAGTTCGCCTAGGACGGCTGGTTCAGTCGGGTCGGTGAGGTTGATCACAAGAAGCGGGTCCGTCTTTTGGAAGGTGACGAGGTAGCATCTGTCGCCAACGAACCTTGCTGAGTGGAGGTTCTCGTTCGGGGCTAGGTTTTCAAGTCTGCCAACGATGGTCAGGTTCATGCTTAGCACGTACACGTTGTGCTCAGCGGTCGAAAGAACAATCGGTGTGCCGACCAGCCATGGGGATATAACAATAGGCGTTGACAACGAAGCAGTCCCATTTAGTGCCGGCATTAAGGGACTTACGTTATTTGTCGCACTTGGCATCTTAATTGGGCCTGGCAAAATTCCAGTCGCGTTTGTGATTGGCTGCTGTGCAGTTGCGTTTATCTGAGTTGTCATCCACGTTGTCGTGGCTATTCTGAAGTAGTCGTTGTATTCGTCCATTGAGTACTGGTTGAGCACGCTTCCTGGTACTTCTCCCTGGGCTTCAGGGTTGACCGTGCTGTTCTCTACGTGTAGCCTATAGATCAGTGTGTTGCCTTCTTTTGGAAAGGTTATGTAGATGTTCCTCGTAGAAACGTACATCGTGCTCGTTCCGCCAAGCGTCAGAGTCTTGTAGCTTGGGCTTTCCAACGTGTTTTGAATGTTGAGCGCAACGATCGTTGTGAACTGGAAATAGTCGTCGGAGGTGTTGGAGTAGTAGATTTCGGAGGGCTGTACCTCTGCCGTGAGGCCGTTGATTCCGAGCGTGGGAATGTTGAATTTGTCAATCGTAACGTTCGGAGAGGCTTCAACAACGTAGTAGGCAGGCTGGCTTGCGACGACGTAGACGTATTGCCCTATCATTCTTGAGCTGAAGTAGTCACCGCTTGCGGTGTAGGTTGTCAGCAATTCTGGGTGTGCCCTGTCAGATATATCATAAACCTCCACGTATGTTGCGATGTTCATGGAGTAGGGGACACTGTAGAACGTGAAATTCTGCCCATTATAATAGGGTATCATAGTAACGTTAGAATGAGTTCCTAGCACGGCCAGTCTGCCGCCGTTAACGAAGATTTCGACAGGTGTCATATCGCTCACTACTATGGTCGAAACAAGCTGTGCCTCATCCGAAGGATACGCTTTCAGAATTGAGACGTTGTTTCCGGTTAACAGGTAGATGTATTGGCCATCGCTCTTCACGGTGTCTGCCTCATCAACTCCGGCGACTTGAATGTTGGTGGTTGAATACTGTGGAGTTGAATACCCCGGAGCAGCGGCTATTCCTGGGGTGAAGGGAACGGCGGTAAAGCCGGCAATTCCAGGGGTAGCCTGGATTGAATATATGTTAAATGAATTTCCAGAGGTTGCAAAATACGCGTACGTCAATGGGTTTTGGGTTCTGTTTTTCAAGAAGTTTTGGAGTTCATCGTAGGAAGAGAACGTTGACATGGAAGGAACAGATTTTGGGGTCAGCTGTGTCAGCGGTATCTGGGGTATGTAGCCAAGCTGGTAGCACAGTGAGACTAGTATTGTGGCGAGGAGGGCGGCGGCGATGCCGTAGAGTTTTGCGCGCCTTTTGATTTCTTTTTGCATTAAGCTTTCACCTATGTAGATGATGGTTTGCGTTGGATTTTATGCTAAGCCTTAGGACAAGGTGTTCCAGAAGTTAGAACGGTCGCATTGACCATACGCGGGCGGCTTCGTACCAGAAGATGGCTGTGACTATGGCTCCGAAGGAGAGTATGAACAGGCTTTCTCTTGTGAGTCCTTGCATCAGCACTAGGATGTAGGCGGCGTAGAACGTGGTGGAGAACACGGCGTAGAAGAAGTATCTTGGGAACAGCAATTTTCCGAGTTTGACGAAGTGTCGGAGCACGCCGATTTTGACCTCGCTGACCAGGGAGTAGTTGCCTCCTACTTCCTGTTTTGTGACCAGTCCGAGCGCGCGTAGCTGTTCAAGATGATGTTGCGCCACGCTTGGACTGCTGAAGTGCAGGGTTCTCTGAACTTCGCGAACACTCATGGGGCGACCGTTCTTTAGTAGTAACCAGTAGACTTTCCAATCCTTGCCTCGGAGTGCGTACTCAAACTCGGTTTCGCCCTCAGTGTTCAAGGCTCAGCACGCTTCAGCAGCATAGTACTAGTTAGACGGTGCTTATAATTCCAATTTCTGGAACATGCACCATTGCAGCCTAGCGTGACAGAGTTACTAAGGTCTATTTTTGCTGTTTCGCGCGGGTAGCATACGCTGCATCCCTGTATTCGCGTTTTCACCTCGTCTATTTCACCCTCCCCCTAGGGTACTAGTACTACACGCAGGCGCTGGTGAAGGTCCTACGGGATTTGTAGGGGCATGAAGCTGAGCACGTGCCGAGGACTCGAAGAAGAGCCTAGGCAAGGTAGTTCCTGAGCAATGCTGACACGTCTGCCCTTCCTCCTAGGTGTGCTCCTCGCTGGTCCTTCTTTTGCGACAAGTACTGCTGAGGCGGGCTTAAGCTTAGGTTGATCGAGTTTTGTCGCTGGTTGTGTCGTCATTTCCATATGATGAGTGTAAGTGTCACGGAGGAGCATCATTAGTGTGTTTTTGAAAATCTCCCTTAGTCAGCTTCTTGTCACCTTGCAGCGCCGATAATGAATGCCAGCAACCCGATGATGAACCATAGGAGCACGGTGTTCTTGATTCTTCTGCTGTTTTCTCTTGAATGGTTTCTGAGCAGCATGAGAGACGACGCTGCGAGTCCGATGTCTGTGACAGCGACCAGTGGAATGAACCAGATGGAGACGATGCCGAGAAGCCACGGCGTCGGGCTCAAGCCTACTGCGGAGAGATAGAACAGTGCTGCGGCAACGGCTGCGTTTTTTTCTCCGTACTGCACGGCGAGGGTTTTCACGTTCTGCGTCCTGTCGCCTTGCACGTCCACGATGCCCTTGGTTATCTCCCTTCCAGTGATTGAAAGAAAGACTATGGAAGCGAAGAGGAGCACGTTCAACCTAAGTCCGTTAGATATGGCCACGCTTCCGTATACAAACGGTATTGATACGCAGAGGCTGACGAGGAGGTTGCCGGGCAGTCCGCTTCGTTTTCCGACAGTTGTGTACCCTACTGAAATGATCCAGGCAATTATGGCCGTTGGAAGACAGAGGGGGTACGCTGTGTTCGTCAGGTACGCCGTGACGAGACCTACCATGGTAAGGATAAGTGCAAAGACCAAGGCTTCTCTCGGTTTGACCAGACCGCTTGGAATGGGGCGGCTAGGCTCGTTTATGGAGTCTATCTTCCTGTCGTAGTAATCGTTTATTGCCATCGAGGCCGCGGTAAGCGTGAAGCCGGTGATGAAACCGTAGACAAGGCTCGGCCAAGCTGCGTTCATGCTCCTTAGGCTGGCAAGGCTTGCACCGACTATTACGGCGAGGCCCATCATGAAGCAGTTTATGGGCCGCATTAGACGCAGGTAGCCGCCGAGTTTTCTCATGTTCTCAAGTCTCGCAGTAACATAATGGTTTTCTTCTAAGGTAAGTTATAAAACTCGCGTCTGGCCTCAAAAGTTTAATACGCTTAGCGTTGATAACTCATTCAAAAGCTTGTTGGTGTAGATCCTTGCGCGACAACTACGCTCTGGAAAGGTTAAGGGTGATAATACCGGTTGGGGGAAAAGCCACGCGTCTGTTGCCCCTCACGGCCGAGACGAGCAAAGCGTGCATTCGTTTGCTGAACAGGCCTCTGATAGATTTTTCGCTGCTGCCCCTTGCGCGTCAAGGTATTAGAAACTTCATTTTCGGTGTTAAGGGTTACACGAACTACAGGGATCTGCACGATTATTTTGAGTCGGGTTACGGTTTTTCTGCGAGGTACGGTCTAGAGCCGCGTGTTCACATAAAGTATCAGCCGAACGTTGAAGACCTTGGCAGCGCCGACTCTGCGAGCATAAACATGGAGTACTACAGCGTCGAAGACCCAGTGTTTGCGGTGCAGGGCGACAACATTTTTGACGTGAACGTGAAGGAGCTCGTGGATTTTCATCAGAAGAAGGGCGCAGTGATGACCATCGCGTTGAGGAAGGTTGAGAACGTCGAAGGATACGGCATAGCTGACATAAACAAGGACATGAGAATCTCCAGATTCGTCGAGAAACCGGCGCCTAAGGATGCTCCCTCAGACCTCGCCAACACAGGTCTGTACATGGTTTCTCCCGAGATAAGGAAAATATTCAAGGAGAAAGGGGTCAAGCAGTTAATCAAGGAGACGCATCGTCTCGACTTTGGCTACGACTTCATACCCTACCTGATCAGCACCGGGCGGCCAGTGTACGGTTACACGCTGGAAGGAAGCTGGTACGATGTTGGCACTCCCAGACGCTACCTCGAAGCGATGAAGGACATGCTTGACGGAAAGTTCGCTTCACTAACCGACTTCGGCGGAAGACTAAGCGAGGAGAAGAGAATATGGGTTCAGGGGGAAAGCGTCGAATCGATGAGAAGAAGGCAGGAAATAATCAGGAAGATCAAGACGGGCAAGATCGAGGTTGAAGGCTCTGTCCTCATAGGCAGACACTGCAAGATCAGCGACGGCGTCAGAATAGTGAATTCGTGCATCGACAACTACACGCAGATAGGCAAAGACGTTGAGATAGAGGACTCTGCAGTCATGGACCGAGTCATAATCGGGGACAAGACGACCATAAAGGACAGCATCGTGGGGCGGCATGTGACAGTTTCTTCAAGCTCTCGAAAACCGACAAAGATACAATCTGTCTCGGTCATAGCTGACGACGTAATAGTTGATCAGGGTTGCACATTGACTGCAACGAAGATCTACCCACACCAATACGTCAGAGGGCAATTCGAAAACCAGACTTTGATGACAGGCTGAAAACCGTGCTTCCTAAACATTCTACGACATGACGCTTGATAACCGTTCAAAGTCAGCGGCAGCTCTATTTATTGGAAGTTGCCTCAAGAATTGTTGGACCGAAGAATGAACTTTGACCTGTCAGAGATCAGAAAGAAGACGGTTTCCGTAGGTCAGTATATCGATAGCTTGGAGCAGCCGTTTAAGGAGAAGTTCTTAAAGAGAAAACAAGCGTACAAGTTGCAGCCGCAAGCGGTTGGTCAGCTGAGAAGATTCGCGGAAAAGTACGTGGCAATCGTCTTTTCAGCCTCATGGTGCAAGGACTGCGCGGAATACATCCCCGTGTTATCCTTGATATCTGAAGCCACGGGGTTGGAAGTCAGAGTGTTCGGAGGGCTAATGAAAGACCCGCTCAGCCAGGTTTGTAAATGGAGGATTCCACCTTCTCCGCCTGAAGTCGTAACGTTTGAAGTTGACAAGATTCCATTGATAATAATAGTTGACCTTTACGGTAAAGAAATAGGCAGAGTAATTGAGTCTCCCAAGAGATGGCCCACTCTAGAACAGGAGCTTTACGAAATCATTAAATCCCACTAACCTTCGCTTCTCGCAATACTGCCCAAGCTTCGCCTCGGTAGTAGTGAAGATCAGTGCCGCAGATGCTGCAAGCTTTAAACCTCACCAAGACATCGTTCTGACCTGACGTTGGCTCAGGTACATCATCGACTCCTATGGTTTTTCGTTCCGTGTAGACAACGGCTTTCATTTAAGGCCATGCTATCCTATGCACAGAATCTCTGCCCTTGAAGGCATTCCCAGGCATCACTTAAGTATTTCTTTGGTCGGTTCTGTAACTCTTCGGGTTCTAAAGATATTTTGGGGAGATCTGTTAGCTGGCAGGGTTTTTTCGCATGAACGAGCCAAAACGTGAGTCTTTTGCAATTTTAAACGATAGTACCCAATGGCTGAATCCCTTGAAAAAAAGTTCCTCAAAACTTAAATATTAGAAAAGAAAGATTATTCTAATGCTGGGAGTCAGTATAATCAGGGGATCCCTAGCTTGTTCAAACACAAGTTTGGCAGAGCTGCGCTTATCATTGCACTCCTGGTGGGAGCTGTGTTTTGCTATGCCCCAAGTTCACGCCTAGTTTATGGCTCCTCGGACAACTCCCTTTTCAGAATTGCCCCATGGCCTTCACATGAGGCACAACTATTCGGGGATTCCGTGTTACTCAGCGACCGCGTTTTTCCCTTAACGGTATACATCGTAAGCTTGCCAGACGTTGGAAACGTCGTACTAACAAACCATTCGGCAATCCTGGACGGAGTACTCAGGGCAGTGCAGATTCATCCCAGCAACAGCAGCGTCCAGGAACTCGTCTTGCTGCTGGGTGAAGTCGGGCTGGGTGTGGGTGAGGGGCTAAAGGCGGCACTCAACGTCAGCGTCTCCTACGTCCTGGTCCAGGACTGGGCCACCTACAAGACGATCCTGGAACAGGGAAACGACACGATTATAGTCAACACCCACGACCAGTACCTGCCCGTCCCAGACGGGTACACGAAGGAGCAGTGGGTCGGCGAGATCGCTGACTTCATGCTGAACCGCTGGGGAACATGGGTTCACATCGGCGGCTACCCCTTCTACAACGTCTGGTACCAGAACGGAACAACCGAACAATGGGGCCCAGCAGGCTACTCAAGAATGATGAGCCACATAGGAGAACCGAACGCCACGTGCTACCCCGCCGAGACGTACGCTACTTCGACTGACCCAGCCCAGTTGCGCGAGAAAACCTACCTGATGAAGTCACTCGAAGGCAGTTGGGATTTCTTTCCCGCCGGATGCGGTGAGGCTGATGTGGGGTATCCGGTAAAGTTCGCTGACTTCAACGACAGCCGTTTCGATGGTTCCATGTTCGGCTATGCAGTTGATGGTCATGCGGCTGAGGCTTTTGCCCAAAGCGCTTCGAGCTTCAACTTCGGCGTGTACGTCCATCTTGGGACTTCCACTTTCTACGGCGATACGGGCCTCAAGACGAAACCAGACTTCCCAGCAGGCTTTATTCCGACGGCCACCGCTATCTCCGTTGAATACAGGCTCATAAACATGTTGTACGGGTCTCAAGGCAACAGTGCATCCGAACAGATACAAAAGGCTATTAACGAAGGCAGAACGTTCGGACTGGACACAGCGACGGAACTCTTTCAGAAGGCTCAAGACTGCTACGCGGCTGGAGAATACAAGATGGCATGGTCCTACGCTTCCGAAGCTGCGAGTGCCGCTGCCTCCTCTTCAAAAGGATCCATCATGCCGTTGGCATTTGTCGGCGTCTCTTTAATCCTTACGGGCGTAGTAATCGTGACTGCTGAGGCGTATCGTAAACATAATGGGAAGAAGCCGCGAAGCGACGAGGAGACGTAAATTGAGGGGAACAAGGTGTCTTTTCTTGGTTGCACTGATCCTCATTCCCATTTTTGTCCCCTTTGCAGTAATTCTTCCAGAGGCTAAGGCTTCTTCCGGCGAAGCAGATGTGTACATACTTGAATTGAGTAGCGTCCCAGCCGAAGCCGATGGGGTCGCGATTAATCAAACGCAGGTCCAAATGGGAGCCATCAACGCTTGTTTGCCAAACGGCCCAACTATAAACTTGAACCTTCCGGCAGTTCATCCGGAAGCCAATGGCTATAACCCTTACTATCAGGCGACTGCCGAAGTGGTCACGACATGGACCGAGTACGAGCAGATAGTGCTCAGCTCCGTCGGCAAGATAATCGTCAACACTCACGGGGATTACCTGCCGGTTCCCAGCGACTACAACAAGAGGGCGTGGGTTGACACGATAGCAGAAGCCATGGCAACCAGGCGACTCTCATGGGTACATTGTGGGGGATACACGTTCTACGAGGTCTACGACGAAAACGGCACCAACGAAGGCAACTGGACTGAAACAGTGAATGGAGCGGTGCTGGGAGCCGGGTTCGACCAGCTTATGAGTCACATAGGAATTCAAAACGCCAATATCACCACACCGCCAGGCGCGGGTATCGGTGGTGGTACAGCTGCGGAGGTTGGGATAGACACAACGCAGGAACCCGCAACGGATTGGGCAGGACTTGGCGGTGGGATTTCCGAATATGTTGAGAACCCCCTCAGAGAGGACCAATTTCTCAACCGCGTGAACTCGACCTTTTTTCACCCTTGGCCGGGAAAAGACGGCCAGATATACATGCCAGGGGGAGTCGTGTCTTTTGCTGAAACGAACGTGAGGAACGCCTCAGCTCAAGGAGCGGGAGTCTACGTTCATCTAGGAGTCGGAGGAGAAAGTAGTAGTGACTACTGGAACGGATATATCGGGACGGCCGCGGCTTTATTGCCAGAATGTTGGACTTTTGGAGGACAGACGGATGCCAAACAAGTGAACTATGGTGTTTCAATCTTCAACGCGACAATAGGTGTGGAGCCCGTTATCACTCGTGTGCAGCATGACAACACCGACATCTCGTTTGATATGGTGTTCGGAATTTATGGAGCGACACAAAATGATCAGGTGCAGTTCTCCGGATGGTGGTTCGCCTGGGCGCAGGGGAGCCATTCATATGAGCCAAGCTTTTGGTTGGACCTACCAGATAACAACTGGTCAGATGTTTGGACGCAAGCTGATGCAATCCAATCAGGAGGCTCCGGAGGAGGTGGATTGGGTATATTACCTCCTTTGATTGATGGCACAATGTGGTTCGTGAGTTTGCCTGGTTTGTTGACTGGTCCGATTGGCGGCATTGCCTCAGGTATTCTGTGGGGGATTGGCGGTTTGCAGCTGTTGGCCCAATGGGCCATGCAAGGGGCTGATTACACACAGGGAGTCAACCAGCCCGATCATGGGTGCTATTTTAATTTTTGGCCAGGTGAGACCGATACCGTCAACAATGGGGTTGATTACTATGAGTTTGAGACATTTGTGGGAGTCCATGTCACGATACCGCGCGCACACAGTCCGGCAAGAACCGGATGGATGACTTTTCCCCTTCACTATAACATTTCAGCATGCCCAAATTGGCATGATGCGGGCCCAACGCTCTCAGTGGCCGACACTCTGCAGATAGCAGTCTATTTCGGTAACGGCGGTCAATCAGACGCAGGAAGTGGCCGCGATACTGGCCACTCCTACAACGATCCCAACGTCGTAAATGTGATGCCCAATACGAACTTCCACGGGTATCTAGAGGGCTACCCGCCGGACAATGAGGATTGGTACAGTTTCAGCTTCAGCGACAGCAACAAGAAGGAAATCTACTTTGACATGACTCCGCCGAGCTACGTCGATTTCAATCTTCAACTCTACAATTCGGATGGTTCGCCCAATGGGCTCGTTGCCTCGTCGAACAACCCAGCTGGCCAGGCAGAACACGTGGAGACGTACAGCAACTTGACTGGACCTTGGTACGTCAGGATCTACCCTGGTTCAGACCCTGATTCAATATCCCACTCAGGTGTATACTCATGCTCGTTAAGCAGCCTCAAGGGTGACATAAACCTTGACGGCACAGTTGACATCTACGACGCCATCAAACTTGAAGGAGCGTTCAACTCCAACAGCGGTGATCCGCGTTTTAGCCCCTGCGCAGACATCAATGGCGACGGCACGGTAGACATTTATGACGCTATCATACTAGCTGCCAATTTTGGAAAATCCTACCAAGCTGGGAAAGGCATGTCTAGTCAAAAGTTGCTTGCCGGGACAATGACTCAAGGCGGAGCTAGTGTCCTCGTGAACCCGAGCCAGCTCACCGTGTTCAAGGGCGAAGTCTTCGCGGTCAACGTGAAAGTAACGGGCGTTACAGACCTGCAGGGCTGGGAGTTTAAGCTCTACTGGAACAGCACCGTGCTCAACTGCACGAACGTCGTCGTCCAAACTCCATCCGAGTGGCAGAACAACACGCAGAATTACGGTTCAGGCCTAGAGCCCACCTACAACGCTACGCACGCGCGGTATTGGCAGGCTCAAGCCGCCGCTTACCCAGCGTCGTCATTCAACGGGTCCATGACAATCGCAACCCTAACGTTCCAAGCACTGCAGCCCGGAACCACGTCTCTGACACTGGCAGACGTCAAGCTCGGAAACAGCACGGCCGAACCCATAGCCTGCAGCGTGTCAAGCGGCTCCGTAAACGTCTACTATGGCCGGTACATGCGCAGCGACACCCAAACCGTCAACGGCCTAAATGCCTACGTCCTGAACATTCCAGAGTCAACCAGCAGCGCCTCCTTCACGCAGTCTGGAAGCGGACATGGAGCCTCTTGGGGCATAAGAGCTTGGGTCCGTCACTCGAACGGCGTTGAACAGGAGATAAGCTTGGACGGTCAGACGGGAACGCCGAAGGCCGTGGTGGGGAGAAGCAGTGGGTCGGGCATAGAGAGCGGCACGGTCTCAGTGGCTCAAACAGCCTTGCAGCAGACAGACTCCCTCGTCATACGCGTCTACGTGCAAGTCGGCGGGTCAGGCTGGACTCTGTGCGCAACCTTCACAACCGAACAGCTCCAAGCCACAACCCTCCAAGCAACAACCGGGACAGTCTACTACTACACGTACGCCTCCTACCTCCGACCTTACAACTGGACAACATCCACGTTCTACTGGGGAACCACCACCTACAACAGCCAAATACAAAACCTCCAATACACTTAGACGCCAATTTAGACAGAATAGATGGAACGGAAACAGCCAAAAACAATCGGGTGGACAGAAAATAGCCATCTGAACAAGTGGGGCACCCTTTTGCTGGTAAATTGGTGCTGAAATCCCTTCCCCGGCACCATTTTACCGTTTGAAAGGCGATTCTAGACTATTTTGGGTGCTGGGCTTTCTAGGTTTTGCCGTGCCGCCTTAAGTGACCAGTGGGATCACTCTCACAGATGCTGTGTTTTACTAGTATCTTGTGCGGGCGTCGATATCGCCTAGTTGTTGACAAGCACAAGTTCTCTGGGGGTTGTCAGCAACAGCAACAATCATCGTCGTCCTCGGAATCTTTGTCAGCAAATCTTCGCGGGTTTTTTTCAAACACTTCCTTGCAGGATTGATTACAGAAGTAGTAGGTTTTCCCATCGTATTCAGATTTCAATGTTGCTGTTTTCTCATCTACGTTCATTCCGCAAACTGGATCCTTTACCATGCTTATCTTCACCTCCCTCAGTTCATTGCTTCACGGTTTTTTGATCAAGCTTCTCGAATTCGAATCGTGACAGCTTCAACAGTGCAGAGTTGCTGACCACTGTGAGAGAGCTGATTGCCATTGCTCCTGCCGCGAACATTGGGTTCAGCAATCCGATGGCGGCTACTGGGATCATGACCGTGTTGTATATGAATGCCCAGAACAGGTTGGTGTTGATTTTCATCATTGTTTTTTTGCTTAGCTCTACCCCGAGCGCCACATCTCGCAAGTCATCTTTTATCAGCACTATGCCGCCTGTTTCCTTCGCGATGTCGGTTCCGCTTCCTATGGCTATGCCAATGTCTGCTTGAGCTAGTGCTGGAGCATCGTTTATGCCGTCGCCGACCATTGCCACTGTTTTCCCTTCTGCTTGCAGCTTCTTGATCGCGTTAACCTTCTCCCACGGCAGAACGTTGGCTATCACTTGGTCTATTCCTGCTTGTTTTCCAATTGCTCTTCCCGTCCTTTCGTTGTCGCCTGTCAGGATAATCACTTCTAGCCCCAAGCTCTTCAACTTGCTAACGGCCTCGATTGCATGGTCCTTGAGAGTGTCCATGGCTGCAACTACGCCCGCGGGTCCGCGGTTAACGGCAAGGATCATCACTGTCTTGCCTTGCTCCTCCAGCCTCTGGAGATCTGGCTCCAGTGGTTCAACTGAAACATTCTCACTCTGCATGAGTTTCCGATTTCCAAGAAGTATGACCTTGTTTTCATAAGTGCACTTTACTCCCTGTCCGGGAACTGCCTCGAATGATTCTACGTCAGGAATGTTAGGCGCAATCTGTTGGGCTTTGTTGAGTATTGCCTCTGCCAGTGGGTGTTCAGAGCTCTTCTCAGCTATGGCAGCAAGTTTCAGCACGTCTTTTTCAGTGTAGTCATTGTACGTTAGTACGTCAGTGACTGATGGTTCTCCTTTCGTCAGCGTTCCGGTCTTGTCAAACACAACCGTTTTCAGTTTTCTAGCTCTCTCAACGTACTCGCCGCTACGGAGCAGCACACCATATTCTGCGCCTTTGCCCACTCCCGCCAATATAGCCGTGGGAGTTGCGATGCCCAAGGCACATGGACAGGCGATGAGCAATACCGCGAGCAGCGCGAAGAAGGCGGCTGAGAATCCGCTTGCGATGTACCAGTAAGCAAAGGAGACTGCCGCAACAGAGAAAACTATGGGCACGAATTTCCCGACAACCCGATCCGCAAATCTCTGAACAGGCGCACTTGAGGCCTGCGCTTCCTCAACGAGATGCACAATCTGAGCGAGCGCTGTCTGTTCTCCGACCTTCGTTGCCTTGATCCTGAGGAGCCCAGTTTTGTTCATTGTTGCGCCTATGACTTCGCTTCCAACATCCTTCTCAACGGGTATGCTCTCGCCGGTGATGATTTTCTCATCAACCGAAGAGTATCCTGATATCACAACTCCGTCTGTTGGTATTTTTTCGCCAGGCTTCACTATCAGAATGTCGTTTGCCTGTACTTCATCGATCGGAACTTCGATTTCTTTTCCGTCTTTGAGGACTCTGGCCGTTGTCGGTTGAAGTTCAAGCAGTTTCCGGATGGAGGCGGCTGACCTTCTGCGTATACTTTCTTCGATGTACTTCCCCAAGAGAACAAAAGCCAGTATGCCAACGGATATCTCTAGATATCCTTCTCCTCCACTGGCTGCGCTGGGGAAGAAAGCGTATGCCGCGCCGTAGGTCCATCCTGCCACTACTCCTGCAGATATCAACACATCCATGTTGACCGCACGGTTTCTGAGGGAACGGTAGGCTCCTACGATGATGCTGCGACCAGCCCACCACACGACAGGAGTTGATACGATGAAAAGCGCTAATTCGTAGACTTTGAGCCCGCCAATGAGGGTGGAAGACATCAACACGGCCACAATGCTGAACAAGGCTAGCACTCGGAGTCCAGCCACAGCGACTACGCCTGCGAGCGTGATCGCGACCCTTCGCTTCATTGCCTTCAACTCTCGTTCGGGCTGCTCGTAGATGTCGGCGCATGATTGACTGCAGAAGTAATACGTGCGGTCTCCAATCTTCTTCTTGATCGCCTTGCCTTTGTCTACGTCCATACCGCACACGGGGTCTCTTGGCAAGATTTTCTCCTCGATTATGATATTTGTAATCGGTTGTAGATGCCGAAGTATTTAAATATATCTTTTTCAGATATATGTTTTAAAGATACGTCTGGTGAATACATGTCTAGCAAGGAAATAGACGAAATTGTGTCGGACTTCTCGCGCTTCTATATCCTGACCATTCTATACGAAGGACCGCAGCATGGCTACAGTATCATCAGCAAATTCAGAAAAAGGATAGGCAAGGAGATCAGCCCAAGCTTAGTGTATCCGTTCCTAAGTCAACTTGAGAAAAAAGGCCTTGTGGAACACTCGTTAAAGCCGGTCGGCGAGAAAAAGAAGAAAGTCTTCGAATTGACGAAAAAGGGCACGGAGCTCTGCAAGCAATTGTTCAAGCGTTTCTCAGCTCTCGTTTCAGTTGCCATCGAACCAAACCTAGAAGTGTGTGCGAGCTGCGGCTGCAAAGTGTACCAAGGCGGACACAGAGAGATCATCCATGGGAAGGAAATGACCTTCTGTTGCGTGCATTGCGCGGCATCTTACAAAAGAGAAGTGCCGAGAAAATCTATCTAAATCCCATAGCAGAATCACCTTAGCAAATGTAATCTATTAAGAAAAATCGGTTTTTACGCTTTGAACCATTTGAATATTACGTATTTTGTCTTTGTTTTCTCTGAGTTGGGCACTGCGATTATGAATCTCTTTCTAACGGTGGTCGCGAGTCTTCCGGCCTTGACTATTTCGGTGGCTGTCATCTCGGATTTGGCTTTTTTGACTGAGACCATGTAGGGGGCGTGTTCGACTCCTGGGCCGTGCTTGTAAACGGCGAAGTCGCAGCCAAACTTTATGCCGGGTGTGACGATTAGCTGGCTGTCTCTTAGGTCGCGGTAGACGGTGTACTTGTCGTCAAACTCTTCGTACAGCCGCTTGGCCACCTGGCGGAGCTTTCTTGGGCCGACTTTGATTTTTTTGGGGCCTTCGTGCACCGTTATGATGCCTTCTTCAACCAGGTAGAGGCCTTCCATCAGGTCTAGAATGAGTGGAACGTTGAATTCTGGGATCTTGGGTTTGGCGATTCCGAGGGGTTTGCCGTAGAACCCTTTTCTGTAGAGTTCTGAGCCGTCTGTGGGGTTCCATACTACTAAGAAGTTTTCAATCAGTTCTACGCTTATTTTCTTGGGCATCAGCTTGTTCGCCTTTACATCATGAAGGAAAGGATTCGCACAGCGTCAGCCGCGTCTTCTGCTTTGTCTGCAGAATCCTCAAGAAGCTGCAGCACGTCTCTTAATAGTATTAAGGCGGGGAAGTCCATTTTGCTGCTGAGGAGTCTTATCTCGAGTTCGCGGTAGATCTCATCGACCTTTTGTTCGGCGATCTCAACGTCTTTGGCTTTTTCCATAGTTTTGCTTGCACCGTAGTTTAGGACCATCACTGTTTCTTTGAGCTTCACAATTGTCTCCAAAACGGCTTCTGAGAGCGTCAGCAGTTCCTTCTTTATGTCCGTGGGGACCTTCCAGTTGTGGTTCGTGATTTCGTTCAGTCGGAAGGCTATGCCCTCTGAGAAGTCTGCGATTTCGCTCGTTAGGTTAGTGAACCTTAAGAAATCTTCTCTGCTGAACAGGATGGCTCCTATTTCAGCCAGCTCCTGTGAGACTAGTCTTCTTGCCTTGTCAACCTCGTCTTCGCCGCTTCTAATTTCGCTGAAGAGCTGTTTTGCTCCGTCCTTGTCGTTCTTGTTGAAACAGTCTATCATCTGGGGAACCTTTCTGGTAACGTCTACGACTTTGCGCAGATGGTCTTGACAGACGTTGAGCGCTCTGCGTTTTACTCGTTCTTCTGTTTCTGCTGGAAGGACCAAGTTTTTTCCCGCCCGCAAAATAGGGCACTTTCTTCTATCCTTAGATGTGCTGAAGTCTTAAAAAAGTTAGCGAAACAAGAGTTTTCAAACGGGTTTGCCTAGCTGTTCAAATTCCATTATTCCCCTGAAATATCCGTGCAGAAACGTTTTCAGGTCCGAAATACGTGTTCTAACTTGTTTCCACGAGTCACGGTCACGGATCGTAACAGTGTCATCGCTCAGCGTGTCGTAATCAACCGTGATGCCCAGTTGCGCTCCAACTTCGTCTGCACGGGCGTATCTTCTGCCAATAGAGCCTGCCTCATCATACTCCGCTATAAAGCCTTCATCAATCAGCATCTTGTGCACTTCCAAAGCCTTCTGGGGCAGTTTGTCCTTGCTTATGAGAGGGTAGACTCCAACCTGAATAGGCGCAATGTCACGCGGGAAACTCAGCATCGCCCTGCCGTCCTTAACCCGATAGGCATACTCAAGAGCTACGTACAGAAGCCTGTCTGAGCCAAAACTGGGCTCAACGACATGAGGAATGAAATGTCTTCCACGCTCTACGGTTTTTTCGCGTTGAACGTCAACGTGTTCAGGTAGGATCTTGTATTTTCCAAGCATGTAGTGGCCGTTCCTCTTCAAGGATGCTTCGAGTTCTTGTGGATCGGCTTTTAACAGTTCTTCCGCAACTTTTGCTGCTTCTCCTTTGAAGCTTGGTCCAAGTTTAGCCATGATGGGTTTTATGGCAAGGTGTTCCCTCTCAACTGGCTTTTCGTATTCCTTGAAAACTTGCATGTCCTGACCGCTGTGTTCCATGTGACTTTTGAGGTCGTAGTCCGTTCTGTCAGCGTGCCCAGAGACTTCAACCCAGCCCCATCGTTCAACCAGAACCTGCTGGTCGAAGGTTTGGCGCGCATAATGGGCCTTTTCCCACGGCAGCTTTTCGATGAACCTTTGTTTCTCCGCTGGAACACCAAGTTCGACCAAGAGTCTCTTAGCATATGCCATGAAGGTTGCATGCCACCCCGACTGGATAATACCTCTTTTCAACGCATCTCCCACCGTGGCTTCCGTGATGTCTTCTGAACCTTTCTGTCTTGTTTCTGCCAGAAGAATCCGAAGCTTTTCGTCTTCAACATCTTTCAAGAGATAACAGTTGGGTTCTTCAGGGTCGAAGAAAAATTCCAAGTCTGCTATCGTGAATTCTCTCACTCTTATCAGGCCCTGTCTGGGTGAGATTTCGTTTCTTAAGACGTGCCCTATCTGGAGGACGCCGAAGGGAAGCTTTTCTCGTGCCATTCCGTACAGGCGATTGAATTCTACGAATATGCCCTGCGCGGCTTCCGGTCTTCCGTAACCCACAGCTTTTGAATATGGGCCTATGGTGGTTTTGAACATCGTTAGGAAAGTCTCTGCTTTGCCGAAGACGCCGCCGCAGTCTGGACATTTAATCTTGTTCCTCTTGATCGCTTCGTCAATCTCGGTTAAACTTAGTTTTTCAGCATCTGTCTCACTCATCTTCGCAAATTCCTCGAGCAAGTGGTCTGCACGGAATCTTTTGTCACACTTAGTGCATTCAACGAGGGGTTCTTTGAAGTGGGTGATGTGGCCTGAGGCTTCGAAAACCTCTGCTGGAGCGATCACAGGTGATTCGATCTCCAAGACTCCGAGTTTGTTCACGAAAAGCTCTCGCAGTTTCTTCTCGATGTTTTGTTTCAGCCTTGCACCCAATGGACCGTAGGTTACGAAACCGCTTACGCCGCCGTAGATCTCGTATGATTGCCAGAAAAAGCCGCGTCGCCGTGCAAGTTCGTTGATGATCGTGAACTTGTCTGGGGCTTTCTCACCTTTCATTTCCTCAGCCTCCTCTAAAGTAAACATCTCAGAAACATTAACCTTACTAACCTGCGTATTCTGGAAAACAGAAATTGTGGGGACAAAACTTAACTTCGTTGATGACGTAAAAAAGACGATTGGTGAATCGTATGCCTGCAGAGGTTAAGCTTCTCGAAAAATTATCAAATGCCTTCGGGCCTTCTGGAAACGAGGAAGATGTGACTGAGATTCTGAAGAAAGAGCTCAAAGGATACGCTGATGAAACGCATATCGATAAGCTTGGGAACGCACTTTTCTACCACCACGGGAAAAAGGGCTATCCTAAGATCATGCTTTCAGCTCACATGGACGAGGTCGGCTTCATAATCACATTCATAGAGGAAAATGGCTTTCTACGTTTTGACATACTCGGAGGCATAACCAACAACATCATGCCTGGACAGAGGATACTCTTCAGGGGAGACAAAGGCTACCTTAAGGGAATCGTAGGAACTAAGCCTCCTCACATTATGACGCCTGAAGAACAGAACAAGATAATACCCAAAGAAGATCTTTTCATCGACATAGGCGCTGAGAGTCTCTCTCAGGCGCAGGGAAAGGGCGCAGACGTAGGGACCATGGGCGTCTTCGACGTAGAGTTCGCAGACTTGGGAGATGGATACTTTAGGGGCAAGGCGCTTGATGACAGAGCTGGGTGCACCGTCCTTGCAGAAGTATTCAAGACTCTGAAAGACTCCCCTTACAACGTTGTTGCCGTCGGATCGGTCCAGGAAGAACTCGGGATGAGAGGGGCAAGAACTGCAGCTTGGCAGGTAGACCCCGACTATGGGCTCGCTGTGGAGGGAACCTTCGTGGCAGACGTTCCAGGCACGAGGCCAGACAGAGTTTCCTCCAAGATCAAGGGCGGCCCTGTTGTAACAATAATGGACAGAACAGCTTTTACGCATCCTCATGTTCTCAAGGCATTGATCAAGGCCGCGAAGCAGAAGCCGATACCTTTCCAGTTCAAGAAGGTGCCGGTGGGCGGAACAGATGCGGGTGCGATCCATCTCACGCGGGCAGGTGTGCCGAGCGGAACCGTGGCCGTGCCCTGCAGGTATATTCATGGACTGGCCTCAATCATCCACGCTGACGATCTGCGGAACACCATAAGACTGGTAACAGAGTTTGTGAAAACGATATCCGTAAGATAAGCCGGTGTCAAGTTTTTGGACAGAGCATCTGCAATATGCGGAAGAGACAGCGTAGGCTTTTTTAAGATACTCCATGTAAAAGCTTTCCAGTAAGGTGTCAGGGTTTGTCAAAGATAAGAGTGGCCGTAGTCGGGGTCGGCAACTGCGCGTCAGCCTTGATGCAAGGGTTGCAATACTACGGCAACTGCGTCAAAGAGGCAGAATGTATTGGCTTGCGAAACGCTGTTTTGGGCGGTTTTCGCCCGAATGATGTTGAAATCGTTGCCGCTTTCGACATTGACGACCGAAAAGTCGGGAAAGACCTGTCTGAGGCTGTTTTTGCCCAGCCTAACAATGCTCCGAAGCTGGCTGATGTGCCACCTTCTAACGTTATCGTCAACAAAGGGCCCGTTCTGGACGGTGTGGGGGAGTACACGAGACATGTTGTTCACGTGAGCAGCCACGATGACGCGAACGTTGCTATGGTTCTAAAGGAAAGTGACGCGGAAATTGTGCTGGACTTGCTTCCGTCTGGCGCCGTGAAGGCTTCTCAGTGGTATGCCGAGCAATCACTGTTATCGGGTTGCGCGTTGGTTAACGTGACGCCCAATTTCATCGCTAGCGATGCTTCATGGGCCCAAAAGTTTGAAACGGCTGAGCTTCCACTAGTGGGTGATGACCTAGTGGACCAAGTGGGCGCGACCACTCTGCACAAAACTTTGCTCAACCTTCTTTCGATGAACGGCGTCCGAGTCACCGAAACGTACCAGCTTGACGTCGGCGGAGGCACGGAGTCTTTGGACACGTTGGAGCGAACAAAAGATGTTAAACGCGTTGTCAAGACAAAGTCTGTTGAGGCTGCGTTGCCTTACTCCGCGGCGGTTGTAGCTGGGTCCACAGACTACGTTGACTTTCTGCAGAACAAGCGAGACAGCTACTTCTGGATCAAGGGGTTGTACTTCTGCAACGTGCCAATGCAGATGGATTTGAAGCTCTCGACGGTCGACGGGCCGAATGCCGGTTCGGTGCTGCTGGACGTGATAAGAGCTGTCAGGGTGGCCGAGGAAAGAAAACTGAAAGGCTCAATACTGCCAATCTGTGCGTACGCTTTCAAGCATCCGCCTCAACTCTTGTCCCTTGAAGCTGCCGAGAAGTTGTTTGCCGACTTCATTGCGGGCGAGGCCTGAGACAAAACTCTCACTTTTTCACAAGTCTCTGTAGTTCCTGAAGGGTCTTCTTCTTGACTCCAGTTTTCTTCAGCCTTTTTTTCAGCAACAGTATCGTTCTAACAGGCGTCGGGTCTATGCCTCGCAGCACAGCGAGGTACACGCTTGTGAAGTCTCCGACGCATATTACAGACGACATTCTGGTTAGGTTGCTCTTGCCGCTGCTCCACACTTCGAACAGTTTGACTCCCTCCTTGCCGATTATTTCCTTGGTGACTTCGATTCTCTCCCTTATCTCCTTCGGCTCCTCAGCGTCGCGGATGAAGATTACGGAAAAGAGTTTTGCGAATTCCCTCGCTGCCTCCCAGCCTACGATCTCGTTGTGGTTGAGTTCTGGAAAAGATTCCCACTTTGCCGGGTTCTTGCTGTTTTCGTTGAACTGTGTCTTGAGGCGCTGGGCAACAGCTCGGTAGAATCCAAAACCGTAAACTGTCGGAACTGTTCCGTTGACGTTTGACGCCAGCTTCTTAGACAAGTTGTCGCTCAACGGTCTTTCAGGAGAATTCTCTGAGCTAACCTGCTTCAGCACTCTTACAGTCTCAGAGAACTCGGTGTCCACGCCTGGTGCTAGCCCCATTTTCTCCAAGATCCCGATTAAAGGCATGAACAGGTACGGCAGAGTTGCGCGCGGAGCCATTCCGCTGGGTACAAGCAGATGAGGGATGCTGAGTTTTTCGGCGAACTCTGTTAGTGCTCCACCTGAGCTTATGCAGATTATCATGCATTTCCTCTTGAGAGCTTCCAGAAACACGCTTAAGGTCTCTTCAGTTTCTCCTGAGTAGCTTGTGGTAAACACCAGCGTGTTCTTGTTCGCATAAGAAGGCAGATGGTACTCTCTGCACACGTCAACCGGCACGGCCAATCTGTCTCGAGCCCAGTCTTTCAGAAGCTCTCCGCCGATGGCTGATCCGCCCATGCCGGCCACGATTATAGCTTCAGGCTTGAGATAGCTAATTTTGAATTGACTAGCCAATCTAGCAGCGTTTCCATAGTGCTTGGGCGCTTCGACGCAGAAAGAGAGCATGTCACTCTTGTCAATTTTCTTGATTTCATCTATGCTATCCAAAATCTTTAGCTTTGACAACTGCTCACTACCGCTCTGATACGCCGTCAAGACCATATCACACGTTCAGCTTTTAAACCAAATGCACAATAACACCCTTTCAACGCGCATGGCCAAAAGAGAGCTTGGTTGAACATGAAGAAGCTGTCCATAGCTATTCCCGCTTCGGTTGTCTCGGACACTCCGCATCTGCGTGAAAAGACGTCCAAGATAGGTCTCATTGGAAGAGCAGCCGCCATTTTCAGAGTCAATGAGATCATAATCTACCCGGATTGTCCTGGTGTCGACCAGAGGTCCGACGTGGACCTGGTTGCGACTTTGGTCGCTTACATGGAGACGCCGCAGTATCTTCGGAAAACGCTGTTCAAGCTGAAGCCAATTCTCCAGTATGCGGGAATACTTCCACCGTTGCGCACACTGCATCATCCACTTAACCGCCGAAGCAAGGATCTGAAGGTCGGCGAATACCGGGAAGGAGTAGCCCTGTCAAAAACAAGAGAGGGCACCCTCGTAGACATCGGTGTTGAGTCGCCTGCGCTGGTGATGAACTCGCAGTTGGCTGCTGGTAGACGCGTCACGGTGAGAATTGTGAGGACTGGCAAACCTGTGAAGGCTGAGCTGGTGAATCGTGATGCGGTGCCCACTTATTGGGGCTATTCGGTCACTGTGGAAAAGCATTGCTTTGGGGAAATTGTCAAGAGTGGTGATTTCGACTTGACGATAGCCACGTCGAAGTATGGTTTGCCGTTTGCTCAGGTTGCAGGGCAGATCGTTGAAGAATGGGTTCGAGCGAGCAGCGTTCTCTTGGCTTTCGGTGCCCCAGCCCTTGGGTTGAATGAGATCGTTGCGCGTGAAGGGCTTCGTTTAGAAGACATTGTCGATTTTGTGGTCAACACTATTCCATCGCAGGGAACTGAAACCGTAAGGACTGAGGAAGCACTCATTGCTTCTTTGGCAGTTTTCAACATCACTTTGACAGCTAGGATGTGACTTCAAAACAGGTCCAACTGGCTGAGGCAGAAAAGCGGGTTGCTGGGACAAAGGGATAAATGTTCGTTCTTCTAATGTTGGGTGCATGTATTTCGACATCACGATGCCGTTGACACTCTTCGCGGTTACCCTTGTGGCGTTGTTTGCGAATCAGAAGACTGAGGGCAAGCTGAAAGAGAATCTGCAGGAGAGGCAGATGGGTGTTTGGGACGCTGCTCTGCTGGTCGGTGTGATGTCCGTTATGATATATCTGATCGTCTTCGTCAGAGAGATAACTTACGTTCTGATGGTGTTGTATCTGTTCGCTTATTCGATGCTTCTTTTCACTTTTACGTACCTGTTTTCAAAGAGTCGTTGGTACTTGGGCATTTTGCCTCCGGCAGTCTTCATTCTGTTATACGTTTTTTTAGGTGTTCTTCGAGACGATCCATTGTGGACCTATTATTTAGCCAACATTTTTGGCCTGGTCTTTGCGGTGCTTATTACTCTTTACCTTGTAGGTCTGTTCACGTGGAAAACCACGGCAATTTTCGGCGTTCTGATAACCGTTATGGACATAATTCTGGTCCTGGTCACTCGAACTATGGTCGAAGCTGCCAAGGTTGCTGTAGGTCTTAAACTTCCTGTGATGGTCTCGCTTCCCTTGATTCCACCGGCGTCTGAGTTGGGCGTTTCGATGATGAGTCTGGGTTTAGGCGACTTCTTCTTCGCCGGGTTGTTGGGCATACAGACCTTCAAGAAATACGGCAAACGATTCGCAATTGTTTGTGCGGCGGCGATGACTGTTTCTTTCTTTAGTTTCGAAACAGCCTTGCTGAACTATTGGCGAATCCCGTTTGCGGGTACGTTGATGATCATCTGTGGATGGGCGCCCCTAGTGATTTGGAAACAGTTGACAGTGAGAAAATCAACTGTGCCAGAATTGAGGACTCCAGCTGTGAGACAAATAACCAGTGGTTAGAACTGGAATTTCAGATAACAACGTGGAAAAGTTGAGATGTGTTTAACCGAAGAGGGCGCCTAGGCCTTCGAGCGCTGCTTCTTCCTTCTGTTTTTCTTCTTCTTTCTTCTTCTTCTCGTCTTCCTTCGGCTTCGCTTCTGCTGCTGGTGCAGCTGCGGCTACCGGGGCTGCGACTGGTGCTGCCATCATCGTTGGAGCAGACTTAATCGCTTCATCTATCTTCACTTCAGTCAGAGAAGCCACTAAGGCTTTGACGCGAACTGTGTCGGCGTTTATTCCCGCGGCTGTTAAAACCTGTGTCAGGTTTGTCTCGTTTATCTCCTTTCCTGCCTTGTGGAGAAGCATTGCAGCGTAAATATATTCCATACCCTTTCACCTCTCACATCGACTATTTTAAGTTTTTTCAGTTGGCGCGGCCCTTTCCCTTAACGTTGGGACCCTAATACTTTATTCAATCCTATTAGCTAGGCTACTGTGCCTTGCTGCTACGCACTGCCTAACTTGGGCAGTCTTCCTTCACATACAAAATCCCATGATTTAAACTTTCTGTGCATAAAAAACTATGGAAGCTGGTATTTCGAGGAAAAGCTTCACTAAATGATAGCGCATTTTCTGTTTTCGAAGTCACAAACACTGAGAACTCGAGCGAATAATGTTTGGTAATTCCTGTTCTAAGGTGATTGGCCTAAAAGTCTTCTTCTCGTTCCATCGTGCTGTATGCCTTGTCTTCCTCTATGATCTTCTCTGTATCAGTCTGCGTTTCTTTTCTTTGCTTCTTTTTCTTTCTGCTCATCTATCTTTCCAGCTTGCTTCCGATCTAGACTGCAGCGATCGTTGTTTGATGATTGCCAACAAAATAAAGATTGTCATTTTGGATAGATCTATGACCGCAAATCAATGTCAAAAGAAATATTTGGGTCAGCAAAATACTGGCAGACTGTGAGCCGGCGGAGGCTGGAACTGGTTACGCTGTCTTGCCAGAGTTTTCACCCAGAATTGTTGCATCAAGTATGTTTGTGATATCATCGTTATTGAGATCTCTGTTGGGATTCCATGATTGCTGATTCTGTTTCAAGCGTGCGGTATGAAGGAATCGTCGATTGAAAAGCGCATGAGGTAGGTCCTGACTAGTGAGTTACCTTACTGTTTAGGCTTAGCATTTGAGCGTTTGCCTTCCTGAGCAGATCCTCTATTGTTTCTTTCGTGGGTATTGCCGCGCCCACTGAGAGAGCGTATGCTTCTCTGTGAGCGAGTTGTACCAGTATGACCATGTTTTCCTTGGTGGGATAACTGATGCTTAAGGACAGGGCAAAGGATTCGGCGTAGGCACTTTCGACCTCATGTTTGGTTCCGTCAATATCAAGCTTGAGCTGTTCCTGTGTCACGATTAAGCCGTCGTCGAACGCTACGGTCAGCGCGAGTCCTGTTTCAACGGGTTTTATTCCGAGCTTTGACAGTATGCTGGCTAGCCTTTCGTTGATCTGTTCTCCTTTTCTGGCTACTAGCGTGTCCTTGTTTATCCAGACGCTTCCCGACTCGATTCGCGTTGGCAGGCCTACTGCGTTTAGTTGGCTGATTATGGGGCCTGGAGGTTGTCCAGTGTTTCCCGCTGGGACTACAACGTCGAAGGCTGCTACGTCGCCTGACTTGGCGGTCGTTTTGACCTTTCCTCTTGCAAGGATCAGTGACAGCTTGAACGGGTTTAGGTTCGTGAACATGAAAACGTTTGACCCTTTGACGTGTTCTTCGAGTTTCTTCAGGTCGGGTCTTTCCTTACAGTTCTCGATGGCCAGCTTGATCAATGTGTTCTTCAAAACTCGCATGTACACTTTGTCCGCCAGGTTTCTCTTGAACTCCTGCAGTTGAGCCGCTCTGACTTTCTGCAGGCTGGCGATTCCGATGATGCTGTAACCTTTGATGAGGTTGGTTATCTCTTCGACTTCCTTGGTCTTCTGTTGCAGAGCTTGTTTGGACGGCATCGGTTTTCCCTTCTATGGTTTGATCTTCACGGGCGCGCCCATGGCCGTTTTTATGTAGGCAAACTTGATGTTTTTCATTCCTTTCTTGAGTTTTCCCTCTACGACCCTTAGAACCGCTTGGATGTTCTCAGATATTTCCTCTTCCTTCATGTTTTCCATTCCGACGCGGTTTTGCAGGATGGGCTGGTTGCGCATTCTAACAATGATCGTCTTGCGGTGTTTAGCCAACAAGCCTGCAATGTCTGCTGACGGCGGGACGGGTATGGGCATCTTGCCCCTCGGACCTAGAACGGAGCCTAATGTTCTGCCTACCAGCGGCATCAGCGGCGCTTCGGCGATGAAAAAGTCGTACGTGTTGGCTATCTTTCGCATCTCTTGTTTTTTGCCGGCCATGGCTTCAAGGTCGCTCTTTTCGACGACGCGGTCTGCGTTTGCCTTTCTCGCCTTCATCGCTAGTTCGCCGGAGGCGATGACGCAGATCGCGTTGGGTTTTTCGAGTGCGTACGGGAGTTCTACAACCTCTTGGATCTTGCTTTCAGGTGCTTTCATGTCGATGTCTTGCAGCTTCAGGATGAGCTCTACCGATTGGTTGAATTTTCTCTTCTGAGACTTTTCTTTTGCCTCTTTTACTGCAGCGAGGATCGTTTTTTGGTCTAAAGGCATCTAGAGGCCTCGTGCCATTGAGGAAATGATACGCGGTTATAAAAGTATTCTCTTATGCTTGGCTCTTGCTCAGCATTTCGTCGTACTTGCCTTCGTCGAGCTCTCGTTGGACTTCGCGCGGGTCTTTGCCTTCAGCCGTCACTCCCATGCTGACGCAGACTCCTAGGATCTCCTTGGTTGCTCCTTTCAGGGTTTTTGACAGCAGTTCTGGACGCTTCATCTTGGCTATTCGTATCACTTGGTCTATGGTGAGGTTTCCAACCTTCTGCGTGCTCGGTGTGCCTGAGCCTTTCTCGACCTTGAGTTCGCTAACGATCAAGGCGGACGCCGTGGGTGTTCCAATGGTTACTTCAAACTGTTTGGTGTCAGGGTCGACGATGACTTTGACTGGAACCTTCATTCCAGAATAGTCTTTTGTAAGCTCGTTTATCCTGTTCACGATTGCCATGACGTTTACGCCCAGCGGTCCGAGCGCTGGTCCCAGCGGGGGTCCTGCGTTTGCTTGTCCTCCGCTCACAAGCAGTTCTGTGACTTTCTTGTCGGCCATTATGTTCCACCACGAGCAGCGGCCTTTGCTCTCTCCACCAGTTTAACGTACTCCGCGCTCACCGTTATGGGCAGGGTGAAAGTTGCTTCCAGCAGCTCAAGCGTGACTTCTTCCTTCGTCTTGTCAATCCTGGTTATTTTTGCGCGCATGCCCTTGAAGGGTCCGCCGGTTACTTCGACTATGTCGCTTTCGTTCAACTCTTCTATGATCGGTTTCTTGACTATGTATCTCTCAACTTCAGCAAAACTGACGATGCCTGGAACCCTTGAGCGCACGTGTTTTATGCCTCCTATGGCTTCCTCGACGAAGTGCGGGCCCTCAGCCTCTAAGAAGACGTATCCCTTCAGTGTTTCGGGCGCGAGAATTGCCTTTATCGGTATCTTGTTCATGGCAACCTTGGCTGCGACGAGTCTGGCAACGTTTCTTTCTTGACCCGTGGTTGTTTTCACTGCAAAGATCTTTGTGGTGTACTCCTCGGGTTTTTCCATCGAGTTTCTTCCTTCTAAGCCGCGGGGGTTCCTGGCTGCAGAACAGAGGACAACAGTTTGATGACAAAACCGATTAGTCCTATCGCTGCTATGCCCAAAAAGCATATTTTTATGGATAGCCAAAGCTCGCTTCTTCCAGGCTTAATAGCCAGCTTCAGCGTTCTTCCGCATTGAGCCAGGAAATCTCTCAAGCCCATGTTTCATCGCACTCTCAGTATTTCAATTTGATATAAGGGTTACTGTAGGCTCTGCTAGATAAAGACGCACATTTCTATTAACCTTTGCCTCTGGCTGACCCTTGCTCAAGAACGTGTTCAGTGCTAGGACTTCAGGAACGGCGTGCCCATTTCGTTCAGCATCTTGACCAATGGCGGTTTGTCTTCTCCTCTTATTCCCTTCCAGTCGAGAATCACAGTTTCGACCTTTTCCATCGTTCTTTCAACGCATTGTCTAAGGATGTTTGTATCGATCTTTGAAACCGAATACTTTGGAATCATGTGTCCGAAAGCCAACTCTTTCTCCAACGCCATTCGAGTGAACCTGCTATTGTAGTGTGGTCCGCCTATGCCCACGACTGCTTTGACTGAATGTTGGTCGAACCTTTGAACCGTTTCTATCGTCGCATGTGCGACGGCTTCAGCGGCTCTCGTGTCACTCCACTGTTTAGGTGAGCTGCCAAGCTCGGCGAACATCGTGGGAACGTCTAAGGAGGGTCCGTGATGCGTGCACTCGTAGGATACTTCATAGTCGAGCTGCATCTCTTCCTTGAGTTTCATCATGGTCTTCAAAGCTTCTCTCATCGGGTTCGCAGGGGAGACAGACACTTTTCTCGGGATTCCGCCTAGCTCTGCTTCGGCTAGGTTGCCCGGCGTGTGCACCGACAGTGTTGGGGTTCCGCTGACGCTGCTGTGTCTTGAGACAAAGATAATGAGTTCCAGTCTGTTGAACGCGTTTGGCAGGGTTTGTGCGCGGACCGATTCCTCGTTCAAGGTTATGAGTTCTACGTTCTTGTTATCGATTGTAGCCTCGTACGTTGGGTTTGCCTGAAATCTTCGAGTTGTTTCTCTGAAATCGTAATGAGTCAAGATCTGTTTTTGGATGTTTAGACTTGCCACGTCCTTGTTTGAGGCGACGATCAGTATCATTCGTTGCGCTTCCGGAATACGATGCGAGTTTCTAGAGATATGGTTTCCATAAAGCTTATAATAGTTGAAGGTGGTTCAACGCTTAAAAGTTTGGAAACGGGTGGAAACGTGCATTTACTTAATTTCAAAGAATTGACTGGTCAAAAGCTGGCAGAGATGATAGATAAGGGTATTGAGGTTAAACATGCTTCAGAACATTATCGAAAGGCCTTGAAAGGCAAGTCGTCAGCCTTGATCTTTCAGAAAACTTCGACCAGAACTCGAGTTTCCTTCGAGGTGGCCATGACCCAGCTTGGCGGTCACGCACTCTTCATCGATTGGAGAACGACGAACTTTGCTCTGGCGGACCTGAGTGATGAGACTCAGTATCTGTCCCGAAACGTTGACTGCATCATGGCTAGGCTGATGAGAAACGCGGACTTGCAGACTATGGCCAAGGCTTCCAGGGTTCCGGTGATTAATGGTTGTGACGAGAAGTACCATCCAAGCCAGGCGGTAGCCGACTTAATCACGGTGAAGGAAAAGAAGGGAAAGTTCAAGGGCGTCAAGCTTGTTTACGTGGGAATCCACAACAACGTTTGCAATTCACTCATCGAAGGTTGCACGAAGACCGGTGTCAAAATAACCACTGTGACGCCCGTGTTCAATGAGCCAAGCAGGGACGATGAGCTTCTGGAGAACGCTAGGAAGACGGGGCTTTGGGAAACCTCGACGGATGTGAATGAAGTTGTCAGAGACGCGGACTTCGTTTACACTGACACGTGGGTTGACATGGAGTTCTTCACTGACCCGAAGTTTGCGGCAGAGAGGGAGAAACGCGTCAAACTGATGATGCCCTGCCAGATCAACAAGGAGTTGCTGAAGAACAGCAGTGCCTACGTGATGCATGACATGCCTATTCACAGAGGATACGAAATAACCGGGGATGTTGTTGAAAGCTCAAAGTCGGTGATATACGAGCAGAGCGAGAACAGGCTTTACTCTGCGAAAACCATTCTGTTGAAACTGTTGGGGAAATACTAGCTATTCGATGATTCGCACGTGGCGAACCTGTCTTCTCTATTGTTTCAGAATCATCTGCACGAAGGTTTCCGGCTTAAACTCTTCCAGGTCGTCGTATTTTTGTCCAGTTCCGATGAACAGTATTGGCTTTTGAGTGACGTACGTGACGCTTAAGGCTGCGCCGCCTTTAACGTCGGCGTCCACTTTGGTCAGTATGGTGCCGTCTATTCCAACGCATTTCTGAAACTCTTCTGCCTGCGTGACGGCGTCGTTTCCGATAAGCGAATCCACGGTTAGTATCGTTAGGTCTGGCTTCACGACGCGCTTGATCTTTGCAAGTTCGTTCATCAGGTTCTGATTTGTCTGCATTCTTCCCGCCGTGTCGATTAGGACGACATTTATTCCGTAGGCCTTGGCGTGGTTGATGGTGTCGTAGGCCACGGCTGCGGGGTCCGCGCCGTACGCGTGTTTTATCATCTTTGTGCCGAGCCTCTTTGCGTGTTCTTCTAGCTGTTCGATCGAGCCAGCTCGGTACGTGTCGCTGCAGGCTATGACGGCTGAATATTTGTTCTTGTTGAGGAAGCGGCAGACTTTGGCGATGGTTGTGGTTTTTCCGGTGCCGTTTATGCCGACGAAGACTATGACGAATGGTTCTGCTTTCTTGCGTTTATCCTCGATGGCCTTCAACAAGTCGATCTTGTTGTTTGTCTGCATAGTCTCCAGGAGCACCTCTCGCAGGTTTTTCTCCACGATCTTCTTTCGGTCTTCTATCCTTTTGACTTGAACGTTGTTCAGCCGTTGCTCCATCTCACTGCATATTCGTTCGGCCACTGGAAAAGCCACGTCGTTCTCCACGAGGTTCATTTTGAAATCAGAAAGTATCGGGCGCACGTTTTCGGGTTTCAGCTCGGTTGTGGTCACTTTGGTTACAAGTCCCTTCAGCCCGGACTTGAGTTTTTCAAACATTTTACTGAGGTTTCCCTTCTCTCATCGTTGCAACCAGTGCATCGGCTTTTTCTCTGTCCAGGTTGATCTTTTCTGCGACTTGGGTGAACTGCTGCTGTATTGAGGCTCTGGTTTTTTCCAGGTCTTCTAGACGCTTTTTGATGATTTCTTTTGCCTCTTCCCTTGTTTTTTCAACCGAGACTCCTGCGCCCATCCCCACGATTATCTTGTCCGGATTTTCGAGTCTTGCCCTGACGTAGGACGTGCCGCCTATCGGCACGAGAAGCTCTGATTTTTCACTCTCTTTTTCGAGTCCTTCCAGCGTCATACGGGCGTAGGACAGGTCGGAGGTGACGGCGTTTATCATGTTTGCTCTTGACTGCAATGCTTCGGCCGTCTGTTCAAGAAGTCGCATTTCCACGGTCAGTCTTCGAAGCTCTTCTTCACTTTTGCTTGCCAACTTCTTCTTCTCCCGTGACAAACTTCTTCAACAGTGGGTTCTCAATGTTCTCGGGCGAAACCTCTTCAACGCTTGTTATCTTGATGTGAAAACGCTTCACCCGGTGTTTGCTGCCCAACTCTGCGTAAACTTTTTCCCTGGCGTGCTCGGGCTTCTCAGCCAATATCTCTTTTCTGAACGAGCTCTTCAGGTTGGGCTTCAGAATTTCACCGGTGACTCTGTAGACTTTCAACCTGGTCATCCTCTTTTACAACATCCAATGCATTGCCTATTATAAATATCTCGGGTCCGGTTGTGAGTAACCCTGCGATGGCCGCGTGTTGGTTGCAGATCAAACCTGTGCCGACATACGGAATGCCGCAGTTGACGGTGCCGACGTCGACTGGGACCTTCAGCAAGTCTTCAAGAAGCTTGCGCTCCGAGTCTTTCAACAACGGATGTGCTAAAACTCCCTTGTTCGTTGCAACGGCCAACGAACCTACGTAGGGCAGGCCTGCGATCTCGCCTCGTGCAACTTCGACGCCCAGAGTTTCGGAAATCTCCTGTATTTCTGGGCTTTTGAACTGGGGGTCCACTATGGCACCATGGTCGTTGGCGAGGACAAGGTTTCCATACGCGGTTTTCTTGGTGTCCATCACGGTTATGTTTCCTTCAAAACATCGTCGTATAACCGTGAGTTCTTCTTCTCTCATGAAGTTTGGGAGCAGAATTCCGTTGGAGTTTGCGCACGCGAGTGCTCCGGCGAGGATTGATCCCCCGATTGACGTGCGCACCAGCTTTGTTTTCAACCATTGACTGAGCCTTTCGGCTTTCTTAAACGGCACTGAGCATGGAGCTATGAAGATTCTGTCGGTGACGAGGGAGTAAACACCTATGCTTGCGCTACTCAAAAGGCTTGACAGGTAAATGGCCAAGGACTAATCTCCTTCAGCCAAATAAACCGTCACGTTTCCTTCTTTGTCCTTTGCGGCTCGAACCCGGATTTTTCTCGGAGGTTTCTCTATCCCCCTCTTCCACATCTTCTCGTTAACTTCATTGCTTATGATGAGCTGCTTGGGCTCTTCCTCTTCTGCCTCTCCTTCCTTGCGTGCCTCCAGCTTCATGTGCTTGATTATGAAGCTCCTGAGCATCCGCACTGCCCTTGAGGCCCTCTTGTTAGGAGGCACGATTCGAGCTTTGCCCAGCGGAACCGTGTATATTCGCTCCTCAACTATCTCTTCTTCAGGCTTCTTTTTTTCAGCGGGCGGCTTTGCTTTTTCTTCTTCGGCAGGTGCAGGCACCTCTTCTTCTTTTGCTTCGGCGCCAGCTTCTTCCGGTGGAACCGGCTGCACTTCTTCTTCAGGTGCTTCTTCGGCTTCTTCTGCCTCTTCCTCCAGCTCCTGCTCTTCCATGGTTTCGGCAGGTTCTTTTTGCTTCTCCTCGGTCTTCAAGGCTTGTTTTTCGTTCTCTTTCTCCATGAAGCGTTCTCCTACGCTCTTATTTTCCTTGTTCGCCACTGTCTCCTCTTGGGGTGGACTCTGAACTTTCCGGCTGTTCTGGCTATGGCCCATGAGGGAACGGGTTTCTTCTGCTTTCCCGCTTTGGCAAGCCTGCGTTTTTTTGCTGTCGGTTTGTTTCGAGTCATCTTCATCTTCTCGTTATCGTAGTCTCACGCTTGCGAGCTTGGAGTTGAATGAGTATCTTCTTCAGCTGCTCGTCCGTTAAGGGTATCGGCACTTTTCTCTGCTGCGCCAACTGGATCAGTTGAAGCTCCAGCTGTGCAGTGAAATCCGGCCTGACCATCTTAAGGTTCGCCAGTCTCTGTCTGGCTTCCGGCGTCAGTATGCTTCTCAGCAGTGCTTGCTTCTGTTGTTCCAGCTGCTGCTCAGCCTGCATGCCCCGCTGTTCATCACCCATCTGCTTCTGCAGGGCTGAAAGTCTTCTTCTGCGAAGCTCCTCCAGCTCTTCCTCTGACACTCACTCACCTTTCAGATACTTCTGGAGTTCCGGAAGCTCCTTGACCATTTCTCTGCCGAGCTCTTCAGTCAATTCCTTCAAAAGTTTCAATCCGGCAGGCGTCACCTTTCTGCCGCGCGGCCTCACCGTTTCAACATAGCCTGCAGCTTCAAGCTGCTGCAGTGCTTTTCTTATTATCGAACCGCCTGCCTTTGCTGCACGCCGAGGTTTGACGCCTCTGCTCTTTCTCCCACCATAATTCGCCCTCAGTTCTTGGATGCCCACAGGGCCGTGAACGTAGAGCTTTCGCAGTATCGAGGCGCACCTAACGTACCACCAGTCTGGGTTCTGAGGCTGCTGCTGCACGTGAACACCCGTCTTCACGATGGTCGCCCATGGTGGCGGCGTTACGGCGTCCACGTTTTCCTTCAGGTACTTGGCTAGTCTTTCGATTAGTTTGGATGCTGGGACGTCGTTTGGGGTGACCAATGCTTCTTGTCCTCTTGAGGTTTCCTTCAGTAAAATCATGACGCCGAATATAAATATTGTCTGGTCGACGACTTACGTCGCTTGGCTATCTTCACAACTCCCCTTTTCATATTCGTTTTTTGATGATAGGCAGTGGGTGATGGACCTCAGTTTGCCTTCGCTGATGATGAAGGCCCGTGTGAGATGTGGGGATGAACTCCGATGGGGCGAGCGGTGAGGGAGCCCACCCTGCTTATGTCAGATGGTAACGTTCTGTGATTGTTTCTTGTGTTCTAGGCATGCGCGTCGACGTTTAAGGAGACTCCATGTTACTCGTTGTGTGAGGCGAAGAAAGATGCAGAAAGAATAGGAAAGGGAAAAATGCTGGATGATTGTCTACGAGAAGCGGGTTCGCATTTTACCAGCGTAAGCAACCTTTTTTTCTATTTGGATCATCGTGTCCGCCATATGGCCTTTTCATTGAGAATCTGGCGTGACTCGTGTTCCAAAAGCCAGCATTGTTTCTGGAATAGAAAATATTGTGAGGTTGGGAAGAACCCCTTTTATTCGGAATTACGTCATCAACGTGAAGGAGAAGGAGAAGGCGAACGAAACAATGAGCGAGGATAAGGCGAGAGACTTAGACCAAGAGGTTCTTGGGACTTTTGTAAAGTCGTTCCATAGGCGTTACGAACGGTGGAAGAAGCAAGACCTTCTTTCAGTAGCGCTTCAAACGTTTCCTAAACAGGTCAAAAAGGAGAAGGTGATCGACAACCTAACAAGCTTGAAAGCTGAATTCGAGAAGAAGCTCTCAGGTGAAGGCTAGTTCGCAAGTGCCGATAGACCAAATACTAGGGCTTTTCTTTGTCGCGCGGTCTGCAAAGTGCGAACGTGTGGCCCTTGGCTTCTACCAAAGATGCTCCCGTCTGGTCAGCGATTCTTGAGGCAACCTGCTTGGCTTCATGTTCAGACAGGGCGCTCTTCAAGATTCTTGTCTTTGCAGTCTCCTTTTTCGCCAGTTGTTTGTCGATTTCCTTAAGCAACTCTGCTGAGGCTCCTCCCTTGCCAATCCACACCGTGGGTTTTTCCTCGCTGAGCTTCCTTTTTATTAATCGTTTCTTCGCAGCAGTCGGCTTGCTCACGTTTTCAGCTTCTCCTTTCTCTTCACTAGCGGTATTCTTGTCTGTCCGCCGCATCTTAGGCAGGTGATCACCACGTGGGGTTCCCGCCTCTGTTTCAGTCGCACACGACAGCTTACACCCGGCAGCATAAAGCCTTTGCAATGCTTGCAGACTTGCCGTCTGTACCCGTTCGGTAGGCGAATCTTGGCGGCCATGGCTATCTTTCTGGCCGTGTCCACGTAATGTTGGGCTAGGGCAGGGTCATCGTGAACGATTTCCCTTGCTAGGTTGAAGAGCGTCTGGATGCGCTGCCTTGCTATTTGCCTTGTTTCTGCGTTCAATCTGCCCTCTTGCCCCATAAGCCTGTGGTTATCCCCTTATGGAATTGGTTTTTCACAACGTAAAGCTTCTGCTATTGGCTAGTCGGGTTCTCGGTCCACTTGTGGTAACAACTGTTGCACTCAAAGTTTGCTGCACACTGGTTTGAAATCTGCGTTGAAACGTCAACCAGTGACATTTCAGACAGGGTTCTCCCAATTCTGGCATCTCAGTTACAAAATGGTCAATCAGAATGCGCTTGAACAGGTCTGCAATTCTGGAGGCAGTCTTCAGTGCTCGTTCAGCGTCTTCTTCGCCGCACAGTGGTGTCTGCCTGCTGGTTCTAACGGCTACGTCTACTCGAGCAACATCGTCAGTGGCTTTTTCCAATTCCTCTTATTCGTTTCCCTCGAATCTTCCTCGCCGCAGTTTCAGTGCTTAGCGCGCGCGACGGTGCCGCGCCCGCGAGCGTACGTCAGATGGAGAGACAGAGAAACGGACCCCCGTTTTTTTTCCATGTGGTGCGGGGGGTGGGATTCGAACCCACGGAGGCCTTCGCCAGAGGATCTTAAGTCCTCCCCCTTGTCTTAGGCTTCTGGCCCGCCTATTTAGACCTGGCTTGGGTACCCCCGCAGCAGCGAATAAGGTTGATATTTGTGTGCAGTTAAACTTTTTTGCAGAGGCTGGCACTAGGTTAAAATCTACATTGCATCAGATTACTCTCGGCTTAGTGAAGTGTTGGGCGGGTAGCTCAGTACGGATAGAGCACCAGCCTCCTAAGTTGGTGGTCGTGGGTTCAAATCCCACCCCGCCCGCTACGGCACTCAGGCCAAGACTTGTGAGTTAAGTCTTTCTCGCTCGCACTTTTCCATTTACGAGTTTCCTTATAATCTTCTGCTTGTTTCTGTGGTACCATTGAGCAATTCGAGAGTACAATTTCAATCTGTATAGTTTGGCTCTTTTGGGATCGTTGACAAGCATCCAATATGCGTAGCTGAAGTCTTCAATTGAGCCCGCTGTTGTTACGTCTGGTATAAACTCTATCTCTTTAATTGACAATTGATGATGTTTTTTGTATTCCCTTAGAAAGAAATCGGCGCGCTCCAAATCCAGCTTGTGTTTCTGCCTTCTATCCCTGCAAGAGTACTGCAACAATATAGAAATGTCTTTTATCAATGTGTCATTCCCCGCACCTACATTTTCGAAGTCAATCAACCCTACCAATCTCTTGTTTTTCCATAGCGTATTTTCTGGATTGATGTCTCTGTGTAATGGATATGTTGGAAGTTTAGAATACTCTCGGCCATCCAAGCTTTTGATCAACGGAACGAGAATTGATGATTCTTCAAGAAAAATCTGGTCTTTTCTGTCTTGCTTGTCCTTTCCTAAAATTTGTGCAGTGAACCTCTCTAACTCCTTCAAAACGGGTCTTCTGTTGAATACGTCTCCAACACCTTTCTTGTTGTCCAAATCAGAGCTCTCAATCATCTTGTGATAAATCGCCATCATCTTTGCGCATTCCTTGAGTTCTGGATAGTCAAATTGTTTGATATTCCTTCCTTCAATGTATTCATAAACCCAGAAACGGGAACCTTTGAACCTCAAAACGAACTTGCCATTTTTCGTTCTTATTGGGGCGGGGGTTCTATAAGGAAATCCATGGTCTTTCAAATAAGTCAAATAGCTCAGTTCAAATCCCAAATCACTCGTTCGCACAAATCGGGAAACTTGCTTTAGAACATATCTCGATTTTGTAGTCTCAAGAATCCAATTGATATTTACTACGCCTCTTGTTGCTTGTTCATAACTAATAAAGTCTCCGATATCCCAATGTTCAAGAAGCGTTTCGATTTCTTTTTTATCCATTCTATTTCTCTTTTGCGCTCTTATGAGACAGGAATTAACGGAGACACGTCAAGAGACCTTCATCCTAATATCTGTGTCCTCGTTGAAGGGGGTGAATAGATATCGAGATTAAACAGGGTGCAAAAGAGTCGCTCGCCAGATAAGTGTGGATAGGGAGAAAAATGGGAGTCGCGGGAGATATCTCCATGTGGTATGGAGTTCAAATCCCACTCCGCCCGCCTCGAAGTATACGTTGCCTTGCAGTGAGTCTCATGCCTAGACTGACTACATCATCTTCTTTGAAACCAATATGTTTGTAGAAGTCGATCACCTTAGCATTGCTTTTGCGAATCTGCAGGTTTACCTTCTGGCAACCTATCTTCTTTAGCTCATGTATGGCTTTTTGAACCAGTTTTCTGCCGTAGCCGTGTCGCTGTTCTTGAGGAGTGATGGCAAGGTAGTTTATCCAGCCTCTGTGACCTTCGTAACCGACCATGATGGAACCCATCACCTTCCCATCCAATAGACCTACGAGGAAAAGATTCGGTTGGAAACGCATCTTTTTCTCTATGTCTTCCACGGGGTCATTCTGGGGAACGACTAGGTTACATGTTCGCCACAGCTCGATGACGGCATCCCGATATTCAGTTCTATATCTCACTATTCTGTATGCCAATCTCAGCATCTCCCTGGAACACGAAGGACGGCATTCCCAAATAAGTTCTCTTTTCCAAAATCTTCAAGTCTCTCTGCAAATACGCCCTTTCTTCAGACCCTATATTCTTGAAACTGAGCGCGCGCTAAGCAGAAAAAACTGAAAGTTTTTTAGCACCAGATCATTGTATTGGATTGGCATAGCGAAAGGCAGGAGAATGATTCTTGAAGGACGTTGAGTTGAGGCTTGTTGCTGAGCTTCTGAAGGACAGTCACAGGAGTGACAGGGAATTGGCAAAAGCGATCGGAGTTTCTCAGCCTACAGTCAGCAGAATGATTGGCAAATTGAGGAAGGGTGGTTTCATTAGAGAATACACGATCATTCCCGATTTCAACAAGATCGGATACCACATTTGTGCCTTGACTTTCGCAAATTTTGAAACGCCGAAGGACTTGCAAGCTATGAGGAAGCTTGTTGAAGAACAGGGAAAAAGATTGTCGGAAATTCCTCAAGCCGTGATGATTGAGAGAGGCATAGGCGAAGGAGCTAATGGCGTAGTGATTTCTCTTCATCAGACCTATTCTGACTTTGTAGAGTTCCAACAGTGGCTGAAGCAGTTCGGTTCTTTAAGCAAGTACGGCCTTCATCATTTCATCATAGATCTTGATGATAAAGTCCACTACCGCTACCTAACCTTCTCAACCCTCGCCAAACATCTGCTGGAAATGAAGGAAAAGAAGGAATAGGCTGCCTTCGCTTTAACCCTGGTCTGTACATTTTCCAGAAATGTTGTTTTGGCAAACGCCTTTGACTTTCAAACTCGAATTTTCATTTTGGATGACGAATCTTGCTTTTACCCGCCGAAACCGAAAGGTTCGCGCGTTGCATCGTAGTGGCAATCGATCGTTCCTAGGTTTGTTGCTTTGAAGTCTTAGTCGCGAAACTTGGAGAGAAATATATCAGCCATATTATCTCGGATAAGGTGGTGAGACCTATTCCAAGTGAAATGGATACGATTCGAAAAAGGCTAGGCGAGTTAGAAGAAAGGATAAGGAAGATTGATAGGGCTCGACAAGTTGGAAGGGCAGAAGAAACAATAGCGCGCTAGGCAGATTGATCTAAGGCAGAAAGCAGAAGGCGTGTCAAGTTCGCCGATACTCTGCGGCCCACATCAGAAGTTTGTAGGAAACCTGACCATTCGGCCCGTGGCTTCAATGTTTTTACGGTGCCATCTGCATTTCCGAAAGAACACTGCAGGATTTGCGGGTCAACTCTTCACGGCAGGCTCTCTGGAAATATGTTCCCATCGGGTTGCAGTCACAACGTTTTAAAACTCGGAGCATCGCGCTATCATTGGTGTTCTGCTGTGTCACCCGGTGAAGGAATAGGGAAGATTACGAGCAACCCGTTTGCGACAGATGGAAAAGTCCTTCTGAGCAAAGTTGCGACGACTGGAAACCTGAAAGAGGACATCCTTAAAGCCGTTGATTTGATTGGCGGTTTCAACAAGGCCATCGACAAGGGCGACCAAGTCTTGCTGAAACCCAATTTTAACAGCACGGATTCTCCGCCCGCTTCAAGCGAACCGCAGTTTCTCAAAGCGATAGTTGAGTTGCTGTTCGAACATGGCGCCGGGAGAGTTGTCGTTGGAGAATCTTCTTGGCAAGCGCTTTCCACGAGGAAGGCTCTGGAACGAACTGGGACACTTGCCGCGCTTAAGGATTCAGGGGCAGAGATGGCGTTTTTCGATGAGGAAAAATACGTCAAAGTCAACGTTGGGGGCGAATACCTGAAAAGCGTCAGCTTATCAGAGAGGGCCATGCGAGTTGACAAGTTAGTTTATTCCTGCTGCATGAAGACACATTTCCGCGCTGACTTCTCCTTAAGCTTGAAATTGGCCTTCGGGTTCACGAAGAAGAGCGAAAGGAACGGGTTTCACATCAGGCATCTGAAAGAGAAACTTATCGATCTAAACCTAGTCGTGCATCCGAACCTGATAATCATGGACGGAAGAAAATGTTTCATAACCGGAGGACCATTCAGCGGCGAGGTGCGGAACCCAAACGTCATTCTTGCTTCCGGAGACCGAGTGGCCATGGACGTTGAATCCATCAAAGTTCTTGAAAGTTTCGAAGGTTCCAAACTGAAGAACAACCCTTGGAGCTATACTCAGATCCGCCGCGCAACCGCTCTCGGGCTTGGAGTAAGAAACGAGGATGAGTACACGGTTGTTTCCAACTGACATCACATCAAAAGTGCACGCATCATCCAGCGTCTAATCCTCTAACTTCACTTACCGCATGCTGTATCATGTGTGCCGCAGTTGCAATTACAAAACCCAGGGAACCTCTTGATGTGAAGCTCAAAGCGCGCGCGAAGTGCAGCGAGCCCCAAAGGACAAAGAAAAGGGAGACTTGCACGATATCGTCGTTTAGTTTGGGGGCAAACCCACCCCGCTCGTTGCAGAAAGATCGGACTGTTTGCAATTCCTCTTTAGCCGGGTTCCTTTCAAGTTCCTCATGCGAGTGGCTTCGTTAGCGCGCTGGTTTGTCCCTAAGCTATTTAATGCTCATTTTTGGCACGTGGGGTCTCTTATTTTGTGGCTTGCGTCCAAGCCTAGGAGATGGGTTCTTCTGGCGCTAAGCTATTGCAACCCATAATGCATATTAGCTGATGTAGAAAATTACGTTCGATTGAAACATGAAGCTGTTGTCGACGAAGGTTGTGGCGTTCACTGGGGTTTTTGCGGCTTTTCATGCCACGTTGTATTTGATTTCGCCCGCGTTTTTATGGCGAAATTGGGCTATCTATTTATCGCCTATCGAGGGGATGGTTCTGGGTCCTTG
>Ga0187886_1000292_pt1 | contig 64678 bp, 67 predicted proteins | sample June2016WEW_20_1_FD_133001 | JGI IMG/M metagenome (GOLD analysis project Ga0187886, IMG submission 133001) | Peatland microbial communities from SPRUCE experiment site at the Marcell Experimental Forest, Minnesota, USA - June2016WEW_20_150 | ecosystem: Environmental > Terrestrial > Soil >... | reverse complement strand
GGCCGTGATTTGGAGCGAGAGGGCTCCCGTTGGTTTTATGATCTGGATTTCCTCGACCGACGTGGAGGCGCTTCCTCTTTGGGCTTGATTTGGCACCTGCACCGTCGGCGGATTAATCCCCACATTCTGGATTACGATGTTGTTGTTTTGGGCGATACCATAGACCTCCGCGAGCGCCATCGCCACATTCGGCCCCGTGGGCATTGCGAGCGCAAGGTTGTTCTCTGCCAGGCTCTCATTCTGGTATTGGCTGATCAATTTTTTCGCCTGGGCGACCACTTGCTGTTCGTGGTCAAAGAGAGTTTGATTGCTCAATACTGTCGCTTTTTTTGTCTGAAGATCCCCGTACGTCGGTTGGATGAGGTCAAAAAAGATGAACAACGCAGCCGCGAGGAAAACGAGGGAGAGAATCATACTTGAAAGCCGTTTTGAACTTTGTTTCATGGTATGAGGATGATTATGGCGATTGGCGAAGGGTAAGCGACGGATCCATGGTAAGGATCATATTGAATTGCCACTGCCCGCCCGTGGCGGAAAGAACGACCGACGAGAGATCCACGGCCCTCACTTCGGGGGCGGCCTCAAAAATCGCGGCTTGCTGATTCACGTCCGCTTCGGTCTTTGCGGCCCCGGAGAGTGCGATCTTGTTCCCTGCCGAAAAAGCGAGGTGCGAATAATACACATTTGCTTCGGTGTTCTTCTCAAGCCAAGAGAGGAAGCGGGAAAAAACGACGTGATTCGCGACGGCAGTCTTAACATTCACGATCTCCGAATAAAAGGTGATGAACTTCGCCCGGTCATCCGAGGAAATTGATTTTGTAAGCGTGTTGATCTGGGTGCTCAATTGCGCGGTCTGCGCGTCGAGGTACGGCTCATAGCCGAAGGTAAGGCCGAAGTAAACCGCGAGCGCGATCGCAAGGATCCCGCAGGAGAACGTAAGCAAACCCAAGGACCATCCCGGCGTTTCGGGAGGTTCCCTGGTTAAGCGATCAATGACTTGTTGAGGAAGGGCCATGTTGCAAAATTTATATAAATTCTTTCAAGCCGAGCCCCAGGGCAATGCTCATCACCGGATTTAATTCCGCAACGAGCGGGGCGATCTCGGGAGCGTATTCAAATCGCAGGAAGGGGGTTGCTTTCACGATCGGCATCCCGAACTCCCGTTCAAAATACTTTTCGATGCCCAAAAGGTTTGCCCCGCCGCCCGAGAGCATGAGCCGTTCTATCTTCCGCGCCGCAGGAAACTGCTGCGCATAGATGAACTGCGTTTTCTTCACTTCACTAATTATAGCATCTAAAAACGGCAACATTATTGTGGACAATTCATAGCTTGGACCGGTGCCTATAATGCCTCGTTCCTTCTTGAGTTCTTCGGCACGCGCCGGATTAATGCTCAAACTGGTTGCCAGGGCCTGGGTAAGCGAGGCCGAAGCGAAATCGCCCTGTGCGCTCCAAATGAGCCTTCCCTGATCAAGAAAAATGACGTTGGTCGATTGGCTCCCGATATCCACCGCCATGGTCGGCGTGGGATCTCCCCCCAGGATCCGCGCAAGGCTTACGCTCTCGATCTCAAGCGCGCGGAGAGAAAGCCCCGCCCCTTTAAATATCCTTTGATATTTTGCGATTTGTTCTTTTGGGACGGAGATAAGCAGGATCTTTTGGTGCATAAAACCCTTGTCGTCTTCGTAATCTCCAACCTTCATCCAATCAAGTGCGACCTCCGAAAGCGGCAACGGCACATATTGTTTCGCCTGGTACACCATTGCTTTCTCCACTTCTGCCGGTTCCATCTGCGGAAAATCAATGACGGTGGTAAAAGCGGAAAAGGGAGGCAGCGATGCGAGCGCAAGTTTCGTTGATGTTCCCATCTGCTTTATGACGGTCTTCAAAAATTCAATCACGTCCGATTCGAAAATTTTCAGACTGCTTGTCTGTAACGCCTGGTTGGCACGCGAAAGATATCCACTTGACTCCAGAAGGCCGTAGTTTGTGACCTGCGGGCGGGCTCCGCCTCCTCTCACTTCAACAACTTTGATGGAGGTCGTTCCAATATCAACGCCGAGATATGAACTTGCCATTTAAGCTCTTTTTAATGCCTGATTTCCTATTATCATACCATGAATTTTGAATTGCTTGCTTCTGTTTTATTTCCGCGCTCCTGCCTTATTTGCAGAAAATACCTCCGCACGGATGTCCTTTGTGAAGGATGCCGCCGAACGATCGCGGTCGCGAGCACGTCCTTCTGCGGGCAATGCGGTGCGGCGCTTCCTTGTGCGGATCCTCCTCACATCTCCGCGAGCCCCTGCCATCCCGCATTCCCTTATATCCTCGGCGCCGCAGGAAGCTACGACGACAAGGCGCTCACGACGCTTATCCATTCCCTTAAGTTCCGCGGCATGAGGGCCGCCGCAGTGCCGCTCGCAGACCTTATGGCGGAATACGTTCTCCTCCTCAAGATGGACCTCCGAGAGTATCTTGTAATGCCGATCCCCCTTTCGCGCCAACGCTTCCGCACCCGCGGCTTCAACCAATCGGCATGCATTGCAAAACGATTCGCGGAACAGCTCCTCCTTCCGCTTGAAACAAGATGCCTCTTCCGCACGAAGCACGCAAAGCCGCAGAGCGAGACGGAAAATCTTAAGGAGCGGAAAGGCAACATTCGCGGATGTTTCACGGTTGTAGATACTGAAGCGATCCGGGGGGAAAACATCGTCCTTGTTGACGACGTCTGCACCTCCGGCGCGACCTTTCTTGAAGCCGCACAAGCCCTCAAGTCCGCGGGCGCCGCAAAAATCTTTGCCCTTGCGGCCGCAAGGGCCTAAACAAGCGGTACTTTTTTTGGTAAGATAAACGGAATGGCATCATTCCAAATACTGTGGGAAGCACCGGAATACGAATACCTCGAGAAGACCGTTTCATGGTATTGGCTTTCCATCATCATCGCCGCTATCGTCATCGCCTTTTCGGTTTGGGAAAAGAATTTTCTCTTTGGCCTTTTTGTCGTCGTCGCCGAGATGCTTTTCATCGTGTGGGGGAACCGGGAGCCGCGCACGCTTCGTTTCGCTTTGACGGAAAACGATATCGAAGTGGAAAAGGGGAAAGCGTACCCTCTCAAAGATTTTGAAAACGTGGGAATTGACCCTTTGGGCAACGGCTGGGCCGAACTCGTTTTTACCTTTCGCGCGAAGCTCAAAATCCCTTTCAAAATACTGTTTCCGGAAGATCGCCTTACTGAATTGCGTAATCATCTGAAAACCGTACTAAAAGAAGTTCCCTACGAACCCACGCTCATTGATTCTATTGAAAAGCTGCTTCGGTTCTAGTATCGTAAAAGCGTTGGCCCTCGTCGTTCAACGGACAGGACGCAAGATTGCGGATCTTGTAATCGAGGTTCGATTCCTCGCGGGGGCACCATAGTAGAATTTTCAGGTGAGATTAGCTGTTTAAGCTCGTAAATATCGGCAGTTTTGGTGGTTCCAAATGTCGAATAGTCGTAAGAAACGCCGTTCGGGAAAATCATCTCTTGAAACTTAATCTTATCCGACAGTTTTACCTCGTACCAAAGCTTGTAAGCGTTGGCCATAAAATACAGGCAGTAGTTCACGCTGGTCTCTACGTCAAATTCCTCGATCTGTAATTCATTCCTGCTTAGTTTGAGCAGGGTCACTTTTTCTTTGATCCGATTCAACTCCTCTTTGGCGGTATCGGCATCGAAGACCCCTTGTTTGGTCAGGTCGACCACTTTCACTTTTTCCTCTTCGACTTTCTGGATATTCCGATCAATCGTGGCGATGTCGGTATTGAGCTCCTCGTGCTTATTTTGCCAGTAATCGATAACTGTCGCTCGGAACATGGCCATTTCTTCTTTCTTGGGAGCCAGTCTTTGCAGGAACTGCATGAACTCTCCCTCGAAGATTTCCTTCTTGACGCTTCTCTTGTGGCACTTGGCGCAGTGGTAATAGGCGTAGCGTCCGCCGTGGCCCCGAGACCAGCTTCCGGTAAACTTGCCACCGCAGACACACCGGGCAGTCACTCTTAACGGAAAATCTGGATTGAGCATTCTTTTCGGATGGTTAGTAAGCCGGCCGGTTTTATTGCGAATATAAAACTGGACCCGTTCAAAGAGTTCGGTGGTGATGATTGGCTCAAATGCACCCTGCATCTCTTGACCTTTCAGCATAAAAACTCCGGTGTAAATCCGGCTCCGGAGCATTTTGTGGATGACCTGTTGTCTGATTTTGTTTCCTTTGGACGTAGTAAATCCGATACTGTTAGCCATTCGAGTTATCTCGGATTCTTTATAAATCCCCTTGGCATATTCCTCAAAAAGTTTTTTGACGACAGGTGCTCGCTCCGGATCGGGTACAATCGTTTTATGTCCTCCTGGCTTCATAACGTTGCTGTAGCCAATTGGAGCGACCCACGAAATCTCCCCCTTGCTCACACGCTTTCGTATTCCGTCTTTGGTGCGTTCTGCTTTGGCATCGTTATCAAATTGGGCGAATGAGGCCATGACGTTTTCCAGAAGCTTGCTCGTGGAGTTATCGCCTCCGATCGGTTCGGTCACGGAATAAATACGGACGCCGTATTGACTGAGTAGTGATCGGATCGCCACATGGTCGGCCATGTTTCTGGCAATGCGGTCGATCTTATAAATCAGGACCGCATCTACTTTTTCCTTATGTGTCCGGCAGTATTCCAAGAGCCGAGCTAGGGCTTTGCGGTTCATGGTCTTGGCCGACTCACCGGCATCGACGAATGGTTCGCAGGCCAGCTCAAACTTGTGATCGACGATCCATTTTCGGGCGAGTTCGACTTGCGACTCCAAGCTAAAGTTGTGCTTGGCCTGCTCCTCGGTCGAGACACGAGCATAAATTACTGCTCGCATTTTTGTGTTTTGAATTTGGTCTGTCATAGTCATATTCGTATAGAAATAGCTTACAATGACAACATACGCTAACCCTTGGCACAAGCCAAGCTGGGGCTAAGTGGATATGTTAAAATCGTTGCCCGATACGTAATCTGCATGGAAACCACGACTAAAACTGGCCTATGCTTGGCATCATGCCAAACATCGAACATGAAAGCGGCCATCTGGTAGTACTGATTTCGCATCAGCTCAATTTCTTTGTCGCTTTTACTCTCGTATGATTTTGGCAATAATTTTCTACACGCTTTGATCGTTAGCATAATCTTGTTTCTTAAATCCACCCTTGGGCGGTCTGCCGGTTGCCAGCCAATGATCGGCTTTCTCGGTAGATTCCGATTTGTATTGGTCACGGGACAACGCCAGCCGGATTTCATATGGCACCATAAGCCAGCGATCCTCGACTGACAGTTGCTCGAGCTCCTCGGGGTTAACATGGATGGTCTCTTTCGGCTTGCCCTCGACCCGATCCAGTATCTCCCGGATGGCGGACATTTTGACCGAGTCGTTCGCGCTTCCCATTAAGGCAACGAGCATCTCGTTGGCCAGCCGAAAATTCTGCTCTCTGATTCTCGCTCCAGCTCGCCGGACAATGTTCATGGTTTCGATATGGATTTGATCCATCTCGTCCTCGTATATGCGGTAAGTTTCGTACAAAGTACCGGCTTCTTTGAACCAATCTTTAACGCTCTGCTCGGTGAATTTGGCTTTTCTACTTTTTGGGGCTTTGCGGTTTAGATCATCGGCAATACTTTCGTACGAATGGCCTTTATATTTCAGCTCTAATGCCCGTTTGTGGTATTCGGATAGATGTTTGATTTTGGGCATAAAAAGTAGAGTTAAGTAGAACTTTTCGGACCTCGTTTTTCTTCGACAATGATCTGTTTCGGCTTTCCATAAACTCGGTCAAGAATGTAGATAGCCGCTTCCAGCTTCACCATGTCGTCCTTGCTCTTGAGAAGCGAGACCAAAACCTCGGCCGCTTTCACGACATTTTTATGGAACATATTTATGGCGGTTTCCATTTCAGGCGTCAGATGTTGTTTGTTCATGTTTTTTATTGGTTAATCTTTATAAGGCGTCCTCACACTCATCCGATCCAGCAACTGCTCACGGGTATCCATCAGTGCATCGAATGATTCCTCGGATTTCTGCTCGGCATAGGCTCGTTTATCTTCGAGTTCGTCCAATGCTTTCTTTTTGCGCTGGAAGTCTTCGTAGGCTTTAAGGTCGGGACCGACAGCCCAACCACGATCCGGATGCTCTTTTTTTACATAGCGACGGGATGTTGCTTTTATCTCCAATAGATACTGCACAAGTCCGGCATCAGTGAGTCCTGTGATATCGTTGTAGACTCGTCTTGGATTTATGCTTTCGGGAAATTGGCGACTGCCCATCGTGAAAGCTCGCATGACTTCTTTCGGTTCGCCGTAAACCCAGAGAGGATACTTGAGCGGTGCGGTTTTTAACTGCTCGAGCATTACTTCAAAATCTTTAACGGTTTGCTTATCTTCCGGATTGCTTAGGTCGTATTCCGCTTTTATATTTTCTTTTGTCTCGGTGTATTTCATACGATGAATTTAAATAACGTCTCCAGCGTGTATCGCTTGAGCCATCCTTGCTTTACGGCTTCTTGGATTTTCTTGAATCCTTGAATGATTTTTTCGTCACCAAATGGCTCTAAGTTTTTAGCTGTCCTCACGTTGCGTTTTATAAATGCCTCCCATTGGGCTTTGGTCTGGAGATCCGGCTCGATCGTATCCGCCCAGTTGCCGATGATCTGGATATGCCGGTGGTTGCTCTTTCCACACCAGTCCACGAATTCTTTGAGAGTCATGGGGACATCAGTTATCGGCGTTTCGGTTTCTTCTTTTTCTTTCTTCTTCAAGGGTTCTTCTTTGTGCCCAATGGTTGAACGCTTCGAGTTCACCAGATGAACGCTTTCGTTCACTGGTTGAAGGCTTTGTGGCAAGCGTTCACCATTTGAACGCTTTGATTTTTCCTCGTAATGCCGGACATTGAGCGACCACAAATCTACGATCCGGTATTCGACCGTCTGCTGGTTCGTGGCCCCGGTGGCTTTATAACCAACGACTTCTATCCAGCCACGCTCGACCAGCTTTTTCTGGTATTTAGCGACCGTATTCCTTGAGCAACCGAGTCGTCCGGCGATTTCCATTGCTGACATCCAGCAGGTGCCCTCCTCGCCAGCCACACGCTTCATGTATAAATAAATGGCCTGCTCGTAAACCGTCGAATGGTTGACGATGTAGTTCGGGATGATCGTGAAGTATTTCCGGTCACCGCTCTTGTCTATGATTTTGAATGGGTCGTTACGCATAAAATTAGTCGTGTCCATAAATTCTCACTTTGGCAAGTTTGAGTTGGTTGAAAAAATCTTGAGGTTCGACCACAAGTTCTCGCTTCCAGTATTTGCTTACCAAATCGTCTAATTGGTCGCTCCTCCGGAAAGCGAAGAAGACCTTGCGCGGATTTGCACGGTCGCAGACCTCGAGCGAGTCGGGCATAAATAGCAAAAGAACCGCTACCAATGCTAAATCGGCGGTTGTATAAAATTCGGAATTGTCGCTTGTCATAGTCATACTGTTTCCTCGCATTTGTTCCGGGACCTCGCCCAAAACAAAACATACTCCCAGCATAGAGGAGTACGTTCATTCAATATTCAGTTCTGAATTTGGAAAGCTACGGCACAAATCGCCAACCCTCTTTTTTGTGATTAAGAATCACGTCTTTTCCGAAGCAGGGCTTGAGCAATCCGTGCAGTTCGCTCACGTATTTGGCGATGGTCGAGAATCTGGTTCTCTCACGCCGTTCGGCCCGGATGATTTCCTCCCGTATTTCATCGCATAAGACCAGCTGGTTCGGCCGGGACATAAATATCCGGCATAGGTCGTTGAGCTGATCACGCATAGGGATCACTGATCCTCTGAAGCGGATCGTGCCGTCGGAATATGTCGCAAGGTCGCCGATTTCTATTTCAGGCTTTATTTTTTGAGTAGATAGACTGCATAGCACAGCCGTTGTTTTCTTTAATCTCAAATTACTAACCCGTCGATCACCATCTAGTTCGCTGACCTCCTGACGCAACATTTTTACCTCACAGATCAGCCGGTACAAAAGAACCCCGATTGGAATTTCGACAATCAAAAAGCGATAGGTTATTTCAATGCTTACTGCCGAATATTGCGCTGTCATTTTCATAGTCATCTTTGCTAACACCTAAAACGAAACGAGCTCGTAACCCAACTATCAAATCGATAGTGGATTACGAGCTCGTGAGCAAGGAATGCCGTTCAGGTCGCCCCTTGAGGCGAAATTATTTAATTGTTGGATTTATTATAACACTTTTCAAAAATTCTCTTAAAAAATTCACTGTGTATAAATTTACCGTCTTGGCTTTGAAAAATTTCTGATTGCACCCTCCATAACACACTTCATGATCATTCCGTTGATGGGCTCGCTGTAACTCCGGCTACCTTCTGTAAGTTGCATATGGCCGATGTTCTCATTCCAAACAAAATATTGTGTTTTCTCTCTGCCTTCTTTGTGCAAAGCAAGCCCGTCAGTAAAAGGGTCAACTTGCACAATTTTCCTAAGGTCGAGGTTGATGGTTTTCATATTTCCCGAAAAGACAAAACGTTCATTGGTGATTGTAAGAATTCCTCGATCTATGTCCCGTATTTCTTGGTGGGACTCGCTTGTCGAACCAAACCTACCCATTCTAAAATAGACACCTTTTGCGACGCGGAAGCTTGGACCGGCATATCCACCACTGCTTTTTCGAACAGCCCTGGGTTCTTTCAGCGTTACTCCGGGAAGAGCAAAAAGGAGTTCCTCGCCAGATTTCATAATAACGGGCGTATCGACTCCTTTGAAGCTAATCTTGATTGCACCGGCACTCAACTTTTCCAGCCACTGCTCTATATCAGCTTTTCTTTGTTTCTCGTCCGACATTCCGCCATTCCCGATATTGACCCATTCACGAGGAGATAGTGTTTGGCGAGAATACTCTTGCCAAACCTTATTGGATTGATCGTTAACTTTTACAAACTTATATCCGGTTTCGTTTTTCCTGAAAGTCGCACCGCATTTATCGCACATAATACCTTCACGAGAAAACAAGCCAAAGAATACCTTTTCTGTTTTTAATGACATTTCTCCAACGTGACATGCAACACATCTTTTTGCTTCTGATAAATCTTGGTCTTTAGATAAAGCTGGATTTATTTGTTTATTTTGAGCGATACTCGTTGGCTTGGCGGTAACTGTCACACCGGTCGGCTCAATGTCTGATTTTAATATATAGCTTAAATCGCTGTCAGAACGGATCACGCTTGCAAGCGCCTCTGCAAAATAAACCGGCGGTGTTGTGTATCCGTGAATCCAGAGTCCCTCGGGTTCATATTTTTCTTTTGCCAGCTTTAACTCCTCGAGCATTTCTTTATACTCCTGCTCTCCGAGTACGGCCTTCATTTTCTTGCCAAAAGAATTTCCCAAAACCTTGAAGTCAGCGTCTTTAACCTCTTTTGCTAATTCATCCGAGCATTCTTTCGTCCAGTACTTGGCGACTATTTTCGCTTCAGGCCAGTCAAAATAGTTTTCGGGCATTCCCGAAAACGGATTTGGCATAGATATGTTTAAACTTACTTTTTCGTCACCATCCCCAAACTCGGTGGTTTCGTTAAAACCATCATCGAGAATTTGTGGGTGGAATTTTAGATTTTTTATGGATAAAGCCATACTCTTGTTACTGAATAGATGCCGTCCAATTACCATCGGCGTCAATATTCAGAAGATAGATTCCGCTGTCATCTATGCGTACAGCTTTTGAACCGTTGTACGATCCGATGACGTTAACGAGTCCCTCAACCGTATTGCCGTTCACATCAAGCAAGTGAACAATAAAATTGCTACTGCCGTCATGCGTAAATGCAAATGTGTGAAGACCTTGGGGGAGGCTGAAGAACGAAGTTGCTTGAGGCCCCCTACCATTAAGGCTAGAAGGAGACTGGGCGCTGGTCGGTCGGGGTTGGGTTATGGTTATCGTCCACGGACCGTCCGAATCAACGTCAAACAGATAACTGCCTGCGTTTGAAATGTGTTCGGCTTTCGAGCCGCTAAAGTTTCCTATTTCGTTAGCGAGGCCATCAACAGTGTTTCCGTTACTATCCAAGAGGTGCACAATAAAATTGCTTTGGCCGGTATTTTGCATCGTAAAAATCGATAATCCTTGATCCAAATTGAATCTCTGGCTTGCTTGCTGGCCGTTACCGGAAATTGTTATCGGTGCAGGTGCTGGCTTAATTACTGACACTGAGTTACTGCATGATTGGTTAACTGATTGGCTACCCGACACAACGTTCACTTGAGCGTTTTTGGTGCCGGCGCTCGAGTAAGATTTTGTGACAGATTGAGTATTGCCTGACAAGCTCTCCGATCCAGACCACGAGAAACTATAAGATCCTGTACCACCGGACACTTGTGCAGTCCAAACAGCTGTCTGTCCGGCAGTGAGAGACGTTTGCGAAACTGAGCAAGAAACCGACAGAGCCGGTGCTGAAGGTGTAGAAGGTTGTGTTGCTTGCTGAGACTGCGATTGATTTGCACTCGTTGGTTTCGGTGTTGTTGCTTTTGGCGCAGGATTATTTTGCGTTACAGTGTCGCCTGTACCTTTTTCAATAACGCAAGCAGTCATGCTTGGAATCGTGATCTGGAAATGCGCTTGCGATTCGTATGTTTTCGAGCCGGTCAATTGGCCATAAGCCGTAACCACGTCATCATCGACAGCATCTGTATGTCCCTGATATTCGACGTAAACGACGTCGCTCGAACTCCATCCATACGATTCTTTTGTCACGGCAAGGCGAGCAATGCCGTAGCCATTCGATTCCTGAATTTGCAGAACTTGGCCTGTGAATTTGGCTATCTTGCCATTAAATGACCCAGGGTCTTTATTGAGTTCCTTAAAATCAACTGCCATTGCCTGATTTTTAAGAGAGGCTATATCGCTACAAAGTGATGGCTGGTTATCAGATGCGAGCTGGGCAGGACTATTATTGCTTGAGTCACTGCTACTGATAATGACGATTAATATTATAAAAACAACGATACCGCCCACGATCCATACTGTTTTATTTTTCATGGCCTACTTAATAAAATATTTGATATCTTTATTGTAAATTTTTGCAAAGGCTTGAAGCTCGACGACATCGACCCTTTGCTGTCCCGACTCAACATTGGAAATGTGAGACTGCGGACGCTTTATTTTTTTCGCCACTTCCGCTTGCGTTAAACCTGCTTCCTCGCGAGCCTTTCGCAATTTCTCCACGAAATAGGCGTATTCCTTTGTTCTGATAGACCTAGTCATATAGTACTATGGTCTATCCAAACATTCAATATCCAAAGTTTGGATATTACAAAACGGCCATTTACGGCACCAGTTTAAACTTTCGCATTTCCTCTGTTGCCATTTCCATGTCATCCAGCACTTTCTGGTAGATCGCCTTGGTTCTTGCTGATTTTGGATTATTCTCGGCAAATTTTATGTCGTCATCATCCACAAAGCCGGCCAGTGAGATATAAGCACCGGCCAAAAGTCTGATTCGTTCTTTGATCGCTTGTTTGATTTTAGCTTTAGGTTCCGGAAGCGAGGATAGCGGATTGAATGATCCGCGTTGGTGTGGCAATCGTACATTTTTTGCGTCCCGGAGGACGGCTTCGATGTCCTCGTTCATAGGCAAGCAACAACATATGCTTGCCCTCGGAACAAGTCCAGCGGTTTATAATCACTTCCTTAAGTTGGCCCCTTGACCTTGTTTTATTGTGGGTATAGTATGTATTTGTAAAGGGCGTATCACCCTTGTAAGGGAACATTAAATGTGCTAATAATAAACTTATGGATAAAATCAATAAAAAAGAAACTCCTCGGGATAGATTTAAAAGACTGGCTACTCTCAGGACAAACGCTGTCTTAAAAAGGCTTAAGGTGCTGGGAAACTGCTCGAACCGACAGGCATACGAATATAGCGAAGATGAAGTGGATAAAATATTTTCGGAAGTCGAACGGAAATTGAAAGAGGTTAAGGCCAAATTCCACTTCCCTAAAAATCGAGAGTTCCACTTATAAGCCCCTGAATAACAATGAAAATGACTATGATAAATGACAAAAAATTGAATAAAGAGATCCTGCTCGCACTGCTCTCAGCGACGTCGTCCGAAGAGATTTCTAATTTTATAAAGACAAATAAATTTTTTAATGCTGAGAATTGTTCGTGGAAGCCATACGGCGGACAAGAGACAAATGCCAAAAACGTAGAGGGGCAGATGAGAAGCTCGAGCAATGCGCTCGTAGAAAAAATAACGAATTCCACCGATGCGCTTTTAATGCGGAAGTGCTACGAAGTCGAGGGGCTGAAGCCGGAGAGCGGTAACTCCAAACTGCCTAAGACCTTATCAGAGGCGATCGCGAAATACTTCGGGACCGAGGAGGAGATAAACAAGAAACGTAGCGAATGGGCGAAGAAAAATCTGGTTTTACTGGCCGAGGGTGACAGGAAGAAACCGACGATTACGATCATTGATCGTGGAGAGGGGCAGTTCCCCAATAGAATTCAGGCGACGATTGTCGGACTGAGCGAGAGCATAAAAGAAAAAATAAATTTCGTTTTCGGTAAATACCATCAAGGCGGATCGGCCGCGATCCGTTTTTGCGGTAGCAAGGCGAACTGCTATCAGCTGGTCTTGTCGAGGAGGGCTGAAAGCATTGCCCAGAGGGAGGGTGAAACTAATGACTGGGGCTGGACGCTGGTGAGGCGCAATTTCAAGAACAGGATCACTTACTATGAATTTTGCACGGACATTAACGGCAACACTTTCTGCTTTGATTATGACAAGCCGTTAAAAATTCAAAACCTAGACATTGATTTCATCGATGGATGCCTTATCCGGTTATACGATTATTTCTTGGAAAATCCATCAAACATAACGTTCGGCTTTAATTCGCTGGCGTTCGATATCGACCAAAAACTCCAACGGTCACCGTTGCCTCTTTATCTCCAAGATAATCGAGGGTGGAAGGGTGATACCAAATATACGATCGCAGGCTTTTTACGAAGGGTGGAGGACAACAAAAATGTCATCAACGACGATATCACCCTGCAAGCAGGACTGGGAGAAATCGGAACGAGGAGTATTCGGTGTATCCGCCTCAAGCATATAAGCGATGTGGACGGCGTTAAGTCTTATAAGCAACAGAGGGACAAAATATTCTACGTCGAGAATGGATTAGCTCTCGGTTTTGAAACGGAATCTTTTCTGAGGACAGACTGTCAGCTTCCGGCCCTTGCGCCATATCTGATCTGTTATGTTGATATGTCCGACATTCCAGTGGAGCTGGCGAATATATTCCATGCCGGCCGGGAGGAATTCGCTCGGACGGATGACTATCATCTTTTGAAGGAACGCTTGCGAAAGTTTTTTGAAAATGAGATTTTTGAAAAGTGGGATAAGGAGTATCAGGAAAAGAGCTTGGCCAGTGCGAATGAGGACAATAAAGAGCTTGATAAGCTGATTGAGCGAGCCATTGTCGATGATCCGGAATTGAAGGACTTGCTCGGCATTGGTGAAGAGATAAAGATACCGAAAGGCAAAGAAGAGGATAAAGAGCCTTACGTCGGAGAGGAAAATCCGAAAAAGTTTGAATACGTTGGGGAACAGCCCAAAGAAGTCGATAAGGGTTCCTATGCTCTTGTTTCCTTCCGGACCGAGGCGGAAGATAAGCTTTTGACCAGAAAGAAGAATCGCTACTATATCGAATGGTCTAAAGGCTCGAAGGTCTTTGACGTGGTAATACGAGGGATGAATAAGGGCGTCATATCGCTTCGGGTTGATTGCCGGGAAAATGCGACAGTCGGAGACGAGGACAAGATAACTTTTACCTTGCTGGACTCCGAGAAAAATAAAAAGTTCGAAGAGAATATAACTTTCAAAGTAACCGAGACACCGCCTTATATTGGCTCATATTTCCCGACCTATTTTGAACCGCAAAAGGACGTTCTGAAAATTTCTCCCAAGGCGACTAAAAAATTCACCTTTGCCACCGATGTCGCAAACGACTATTTCACGAGAGAGAAAGACGCCGGAGTCATTGAGTTCGGGGAACGGGATGATCTGCAATTAAAAAAGTTCAGATTGAATGATGGAATGTTGGAGGTGAGCTTCCACGCCACGACCGAAAAGCTGGGTAAGAAACCCGATATTAAAATTGCCATTAATGGGAGTATAGATCACCGTTTCGAGTTTGTTATTCCTTTGGAAATCGTACCGCCAGAGGAAAGCTCTAAACTGAATGAGCCCAAAAGGAACCCTGTCTACGAGAGGGACTGGCCGACTTATGGCTGGAGCGAGCACGATGTGGCAAGCGTGGACTCTTCAAGGACGCAGGGACTGATAGTAAACCTCAACGTTGATTCCAAGCCGTTGAAAGAACTGAATAAGATGGTCGGCATCGACAAGATCGAAAGTGCAAAAAATAAATATCTCGCTGATACTTACATCTACTCTCTTTATCTGTATTTTGAATTGAAAAACGACCCCGATAAGGATCGTATGCTAAGCTCTGCAATGCGCGCGATCGGAAAAGCACTGCCCGGTATGATCCGGAAGATTGTTTAGACTTTCTCCATTACCAGAACGTACTCGTACTCATAGGCCCTCGTTCTTGAAGGGTTAGCCATGCCTGTAAACTTACCGCTCTCGATATCGCGCCATGGGGTTATCATCTTATTCGGGATTTCTCGCTTGATGAATTTCACTTCCTTAAATCCGGCTACCTGCATCTGTTCGGCCGCTACTTGAGCGTTTAGGATTTCTACTCCCCTGAGATTGGTGTTGCCGATAATCATGCAGGCCTTACCTCCAGTTTTAAGTATCCGGTGCATTTCGGCGAACACTTTTTTCATGTCTAAAAAGTAATTAGCGACATCTACAGCCAAAGGTCTTTCAATTTGGATCAGGGCGTTTACTATCTGTTCGGCACTCTCACTGTCAAAGTCGCCTGTTTTTTCGGCTTTCGAGCTCGTGCCGATAAAGTTGCGACGAAAATCTATAAAGCCCTTGCTGAAGTGATGCCATTTCTTGAAGTGCTTCGGATCATCGCCAAACCACAGTAGCGACAACTGGTGCAGATCGGCGTATTCATAAGATGTCACATACGGAGGTGATGTTACGATAAGGTCAACGTCACCGTCCTTAATCGGCCATGCCTTTGTCGAGTCTCGGCGGTACATCGTGGCTGGCACTTTCAAGTATCCGGATTGTTTTAATTCGTTATAAAATCGCTCATTCTTTTTTATCATCGAGTCGAGGTGTCGAAGGAATGACTCTTTGACCGGCGGAATTACCTTGTCTTTGTCTATCGTTGGTTTAATGCTTTTCATCAGCCACCGTGAGCAGTTTTTCAGGTTATGGGAAAATGCACACAGGAAAAATCGGCGGACGTTATGGTTCTCTATTTTTTTAATAGCAAAATAAATCCTGTCCAACTCCAAAACTGTCGACTCATCAAACCAGTAAGCAATACGAGGGTGATGTTCTCGTTGGACCGGCGATGTGTTTTCGTAATGTTGTAAAAATTTCTCCCGGTAATTGACGAGGGATTTCGGCCTGATAGCCGTCGTCTTGGTTTGGGTGATCAGCTTTGCTACCGGATTGATGTCAAAGCCGATGCTCTTGTGGCCTAAAAGCTTTGCCTCAACCAATGTCGTTCCACATCCTCCGAATGGATCACAAACTGTTTGGGTATTGTTGGGTGCGTAATCCTCGATCAGCTTTTTAACGATCTGCGGAATAAATTTTGCAGGGTAACGATGGTAGTCGTGGGTGAAAGCGGTCGTTTGCGATCTACCGGCATCACGAAAAGACCAATCTTCACTGGGTTGGATGGTTCTAAACTGTTTTTGTATTGTAGTTGCGATAGCTTCCGGCATATGTTGTCACTGGTATTATACCGCTTTATAAGATTTCTATCAAAAAAATTTTGCACTTTTTGATATTCCGGGCAGTCATATTTGCTTAAGTTAAGCAAATCGTTTTAGGCTTTCAATTTTGGTCAAACCGGCTGGTCATGCTCGCGAATGGTGTCAATGGTGTACTCTGGCCACAAAGCTCGCTACAGGGGCAAACACGTGGCAGAAATCGGGGCGTTTAATCGTGAGCTGATTCGGTCTGGAATAATCTCGATTTTTCTGATAAAATTCCAGTTGTAAAAGGTGGGTTCCATGTCTTTAGGCCAAAACGGTTGAAAAGTCTGGAATTATGCCCGCCTCCGGGAGGACGAGCTGTAAAAGGTCTTTAATCTCTCGGATATTACGGAGAATTGAGTTCCAATTCAATTCCCTCAAGGGCACAGGCAAAGAAAAAGGGTTTCAGATCGAGTACTAAGAAGGGCTCTCTCTGAAACCCTTTTTCTTTGCCTTTTGGCACTCACGGGGAATTGAACGAGGGGGGAGGGGGCAGTCTGACCCCTCCGTGTAGGAGGGTCGCGCGCTTCGCGCGACAGTGCGCGCACCCTAGGTGTCGCAAGCGCAGGCCGGTCTTACCCGGCCGAGCAGTGAGATCCCTCGCAAAGCCAATAAGCTTAATGAGCGGGAAATAGGCGTGATTTGTTATAATAAAAAAATGAAATCAAGAATCGGGTTGATCCTTGTCGTTTTATATATTTTGTTCGTAGGCTATCTTTGGTTTGCTGAATTGTCTTGCACTGGTTGGGGGTGTGGCTACTCGCTGATACTGGCGATAATGCCCTGGCCGCTTGTTCTGGAAGGCACAGCTCAGTTTTCAATCCCGTTATTTATTATTTTGTTTTTATTGAATGCCACTATTTTATATTTCATCGGACTGGGACTTTCTAAAATCTTCCGTCAAGACCGCGGAGTTTTGTAAAGAATCTCAAAACGCTTCCGAAGAATGTTTGTGGGGTCTCACTCATAAAGGTCTGAGGCCTTGGAAGGGCGCAGCTTCATTGGTGGTATAATTAAACTATGAAAAAAATAATGGTTAGCTTGCTGTTTTTGCTGCCAGCGGTCGTTTTTCTGCAGGGAGCTCGGGCGGCCAAAACAATGCCGTCGTCAACCTCCGGTGTTGTTTCTGATCAGAAGGCCGCGGCGACGGGAAGCGTGATCGTGGTTTCTCCTCGAATCACGTCATTTCTTGAAAATCTTGCAAAAACCAATCCGTCCCAATCGGTTCAAGTTATTATTGAAGTATCCAACGCGCAACGTCAGGACGTCCTCCAGCTTGCGGAGTCTCTTGGGGGTAAACTTACCACCGATAACCCCCTGTATAATAATCCTCGTTTGCCATTATTTATTACCATTCCGGCAGGCAAGCTTCTTGATCTTGTGGCCTCGAAATATGACTTCGCCATTTCCGAGAATGGAATTGGTTCCGTCGCACAGGCAACGTCTGCGGAAAATCAATACCAGACAACGCCAGAAAAGGGCTGGAGCGGAACCGCAGGAATCGCCTCCGCCGTTGGAGCGATTGTTTTGATTTATCTGATATATAGGGTTGCAAACAAAAAACGTTAAGCGGCGCCGCTACTTTGCGCTCAATAAACCGTCGATCACCGACTGGAAATTTGCATACGGTTGGGCGCCCATAATTTGCCTCCCGTTGATGAAGAATACCGGGGTGGAATTTACTCCCGCAGCGGACGCGCTTGCCTTTTCCTGGGCGACCTGGCTCGCATATTTATTGGCATCAATACAAGTCGTGAATGCCGGAATGTCCAGGCCGAGCTGCTGGGCAAGTTTAAGGAAAAGCGTCCGATTCAAACTGCCGTCGTTTTCGCTGCCGCCCTTCTGTTCATCCTGAACTTTCGCCTGATATAAAGCACCGTGATAAGCCCATGCTTGATTCTGATCCGCGGCGCACTCCGCTGCCTCTGTCGCAGCCGTTGATTCGGGGCCTAAGAACGGAAAGCTTCTGAAGACCATTTTCATCTTCCCAGAATCCACGTATTTCTTGATAAGAAGCGGCTGGGTTTGTGAAAAATACTGCACACAAAACGGACATTGGTAATCGCCGTACTCAATAAAGGTAATTGGAGCGTTGGCGTTCCCAAGAACGGCATCGCGCGGGCTTAAAGCCATGATGTTTACCGTACTTGTCGGAGCTGCAGCCTGCGGCTGCTGCGCGGCGGGCGAAGGCGTTACTGTTCCTCCTTTATAAAATACCGTGAAGAGGATCGACCCTGAGATAAGGACTGCGGCAACAAGGATGCTGATCGGCAAAAACCGAGATTCGATTGGTTGGTGATTTTGTTCCATGCGTTCCATGATATCATGCCGACACATTGCGTCAAACGATTTACGAGGATATTGAAAATGGGAAGAAGTGGCGTATAATAGGAAGCGTTATCGCGGGTATCGTATAGCGGCTATTATGCGACCTTGCCAAGGTCGAGATACGGGTTCGACTCCCGTTACCCGCTCAAAGATCAAACGAGCGTCCAATAGTTTTTCTCTTAAATGTTGCCCCTGGCTTTATTTTCAGAAACCCCAGATTTGCTTTTCTAGCACCTTTGTAATCGTTTCCGCCATCAGCAATCACAATACAGTCTCCAAATTTCTTCTTTATTTTCCGAAACGGGATCCCCGTTCTTTTTGAAAACCGGCACTGATTTTTTGTTATCGAATTTTCTATATCAAAATACTTTCGTATGCCAAGTCTATCAAGTACATACTGGGTTTCTTTTTCTTGCCCACCAGTAGCATAAATAAATCGGCAGTTATTTTTATTCGCCTTAATCCAATCAACAATGGGATATCGTTGTGGTTGTGGCAGTTTTTTCTCAAGCACGCTTTTCTCAAACGCCCGGTTATACCATCGCCAATATACCGCCTTGGTTAATTTCTGCCCGGTCGCTTTTGTAAAAATCATATAAGTATCCGAGATCCCAGACATCTTCAATCCTTCGAATCTTTTTTCATATCTCCTGTTTGTCATGCGCAAAAGCACCGATTTTTCAATCGGCCACATGTTGGTGAGCGTTCCATCGATGTCGAATATAATTGATTTCATTTTTATTGAATTGAGAGGCCCGCACCGTAATAAGATACGGGCCTCGATTTGTAGTCACCAGCTTGGCATGAGCGGCCCATGTAGCGCACTGTCGTTTATGACCTCGGCGTCTTCCCGTTCCCATAGGACGTATCCAGTGACGGGGGTTGCCCCACACGAAAGGATGACCACTTGGCACGCTTTTTTGTCCAGCGTTGCCGGGTGAATCATTTGCTGTGCAATGAGGGAGTTTCGGTTGTAGCACTGGCGGGCGAATCGACCGCCCCGGACATCCCGTTGGTACAAAACACTTTTGCCGGCACGGAGATGATCAGCGCTGTACTTTTCCGCGAATTTCAGGACGGTGCCGCTGAAGTCGGACTTCATCCAATTCGCCACGTGTTCCCATGGTACTTCGGGTGCATACCAACAGAGCGGGGTGTTGACGCACCGAGTACGGCCTCCTTTGATGTCCCACTCGGTGCTGCGGGAAAACTGCGCAAGCCGCATCTTGTTCTCGATTTCGTACCCATAGGCAGGAACGATGTTGGGGAGTTCTTCTGGTCGATCCCATCCGTAGTAATACATCGGGTCTCGATCGTCTCGAGGCTCGCCCGGCAAAAAAGATTCGACTTTCTTGCCAAGATTCCTCAACTCCTGAAGCGTTAAGAGGAACTCATCATAGTACGCGTTGTTTGAGCTTGGCAGGTGCCAGGCTTGCGGTAGTTTTTCCCCGATAAGTTCCCCGCCTACAGGAAACCCGCACGCGCGGCAAAGATTGAGCGCCGTGCCCCAGCCGTCCACAAAGCGGGCGTTTACCTCGAGGACGATAAGTCTGTCCATCGCCTCCGAGATGAAGGCATCGGTCCGAAGATATATCCCCGGTTCGCAGAATCCGTCTTTCCTGAAGCCGCAAAAGCTCAGAAACTCGCCGAGGAAAAATTCGAGGCCTCGCATAATTTCGCCGCTCATGATCACGCCCAGGCCGCCTACCTTGTATGGTCTCCCGCGGTAGAGCGATCGGGGCAATAGGTCACGGTTTAGGTTGAACTCACGCCAATACATCTGCTGATTCGGCATGGTTTTCAAAGAACTCCTACTCTCCCGCCCGGAAATTGAAACGGCCCTTCCGGGAAGGGCTTGATCGGCAAGTGCGCGCGGCACAACCAAACCCTTCCTACAAGGGGATGGCGTGATGATGAAGCTTGCTGATGATGGCTCTGTATCCTCCTTCGTCGCCGTTAAGCCATTTTGAAACCCGAGCAACCGTTGTGGAGCTGAAACCGGTTTTTTTCTCGATTTCAGAATACGGCACTTTTTGCGATAGTAATTCGGCGGCCTCAAACCGCTTTGCGAAATCCTCGATTTCTCTTTTAGTCATAAGATCCCGCAAAAACCTCCTGGCTTCGTTTGCCGTTTCGAGCGCCAAGATGGCTTGGATCAGGCGGCTCTTTTCCTTATTATTCCAGTCCATACGGGCACTTTAGCAAAGTAAAGTGGCAAAGTCAAGCCCGGGGCCGCAGCGATCTGTTTCGTCCTTTTGGACTCGTCGGGCGAGATACGCATCTCACGACAGAGAGGGTTTTAGAGGTCCCTCAAACTCGCCGGGGTGGTTCATCCGTAGATCAGCTTGTACGCCAACACCGACGACGAAAAAACGAAGGTGATGACGTTGGCGATGACTATCGGACGAGAACGGAGAATGCCCCCGTAGATGGCCCAGAGAAAGGTCCCCAGAGAAAGGATGATGAACGTCCATAGGGAAACGTCTGTGGCCGGCTTCGGGGCATGGCTCCACGTCACGTAAATCTGCGGGACAAATGCTGCAGTGGTAAGGCAGCCGGCGATCGTCCCTATCGCCTCTGTCACTCTCTTGTTCATCGCAATTCTCCTCTCTTCTCGCTGGCTGTGTTTTATCACATATGAGCTCATGTTGTCAATTGTTTTAAAATTAATCGCCCATAGGCCAGCAAGAAGACCCTGTTTGAAAAGAGCCCTTCTTAGTACTCTTTTCAAACAGGGTCTTCTTGCTGGCTCATTCGATTAGAGGTATACTGTAACTAATAGCAAAATGCCCTTATCGAGAGGGCATTTTGCTTGAAGAGGGAGTATTGGAACCCCCTTGTAACCAGAGTCATTCTATTACGTTCTCTATGTTAGACGGTGAGCAAAAACTCATAAAAGACGCCGTCCAGGGTAAATCCTCGGCGTTCGGCCCCCTTTACGACCACTACCAACCGATGATCTATCGGTTCGTGTTCGTGAAAGTGGGCAGACGTGAGGATGCCGAGGATATTACCCACCAGGTCTTCCTTGCGGCGTGGCAGAACATCGGGAGCTACAAGCACCGCGGGCATCCGTTCTCAAGCTGGCTCTACCAGATCGCGCGCAACCAGGTGGTTGACCACTATCGCGCGAAGAAGAGCGAGGTCAGTTTGGAAAAAATGGATCCGGAATATTTCGTCGCTCCTGCAACCGCCCATTTTGATCTTTCAACAAAGCTTGAAATGGAAAAGGTGCGCGTTGCGATCGCCGGGCTGAAACCCGACTATCAGGACGTAATCGTTCTGCGATTCATTGAAGACCTGCCACTGAAGGAAGCCGCTCACGTATTAGAAAAGTCCGAGGGTGCCGTGAAGCTCATGCAGCATCGGGCGATCAAAGAACTGCAGCGGATGTTAGAGCAACAAAAGAATTAATCCATGAATCTTTTTCAAATCCTCAAACAATTTAAAAACATAGAGCCGGATCCCGCGTTCAAGGAAACTTCCCGTCGGGCGATTTTAGCGTACAGGCCCGTGGCGCCCACGACGCATCTTTGGAGCGCACAGCGGACGCTTTGGAGGATCATTGAAACGGGCGCTGCGGTGGCGCTCACCGGGTTTTTTGTACTCCTTATCACCGGAGCGTTCTCCGGTTCAAGGTTCGTCCCCGTTCAATATTCAGCCGTTGACCCCCAAAGTTTGCATGCGGAAGCCCAAGCAATCGACATTCAGATCCAGCTCGCGAATGTAACCTATGCGGAATCGGCGGTAGAATCCACTGTGCAGACCGCAGGGGGAAAGCTGCTGGGCAACCCAAAAAAGGCATCTTCTACCGCTCTCTCGGCAGCCAGGGGAACCACAGAAGCAACCTCAACGATAACCATCGACCAAGCGCTTCAGGGACTCTCCCAGTAACCCTATTGTGAAAAACCCACGAACCGTTTTTATCGTGTTCTTTCTCTTGCTCCCGCCGCTCGCGGGAATTTTCCTTGGTTCCGTAAACACGGCGCGGGCCGCCGACAACTGCATCATCACCTCGTCCGATCTTGATGCCGTAACGGCAGCGGCGGCACAGGGACTTATGGCGGAACTCGCCGCGCGGAGAGCACTCCTTACAAGAACGATTGCGTGCGCCAAAGCCGAAGCCCAATCGCTCCAAAACAATCTGAACGGCCTTTCGGTGAGCGACGACGAAAAAACGATCCGCGCGCAACTTTCAGATAGGTTGAATGACGCGATGAACTATTACGATCTTGAACTTGAGAAGGTCGGCGGCGCGGGCATCACGGGGACCCAAATCATCGCAAAAGAGGTGTTTGCGTGGCGCGGAAACAATTACAACTTCCTTGCGGCGCAGGTGGCGAACTTCACCCTCTGGGTAAAAAGCCAAAATCTTTTTGAAACTGCTCTGGCTCGTCTCCGTTCCGTAGAAAGCATTGTCTCATTCCTTGAACAGGCCGGGGCCCAGAACGAACTGCGAAGCAATCTTGCAAGCGCCCAGGTCCTGGTTCAGGCCGCACGCAATAAAAACGATTCGGCGAGGAATGCCTTTCTCCAATCGCTCCCGCCGGACCAGACGCTCGCCCTCATCCAGCAATCGCTCCAATCCCTCTCGGATGCCTATCAAAAATTCTTTGACATAAGCACCGTCGTCCAGACGCTCCTGCCCATAAAGCCGTAACAAGAAAGACCCCGCAACCGGCGGGGTCTTTCTTTGCAAACTTTTAGAGTAAAGGATCCTTTGCTTGCTCCTACAATACCGCTTCTTTGAGCAGCTTCCCTGCGCGGAACTTCGGCTTCACGGATGCCTTGATCTGTATCTTCTCGCCCGTTTTGGGGTTCCGGCCTTCGCGCGCAGCGCGCTTTGCCACACGGAACGTACCGAAGCCCGTGATCGCCACCTCTTCGCCGTGGCTCATCGTCTTCACGATCGTGTCAAAAACGGCTTCTACTACCCGCTCCGCCGCTACCTTTGTCTCAATCTCCGCGGCCTTCATCACAGCCTCAACCAATCCTTTTTTATTCATTGATGATGGTTACGTTTTCCCGACCTTTGATATCAGTTCCCCATTAGTATAGCAAATACAGGGGGAAAGAAGCAAAACGCAAAAGGCCCCCTCGCGGGGGCCTTTTGGTTTCCGCTCCGTCACAAGCGGAGGGAAAGTTCGTTCCCTATTCGTTAGTTGCCCAACGGGTAGGTCACGGAGTTCACGATGAGCGGGACGATCGCCGTCGGCAAGATAGTTGCCGGCGTCGATGAGGCGTCCAGCGCGTCGGTGTACGAGACATCGCCAGCGTTCTGGATGTTCGCCGAGAGCGATTCTGCGGTGTTCGGAACCACAGAAGCGAGTTGGCTGTTTATCCGAAGCTGGAACGCGTACGGACTGCCGGCGGAAATCTGGAAACCGGTGTTGAACAACCAGGTCATCCATCCGCCCGTGGTCGTTGTCGCGTTCGTGGACGTCGCTTCACCAGCCGTTACAACGTTGTTGCCGTTCGCGTCATAGAGCTGCGCGGACGCAAGAAGGGTTGTAGTGGCGCTCGAGGTGAATGCGCTGCCACCAAAGGTGATCGTGAGCTTGTTCAACGACACCGAACCGGCGCTGTTCGCCGTAAGAGTGACGCTGCCCAAGATATCAGGATTTGACTTCGAGTGGCTTGAGCCGCCGAGCGGAGTTACGCTCGCCGTAAGCACACTGCGCAATACCGTCACCGCGTTGCCCGTAGCGCCGGATACCGACGAAACGGTTGCAGTCCGGTTCGAGGTTGCCCCCAAAGCCGTCACTGCGGTCGTCGTTGCAACACTGAACGTGTGGCCCGACGCATCTGTCGCACCAGCAGAGTAATAGGTCGCCGCATCACCTTTCAGAGTGAGCGAGACCGAATTTGCCTGCGGAACGATGACTGGATTCGCGAAGTGGAACCCGTAGTTGTAGGTCGAACTGCCGCCGCCGTTCGCGAAAACTCCCGAGGCGGCCGTAACGCCGGTGACACCCGGAATTACTAAGTAGCTAAAGCCATTACCGACTACACCTGGGGTGACCGCGGTAAGTACCACCGCGTTGCCAGTGGTAGAAGCAGCCGTTATGCCGAGACCAGTCGCACCATTGACAGCTGCAGCGATGGCTGCTGCCACCGTTGAGCTCGTTGATCCCGTACCGAGCGATGCTGTGTATACCGTGGTAGAACCATTACCAAAGCCAATGGTAAGACCAATGGTTCCGGTAGCGGTCGTCGAAGCAACAGCAGTCTGAATGCCTAAGGCCGTGGCAGTAATGGTTGAGCTTGCCGCCACATTGGTCGCGGTCCCTGTTGAAGATGCGGTACCGGCTGTGCCGAGGTTTGTGGAACCGCTCCACAAGCTAAGGTTGCTGAACGCCGCTTTCGCGTTCGGAGCAGCCGTGTCGGTCACCGTAAAGTCAGTCACCTTCACATTTTCAACGTTGGACGTTTCCGTGAGGCGGAAGATGCCAAGGGTGTTACCCGTGGAACCCATCACAACCAAACCCGCCGGAGGCTCCGTAGAATCAGCGCTAACTGCGATCGTCGCTGCGCCCGCGAAGGTCAGATTCTGGCCGTTCACGGAGTTCGCCAAGCTGACCGCAGCATTGGAGACAAGACCCGTACCGGAGAGAGCCGTAAGGATGGTCGCCGGAGCAATAAGGGTACCCGTCGCCGCTGAAGAAAGGGTGTCTGCGTAGACATCCACGCTCACTGTGGTGCCAGCAGGAACCGTGAAGGGTGATCCCGAGAACGCGTAGGCCGTTCCTCCCGTTACCACACCCACCGTTGTGCCGAACTGCACACCACCGACTTTAACTCTCAAGTTCTGGAAGTATGAGCTGCTCGCCTGAATGCTCAGGTTAGAGATGCTCACGCCTTCAGCCGAGGACGCCGTAAGAGCGTACGAACCGATTTTCTGGTTTGTCACGCCCGCCGAAACGCTCTGGTTGCCCATTGCATTGTTCTGTCCAACGGTAAGGTTGGAAGAAGCAAGCGAAAGGGCGCTGCCCTGCGCGCCAGCAGAAGAGACCGTCTGACTCGAGATCAAGCCCTGCAAGTTGCCGGAGTTGCCCGTCAGGCTCGCAGTGAGAGTCGAGAAGTCCGCCGTGGTCTGTATATCGGCCTTAAGCGAAAGGACGCGAGTCGTGTTCGCCGGGACAATATAATTGATCGGTGATGCCGATGTGCCGAAGCAATCGTACACAACAGATCCAGTAGCGGCGCCGTTCCACGGGAGAGCGCTTGTGCCAGCCGACACGGGTGTGCCGTTGTTGTCGCAAGCGTTGCCTGATGGAGGCGTGTTAACGGTGCTGCCCACCTGACCACCCGCGTCGTCCGCCAAAGAGATATTTCTTACCTCATTGGAGAGCGTCGTGGTAGCGGCGCCGAAGGTGAGCGCGAAGGTCAGGAATTTGATCTTGACCGGCTCGCCTGCAGCGTAGACGTCAAACTTCGCAAGGGTGATTTGTGATTGTCCCTTTGCGATGTTGCCCGTCGGGGTCGCAGAGTCCTGCGTAACGGTGATCTGACCCTTTTGGATCGTCACCAGTTCCGAGGAAGCTGTGCCGCCGTTGTTTGCCACTGTAATCGGGACGTTGTACTGGCTGTCAACCGCGAGGACGTCGTAGGCGTTCAGGATCTCAAACTGGAAGTTATAGGAAGGAGATCCCGCAACGTCTGCAAAGACCTGGATGTTGTTGGAGCCGGTGTTCAACTGGCCCGGGGCGGCGGAGGCATCAAAGTAGGCCGTGCCGTCCTGGTTAACCGTAGCCAGGGTAGCGCCCACCTGCGTGCCATTCACCATGAGCTTCACGTTCCGGATGTCGCCTTTGTTGGCGGAACCGATAACGCGGAAGTTCAATCCTTTGAGCCAAACCTTGCTGTTTCCGCCCGCGAAGCTCCAGGCGCCAACAAGGTTATTCTGCGTACCTGCCGTCACCGATGTGCCGATCGCGGAAGACGCAATCGTCAATGTGGCGAGACAGGGGTTTGAAACGGTCGTCACCGTAAAGGTGCTGCCACTCGTCGGGAACACGCCTGCTGGGGTTACCGCATTGCCCGAAGCGTCCGTCGCCGTAACGTCGGATGCAGCGTTCAATGAGAAGCCCGTGGTGTTGCCGGCAGAAAGTCCGCCCGCAACGTCAATCGCAAGCGTAAGATTCACCGTTTGACCAGCAGGAATGGAAAGGTTCATGCCGTTAAAGCTTACAACTCCATTAGAGATCGAGTTGTATTGCGCGAGTACTTTCCCATTCTGCGTCAAATACGCACCCGAAACAGAGCTGTCCGCCAAGACGCCCGTCTTGTGGAAGTTCACCGACGAGAGCGTTACCGCTCCGGAGTTCCCCGCGGTGAAGCTCACCGCGAAGACCGGGACCCGGGCCGCGCCCGTGGAACCCGTGCCACAAGAAGCGCTGTTGCTCGTAATGAGCGAACCAGCCGCCGGGTTGTTGGCCGCCATGCTGACCGCGAGGCCAGTCGCAGGAGCAACTACCGGCGGAATTCCGGGAGTACCAGGAGTGCCGGGAGTACCAGGGTTGCCAACCGCCATAGAATTCACGAATGCCCTGGTTTTAGGACCAAAGTATCCGGCTGTAGGAGAGATACCGCTTGCCGCCTGGAATTTTCCGAGCGCCGCCTGGGTCAAAGACCCAAAGTAGCCCGTCGGAGCCGAAACGGCAGTGAGGTATCCCCTATTGATCAGGAGCTGTTGGAGCGCGGTTACATCATCGCCCCTTGAACCCACGGTGAGGTCGCGGGTGAAAGAGTACGAGGACGTGAAGCCCGTGCCCTGCGTGCTTCCCAATTGTGCCTGCAGCTGTTGGATCTGCGCGAGCAAAGCCGTGATCTGAGCCTGAAGGCCAGATGCGGTCTGTGCGTTCGCGAGAGGCAACGCAGCGAGTCCTACGCCCCACAGAATGGTGGTAGCAGTAAGGACTGCAGAAACTAATTTCTTACTATTCATTATTATTTTGATTTTTCGACAGTTTTGTTTTGATCTCGACCTTTGGAATCCATTATGGATTCAAAGACCGTCGACCTTTGGTTTTTGTGCTTGTTCTGGAACCGCTTTCCCCATCCTTATCCGCGATCGCCGTGAGGTTGCGACGGCGGGAAGAATGAAGAAGGCGGGATTGATATCTTGTGGATAAAAAAGAAAAAACCCGCTTTTTGGGCGAGGCTGGGGCTACCACAAAGAAACACAAGGGAAAACCAATTGGCCCAGCCTCACACTGAACCTTTACAGTTAATTATAACGCAAAAGCCCTGGAAAGGTTACCCCGCCGGAGCTCTGGGGATATCTTGTTTTACCCTGTAAAACACAGAAGGGCCACCGCCTCCTATTCTTTCTACGAGGCTTTGTTCGAGAAGGGCCTGGAGATCATATCTGATCGTCCTTTCACTGCAATCCGGAAAAAGTTCCTGTATATCTTTAATCCGGCAATTGCCGGATTGCCGGATTTTCTCTAAAATTGCCGCTTGCCGAGCTGTAGCTCTTTCGCCGCCATTCCCTTCGTTGCTATCAACCTCAGCGGTAGTCTCAATTTCTTTTGCCGGTTGTCTTTGCCGCTTTGCCGTATGGTTTGCCGGAAACAATTCCCCGTGTCCAGAAAAAATATCGTCTAAAAAGACTTCCTCTGTGTTTACAGCTTTCTCTGGTCCGGCAATTGCCGCATTCATCGATGCAAGCTGTGAAATGATAATTTCTTTATTCGCTTCATGGATCAACCCAACGTCCCCGCCAAATCTCACCAAGTACTCAATCGCCCTGGAAACCGTGCTCACCCATGCATAATTCTCTACCGTTGCCGCATCTAAAAGCGACAAGGCCTGGCGCTCAAGGTGCTCTTTTAGAGGGCTGCTTGCCGTCCGGGACCCGATCCGGAAAACCGCATAGCTGATTTCGTAGGCCTTCTTCAGAACAAACTGCATTTTGCCGGATTCCTTCATACGGCAAAGCATAATCCGGCAATGCGGCATTCGTCAAGGTGCTAGGAGCAGGGAGAAGATGCTTTGAAATGAGCCCTTCTTAGTACTCATTTCAAAGCATCTTCTCCCTGCTCCATTGCCGCTTTGCCGGATTACTTCTTTTGGAGAATTTTTTCCGCCTCTTGCAGTTTCTCTAACGTTCCGCAGTCTAGGCGGCGGCCGGGGAATTCCCATCCGTAAAGCTTCTTTTTGAGAACCAGGTCGATCTGCAGGGCAACCGCGAGGGGTAGGGCATCGTCCGCGACGACCGGGAGGGTATCCGCAACTATCTTTAGATTCCTCAGAATGTCGGGCGTGAGCACATATCCCCCGACGATTATAAGGTTAGAGGGCGCATCTTTCTTCTTTGGCTTCTCGATAATTTTTTTTATCTGGTATATCTTCCCGCCCCAAAAAGAACGGTACTTCCTCGTTTTTTTGAACCCGATCACTCCGAACCGTGAAACTTTGTTCTTTGGTACGCGCTCAAGGAGCACAATGGACGCCCGGTAACGGTCAAAAAGATCGAGCAAGCCGCGAAGAGCGGGGGGGTCCCCTAAAAGAATATCGTCGCAGAAACGTACCGCAAAAGGCTCATTTTCCACGATATCATAGGCCTTTGTAAGAGCGTGACCGTTCCCGCCCGGCGTTTCCTGTACCCTTATAGAGAAAGTAAGGGTGGGAAATTTTTTCTGGTTCTTTTTTATATATGCCCCAAAATCCTCACGATGTTTCGGGCTCACAATAAGCACTACCTCCTTTATCCCACAAGAAACCGCTTCTTCTAGTACGTATTCCAAGAGCGGTCTTCCATTCACCGGAATAAGGTTTTTAGGCATACGCTTGGTGAGGGGAAGTAGCCGCTTTCCCAGCCCAGCGATTGGCAGTATCAACTTAGTTACTCTAGGCACGTAGAATATTGTAGTGCATCACCGTAAAAATAACAAAAGCTACAGCCCCCAGCGCGCCGAACCTAAAACGACAACAAAGAGGGTAAACACGGTCATGGCAGTGGTAAGGATCTTTGTGCGCGAGAGGCCCGTGGAGAAATGTTCCTGGAGAAGCTCGACAAGGAGAACGACCACAAGAAAGACCAGTGCGGACTGGTAAATAAAATCGAGCGGGAGGAAAAGCCCTGCGATAAGCGTTTGGGCAAGAAGAAGGAACGAAAACCATCCAGCCATATGTTCCTCGCGGCGGCGAAAATGCGCCTCGACAGGCCCCTCGCCGCTCAACGCATCAAGAAAGCTCCGCACCAGGAGCGCGAGCGCGGCGGCGGCAAGGAATGCATACCAAAGCGCCCAACCCTCTATCCCCTCGTCAAATTTCATGTAAAAACCGCGCAGGAGCAGAAATGAGAGCGCAAGAACCAGAAGCTCGTACGCGGACCGCCGGTCGATCACAAGCAGATCCTTGATAAGAAAGATTGCGTAGAAGATCGCGCCGAAAACCAGCGCAAAAAGCGCGCTGGGGGGCTGTGCATAAGAGAGGATGAGAAGAACAAAAAAAGGAACGGCGAGCTTTCGGGATTGGAAGAGCGGGACAAAATAAAGGTAGAGCGCGACAAAAAAGAACAGCCAGAACGGGAGCCAAAACCACGCAAGCGCAAAAACGGCAGCCTTAAGAAGTAAAGACCAGTGAATCTGCCTTGAAATTGACTTTAACCTTGCCGCCATCTTTGAATTCGCCGCGGATGATCTTGTCCGCCAACTTATCAAGGATAACTTTCTGCATCAGCCGTTTCAAGGGCCGCGCGCCGAATTCCGCGCTGAACCCTTCCTTCGCCAGGTACTCGCGGGCCGCGGCATCGATCTCCAGCTTTATCGCACGCTCCGCAAGGCGCTTTTCGATAAGTCCTATCTGGATATCCACGATCTTTTGAATATCCTTTTTGTGAAGCGGGCTGAAGATAATGATGTCATCAATGCGATTCAGAAATTCGGGCCGGAAATTGCTCTTTAAGGCATCCATCACCTTGTCTTTGTAATCTCTTTCTTCAACGGACGCTTCCTCCACGCTCGGCGCGCTGAATCCGATGCGGGACATCGCCTTCAGGTATTGGCTGCCGACATTGGACGTCATAATGATGATGGTGTTCTTGAAATTCACCGTCTTCCCTTTGCTGTCCGTGAGCCGGCCGTTGTCCAGCACTTGGAGAAGTAAATTGAAAACCTCCGGATGCGCTTTTTCTATCTCGTCAAAAAGGATCAGGCTGTACGGCCGGTGGCGCAGCATCTCCGTGAGCTGGCCGCCCTCCTCGTGGCCGACATAGCCCGGGGGAGAACCGATGAGGCGGGAAGTGGCGTGGCGTTCCATATATTCCGACATGTCTATGCGCACAAGCGCTTTTTCGTCGTTGAACATGAATTCCGCAAGCGCTTTCGCAAGCTCGGTCTTCCCGACGCCCGTAGGACCGAGGAACATGAACGAACCTATGGGGCGATTTTCATCCGAAAGTCCGGCCCGCGACCGGCGCAAAGCCGACGCCACGGCGCCGATGGCCTCTTCCTGCCCCACCACACGCTCGTGCAGTACTTCTTCGATCTTCACGAGCTTCTCCGTATCTGTTTCGAGCATCCGCTTCAGGGGGATGCCGGTCCAGACCGAAACCACCGCTGCGACGTCCTCTTTATCTACGGCCTCTTTAAGGAAGTGGTCTTCGTCCGCGCGGGCGCCCGTTTTCCCTTTCTTACTGCTCTTCGCCCCGCCGAAGTTCTTTTTCTCGAAACTCGCAAAGTCCTTTTCCGCCTGCGGGAGCTCCCCGTACATGATCTGCGCCACGCGCTCCAAATTTCCCTCCCGCTCGGTAACCTCCGCTTCGCGCTTCAGATTGTCCACCCTCTGCCGTAGTTGATGCAGTGTTTCAAACTTTATTTTCTCCGAATGCCACTTACTTGAAAGCTCGTCGTTCTGTTCTTTAAGCTTCGCGAGGAGCTGGTCGATCTCCTTCACGCGCGCAGCCTCCTTCTTTTCTTTGGTGAGCGCCTGCTTCTCCACTTCAAGCCGCGTAAGCTCGCGGCGAAGTTTATCGATCTCCTTCGGCAGACTTTCCGACTCCAGCCGCCGCGCGGCGGCTGCTTCATCTATCAAATCCACTGCTTTGTCCGGGAGAAAACGGTCGGTGATATAGCGCGCGGACAAATTGACCGCTTCTATGATCGCTTCGTCGCTGATCCGCATCCCGTGATGGATCTCGTATTTTTCCTTCAGGCCGCGCAGGATCGCGATAGAATCCTCGATGGACGGCTCTTCCACCATGATCGGCTGGAAGCGCCGTTCAAGCGCCGCATCTTTCTCTATGTATTTCTGATATTCGCGGATGGTCGTCGCGCCTATCGCATGAAGCTCGCCGCGCGCGAGTGCGGGCTTCAAGAGATTTGACGCATCGATCGCGCCCTCGGCCGCACCCGCGCCCACGATCGTATGGATCTCGTCTATAAAAAGAATGATCTGCCCTGCGGCATTCTTGACCTCTTTTATGAACGCCCGCAAGCGGTCCTCAAACTCGCCCCGGAACTTCGTCCCGGCGATGAGCGACCCCAGGTCAAGCATCAAAACCTGCCTGCCCTTCAGAGGCTCCGGAACGTCCCCCGCTGCTATGCGCTGGGCAAGACCCTCTACGATCGCGGTTTTGCCTACGCCCGGCTCGCCGATAAGGCACGGATTGTTCTTGGTACGGCGCGACAGGACCTGCATCACGCGGCGCAATTCCTCCTCGCGCCCGATCACGGGATCCAACTTCCCTTCTTTCGCCCGATCGCTCAAATTGATGGCGTACTTTTCCAAAACCTGGAATTTGCTCTCGGGCGTTTCGTCCGTCACGCGCATGGAGCCCCGCAACTGCGCCAAGGTCCGGAACGCGGTCTCGCGCCGCACGCCGAATTTTTCCAAAACGCTCTTCGCGCTCCCCGGGATATCAAGAAGCGCCAAAAGTAAATGCTCGCACGAGACAAATTCGTCCTTTTGCTGCGCCGCGACCTTCGCTGCCTGGTCGAGCACCCGCATGAGTTCCTGCGAAAGATAAAGCTGCCCGACCGCGGAATTCGTAAGGATGGGCGGAATGCGTCCGAGCTCAAGCTCAATGTGTTCGTCCAATTTTTCAATATTCACCCCTGAGCGCTCAAGCACGGGGATCACAAGCGACTGCTCGTCCTCCAAAAGCGCCGCGAGCAAGTGGATCCCCTTCAATTCGCCATGATTCTTCTTCGCGGCGATCTCCTGGGCGTTCTGTAACGCTTCCTGGGCCTTTATGGTAAATCGGTGAAAGCTTGGCATATGGTTTTGTTTCCCTTAATTATACCGTTATAGGGCTATTTTAGTTTCAAAAGGCGCGATTGTCAATCTCCCAAGGAGATTGCCAATGGAGCGTACCTTATTGGCCCGCCGGACGCTTTGCAAGTATTGCTTTGAGTGTGATCTGTTTTCCTCCGCGGTTCACGACAAGCGTTACGGTATCGCCAATGTTGTATCCGGAAATTATGGTAGCGAGATCGTGATTGCTATCAAGCGCTTGCCCGTTTACCGAGATAATAATATCTTCCGTCTGAAGGCCGGCGGCGGCGGCAGGCGAATTTGGCGAGATGGCTGGTCCTTGATCGTTGCCGCGCACCAGCACTCCGGAACTCACCGGCAAGTTCTGCTGCTTTGCAATATCCGGAGTAATGGTGAGATAGCGGACGCCGAGGTAGGGCGTTTGGATCTCGCCCGTTGATCTCACCGAAGCGATATCGTGTTTCGCGCGATTGATGGGAAGCGCGAAGCCGATATTCTGGGCGTCGGACGCGACCGCAGTGTTGATCCCCACCACCTCGCCGCGCAAATTGAGGAGCGGACCGCCGGAATTGCCCGGATTGATCGCGGCGTCGGTCTGGATAACTCCCTGAATGGTTTCCTGCCCGCCACTTATAGGCCCGCTCGCCGTGACCGTTCGTGCAAGGCCGGAGATCACACCCACGGAAACGGTGTTGCTGAACTCGCCGAGCGCGTTCCCGATCGTGATCGCCGTCTGGCCAAGCGCCAGGCTGTCGGAATCGCCGAGAGCGACCATGGACAACCCTGTCGCGTTGATCTTCACGACCGCAAGGTCCTGATTTGGATCGCGCGCGAGCACTGTTGCGTCATATTTTTTCCCGTCGTTCGTGATCACCGTGTAGGAAGCGCCCGTATCGGAGACCACGTGCTTATTGGTGAGAATCAAACCATCGGAAGAAATGATGAATCCGCTCCCGCCGCCCACTTCCTGAAGTTTGGTCTTCCCGGTATCGCACGGCTGGGTGAATCCCTGAGCATCGTTCCCGAAAAATTGCTGGAACTCCGGCGGAACGTTGCTGAAAGGATTATAAGGACACTGCTCAACGATCGGAACGTTTTTTGAAATAAGGATGGAAACGACCGCCGGCGCTGCTTTCTTCACGGCACTCACGACCGCCTGTTCGTAATCAATGACCGGCTGGTAAAGCGGGACGGTGGTCGAAGATGGGCGGGCGGTGAATGTACTGGACGGCTGGGGCTGCACGAAGAGCGGCGAGAAGAGCTTGCCAAAAAAGTCCGTGACCGCGTTCGCCTGCGCCTGCGGTACGCTTGCCGCGACGCCCAAAAACACGCCCGCGACGAGCGCCACAGCAATGATGGCAATTATCTTCCTGTTATTGCCGTTATCCATAATGTGTACATCTAATAATACGAAATTTTTAGAAAAAAGTTTCGCGGCCCCCTTTCTTAAGGGCGGTTTTTATTGCCTTCAGCGCTTCCTCTATTTCTTCTCCCTTCGTCGGGCGGCCCAAGCTCACGCGGATGCTCGCCTTCGCCCGTTCCCTTGAATGGCCAAGTGCTTCTATAACGTAAGAAGGTTCAAGCGCCCGCGAACGGCAGGCAGAGCCGGCGGAGACCGCCAGGCCTGCAAGGTCGAATTTTACAAGCAAATCCTCCGTGGCACGGTGCGGGAAATACACATTGAGGATGTTCGGTAATTTCCGAGAGGCGTCCCCGGGTCCGTTGATCTCGGCGTCCGGAGCGATCTTTTTAATTCCAGAAAGGAGCCTGTCGCGCAACGCAGTGATGCGCTTTGATTCTTTTTCCCGCGCAGCAACGCAAAGTTCAACTGCTTTTGCAAAACCGACGATCGCGGGGACGTTTTCCGTCCCCGAACGCAGGCCGAACTCCTGCCCGCCGCCGGAAATGAGAGCAGCAAGACACCCAGGATCCCGCACGTATAACGCACCCGTCCCTTTGGGGCCGTATATCTTATGCGAAGAAATAGTCATCAAATCCACGCCGAGCTCGTCCACGTTGCAATCTAGAAACTGGAACGCCTGGGCAGCATCGGTGTGGGATACTGGAAACTGGCGTTTCCCCCTGAAATCTCTGATTATTTTCGCGATCTCCGAGATCGGCTGAATGGTTCCGATCTCGTTATTCGCGTATATGATGGAAACGATCGCCGTTCCCGGCGTCAAGCTTTCTTTAATCTTTTTTAAATCTACCACCCCCTCCGCGTTGACGGGAATGCGGATCACTCGGGTGCCCTCGCGCTCTAAATCTTTTACCGTCTCAAGGACCGATTCGTGCTCAATCGCAGAAACAATAACCCGCGGCGATGTGCGCCTGTCTTCTTTGTTTCCTTTGCGTGCCTCACGAAACTTCCGCACCGCGCCGCGCAGTGCAAGATTGTTCACTTCCGTCGCAGAGCCCATAAAAATAATTTGCCGGAAGTCCGCGCCGAGCGCTTTTGCGATCGTCTCGCGCGAATGGTCCACCGCCGCGATCGCTTCCTGGCCAAAAGTATGCAGCGATCCGGGATTCCCGAACCGCTCCGAAAAATAAGGGGCCATTGCGCGCAAAACCGCGGGGTCGACCGGCGCCGCAGCGGCATAATCAAAATAAATCTTTTTCATGTTTTATTGTTCAACAAGAAAGAGAACGCCTATCACGAAAAAAGGCAAAGAGATCGCCGCGAACGAGGCGATGGCGCCCGCCGTGTGGTAAAAGAACGTGGCGGCGATGCCGAGCGCAATAAAAATCACCCCTCCCGTTTTTTTATGACGCCACGCGACGGCTGTTGCCCCGATGATCAATAACGACGGAATATTATGGATGATGAACGCCGCCACGGTCCCCCAGAAACCATATCCCTCGCCAAAAACATCCAAAGAGAAGATCGCCAAAAATAGTGCAAAGAGGATGGCGAGCGTGCGAGGAAGCAAAGAGCGCACCTTCATGTTGTCATCATAGCAAAACCGTGCTGCGCGATCAGAAGAGCCCTGCGGCCGCAAACTGCTTTGCCAATGCCACTTTTACGATCTCGCCGGTCTTCTTGTCGGGTATTAAAAAATAATTTTGCTTTTGATAGAGATCGTAGAGCTCTTTGGTAAGCTTCACGTCGTTCAGACAATAGGCCTTGAGCTCTTCGATCTTCCCGTCGCGGTAAAGACCGATCGCCTCCGAACCATGATGGTCTTTTTTCACGCCGAGGTTCGCTTCCGCAAGGCGGCTTAAGCTCACGCGCTGCTTTGCCGCCATTTCTATTTCCTCAAGCAGGTCCACCCGTTCTTTTTCCCAAAGGTTCGGCACGGCGCCGCCGTGCTTTTGGAAATAATTGTTGAGCACTGGCACGTCGTAGCGGTTCATGCTGAAGCCGATGATGCGCCGCGCGCCCGAAAAAAGCTCAATAAGCTTACCCATCTCATGTTCTTCGAAAATAAAATATTTGCTGTACAGGTAGGAATAGACGCCGACGACGGAGATCTTGAGCGCCGCGAAGTTATCCCACCCGACATCCGGATCGGTGAAAAAGTTCTGTGTTTCGATGTCAAAAACAAGGGTATCCATGTTTATCAAGAATTACGCTCTGCGATGCCGCCCTATACGTGCCGGTCGGCGACGTTCGAGGCCGCATAGCTTTCCGGCTTCGTTTTCGCTTGAAAGTTGCTCGCGCGGATCATCGCGACCACCTCTTGGATCATCGCCTTTGTCGGCCCATTTTCGCCGATGTCCGCATGGATCTCAAAATCAAATTCAGGGAGGGGGAACTTCTTGAGCTCGCCGAGCACCTTCTCGGCAATTTCAAGCGAGATCAGCACCTCTTTGATTATCCTGTCCCGCAGATTGTGGAACTTCCCGAGCTCGAAACGCCGCCAGAAGTACCGCCCGCCGTTCCCCACGCGGTGCACCACGATCGCCGTCACGAAATCCGCTTTCTTGCCCGCCAGAAGTTCGGAATCGGTACCGATCGTCACCTTATAGTGGCGGGTCGGCATGATCTTCATAAAGTCCACAATTGCGCGGACCACTTCATCCACGGTCATCCGGATACCAAGCGAGCTGTTCAGGAAGTCTGGCATGTAGCCGCATCATACCTCCGGGCCGGCTGGATTGTCAATGAAACAGGCGAAGCGATTTTCTGATATAATTTCTTACATGAAGATAAACCCGTACATATTCAGAGATTACGACATCAGGGGAGTCGTGGATGTCGACCTTGATGCCGAAAAGGTGGAAGCGATCGGAAAATCGTACGGCACATTCCTCCAGAGGAGGAAGATCAGGCAGGCGGTTGTGGGATGTGATTGCCGTTTGAGTAGTGAAGAATATAGACAGGCATTTGTGAGAGGTCTTGCTTTAACGGGGGTGGACGTCATTGATCTTGGTCTGGTCATGACGCAAATGGTGTACTTCGCACAATACCGCTTCCAAACGAACGGCGGCGCGATGATCACCGCTTCCCATAACCCCTGGAACTATAACGGCTTCAAGCTGGCAACCGGTTATTCGCGGAGCACGGAAGCGGACGAAATCCGGGAAGTCAGAGAGGTGGTTGAAAAAGAAACGTTTTTCGTGCCGGACGCGGCGGGGACGGTGACCATCCTGCAAGGCGCAGCGCGGGATCAGTTCATTGAAGATTATACGCACGATGTCCTAAAACGCGTGACATTAAAGAAAAAATTCAAGGTGGTGGTTGATACAAGCATGGGGACCACCGGGTTGTTCAACCCTAAGATATTCGAGAGGGCGGGGTGCGAGGTGATCGCCCAAAATACAGAGGTGGACGGGCACTTCCCCCTTGGGACGCCCGACCCGACCGCAACGGCGGTCATGGAACGCGTCCGGGAACGGGTCATCAAGGAAAAGGCGGATTTCGGCGTCTCGTTCGACGGCGATGGCGACCGTATGGGGATTGTTGATGAAAAAGGCAATCTTTTATGGAACGACGTGGTGGTCGCCATCTTCGCAAAAGAAATTCTGGAGCGCTTTCCGGGGGGAACGATCGTTTACAACGGGCTTTGTTCGCAGCTCACCACCAAGGTCATCGAGCAAAACGGGGGCATCCCGGTCATGTGGCGCACGGGGCACGGTTTCATTAAAGCGAAAATCGCCGAACTGCACGCGGTGTTTGGAGGAGAATTATCCGGGCATTTCTTTTTCAATGACAATGCGTACGGACACGACGATGGCACGTACGCCGTCCTGCGGGTCTTGGATTATCTCTCAAGCAAGAACGTCTCTTTGAGCCGGCTCTACGAGGGGTTCCCTAAATACATTTCTTCCCCGGAAATAAAAATCGGATGCCCCGACGATAAAAAAATAAAGGTGGTCAAGGACCTCTCAATAAAGTTCAAAAGTGATTTTCCGGAAGCGAAGATCACTGATGCGACCGTGATCCCTGGCGACGACGGCACCCGCGCGGATTTCCCGGACGGCATGATGATCTTTCGTTCTTCCCAAAACGGTCCCTATGTCACCGTAAAATTCGAAGCGCAGGACCAGAAAACCTATGACCAGAGGAAACAATACGTCAAGGCAACGCTTAAAAGTTACCCGGACATGATTTGGGAAGGCGACCTCCTCGTAAATCTTTCATCACTCGACTAACCCGCCCGGCGCGCAGTAAAATACAGTTACCAATGGCCAAAAAGAACGGGGTGGGCAGCAACGTAGATCTTAGCGAACACCGCCTACACCCGGATACCAAAAAAGGCATCTGGGGCATCGGCTTTATTTGTGTTGCCGTCATTTTGACGCTCGCAGGATTCGGACAGGCCGGGCCGGCAGGCAATGCGATTTACTGGGGTCTTGATGCCCTCTTTGGCTTGGGCTACTTCATTCTGCCAACCACGCTTATCTTTGCCGCGATCGTGCTGCTTGCTTCGGGACGGAAAAGGATCGTGGGCGCCACGCTCATAGGTGCGGCACTTCTTATTTTTTCTTTCCTTGGGCTCATCGATATTTTCTCGCCCACGCAGGGAGGATGGCTTGGTCTTATTCTCGGCTCGCTCCGCTATCCCTTCGGCAAAATCGCGGCGGCGATCATCGATGGGTTTATCTTGATCATTGCGATCCTTGTGACGGCGAATGTCCCGATCAGGATCAAGTGGCCGGAGAAAGCGGCAGGAACAAAGGGGGAAGAAAAACCGCTTGTGGTAACGGGGACAAAAGAGAAGGGCGGGGCACCCAAAGAGGAGAATGATGAGGGCGAGGAAGGGGCGAGGTCGGTCGTCGTGGAACCAAGGACCGCTGCAAAAATCGATAAAAAGATCAAAGCGCCGGTCTTTGCGAACTATGTCCCGCCGCCGCTTTCGCTTTTGAAATCAGAAATGGGGAAACCGACGACGGGCGACCTTCTTGCGAACGCGAACGTCATCAAGCGCACGCTTGAGAGCTTCGGCATTTCGGTGGAGATGGGAGAAATCAACGTGGGCCCCGCGGTCACGCGCTATACCCTGAAACCGGCGGAGGGCATGAAGCTTTCGCGGATCACGGCGCTCAATTCCGACCTGGCGCTCTCGCTCGCCGCGCATCCGATCCGCATCGAGGCGCCGATCCCCGGCAAATCGCTTGTTGGCATCGAAGTGCCGAACAAAGCAGCGGCTCTGGTGCGCCTCGGAAGCCTGATGAACTATCCGGAGTTCCAGCAAACGGGGCCGCTCGGCTTCGTCCTTGGGCGCGATGTCTCGGGCGAACCGGTCTTCACGAGCATTGAAAAAATGCCTCACATGCTCGTCGCCGGCGCAACGGGATCCGGGAAATCCATCCTCGTCCATTCACTTCTTGTTTCCCTCCTCTATAAAAATTCTCCACAGACCCTGAAGCTTATTCTTATCGACCCGAAGCGGGTGGAACTCTCCGTTTACGAAGGCATCCCGCACCTCGTGAGCCCCGTCATCACCGACAATAAAAAAGCGGTTGGTGTTTTCCGTTGGGCCATTGCGGAAATGGAACGGCGTTACGAACTTTTGCAAAAAGCCGGCAGCCGCGACATAAAAGGCTACAATGCGGGCCATCGCGACGAAATACTCCCCTACATTTTGATCGTGATAGATGAGATGGCGGACCTGATGACTTCCTATGGACGCGACGTGGAGGGCTCCGTCGTGCGCCTCGCGCAAATGGCGCGCGCAACGGGCATCCATCTCCTTCTCGCAACACAGCGGCCGTCGGTCGAGATCATTACGGGCCTCATCAAAGCGAACATCACGGCCCGCATCGCGCTCCAGGTCGCCTCGCAAATCGACTCGCGCACGATCCTTGATACGGCGGGCGCGGAGAAATTGCTCGGCAACGGCGACCTTCTTTTTGTCTCTGCGGAACTCTCCAAACCGCGGCGCATCCAAGGATCGTTCATCACGGAGGATGAGATCAAAAAAGTCGCGAATTTTATCCGCGACCATAACAAGGGAGAGGTGGCCGAAACCGAAGCGATGGACTTCGCAGGCGGCATTTCCATCCCGCAAAATCTTGATTCGTTCGGCGAGGACGACGGGGAGGACGACGAGCTCTTTGACGAAGCGCTTGCCACGGTGAAAGAGGCCCAAAAGGCGTCCGCATCGCTCCTCCAGCGGCGACTGAAGGTCGGCTATGCGCGCGCCGCGCGGCTCCTTGACCTTATGGAAGCCGGCGGGTTCATCGGCCCCGGCGACGGCGCGAAGCCGCGCGACGTGAACTTGGAAAAGATAGAAGAGCGACTATCATAAACGACTATGGATAATATAGATAACGGCGAAATGATCTTTGAAGAATTTCTCGCGGCGCGGCTGCGGGACAGGGGGATCTCGCTCAAACGATTGTCGGAAACGACCGGCATCGCGCCGGTCCACCTGGAGAACCTGCTCCATGGGAACTTTGAGAACATGCCTTCCACCCCGTATTTCCACGGCTATCTTGTTCGCATCGGCAAAGTGCTCGATTTCGACGGCGAAGAGTGGTGGGAAAAGATCAAAAAAGAAAGTTCTGTGAAAAATTCCGGATCGGCGGACAAGCTCCCGCGCAATCGCTTCGTCAAAAAGGAATGGCCGAAATCCGCCTGGGCCATCGGAATTATTTCTCTTCTTATTATCATCTACCTTGTGGTCGCTTTCCCGCGCATCTTCGGCAAGCCAAAACTCACCGTCACCTACCCGCCCCAGAACCCCTTTGCAACCGCTTCGACCACCCTCACGATCATGGGCACGGTCAATAATGCCGACGCGCTCTACCTTTCAAGCGGCAACGGATCGTCGAGTGAAGAGATCGTGATCGCGCCCGACGGTTCATGGCAAAAAATAGTGTTCATTTCAGGGACCGAACCGAACACCCTAAATACCTTCGAGCTCACCGCGAAAAAATTCCTCGGCGGCGAAACCACTATCATAGAACAAATTATCTATGCGCCTCTGCGGGTAAGCTCATCCGCGACCTCCGGCGCCGCATTCCCCACCATTCACATCGCGACGGGAACTCCGGCCACCGGGACGTATTTTGATTAACAACTTTTTAATGCCTTCTTTGGTATAATGAGGGCATGACACAAACTAAAAAGGAGGGCGAAAAGGAGGCAAAACTGGCGAAAAAAGAGGAAAAAAGCAAGGACTTGGACGAGTTGCTTGCGTCACTCCAGGAGAAATTCGGCGAAGGGGCGATCATGAAGCTCGGCGAAGTGCACCGTGTGGACGTGGCGGTCGTGCCTACGGGCTCTTTCTCGCTCGACCTCGCACTCGGCGTCGGCGGCCTGCCGCGCGGCCGCGTTGTTGAGATCTATGGCCCGGAAGCAAGCGGAAAAACGACGTTGGCGCTGAATGTTGTGGCACAAGCCCAAAAACAAGGCGGCCGGTGCGCCTTTATTGATGCGGAACACGCAATGGACCCCGAATACGCGGCGCGCCTCGGTGTCCGCGTGAACGATCTTTTGATCTCGCAGCCGGACAACGGCGAGGAGGCGCTCAATATTTTAGACAGCCTGGTGCGCTCAAAGATGATCTCCGTCGTTGTCGTGGATTCCGTGGCAGCCCTCACCCCGCGCGCGGAACTGGAAGGCGAAATGGGCGAGCAGCACATAGGACGCCAAGCACGGATGATGGCGCAAGCCCTGCGGAAGCTCACGGCGATCGCGAGCCACAGCCAAACGCTCATTATTTTCATCAACCAGATCCGCATGAGAATCGGCGTGATGTTCGGGAACCCGGAGACGACGCCGGGCGGGATGGCGCTCAAATTCGCCGCCTCGGTACGCATAGACATCCGCCGCATCGCCCAGGTGAAAAAGGGAGAAGCGGTCGTCGGCAACCGCGTAAAGGCGAAAGTGGTGAAAAACAAGGTGGCGGCGCCGTTCCGCACCGCGGAATTCGACATCATGTTCGGCGAAGGAATTTCTTATGAAAGCGACGTTTTGAACGCCGCCGTGAACCGCGGCGTCATCAAAAAGTCCGGCTCAAGCTTCACCTTCGAGGGCGAACGGCTCGGTACGGGCTTTGATAACGCGCGATTGAAATTGAAAGAAGATAAAAAACTGCTTGAGGCGATCAAAAAAGGAATTATGGAGGAGATAAAAAAGGAAGAATCGAAACTGCTGTAGCCGCGCTTACGGCTGCAGCCGGTTCATCGCTGCCGCGAAGCCGGCCTGCGAGGTGCTCAAAATAAGATCGGTTTGGTACCAGCCATAGAGAAACGAGCCGGCCGTCCTCACTGCCGTGCCGCCGACCAAACCGTCCACAAAGCCGTTCGCGGGAAGCGCGCCGACATTCGTCAGGAAAAAATTAGGAATGCTGGGCGATGACTCAAGTTTTGCGACGTCGCTCTTTAAAAAGAGCCAATTCTCGCCGGACTTGAGCGAAAGTATGTATGCCGGCGAGAAGCCGTTCTTGTCCTGATAAACGAAGAATGTCGCGTCGGGATTGAAATGCGCGGCAAGGAACTGCGGGTCAAGCACGGCTGCGCTCTCCTGCGCAAAAATATCCCCAACGGGGACGCCTTTGTGGTCGGCGGTCTGTACGACAATCTCGATGACCGCTGCATCCTTCTTCGCTTGCGCAAGAAGCGCCGAAATTTTTTGATCGAAGGTTTGAAGGTCGGCTGCATTGGACGCCATGCCGCCCGTCGAAGAGGTGGAGAGCGTAAGAACGAGCGTCTGATCGGCGGGTTTTTTGAAAAGTGAAATATGAACGAATGGCGACGCCTGGGCGGGAAGAACCGTGGTCGACGGCTGGTTCCCTGCCGGCGCGGCAACCGGGACCTGCGCTCCGCCCTGCGCCGGCGCGGTGCCCGATTGCACCGGCTGCGCCGCGGGCGCGAAAAATATCCTGTACGCGAAATAACCAAGCAAACCAAGCATCGCCACTGCGGCGATAACGACAAGGGCCATCACCATGCCGCTTTTCCTTTTATCCTGCACGGCGACCGGCTCCGGCGGATATTTCCCACGCGACAAGTTCGCTATTTTTACACTTTCAAACTGCGGCAGCCCGCCGCCGCTTTTTGCCATCGATTCCAGATCCGAGCGCATCGTCCGGACCTTCACTTCGGACGGCGGCGGGGGCGGCGAAGGCGCATCCCCGGGAAAACGAGTGTCCCTTACTTCATCCATTTGTTTTCATTTTACCACGAAATCAAAAAGTCTCCTTCGGCGCTCGCGGTTTTTTACGATTGCAATTGCTTGATGGACATCCGAATGCGGCCGTCGTCGTCAACGCTTATGATCTTCGCGCGCACGAAATCGCCCACCTTCACCACGTCTTCTACGTTCTTCACGAAACCGCCGCTCTTCAATTCCGAAACGTGGACCATGCCGTCCTTGCCGCCGCCCAAGTCCACAATCGCCCCGAATTCCAATATCTTTACAACGTTTCCCTCAACGATCTCGCCCACTTTGAATTCCCGTGCGATGCCCTTGATCTCCGCGACCGCCGCCTCTACCTTTGCGAGGTCAGTGCCCGAAACGAACACGCCGCCGTCGTCGTCAATATCAATTCCCGCAAGCCCGTATTTCTCAATAAGGCCATTAATGACCTTGCCGCCCGGCCCGATCACCGCGCCGATCTTTTCCTTCGCGATCTTCAATTGCCGGATGGTAGGCACGAAGGGCGACAGTTTCTCGCGCGGCGCCGCGATCACGCCGTTCATAACGTTCAAGATCTCAAGCCGCGCCTTCCTGGCCTGCGCCATCGTCTTTTCGATAATTTCCACCGTGAGGCCATCCACTTTGATATCCATCTGTATGCCCGTCACGCCATCCGCCGTGCCGCCCACTTTGCAGTCCATATCGCCGTGATGATCCTCCGGTCCCTGGATGTCCGTAAGCACTTTATAATTGTTCACATCCTTCATCATCAGGCCCATCGCAATGCCCGCCGCCGGTTTTTTCAAAGGCACGCCCGCGTCCATCAGGGAAAGTGACGATGCGCATACTGTCGCCATAGAAGACGAACCGTTGGAGGACATGATCTCGGAAACCACGCGGATCGTGTAGGGAAATTCCTCTTTTGTCGGGATGAGCCGTTCCAGAGATTTCCGCGCAAGATTGCCGTGGCCGATCTCGCGCCTGCCCGGCCCGCGGAACGTGCCCACCTCGCCAACCGAGAACGGCGGAAAGTTATAGTGCAGCATGAAGCGGCGCTTGGTCGTTGTCTCCATGGTTTCGATCATCTGCTCCGCACCGGGCGCCGCGAGCGTGGTCACCGCGAGCGCCTGGGTGTTCCCGCGCACAAAAAGCGCCGAGCCGTGCGTCCGCGAGAAGAGCGCCACCTCGCCATCCAGCGCGCGCAATTCATCGAGCTTCCGCCCATCCGGCCTCCGCTCATTTGAAAGCGCCTCGCGGTGCACAATGTCGTTCACTGCTTCCTCAAAGAGGAATTCCGCCGCTTTCCAGTCCACCTCTTTTTTCTCCTTCCCCTCCGCAGCGCCCGCCTCGGATGACGTCTTCAAATGCATGAAAAACTCTGTTTTTAGCTCGCCGATCGCGTTCTGCTGCTCCATCTTGTTCGGACGGAAGACCGCCGTCTCCAATTTGTCTGCGAGGTACGCTCCGACCGCCGCTTTCAATTCTTCGTCCGGCTCCGAAATCTTTATCTCCACTTTTTCTTTTCCGATCTCTTTTTTAATCTTTTCCTGAAACTCCACCAGGCGGTTGATCTCTTTCTGCGCCATCGTGAACCCCTGCACAATATCTTTCTCCTGCGCATCCAGGCCGCCCAGCTCCAGCATGTTGATCCGGTCCTTCGTGCCGGAAACGAACGCATCGAACGCCGGCGGGTTCGCAACGATAAAAGAATTGTCCGGGTTGATCTTAAATTCATTTCCTACCTGCGCCACACGCACGCCGGCAACGGGCCCGTTCCATGGGATGTCGGAGATAAGGAGCGCCGTTGAAGCGCCCAAAAGCCCCACAAATTCCGGGTCGTTTTCTTCGTCAATCTGCAAAACCGTCACGACCACCTGGATCTCGCGCCGGATGCGGTCATTAAAGAGCGGCCGGATCGTGCGATCCACAAGCCGCCCCGCAAGGATCGCCTCTTCGGAGGAACGTCCCTCGCGGCGGATAAAACGGCTCCCGATGATCTTCCCTGCGGCATAAAATTTTTCCTCGTAATCAACTTTGAGCGGAAGATAATCGGTGGCGCTCTCCTTCCGTGCCATTACCGCCGTTGCCAATACGACGGTCTCGCCGTACTTCGCGATCACCGCGGCGTTCGCCTGTTCGGCGAGCGAGGAAACCTCAATGCTCAGCGTTTTCCCGGCAACGTCAACTGAAAATTGTTTTTTCTTTAACATGTTTTTAACGATGGGGAGGGGTGTCCTTCCCCCGCCGCCCTTACGCGCGCAATTTCATGATCGCGCGCGGAACATCTTCAATGTTGATGAACCGGTCGGCGGCCTCTTGTATTTTTGATGATGCGCTGCGGCGGAAGGCGGCCACTTCTACGAGGCGGCCGGCTCCCCACTTGAGATAATCCACGAGGGGCAGGAAGTCGCCATCGCCCGTAACCAGTATGATCACGTCCAAAAACGAGGACATCCTGATGGCGTCCACGGCCATTCCGACGTCCCAATCCGCCTTTTTCATGCCCCCCGCGTAGATCTGGAGGTCCTTCATGCGAAGTTCAAGCCCCGCTTTTTCCAGCGCCTCAAAAAATGCCGCCTCAGAAGATAACGACTCCCCGTTTTCCTCAGCGTGAGGCCGCGCGAGCGTCCGCTTGGCCTCCGTTCCGCCGGAACGGCCCCCAAAGTGCTGGGGCTCCACGCCTTCGCTCTTCACCACGTACGCAAGGGCGCGGATGAGCTGCCGGTCGCCCACAAGATGTTTTATAAGTTCCGCGTAGTTCACGCGGCCGTGATAAAGGTTCTTTGCAGAATGGTAGAGGTTCTGCACGTCAACAAAAATCCCAACTCGCTGGTTGGAATAGGTAGGGGCGCCTTTCATTATCTTTTAAGGTCTAATTTTTTCACCAGCTTCCCGTATGCCGACGGTTCGTTTTTATGGAGGTATGTCAAAAGCTTCCGCCGCTTGGACACCATCTTCAAAAGCCCGCGCCGCGAGTGGTTGTCTTTCGGATTTTTTTTCAGGTGCGCCGCGAGTTCGTCAATCTGCCGCGAAACTATGGCGATCTGCACGTCAGCCGAGCCCGTATCCTTTTCGTGCTTCTTATTTTCCCCGATAATGCGGGATTTAACGCGTTTAGTTAACATTATTTTAACTATATCTCAATTTGAGAATTCTTGCAAGAACAGAAGGAATTATAAAATGGATCACGGCGACCTCTATAAGAGAATCGCCGTGGATATTTCGAGGGGTTGGTGGCGCGAAGATGGGGGTCCAACAAGGAACCGACCTCGGCCCCGATTGCGCTTACTGCAGGGCAGGACGCACGGGACACCTACGGTCCCCGCACCGCGCCATCTCGTATCGCGATCCGCCCGACGGCCACACTGGGCCTAGGAGCGAAAGCGCGCAAACCACCAACTCCCTCTTGTTGCGTTGTAGCATGCCTACAAAATCCTGCCAAGTGGTATTTTGCGACAGGTCAATTACAATGAAAAACATGGCCGAGATCCAAACCCTGCTCCGTGACTATCTGAACTATCTGGAGATAGAGAAAAATCGCTCGCCGAAGACACGGGAGAATTATGAGCACTATTTGAATGAATTTTTGAAATTTTCCAAGGCGAAATCGCCGAGGGACATCACCGACGGCGTCGTACGGGAGTTCCGCCTTGCCCTCGCCCGCTCCGCCCCAAGCGGCAAGGGATCGCTCAAAAAGATCACGCAGAGTTATTACGTGATCGCAATCCGGAACTTCCTCAAATATTTGGCGAAACGCGACATAAAAACGCTTGCGGCGGAAAAAATAGAACTGCCCAAAACGCCGTCGCGGCAAATTGAAGTGCTTGAATACGGCGACCTGGAACGGCTCCTTGCTGCGCCGAAGAAACAGACGCTCCGCGACCTCCGCGACAAGGCGATCCTGGAAACATTTTTTTCTACCGGCCTCCGCCTTTCGGAACTGTGCGCCCTGAATCGCTACCTTGATCTCAAGCGCGGCGAGGTTTCCGTCCGCGGGAAGGGCGATAAACTGCGCGTTGTCTTCATCGCCGATTCCGCGCGGGCGGCCATCCAAAAGTATCTCGCGAAGCGCAGCGATGCCGAGGAAGCGCTTTTTGTCAGTTTGGATAAATCGGGAAAAGTAATCGGCCGCGTGACGCCGCGGGCGGTCCAACGCCTCGTGGCCTCCCGCGCACGCGAGGCCGGCATCGCAAAGCACGTGCACGCGCACCAACTCCGCCACAGCTTCGCAACCGACCTTTTGATGAACGGCGCCGATCTCCGCTCCGTCCAGGAACTCCTCGGCCATTCCAATATTGCGACAACGCAGGTCTATACCCACCTCACGAACAAAGCCCTCCGCGAAGTGCACCAGGCATTCCACGGGAGGAGAAGGAAATAGTGCTGGGGGCGGGACTTGAACCCGCAAGCCTTGCGGCGCCGGCTCCTAAAGCCGGTGCGTTTGCCATTTCGCCACCCCAGCCGAAATAGATCCCTACCTACAGTACCGATTATATAGTATCAAGAACTTCTTGAACTTGACAATATCATCTATATATGGTAAACTCTATCCACGCAGTCTTGACATCAATAAATAAGGGATAGGAAATAAGGAGACCGACAATGACATGGAACAGGTTTTTGCGGCTGACTGCCCGATGGGCAATCATCGCCATGATCGTCGTGATCGCCGCAACAATCGTCGCCTCGTTTGCCGTGATCGTCGCAAGATTGGCATGGCAAGCAAAGGAGGCGTTTCTGTTCGGGTTCATAGGGCTCACGATCGCCTACGTGGTGATCTTTGTCCTCTTCGCCGCGCTCGTGCGATGGCTGTGGCCGATAGCAACACAACAGGAGAGGAGGCCCTCTTTCTGGACAGCGCTTCGGAATGAACTCCTGGCGCTTGGTCCGAACACCGAACACGCAGCGACCAACCCTCACAACAACCGCCGGTGGAGTTACTTGGCGATAATGATGGTAGTTACCCTCTTCATCGCCATTGCGAACCCTGGAGCCCCGCTCCTCACGAGCGGACTCCGCCACTTGCCCGCGGACGTCATGGACGACACCGCGCGGCAGAAGGTGAACACCGGATGGGAATGGTTCCTTCATGGGAATACACCTGACGCCACCAAGCTAAGTAGTTTGCCGTCATGGATCACAAACGACCCGCGATGGCGCGGCGCTCACAAAGAAGATAGCGAAGCGCTGCCACCGCGCGAGCCAAGTTGGTTCTGGTGGCATGCGTTCATGCTCTACGTGCTCGCGACGCTCATCTACTTCCCCATCGCTTTCTGGGACGAGTTCCGGGCAGGCGTAAACGGGGCGATCGCGGTATTCCACGAGCACCGCGAACGGCACGAAGGGCGACAACGAGAAGCCCACGCAGCGGCTGTCCGGGCTCAAGCCGCCGCCGCACAGGCACAACCACGGGGTCGGCGAGGACAACAACCTCCGCCACCACCGCCAGCGCCCGCTCCAGCCCAAAGCTGGTGGCGAGAAGCCGGCCAGATTGCCCTTGTGGACATGGGCATGGAGATGTTCTACAGGTTCGCGCATGAGTTCATTAACGCCTTGCGGACGAGGCAGGCGGGAGGAGCGGTGATATGAACAACAGACTTCGACTTCGCAGCGCTCTATTGATCGCGCTGGTCACGGCAGTGCTCCTGAGGATCCTCACGCCACTGCCCGTCACAACAACCTTCGCTGCGCTTCTCTTTTTCTTCGTCCTTCAATTCATCGAAGAACGGTTTGGAACGGGAGTGCGCATCGCGACATCCTGGGGGAAGATCGCCGTCAGAACCACTGTGGCATTCGCGGCATTTGTCGCGCTGCGGTTTCTCCTGGGCCAGGTCCTCGGCGTTTACCCCGTAGATGCCCACACCGACTGGGGCGACTACGGCGGGTTCAACGGTATCTTCTGGGGCCACAAGGCTCCCGGGAGCATCGTCAACGAACTGGTGATCCTCGGCATCCTCGGTTGGATCATGTGGGGATACCTGCACAAGAAGAGGATGGCAAAGCTCGCCACCTACGCCCTTGTAGGGATAATCCTTCTTGGTGTTCTCTTCCCGCCATGGGCCTTAACCTGGTCCAAGACGCGCGATGAGATCGGCAAGTCCCTCGCCGAGAAGGGGGTGGCCGCCACCCTGGGCGCCGGTCTGACGCCGTCGTCGCAGGATCCGAAGAACTACCCCGGCTACGAGAGAAAGATCGTCGGGGCAGCGGACCTTGGACGTTCCGTCAATGGTCCCAGCGACATCACCACGGTGAAGCTGGAAACCGGCGGCTTCCACGGTCCGGTCCGCGTGGACCCTCGGATCAACAACTTTGAGGTCGCCCACAGCCGTAATCCGGGGGATTGGATTTCCGTTTGGTGCGGCAACAGGACCGCGCCGAACAGGATCCACTCCACAAACGAGGAGTTCGGCACGAATGAATTCCGCTACTGCTATGACAGGGCGGGACTCACCACCGAGTTCTACGTTCAGGGTCACGGCGAAGTGACCGTCCGCACCTTGAGTTACAATCGGTAACGCGATGCGTTACCACTAGACCCCACCAGGCTCCGCGCAGCCTGGTGGTTTTTTTTTAAAAATGAGCGTGGGGAAATCCGACGCCCTCAACCCAAAACGGCCCTCGCGGGCCGTTTTGGAAAACTACAGATTAAACCTGACAAACCAACCACTAGCACGCACTGACGCCTCCGCCACCGATGAAGCTCGCTGCAATGAAGGGAATGCCCTTCGCGACGAGCGCGATGATCACGGCAATCGCGGCGTAGAGCAATGTGGCTCCTGCCGCTTTCACTTTCTCTGGATCGCCCGCCGCGGTCAGATACTTGAAGGCCGAAACGAGGACGAAAACGATCGCAGCGATGATAAGAAGGTAAAACAGCCAGTTGATGATCGTACAGAACAATCCGCCCGATCCCGTAAGCTGGGACACGCTCGTTACGGGCGATGCCGGCGCGGTTATGCCCGGTCCCTGGAATTGCGCCGACGCCATGAGCGGCAACGCAAGCGCCAAGACCGGAACACCAAATTCCTTCACGATTTCTTTAATCTTTCTCATAAATGTATGGGTTTTTCGACCTTTCGATGATTGCCTACCTAGTATACTGCTTCCTAAAAAACAGCGCAAAACGGCCTAGACGCTAACGCTGCCACTGCCCCCACCGCCCCCACCGCCACCGGGGCAAATGGTGCCGCCGAACCCGCTGCCAAGAAAACTCGAAATAAGGAACGGAATTCCTTCCGCCACAAGAGCAACCACGACCGCAATCGTAGCATAGAGAAGGATCTTGTTCGCGGTACGGACATGCTCCGGATCACCAGCAGAGGTAGCATAGCGATACCCTCCGATCAAGAACATTATAATCGCGAAGACGATAAGCCCCCAAAAGATCCAATCAAGCGCGACGCAAACAATGCTGCTGATGGTTTGCGTACTATCAAGCACGCCCGTAGGGATCTTGCCCGTAGGAGGTTCCTGCAGTGCTAACGCCACCGGCGCGAGCAAGGTCATTCCCAGAGCCACCATACTTACTACTGCCCGAGAAGTAAAAAGTTTATTCATGATTCCGCAATATTATGCTAACTACAGGCACTCAACTGGCCAGAGGAAACCCCAAGAAAACTCCCGATCAGGATGGGGACCCCGCGCGCCGCAAGCGCGACGACCACCGCGATCGCGGCATAAGTGAGTGTCTTTGTCGCTTGACCGACCTTTTCTGAACTACCACCCGATGTTGCATAAATATAACCGCCGACAAGGAACATTACAACCGCAAGCACCATAAGCCCCCAGAACATCCAATCAAGCGCCACACAAAAAATCGCCACGACCTGGTCGCTGTTCGTGAGAATGTTCGTCGGCATGGTCGCGGCGCTCACGCTCCCTGCCGCAAAGAAAACGGTCAGAATCCCCGCGATGCCCGCGCCCGGGAAAGAACGTCCGTAAAGCAATTTTTTTATCGTTTTCATGTTAATGCAATAATATCACGGAACGCCGTTAACTTGAACTGCCAAACAAGTTCTGGATGAGCGCCGCGACGCTTCCGGCAATAAGGACCACCGCGAATCCAATCACCGCGTAAAGGATCGTCTTTTTCCCTTTTGTAAATTTTTCCGGGTTCCCTGCCGCCATCATCATTTGGAAACCGCCAACAAGGACCAAGATACCGCACAGCGGAATTGCGATCGTGAAAAGAAAGTTCATGACGGCCGTCATGGGGCAGGTCAGATCATTGCAGCTGCCGAGAGGGTTCTGAAGTGTTGTGGGGTTTGACCCGGTTACCTGAGCGAAAACAGTTTTTATGCCGAGAAGAAGTGATTGAATCATTTCTTTTATTCTATCATAAACTTGCTGTGGTGGGGCAAAAACTAAGGGGAAAAGAGCGGCCGCTCAGGGCATTGCTTGCATCATAGGGAATCCCTTCCGAAACGGAGAGTTTGCAGGCATCTTTCTGGGTTATGCCGAGGAGACCAAGAAAACCGGCCTCTGCGGTGACTTGCCACGCACTGAACGGCTGGCTCGTTATGGCGATCCAAAAACTACCATTCCCGGTGTCGTACGAAATGAAATAATTGGGTGTTACCGCGAGGAGCGCATTGCCGTCGGAATCTATTTTGGGATCCAAAAGATAAAAATTTTTCACGACGACGCTCCCCCTCGGCGTCCCAAGTGTCAAGGTGGGACCTTTCGGCGCATCCGGCATCGCTTGCGATGCCGGAACCCCGCCGAAATTCGCAGAAACGCCGCTTGTAGGAACGCCCCCGTTTCCCGATGAAGCGGGCGTGGGCGATGGTGAACCCCTAAAAAGAACGAAGGCAGCGACTGCCGCCGCGATTATGACAAGAATGGCAACTATTATAAGAATGATGTTTTTCATGCGTGATGGTCTTTAACATCCGCCTCCGGGAGCGGAACGTATATGAACATTATCCCCCGTGGTGGTGTCATATCTGGTGCCGCCGCATCCTGTATATTCATTAAGAACCGATGTGTTGCAATTCTGCGCGGCGCGCTTAATGGCCTGCACATCGCTACAGTTTCCGCTATTCACTTGGATATCCACGCAACAGCCATTGTTGTGGCACAACGAAGTATGGCGAACGGTCGGCGGCATCGCTTCGGTAATAGTAATCCCCGGCGCACCATTTTGTTGCAAACACTTGAGAGTATCCACCATCCCTTGTGCCGCCGAGCAGCTGTTCACGCCGCCGGGCTGTTGGCTCGCCGGCTTACAGGCAAATCCACCACCGGAAAGTGATTGACACGATCCACTGGCACATCCGGTCGCGCCGGTGCCGGGACCGGTGCCAGCACCGGCTCCCGGCCCCGCCGACGTCCCGCTAAGCGCCGTAACCCCCATGATCTGCAAGGAAACAAGTTGGGGGTTGATGGTATAGAGGATGATATAGGCACCCACCAGGAGTAGGAGCCCAAGGAGGGCGTTCGTGATCCAGCTCTTGCCTTCGGTCTCCGATGAGGGATTCCCCTTCCCTGTGGCATACCTGATCCCGCCCCAGACGATGGCCCCGAAGGCGAGGATGCCCGCAAAGGCAAGAGCGAGCTGGTAGAGCCCCGTGATATACGTCGCAGGGTTCGTGGCGACGCCTGCCGGCATGCCGGGGAGATTTGGGTTTATGGTGACCGTCGCGTCGGCAAGCGCTTTCAAAATAAAAAGGTGCATTTAGTTAAGTTGCTCTTTATTCACAATTCCACACACCATTATCAGCATGAAGGTGGCACGATAGTGGCGATTTGCAGTTTGTTTCGCAAGCCCTAAGGAGGTCGGTCGACCCTGCCCCCGTGGTCGAATTGTCCCCTTGAGAAGACTGAGGACGTTCCACGCTGCATGCCGGGCCACCGAATCCCCCGATGTCTGTCACCTTTAAAACGTTCACGAAAACAGAGATGATAAGATACGCGCAGAGTACGATAAGCAGCCCGATCACGACCCTCGTCGCCCTGTCCCTTGCAGCGCTTATTCCTTGGGGATTCCCCTGTGAAAGAATAAGCGATATCCCGCTCCACGCGATCATGATCGGTGCGATGATCCAGATCACGACGCCGATGCCGAAATAGATGACGTTCGCCGCGGTGCTCACGAGGTCGCAGAGGTCCTCACAATTTTTGGTGTCCGTGCCACCCCCGGTGCCGGCCCCGGTGCATGAAATGAGCGGCCCTCCTAGGATGCTTGGGCTCCACACATTGCTGTGGATCGCCGCAGACGCAACGTACGGCAACGCGGTAGCCATAAGGATCACAACAAGCGGGAGAAGATACGCAATTTTCTTCATATCTGTATTATCGCATAAGTTGCGTTACGGCGGCTTCCGCCTCTTTGAGCGCCCTTACGGAGTCCTCCGCGCCGGTCAAAACATTCTTGATCGCGGTATCGAAGATGGCATCTATCCTTGCAGCGTCGGCTTCGTGCCATGACCGTGCCGTAAGCGCCTGCAGAGCGAAAACGGAAAGGTTGGGATCATTCGCATCGCCCTGGATCACGGTGCGGAGAGCGGGCGGTTTCCCCGTGGCATTCTGGTATGCCGTCGCATTTGCAGGGACGGTCGTCAAATAAAGGATGAGGTTCCATGCCACGGCCGCCTGCCCCGTCCGCGCCGCCACGAAACCGTCGTAGTTTGGATAATTCACCGCAACGCTCGCGCCTTTGGCCTGCGGCACCGGCGCAATGCCAATGTTAAGGAACGGCGCCTTTGCCCTTATCTTTGCAAAATCCGACTGATAGGCGAAAATGATCGCCGTCTTCCCGGCAACGAAACTATCAACGGCGTTCCCCATCGCGTCGTTCCAGGCGTAGTACGGCGAGGCGGCATTCGCGAACTGGAGGTAAAAATTGAACGCGCCAATGCCCGTCGCGCCGCTATCCTGCCCTGCAAAGGTTGCCGCGGTATTGCCGTCGTTCGTCATCTGCGTCCCATTCTGAAGCATAAGGAGAGAAAGAATGTCCGGCGCGTGGGGGACGCCCGCAAGCGACCCGCCGATCGCCGCTGCGGCCTGTGTCAATTTACCTTGCGCATCCACTGCGCGGAGCCGCACGACATCCGCATCAAAGTCGTCCCATGTTTTTGGGAGGATCGCGATGCCGGCAGAGTTCAGGAGGTCCTTGTTGTACACCATGACAAGCGTGTCAATGGAAAGCGGGAGTCCGTAGATCTGCCCGTTTGAAGTGAAATCCCGCGCCACAACATCCGGGAATTCGCTCTGAAGCGCAAGGAAGTTGAATTGCGTTGACGAGGTGGGGAACGGCGCAACGGCCGACTTCCACTTCGGCAGATCGCGGTTGTTTATTTCAAACACGTCGGGGCCCGTGCCTGCCGCGAGCGCGGAAAGGAGCCGGCTCGCGTAATTCGCGGCGTCAACCTCCACGTAATTTATTTTGCCGTACGGATAGGACGCAAGAATGCTTCCGAGCACTGTGCTGTTTTCCGTGCCCCAAACCGTAAGCGTGACCGCGGGGCCCGTATTTGTTTTTGGTCGCAGCCCCCAAAAGATAAGGAAGAAAATGACGATCACAAGAACCGCCCCGCCGATGATGATAGTGACCTGTTTTTGGGAAAATTTTGGCATCGTGCTAAATGACGACAGTCCCCGCCAGGCGGTCGCCGCCCTTAAGGTTCATGATGTGGACGCCTTGCGCCGCGCGGCCGGTCGTACGCACTGTTTCGAGCTTCGTACGAATCATCTGGCCTTTTGCAGAAAGCGCGAAAAGCTCTTTCTCTTCGGTCACGACATGCGCCGAAAGCAGCATCCCCGTCTTCTGGGTTACCTCCGCCGTCTTGATCCCGGAGCCGCCGCGGCTTTGCGTCTTGTATTCTTTAAGCGCCGTCTGCTTCGCAAAACCGTTCTCCATGACGACGAGAAGCTTTGCTTCTCCTCCTTTGATTATATCAAAGCCCGCAACCTCGTCGTTCTGTTTTTTAAGCTTGATCGCGCGGACGCCTGCGGCCGTGCGGCCCATCGGACGCACCTGTTTTTCTTCAAAACGGATGGATTGCCCCTGCCGCGTGGCCAAGATCACCTGGTCTCCGCCGCCCGTGAGCTTCGCCCACTTCAAGTGGTCCCCTTTCTTTAGGGAAATTGCGATGATGCCCGTCCGGCGGATGGCGAGAAACTCCTCAAGCGGCGTCTTTTTGACCACGCCGTGCCTTGTCACCATCATAAGATATTTTTTCTTCTCGCCCTTCGCGGAATAGTTCACGATCGCGCTCACGGTTTCGTCCGCCGGGAGTTCCAGGAAGTTCTGAATCGCCTTGCCCTTCGCGGTGCGCGTCGCCTGCGGGATCTCGTACACCTTTGTCTGGAACACGCGCCCGCGATTTGTGAAGAACAAAACATTGTCGTGCGTCCGCGCGCTGAAGAAATGCGAGAGGAAATCCTCTTCCGCCACTTCCGAACCGATCAATCCCTTCCCGCCGCGCTTTTGCACTTTGAAGGTGCTCGGCGGCAGGCGTTTGATGTAACCGCCGCCCGAGACCGTCACGATCGCATCCTCGTCCACAATAAGATCTTCGTCGCTCACCGCGGCGATCCCGTGCGCCACCACCTGCGTCCGCCGTTCGTCACCGTATTTTTCCTTCAATGCATGGACTTCATCCTTGATGATCTTTAGGATCTTTGCAGGGCTCTTTAAAATGAGCGTGAGTTCTTCAATAAGCGCCTTTTTTTCTTTCAATTCCGCTTCTATCTTTTGGTGCTCAAGCGCCGCGAGCGTTTGCAGGCGCATTTCCAAAATCGCCGTCGCCTGCACGTCGCTCAATTTAAATTGTTTTACAAGGTTCACGTGCGCCTCTTCTTTGTCCTTCGATTTCTTGATCGTCGCGATCACGCGATCAATGGCGTTCAGAGCTTTCGCAAGCCCTTCCAGGATGTGTGCACGCTCCTCGGCTTTCTTAAGATCGAACTGCGTGCGGCGTTTCACCACCTCTTTCCGATACGCCAAATACTCAACAAGGATATCCCGCAGGGAAAGGAGCCGCGGCTCAAGACCGTGCTCGCTCGCAACAAGCGCGGTCATGTTCATATTGAAATTCTTCTCAAGATCGGTGTGCTTGTAGAGCCAGTTCAGCACCTTTTGTGGCGATACGTCGTTCTTGAGCTCTATCACAATACGCATCCCTTCGCGGTCCGATTCGTCGCGCAGGTCGCGGATGCCCTCAATTTTCTTTTCCTGCGCTAATTCGGCGATCATCCGCACGAGCTCCGCCTTGTTCACCTGGTACGGGATCTCGGTCACCACAATGTCGAACTGCTTGCCGGCCTTATTTTCCACGATCTCCGCCCTCGCGCGCGTGAGGATCGCTCCACGCCCCGAAACGTAGGCCTCTTTGATCGCCTTTGTGTCGTAAATGATACCACCCTTCGGAAAATCCGGGCCCTTCACGAATTGCAAAAGGTCCTCGCTGGTCGCATCCGAATTATCCGAAAGATGCAGGATCGCGTCCGCGATCTCGCCCAGATTGTGGGTGGGGATGCTCGTCGCCATGCCGACCGCGATGCCCAAAGCGCCGTTCAAAAGAAGATTGGGCAGCTTTGCGGGAAATACCATCGGCTCTTCCCGCGTCGCGTCGTAATTCGGCATCCAATCAACCGTTTCTTTTTCAATATCAAAAAGCAGTTCCTCCGCGATCGCCGACATTTTCGCCTCCGTGTACCGCATCGCGGCCGGCGAATCCCCGTCCATGGAACCGAAGTTTCCCTGTCCGTGCACGAGCGGATAACGCAAAGAAAAATCCTGGGCCATGCGCACCAGCGTGTCATAGATCGCCGAGTCGCCGTGAGGGTGGTATTTCGCCATCGTCTCGCCCACGACGTTCGCCGACTTCCTGAACTTCGCGAGATGCGTAAGGCCCGCATCCCACATCGCCCACAGGACCCGCCGGTGCACCGGCTTCATCCCGTCGCGCACATCGGGCAGCGCGCGCGCGATGATAACCGACATCGCATAATCAAGGTAGGATTCGCTAAGCTCTTTGGTAATTTCCCTCTTTTCCAAATTGGGCATGTTAGTGCGGCGGTTTTATTAAATATTCGCGCGGCGCCTGCAGGATGTTCCCCAAGCCATGAAGGGTGCCTATGATCCCCTGGTACATGTTCTGCCAGATGCTCACGCCGTAAGAGGGCTGGGGCGTGGACGATGAAACTTCCACCGGCTGCGAAACTCCCGCAACGAGGTTATTGAAATACGCAAGCCAAATATAGATCACGACAACCATGGCGATCGCGGTCGTGATGATAAGCACTCTCTTTTTGGTCGGCTCGTCGAGCGATTGAAGCTCTTCGAGGAAACCCCTTCTTTGTTCCCGTGGCATTGGTGCGGATTAGCTCTCGCTTAGAACGACCGGCCGCCCTTTGTCGCCCATAATATCCTTCTGCTTGAAGACGAATTTCTCCGCTTTCTCGGCCTTCTTGCCAAGCGCCTTCAAGAACTCATCCGGGCTCTTCGCAAAGCTCGGTACGATAATTCTCGCCTCAAGTTGTTTTGCGATCTTTGCCGCGACTTCCGGCTCCAGAAAATGCCCGCCGCCTACGGGGAGAACAAGGAGGTCCGGCTCCAAAAGTTCCTCCATAAGCGCAGCATCGATCGGCTTCGAAAGATGCCCCAAGAAGACAAATTTCATTTCCTCCCAATAGACCACGTAGACCGTTTTCAAGAATTTTTCCGTAGATTCGCCCGCGATCGGAAATCCAAGGATTTCTATCCCTTTTATTTCATATTCTCCGGGAAAAGCGATCTCAAGGGAATCGTCCGCTTCGCGCGCGAGCGGATTTTCCACCGCGACGAGGGTTTTTAACACAACATCCGCCTTGAGGCGGTTGTTCTCCGGGTTCACGAGGATCGAGGTCTCCCCGCTTTGCAGCCGAAAGGCCCCGTTTCCAAAATAGGTGAGGACCATATGCACTCATTTTACCAAAAAAACGGCGCGAAAACAAGCGCACGGCGCCCCTTGCCATACGTTTATTTTTCCTCTATAGTCACCCCTAATGCCTCAAACAGACACGAATATCGCACAGGTTCTGAAGATCGAGCTTTCGTCCGCGGACTGGCCGAAGGAAGGGAGTGTTGTTGAAGTGACACTCATGAAAAAGGTGCCGCGGAAGGCCTACTTCGACATGGGCCGCTTCGGCACGGGCATCGTCTACGGCGCGGAAACAACGAACGCCAAGGAGATCCTCCGCAACCTGAATCCCGGCGACAAATTACACGCGAAGATCATCGCTCTGGACGGCGAAGAGGGAAATATAGAGCTTTCATTGTCGGAGGCGGGCAAACAAAAACTCTGGCAGCAGGCAAAAGAGCTCGCGGAAACAGGAGAGGTCGTGAAAGCAAAGATTGTCGGCGCAAATGCAGGCGGACTTATGACTGCCGTTTCCGAAGAGCTCAAGGCGTTCCTCCCGGTTTCGCAACTTTCTCTTGAACACTATCCAAAAGTGCCCGACGGCGATCGCACGAAGATCGCCGAGGAACTTAAAAAATTCATCGGCGAAGAGCTCTCGGTGAAGATTATTGACGTAAATCCCCGCACCAACAAGATCATCGTCTCGGAGCGCGAAGTGCTCTCGGCGAACGTAAAAGAGCTGCTCGCCGCCTATGCCGTGGGGCAGGTGGTGGATTGCATCGTCTCGGGCGCAGCCGATTTCGGCATTTTCGTCCGGTTCACCGATAATCCGCAGATCGAAGGCATGATCCACATCTCGGAACTGGACTATAAACTGATCGATAATCCCAAAGAGCTCGTGAAGGTGAATGATCAGCTGAAAGCGAAGATCGTGGACATCAAAGAAGGCCGCGTTTTTCTCTCCTTGAAAGCGCTTAAGGAAGATCCATGGACAAAGCTCGGCGATAAATGGAAGCCCGGCGATGTCGTGCAGGGCCGCGTGTACAAGTTCAATCCGTTCGGCGCGGTGGTGGCGCTCGAGGATGATCTCCAGGGCGTGGTGCACATCTCCGAATTCGGTGGCGCCGACGAAATGAAGAAGGCGCTCGCCGTAGGCGAGACCTATCCCTTTGTCATTGATGCCGTGAAAACAGAGGAGAAGAGGATCATGCTGAAGGTAAAGAAATAGACACGAAGCATATACCTTTTGAAACGAGTACTCAGAAGGGCTCGTTTCAAAAGGTATATGCTTCGTGTCTGCAACTTGTTTCCGATTGAGAAACGCGATAAGATAAAACCGCTTCTTTAACAAGGAGTGGATGCCGCGGTAGCTCAGTGGCAGAGCGCAGCCCTGAAGAGGCTGGCGTCGGGTGTTCGATTCACCCCCGCGGCACACAACAAGCAAGGACAAAACAAAGATGGCTTGGGGAGAGCCCTTCTGAGTACTCTCTCCAAGCCATCTTTGTTTTGTCCCAAGTCGGGCCGCTGGGAATTGAACCCAGTCTGCCTGTACCCAAAACAGGTGTACTACCGGTATACGACGGCCCGTAATGCCTCTTTAAACTATCTTATTTTCATTGTAGAATCAATGCGTTAAAAGCCCCCGTAGCTCAATGGATAGAGCAGAGCTCTTCTAAGGCTTTGATGTGGGTCCGATTCCTACCGGGGGCGCACTAGGCCTTTTCTATGCACAGCAGGCAATATAAAAATTTCTTATAATTAAGACAGGAGCCGCTCCGGAAAGGAGGGTCACCGTGCGGCTTTGGATGCATCGTCTCATTGTCCGCAAGATGAGGCGGACACCAAGAAGCGGAAAGTGAAAGCGAGGTGATCCAAACTATCTTCCATGAAGGGCAATCGACGCGCTGGTGACGCGCATGCCCCGAGGGCCACTGACCCGCCGGCCAGGATGAAAAAGGCGGGTCTTCCATTTAAATACAATCTTGAATATTTTGTCCAGCAGTATTAAGGTGGTGGAACGCGCGCTTAGCTCAGTGGCAGAGCAACTCCTTTACACGGAGTGGGTCCGGGGTTCGATCCCTCGAGCGCGCACAACAGCTACGCTTGCTTGTTGAGGACGTAGAAATTCTCGAACAGCTTTGCGACGAGCACCGGTCCGGTGCCGCCCGGCGTCTTCGTGTAATGGACGTTTTTCGCATCGGCGCCGGCGGGGTCAAAGTCGCCCGCGAGCTTGCCCAGGGCATTGCGGCTGAAACCGAAATCGATCACCACCGCGCCCTCCTTCAGGTGCTCCGCACTGAAGAGCCCCGGTTGCCCCGCACCACTTATCACCATATCGGCTCCGCGGAGCCGCGCGTGAAGGTCCTTCACCTTGCTGTCCAGGACGACGAGCTCTGCCACGCGGTTCTGCAACCAGAAGCCGACCGGCTTTCCGATCAAAAATCCCGCACCCACCATGACGACGGTAAGGTCGCGAAGATCGCGCCGTTCAAGTTTCAAAATTTCCTCCACCACCGCCGCGGATGGGGGCATGGCCACGCTTCTCTCCGTATAGAACGCGCCGAGCGCCGCTTCGCTCAAAAAATCGACGTCTTTCTCTTTTGGGATCGCGTTTAAAACATAATGCCGGTTGATCTTCTCGGGAAGCGGGAGCTGCACGATAAATCCTCCACAAGTTATGGGCCGCGCGAGGCGCCCGATCTCCTCGCGAAGTTCATCAGTGGTACTTTCAACCGGCAGTTTATATAAACGGAACTCGATGCCGAGCTCTTGCGCCACTTTTTCCTTTTGTTTCAAAAAATTGAGGGAGGCCGGGTCGTCGCCCACGAGCACCGCGCCGAAAAATTTCGCGGGTTTCGGCAGCCGCTTAAGGCGCTCTATAATTCCGCCCGCGATCGTCTTACCGTCAATTACCATGCCTACAGCGTATCACCGCTTCGGCTAATTTTCCACAGGAAATCTTTTACAAAGCTTCGCCACTTCTCTTTTCGCGTTCTTATTTTCCACAAGCACCGCGCAGATAAGCCGCGCCACTTCTTTCATCTCCTTCTCCTTCATCCCGCGCGTCGTCAAGGCCGGAGTACCCAAGCGAATACCCGACGGGTCCATCGGCGGACGCGGGTCGTAGGGAATCGTGTTCTTATTGGTGACTATGCCGTTTTCTTCCAATCGCAGCGCCGCTTCTTTCCCGGACAGACCGCGCGCTGCGACGTCCATTAAGATCAGGTGGGTATCGCTGCCGCCCGAAACGATGCGCATACCGAGGCGCTCAAGTTCCCGCGCAAGCAATCGCGCGTTTTTCACCACCTGCCGCGCGTATTTCTTGAATGCGGGCTGCTTCGCCTCGTAGAGCGCCACGGCGGTCGCCGCGATCTGGTTCACGTGCGGCCCGCCCTGCAAGCCCGGAAATACCGCCCGGTCTATCATCTTCGCAATGTCTATCTTATTTCGCGCCGCGATCTTTGATGCACGGTTCATAAAGATCATTGCGCCCCGCGGACCACGGAGGGTTTTATGCGTCGTTGTTGTCACCACGTCAGCGTACGGGAAAGGAGATGGGTACGCCCCGCCCGCCACAAGCCCCGCAAAATGCGACATATCCACCATTAAATAAGCATGAACCGAATCCGCGATGCGGCGGAATTTTTTGAAATCGATCACGCGCGGATACGCCGTGTAGCCCGCGACGATAAGCCGCGGCCTCTCGCGGCGCGCCATGCGCGCGATCGCGTTGTAATCCAAGAGCTCTGTTTTTTGGTCCACACTGTACTGAACGGCATTCCAAAATTTCCCCGTAGCACTCACTTTGTGTCCGTGCGTAAGATGCCCTCCCATGGCAAGCTGCAATCCCATTATTTTTTCTCCCAACGGTACGAGCGCCAAATATACCGCAAGATTCGCGGGCGACCCCGAGTACGGCTGCACATTCACGTGCCATTTTGACTTCGGCAGCCGGAACACCTCGAGCGCCCGCGTACGGCACAAGTTTTCCACTTCGTCCACGTACTCGTTGCCCTGATAGTACCGCGCGGCCGGATATCCTTCCGCATATTTATTCGTAAAGACCGATCCCAACGCGCGGAGCACTTCCTTTGAAACAATATTTTCCGAAGGGATAAGGTCAAGCGTTTCGCGCTCGCGCCGCGCCTCCTGCGCTATAAGACGATCCACCAACTTGTCTTTTGCCATTAGGATAAGGTTACCCTCAAAATCCTTGTGCCGCAAACGGAAAAAATGGCCGCTTGACCCAAATGTGCCGCCCTTGATAGGATACGAGCATACCAATGGCCATCCCCTCCGCGAAACGCCATCCCACACAAAAGATCGTCAAGGACTACGACACGCTTGCCAAAGCGATCGATGGTCTGCGCGCGGTGGATTACAAAGTAGTGGTCACGATCGGCTCGTGGGATATGCTGCACATCGGCCACGTCCGTTATCTCCTGAAAGCGAAAGATTGCGGCGACGTACTTATTGTAGGGACCGACACCGATCGCGCGATCAAACTGTACAAAGGAGAACTCAGGCCGGTGATCCCCGAAGGAGAACGGACCGAAATGTTGAGCTACCAATCGTGCGTGGATTTCGTCACACTCGTTGACGATCTTGACGAGAAGGGCTCGTGGCAGTACGGATTGATAAAAAAACTGCAGCCGGACGTGTTTGTCGCCGTCGAAGACAGTTATCCGCAGGCACAACTGGACGAGATAAAGAAGTATTGCAAGGAGGTTGTTGTTTTCCCGCGGCAGGCGAAAGACACTTCTACCACGCGCATGATCCAGGACACCATCAAAAAGCAGCTTGATCAGATGTATAAACTGACCGAGAAGCGTTAGCGAAACTGCGATCATGAAACGGGTGCTTGTGCTCTATGTGCCGGTCCTCCACGAAGGATATATAAAACTTTTTGAAAAATACCGCGGCAAGGCGGACGCCCTTTATCTTTTGGGTGAAGACATCGTCGCCGATTTTTTCCCGCTCCATAAGGAAATCCGCGCGCTTGGCTCCGGAACGGCGAAGAACCTGATCTCCGCTTTGAATATTTTCCCGACCGTTGCGGTGCTTGATAAAAAAGCGGCGGGCGGCCTCCTGGGTGACACCGAAATTATCACGGCGACCGACGAACTCTGCCGGAAAATCATTGAAAAATATTTCCCGAAAAATCGGGCGGTGTACGAATCGGTATTTCTCCGCTGGGACGAAAAGAACGTAAAAAGTTCCACCGACATAAAATATGACCGGACCTCCGAAGACGGTTTTGACCGGGAGATGTGCGCGGCAGCGGCGAACGAGGCGGAACAAAGCTCCGATTGGTGGCGGCATGTGGGCGCCGTGGTCGTGAAAGGCGGGAAAATAATTTTCAAAGCGCACAATCATCACGTTCCAACGGAACATATGCCGTATATCCAGGGCGATCCCCGTGACGTTATTGAATCAGGAACGTTGAACTTGGTATACAGCTCGCTCCACGCCGAACAAACCATCGTCGCCGAGGCGGCTCAAAAAGGAATTCCACTCAAAGGAGCGAGTATGTATTTGAATATTTTTCCCTGCCCGCTCTGCGCAAAATTGATGGCCTATTCCGGCATCAAAAAATGTTTTTTCAAAACCGGTTCCGCCTGGCTGGATGCCGAATCAGTGCTCCGTGCGCAGGGCGTGGAGATCATTCTTGTACGATAAGAACGTAGTGGCAAACAAGAAGCACGTCCCGTCAACCAACCGGGAACCAAACTATCTTCGCTCTCCCGTTTTTCATTTTGGACACAAGAAGGTGTGCATGGATATGACAGACGGAAGAGCCCGTAAATGCGGTATCGCCGAACCGGAGCGCGAGCGCGCCGCCCTTGATGCGGAATTTTTTTACGGCCCATGCGGCCAAGCGCGCAATGCTTTGCCAATCGTGCGGCGAAAGTTCGTTAATATGCTCCTTGTGCTTTGTTTTGATGATGAGGAAATGATGCTTTGTGTTTTTATATGGGCTGAAGCTCTCCGTAATGAGCCACCCGCCTTCGCGCCTTAGGATCGGCTTCGTGTGCCATTTGAATGTCTTGGGGCAAAAGGGGCAGACGCCCTCGTTTTGAATATCGTGGAGGATCGCGCGATAACGAGCGCTTTTTGCCGAGCGCGGATCAACTACTTTAATTTTCTTTTTTCCTTTCATAGGTTTTGAAAACGAATCGGTGCGCATGTTTTTCATCAGCTTCGTGCGGCACGGCACCGGTAATGCGCCATTCGTTCTCGTTGAATTCCGGGAAATAAGTGTCGGCCGGGATCTCCGCGTCCACGAAGGTCAAATACATTTTATCCGCGTACGGCAGCGCGAGTCTATAGATCTCTCCGCCCCCGATCACGAACACGTCCTCACCGGCCGCAGCGCCCGTCTCCTTGAACGCCTCTTCTATAGAACCGACCACCACGGCCCCGGGCGCTTTGTAGTCTGCATTTCTCGTGATCACGATATTTTTCCTTTCGGGCAGCGCCTTGCCGATGGATTCGTACGTCTTGCGGCCCATGATAATAGAGTGGCCGCGGGTGATCTCTTTGAATCTTTTGAGGTCGTCCGGCAAATGCCACGGGAGCTTGTTGCCGAAGCCAAGTTCCCGATTCCTTCCAATGGCCGCCATAAGTACGATCATAAGGAAACCGGAATTTTGACCGGCGGATGCGGATCGTAATTCTCTAGCGTGAAATCTTCAAACTTGAAGCTGAAAATATCTTTCACTTCCGGGTTGATCTTCACCTGCGGCAGCGGGCGCGGCTCGCGCGTCAAAAGTTCCTTCACCGG
>Ga0187886_1000291_pt1 | contig 65476 bp, 61 predicted proteins | sample June2016WEW_20_1_FD_133001 | JGI IMG/M metagenome (GOLD analysis project Ga0187886, IMG submission 133001) | Peatland microbial communities from SPRUCE experiment site at the Marcell Experimental Forest, Minnesota, USA - June2016WEW_20_150 | ecosystem: Environmental > Terrestrial > Soil >... | reverse complement strand
GCTCGGTGGGTGTGCTCTGACCTTCGGGTCCAAAGGGGGTTGAGGTGGACGTCGCTGGCAGGAAGGGAGTGGGAGTCAGGGTGGGCGCCCCCTCGCGCGCCGCGACAGGCGCATACGACCGGACGCTCAAGTAAAGAACGGAACACAACACAACCATGCCGAGCGATCCCCCCAGGAGAATGTATCGGATTTTGAGATATTTCCGCAGGGATCCCGCCGTGGGTGGGCCCGGGAGACGGATCCGCCTTCCGATAGATCTCACTTGGTTCAGGGCTCGGCTGACGAGAGTTTTTATAGAGGCGATCATCCGTTGGAACATCCCGTGCATTATACGACTGCTTCCGGGCAGGAAGAAAATCGCATTCCTTTGGGGCAAGCGACCGCCGAAAACCCCCGGTTTCCGGATGATTCCACAAACACGGCATGCCGGATGAAAAACCTTCCGGCAAGATGGCGCCGCATCCCCCGATTCTTCCGAGCAAGAGTCGTGCCCGCGGGCCGCCCATCCGGCGTTCGGTCTTCCTTTTAAAGGAGTCTTTCCGGATTACCGTGAATTTCACGGGGGAAAGAAGCTGGCGGCGGCCAGGATGACCATTAAACCCTATGCCGGTTGGATTGAATGAGTGCCGGGCTTGACAGGCATATACTCGCCGTGTGGTATAATCTGCCCGCCGTCCAGGATGTTTCTGGCGGCAAATTGCTGTCTTTCCAGGAAAAACCACGATGAATGAAAAAATCCAGGCATTACAAGCCGCCCCCAATCCGAACGTGCCGGAACTTAATCCCGGCGATACCGTCAGCGTTCACGTGAAAATCAAGGAAGGCGACAAAGAGCGCATCCAGGAATTCCGCGGGACGGTTATCCGCATTCGCAAAGGCGGAGCCCAGGCGAACTTTACCGTGCGGCGAGTGGCCGTCCACGGGATCGGTGTGGAGCGCACCTTCCCATTGCGCTCGCCGAGTCTGGATAAGGTGGTAGTGCAAAAGGGTGCTCGGGTCCGCCGGGCGCAACTGTATTTCCTGCGCAAGCTGCGTGGAAAGCGCGCACGCCTGCACGGAAAGTCCGAAGGCGGCTGAGCGCAACCGATAAGATAAAACGAACGCGGCTCCCACGCCGCGTTTTTCTTTTAATCGCCGCGTTCTTTTTTTACATCGTGCATCGCATTGCAATGAGCGGAAAATAGAAAGGATTTGCAGGATAAACAGGATGACCATAAAATCCTTTGCTATAGTTATTCAGATTATTGGAAGGTTTGGACATTCCCGTCATTCCAATAAATCCTGACTACCTCCATTCCTGCGGGTATAATATTTTCCATGGATAAATCACCTGTCGGGGTATTCGATTCCGGCGTTGGAGGGCTCTCCGTGCTGACTGAGCTTCGCCGGCTGCTTCCCAACGAGGAATATCTCTATGTTGCGGATCAGGCGCATGTACCCTATGGCCTGCGGTCGCGTGAGGAAGTGCGGCGCTACTGTTTTGGGATCGTCGATTTCCTCCTCTGGCGCGGGTCCAAATTGGTCGTCGTGGCCTGCAACACCGCCTCGGCGGCCGCGCTGCAGCCGCTCCGGACGATCCACCCCAACATCCCCTTTGTGGGTATGGAGCCGGCGGTCAAACCGGCGGCCGAGGAGAGCCGCCGCGGCGTGATCGGGGTGATCGCCACGGAAGCCACCTTCCAAGGCGAGCTGTTTGCGAGCGTAGTGCACCGCTACGCCCGCGGGGTGAAAGTGGTTACGCATACCGTCCCCGGTCTGGTCGAGTGGATTGAAGCGGGGGAGACGGAAGGGCCGGCGCTGGAAGCCATGCTGCGGGTGCAATTACAGCCATTGCTGGACGCGGGCATCGACGAACTGGTGCTCGGTTGCACGCATTACCCTTTCGCCCGTCAGGCACTGCAGAACGTCGTCGGACCGGACGTGAAGATCATCGATCCAGGTCCGGCCATCGCGCGGCGCACGGCCCATGTGCTTGCCAAACGCAATCTGTGCTCCGTGGGCGGGCCGGGGTCGGTGCTTTGTTTTACCAGCGGGGATCCGGATGCGTTTTCCCGCGTCAGCCGGAAATTGCTGGAGGTAGAACTACCCGTCCGGGGGATTCGATGGCCGGCGGGCTCTACCATGGAGGGTGAATTAATCGAACCAGAAGGCAACGGATGAAATACCGATTTGCCGTCGACGAGGACGTTCCTCTGCTGGCCCGGATGAACCGCCAATTGGTGGAAAATGAAGGGCATCGAAACAGGTTTCATACGGATTCCTGGTTCGAAGATAGGATGCGTGATTTTATCAATGGGAATTACCGGGCGATCCTTTTCGAACGGGAGGAACGGATCGTCGCGTATGCCCTGTTTACCGATCAAACGGAAAATAGCGATACCGTTTATTTGCGGCAAATTTTTGTCCAGCGGTCCTGCCGGCGTCAGGGCGTGGGGCGCGAGGTGATGCGAATCTTGATGGAGGAAATCTGGCCGGAGGAGAAACGCATCACGGTGGGTGCGTTACAGGGAAATCAGACGGCAATCGATTTCTATCGAGCCATCGGATTCCAACCGTATTCGATCGAAATGGAATTCCCAGCCCGGAAAAAGCGCGAAAGATAGTCAAGGGGCGGAGAAGAGAACAGAAAATCCCTGCAGTCGAAGCACAAAGTCTGGGCATGGATTGAGCACGGATTAATATCCGATGAATTGAGTAGGGCTTGTACCTTGACCGGCATGCTGCCGGAGTGCTAGAATCCCCAAGCTTGTTGGGGGAACATCGTTGCGGGGTAGAGCAGTGGCAGCTCGTCGGGCTCATAACCCGGAGGTCCTAGGTTCGAATCCTAGCCCCGCTACCTTTAAGAACCACTGACCGCGAGGCCGGTGGTTTTTTTGTAGCCCGGAGGTCACAGATAGGAAATTCTCTCACGGAAGGAGATTTTCCTATGAACCACAGACCGCAATACTTAACGGTTTCCCAGGCGATCGAAGGCTTCATTCTTCACAAAAACGCGCAGGGACTCAGCCAGAGAACAGTCAGTAGTTATAAGGATATTCTTGAGCATTGGGCGGCGCGCATCGGCGGCGAGACCCAGGTTCCCAGCATCACCTCGCAAGACCTAAAACGCTACTTGGTCTGGAAAACAACCGAATACGTCCCCATCCGCAAGAACGGAAAGACGCACCCGCTTTCACCCAAAACGACACGGAACATCTACGTCACCTTCCAGGCATTCTTCCGGTGGGTTGGCGAGGAATTCGAGTTTCCCAGCCCGATGAAGGGGATCCCGGCCCCCAAATTCACATCTCCCCCGGTCGAGCCGTTTACCAAAGATGAAGTGATTGCGATGATCAAGGGATGCCAGTACAAGCGCGAGAGCCGTCCATCCAACCGGCGGGCATTTACCACCTGCAGACCCAATTACAGGCGAGATCAGACAGTAATTAAATTCCTACTCGACACCGGTTTGCGAGCATCGGAATTTACAAGCCTGCGGGTCGGGGATGTCGATCTCGTTACCGGGCGGGTTGTCATCCGGACCGGAAAAGAAGGCGGAGCGAAAGGCGGGCAAGGGCGGATCGTCTACGTTGGGAATGAGATCCGCCGGTCGTTATGGAAATATCTCAAAGACCGGCCGGATGGACACGACCCTCAGGCGCCTCTGTTCTTGAATAATCAACAGCAGCCATATTGCCGGAATAGCCTGCGGTTGCTGATTACTCGCCTGGGAAAGCGGCTTGGGATAAAGGCGCACCCGCATAAATTTCGCCACACCTTCGCGATTACCTACCTTCGAAATGGGGGCGACGTATTCACCCTTCAAGACCTTCTCGGCCACCACAGTCTGGAGATGGTGCGCCATTATGCCCGGCTGGCCGAGGTGGATATCGCCGCGGCGCACAAGCGGGCGAGCCCAGTGGATAATTGGAGGTTATAGGAACTTGAAACCAGCTTATACTGAATATGCTTAGCGATATTCAGTCGCTTTATTCGACTTTTGATTGACTATTAAAAGGGTTTGTTGTTTTTTCGTGCCCTAAGAAACTCGGAAACGGGTTTTAATATATACTAAACTAAATCCATCTCCCTGCTTGTGGAATTTTAAAATGCTGCCTCAAGACTACGATCTAAAAACCTCGGAAATCCAGCAAATCGCGGGCGAAGATGCCGTCGCGGGACTATTCACCGCGCTTGGCTACGATACGGCTCACTGCCTGAAACAAACCCCGGAAGCGATGGGTTTTCCAGAGGCTCTGGCACGCGAGGTGAACCTCATCGAGCGGATCGCAGACCACGAGCAAGGTGCATTACAAGTTTATCTTGTGGAGATGAAGCACGTTACCGTCGTGCTGACCCAGGCATTGGCAAGGGTTTTTAAGAACCGCGCAGGATTGTACCTGCTGATACTGACAACCCCGGACTATGAACGAATGGATTTCGTTTTATTGGATCCGCTCCCACCGGAAAGTGGAAAATCCGTGAGTGGGATCGGGTCCGCTCAAGCGGTTTTACGGCCGCGCATCCTGACCGTTGAGAGGCGCAACCCTGACCGAGTGAGCCTGCGCGTATTGCGCCGCTTTTCCTTCACAGAAATGGATGCTGATTACCAATGGGAAAAACTCCGCTCGGCATACGGCGTGGCGGAATGGTCGGAACCTCTTTTCAATAACCGCGCACTATTCTCCGATTATTATCTCAATGAGCGCCTTCCCGATCGCGACGAATGGAAAGAAGATTCAAAGTCTGCTTACCGGGCTTTTTGTAGTTTGCTTGTTGGAGTAAGAGAAAAGTATTCAGGCAAATCCGAAGAAATAATCCGTGCAGAATTTTTAGAACCCGCCTTCAAGGCATTGGGATGGATTACTGAGCCGGGAAAAGACCCCAAAGACGAAGGAAATAAGCCTGATTACTATCTCAAAACACAGACCGGAGAAAAAATCCCCTGCCTGGCTTATGCTTGGGATCGGGCATTAGATGGTCCGGACGAGCAGAGGGATACTGGCACTCCTCATGAAAATCCAGCGCAATCGGTTGTCAGTATTCTCGAAGAATTGAACCCCGACGAGACGGGTTGGGCAATCATGACGAACGGGAAAACCTGGCGGTTGTACTGCGCCCGCGCCCATTCCCGCGCAACGAATTATTTTGAGATCGATCTGGAAGAAACGCTCGCCAGCCCGGATTTGGCGGATGCCTTTCGGTATTATTGGTTGCTTTTTAGAGGGAAGGCCTTCTTCGGCCAACCGACTTTTGTAGATTCCATTCTTACCGAATCTGAGTCGTATGCTAAGGCGCTCGGCGAACGCCTGAAGGATCGGGTCTTCGAGCATGTGTTCCCGCGCTTTGCCGAAGGGTTCGTCGAGCAACAGGGAAAGCCAGCGGTAAAGCTCACAGAAAACGAGCTGACGGAAACGTATCACGCCACACTGACATTCCTCTACCGTATCCTGTTCTTATTATATGCGGAATCTCGCGACCTGCTACCTGTACGCGAGACGCGCGGCTATTGGGAAATTTCGCTCAAGAAAATGAAAGAAGAGATTTCCGCAAAGGCAGGAACTATCGAGGACCAGGCCCCGGAGCGATTAAAAAAGGCCTATTCCCCCACATCCACAGAACTGTATGACCGCTTGAGCGAACTGTTTAGAGTAATCGACAAAGGCAAGGCCGAGCTTAATGTACCGATGTATAACGGCGGCTTGTTTGTCACCGATGCCGCCAATGCAAACGATGAATCGGATGAGACAAGCGCTATCCATTTCCTCACCACACACAAAATCCCAGATCGATTCCTGGCGATGGGGTTAGATCTGCTGGCGCGTGATATCGACGTGAAGACTGAGTCGCTGGCAATGATCGATTACAAATCGCTCGGTGTGCGGCAGCTCGGCTCGATCTACGAGGGGCTGCTCGAATTCAAGCTACGTGTGGCGCAAGAGAAAATGGCGGTTGTGGCAGGGAAGAAGAACGAAGAGGTTGTACCATATACCGAAGCGATGAAAGAGGAGCGGAGGATAAAAACCAGGGGAAAGGGAGCGGAGAAGACCGAGCAAATTTATCACAAGGGGGATCCATATCTTGAAAACGACAATCACGAGCGCAAGGTATCCGGTTCGTATTACACACCTGATTATATCGTAAAGTACATCGTACAAAATACTGTTGGACCGGCGTTGGAATCCAAGTGCGAGGTTCTGAGACCGCGCCTGCGCGAAGCGCAAAAGGCGTATCACGCGGCAGTGGAACGTCAGAAGGCGTTCCAGAAGATAGGACAGAAGGGTGATGACCCGGAAAAGGTAGCAAATACTTTCCGTAGCGTGGTGGATGAACTTTTCGACCTGCGCGTGCTCGACCCGGCGATGGGCAGCGGGCACTTCCTGGTGGAGGCCGTGGATGTCATAACCGACCGTATGCTGGCGTTTTTGAACGCGTTTCCGTGGAACCCTGTGACGGCGGCGCTACGTCAAACGCGCCTGACCATTCTTGAGGAAATGCAGCGTCAGAGCGTGAATGTGGACCCCGCTCGACTAACCGACGTAAATTTATTAAAGCGACATGTACTCAAGCGTTGTATCTACGGCGTGGACCTAAACCCGATGGCGGTAGAACTGGCCAAGGTAAGCCTGTGGCTGGATTGCTTCACGCTCGGCGCGCCGCTTTCGTTCCTGGACCATCATTTGAAGTGCGGCAATTCGCTTATCGGAGCGCGGGTTGAAGAGGTGCGCAAGGCAACCGAAACGGCGCAACTATCCTTGTTCGGCGGCAGCCTGTGGGCAAGCGCGATGCTCGCTACCGATATGATGATCCGGGTGGGTATGCTAAGCGATGTAACCGCCGTCCAGGTGCGGGAGAGCCGGGATGCTTTCTTGCAAGCCAATGACGCACTTTTCCCATACAAGCGAATTCTCGACGTATTTACTAGCCGCTGGTTCGGGAACGAAGTTGTCAAGAAGAAGGGCGCATTGACCGATGTCGATAGGGCACTCGACATTCTGCGCTCGCCCGAAGGCGAAAAAGTGCTGTTCCGAAAAAAAGTATCCTTGAATCCAGAGCAGCAGAAAGTTTTAGGAACGGCCCTGAAAGCCGCGCGCGAGAAGCGCTTCTTTCATTGGGAACTGGAATTCCCTGAAGTGTTCTTTGGTGCAAGCAAAGCCAGCCATCAGCAGATCGTGATGAAAGACAACCCTGGTTTTGACGCCGTGATTGGCAATCCGCCATATGTAAATGCCAATGAACTTAATAAGGCATTATCAGAATATGAAAAACCCTACTGGAAAAGCCGTTTTAAATCGGCTGAAGGCGCTTATGATTTATACCTTCTTTTTATTGAAAGATCCCTAGAACTTTGTAAGAATGGTTTTCGATCGGCTCTGATTACTCCAAACAAATACCTTTCATCACCTTATGCCGTTGCCTTTCGAGGGTATTTTGCACATGCCACAATGTTGTTAAAACTATTAAATTTGTCACGCGTCCAAGTTTTTGATGACCCTGCAGTCTATCCTATTGTCACCGTTTTGCAAAATCAAAGTATTGATAAACAATATACAATCCAAATAGAAACACCAGATAGTATTGAAAACTTTGCTAAACTTACTGTAATTATGCAAAGTAGTGAGAATTTAACCAAGTTACCTGAAAATATTTGGGGATTCTTAATTTCAGACGAATTGCCACTTATCCTGAAAATTCAAGGAGTTTCAGATCAACTACAAGATATTGCCGCTGTAAATGCGTCTAGTACAGCATCCGAAGCAGATGATTACGAAAAAGCCTTGACTGAAAACCAATCGCAGGACACTAAGAAATTCATAAATACTGGACTAATTGATAGGTTTGAGACTTCGTGGGGTTTGGAATCCTTGACGCACAAAGGGCAAGTATTCGCTACCCCATATTTGGATATATCCAATCGTGTTGTATCCACAGAAAGAGTTTCACAATATAAAAAGCCAAAAATTATCTTTGCAAAAATGGCTCAGCGTAATGAAGCGTTTTTGGATGAACATGGTGATTTCGCATCTGCAAATACTAATTTTGTTTATGAATCAACGTACTCTCTGCATTACTTGATTGCAGTCTTAAATAGTAAATTGAGCGCCGTTTTATATGGAGGATATTTTGGTTCTTTGATTATGGGTGGAGGTTACTATCAATTTCAAGCGCCTCAATTACGTGTTCTCCCAATCCGGCGGATAGCATTCAGCACCCCTACCGCGTATCGAAAGGCGCTGGCAAACGAAGCCCAGGCACTCGCATTTGATGGTAATGAACCCTCACTACTGGGATTTGTTATGTCGCGCATGAACGCCCGGCCTGAAGAAAGCGATGTTGTACACGACTTGCTCGCGTCCTTGGCGAAGCGCATGATGGACCTGAACAAGCAAAAGCAGGCTGAAATGAAACGCTTCGTTGTCTGGCTCGATGGGCTGCTTAAAATCAGCGTTGATGACCTGACCGGTAAATCCAAACTCAAAAACTACCTCGGCGACTACCAAAAATCCGAACCCGAACTGACCTTTGCTGAACTAGAAGACATTCTCTTCAAGAATAAAAGCAAACTTAGCATCTCGCTTAACAATGCCCGCCTTATAGCAAAAATGCGAGACGAGTATGAAAAATCACTAACGGCGTTGCGACCGATCAAATCCGCCCTGGTATGGACGGATAATATGATCGACCAGATTGTATATCGGCTGTACGGGTTGACGGATGAAGAAATCAAGTTAGTGGAAGGTAAATGATGAACGCTGCTGAAATAATCTACTTTCGCAGGTTTCTAGATATACATGATCCTGAGAATAGGGATAATCGTCGCGCTTTTCATGAAAACTACGAATGGCTTGAAGGGTATTGGCGGAGCCAATTCGGTGAAAATTATTTCGATCAAGTTTGGAAAAAATATGGGGCGTATTATTGGGAAAATGTCCCAAAGCTAAAAAATATTGCTCAAGTCTTGGCTGGGTTACGACCTGTTGGCAATAACGAAAATCCCGGTTATGACCCTACCCATGAAGTAGAAGAAGCCACAAAATTACTCTTGGCATTGAATAAGACACCACAACTTCATTTCAGAGCGTTGATGATTGTCATCCGACAGATAAGAAATAATCTCTTTCATGGGGGAAAGATGGAATTAGAAGGTGGTGACCAGTACAATCGAAATAAGCAACTTGTCATTCTTGCAAAAGATACTACTAATTCAATTCTTGAAAAACTCGAAGAAGCCGAAAGAACTTGTCCATGATCGAACATAAAGTAAAAGGTATATGTAAATCAAAAGCAGAATTGCCGATCATTTTTGATGATCCGCATCTACAATAGTTATTTCTTATTAAAGGAGAATCATGCGTCTTCCTTATGTCATTGATAACCAAAACCACAAACTCGCCGATGTGCTAAACGCGGTAATGGCGGCTGGCACAGGGCATTCCCTCGATGTTGCTTCGGCGTACTTCAGCATTAGTGGGTTTCGGCTGCTGCGCGAACAGATGCAAAACCTGCGTAGTTTCCGGTTTTTACTGGGATTCCAGCCGACGGAATCGAAGGACATAGGGATAAAACCATCTGCGACGGCACTCAAATCCGCTTTACGTGGGGATCTAGATTGGGAACCCTACACCGAAGAGACTATGCGTCTGGTAGAAGATTTAATTGCCTATCTTCGCCGCGACGAAACCGCCGTGCGCCTTTTTGAGAACGGATTCCTTCACGCTAAAGCCTACCTTTTCTATGGAGATAAAGGTTCCCAGGCATCTTTGTTCGACCGATATCTTCCGCTCATCGGGATCGTCGGCTCTTCGAACTTCACCGGACCAGGACTGCTGACCAACAAGGAGCTGAACCTTGCCCATAAAACACTTCTTGAGCCGGAAGAAGTGGATGACGCGCAGGCGCGAGCCGCCGCGGAGCACTTAGTGGATGCTCACGCCAGCGCATCCATTATTGAATCCAACCGGCGCATCCTCAAGAGCGAAGTTGGCGCTCGCGCCATTCTCGACCTGGTGGAATGGTATGACGCGCAGTGGAATCAGGCTCGCGATTTCAAGGAAGAACTTATACAATTGTTGGATGCATCCAAATTTGGTAAGTTTGAATACACCCCTTACGATATCTATCTCAAAGCCATCTACACCTATTTCAAGGAAGATCTTGATACCGCCGATTTGCCCAATGTCCGTTCCGCAGTAGAACTATCCGAATTCCAAGATGACGCCGTCAAGAGGGCGCGGCGCATACTCGCTAAGTATGACGGAGTGCTAATTGGGGATTCTGTCGGCATGGGAAAGACTTGGATCGGCAAGAAGCTGCTCGAAGACTATGCCTATCACCAACGAATGAAAGCGCTGGTCGTATGTCCGGCCTCCCTGCGGGATATGTGGGAAAAGGAACTCGCCTCAGCAACGATATCGGCACAGGTTATAACGCAGGAATCGCTGGGCCAAGTGGATGGTAGCTTGGACATCGCGCAATACAATGATGTGGATGTCATTCTAGTGGATGAATCTCATAACTTCCGAAACCATGGCGCGCAACGATACGAGAACTTATCCTCCATCATTGCGGCGAATCGCGGACGAGGGCGCAGCGGGACGCGAACCAAGGTTATCCTTCTGACGGCAACGCCGATTAACAACAATGTATTCGATCTATACTACCAAATCATGCTATTTGCCCAAAATGACCGTACCTATTTTGCCGGCGCGGGAATTGGCGACCTCTACCGATATTTCCTTTCCGCAAGGCAGCAGGTGCAAAGCGGTCAGGTCAGCGCGTCGCTCTTCAACCTGCTTGAAGAAGTAGTCATCCGGCGGACGCGGACCTTTATTCGCAGGGCATATCCGAATGCCACGATAAAGGGGGAACCGGTATGTTGGCCGGAACGCACGCTGCGGACTGTGCATTACGATTTGGAGGCAACGTATGAAGGTATTTATGACCGGATTGTAAGCGGAATTGAAGGCTTGACGCTGGCGACCTACAACCTCGAATCGTTCAAGAAAACGGGAATTAAGCGAGATGAGTTTGAAGAGGGTCGCGAGCAAGCCCTCGTAGGGATTTTCAAGACGCGCTATTTAAAAAGACTTGAATCGAGCATCGATGCATTCCGCATTAGCATTCGAAGAGCCCTGGCCTTTACTAAGACGTTTGAAGAATATGTCCTGGCCAATCGCATTCTGGATAGCCGGTCATTCGAAAAAGCGATGCAATATCTGACCCGTGAAGACGAAGAGGATGATGCCACCCCGTCCTCCATGGCCGACGATTTCGATATTAACGAAGATGCGCGGGCATATCTTGAGAATTTACCTCCACTGGATATAACTCAATATGACCTGCGCCAACTGCATAAGGCGTTACAGAAAGATATCGATATATTGGACGAGATCTGGCATTTAATCAGGGACATCACGCCCGAAAAAGACGATAAACTCAATTGTTTGAAGAATTTGTTGGGAAAAGAACTACGGGATAAGAAAGTCCTTCTCTTTACCTACTATAAAGATACCGCACGGTATTTATATCGCGAGCTCGGTTTGGAGAAGGGGGAGGTTTGGCGGAAATCAGCCGGCGATCCGTCTATTCGCAGAATGGATAGCGGCGCAAAACCCAAAGAACGCATTAAGCTTATCCAGGATTTCTCACCGCGGTCAAATGGCAAGGAAGATCTTATTGGTTCCAAACAGGAAGTTGATGTATTGATTTCGACCGATGTTCTCTCAGAAGGGCAGAACCTGCAAGACTGCGGCGTTTTGGTCAATTATGACCTGCATTGGAATCCCACCCGCATGGTTCAACGAGCCGGGCGAATCGATCGGATTGGTTCCAAGTTTGAGAAAATAAGTGTTTACAACCTTTTCCCGGATGCAGGTCTTGAGCGTCTGCTTGGTCTAGTAGAGCGCCTGAGCCAGAAAATTACCCAGATTGATGCAACGGGCTTCCTCGATGCCAGTGTGCTTGGAGAAGCGGTTCATCCTCGCAATTTCAACACCTTGCGCCGAATAAAGGACGAGGACGGTTCAGTTATCCAAGAACAGGAAGAATTCATCGAGCTTGCCAGCAGCGAATTCATGCTCCAACAACTCAAAACGTTGTTGGCCAGTGGCGCACAAGAACGGTTGGATAATCTGCCGGATGGCATTCATTCTGGTCTATTTCATGCTGGGTATCGTGGTCTCTTCTACTACTTCACTTTGGATGACCCTGCAAATTCCAACAAGCGCCAGCATTTCTGGCGATATTATGACATTTATACCAGGGTAATCACCGACAACCGTTTTACGATCGCAAGCCTGATCTCATGTGCACCGGATACACCTCGTCTTCTTGGTGAAGCGGATGTGTTCGATATTCAGGAGAAGGTAAAAATGGATATTATCAATTCCATCCAGAATCAAGCAGCAATAGAAGCTGCTCCCAAGATCATCGATCCAATTCAGCAGACTGTTTCCGCTCTATTGCGGAGCCACCTCAGTAACCCAGCGTTGGACCGCAATCGTGTTCGTCAAGCATTACGTATTCTCGGCCAACCCGTGATAGGCTCGACCATTCGCAAGCTAAAAACAGCCTATGAGAAATACAATGTTAGCAAAGACGAAAAGGAGTTATTGGACAGCGTAATGCAAAACGAAAATGGCGATGACGGGGTGCCGAAACCGCAAACGAATCCGCTCCATCAGATCACAGCAGACGATTTGCATCTGGTATGCTGGGAATATTTGTGGTCGTAATAAGTAAATGATAAACCAAGATAAAATTATGGAGTAAGAGAATGACAAGAATAGAAAACCACAAATATAGTATCGAGGAAACATTTAGTGAATGCTTCTACATTGTCCCGGATTACCAGCATGAGGATGTGTGGCCGGATAAAGAGGTTCAACAACTGTATAATGTTGTAAATCAGCTAACCCCGAAGCAGATACCCACACAATCGAAGCCGTAATAGACTTGTTGGTGTATGATTTAAGAGGAAATGATCGTCATGTAAAATAAGTTGGAGGTTGCTTAGCAGCCAAGCTAATCGGCTGAAGCTATTAGACCGAAAGGAGCATAATCATGAAGAAGTTATCACTAAAAGGCCTTGCGGATTACATGACCGCAGAAGCAGCTCGACAAAGAACCATACTCAGGCAATATAAATATCCTTCCGAAGATGATGCAAGAGTAAAAATCATGTATTATCGTGAAGCAAGAGATAGAATATCGGCTTTCCATCGAGGAAGAGAAAATCCTAATTGGTTACTAAATAATGCGGACCAACTTCAAACATTGGCGAGTCTTAGTAGAGGATCGACAAGAACCAGATTAAACCATAATGCACGAGTTCTACGATCATATAAGAGATATTTCTCCGAAAAAGAATATGAAGTACTTAAAGATCTCAATCTTGAATTAAGTTATGGCGATGTAATTATAACTGTCCGGCCAGATTTACATGTAAGAGAAGGAAGACGCGAGAAAATTATTAAATATGAATTTGGAGTAGAAGCCCCAATACACAGAGAAATAAATATTATTTCACAAATAATGTTTGAATCCGCAAATAATAATGGTATGGCTCTATCAAGCGCTAATGTTCTTTATATCGATATAACAAGAGGGCACGAACATCATGGAGCACGGCTTAAAGCACGAATGGCGAGAGATGTCGAAGCAACGTGTCAGAATATTTCAGCTATTTGGGATAGCATCTAAATATTATCGCTTCAATTATAAAATCATCCGGATGTGCCGACTGGTGGAGGATTATTCGCCTCCAGGTTGGCTTTCTTTCGCTTCACCGACACAGAATCGCTATATAATAGAATTGCTTATTATAGCGGCTCGTACGGTGATCCTTGGCACCACGTTCGTTTGGTAAGAAAAATGGATGAGTCGAAAACCGTACTATTTTTCATAATGAGAAAAAAATACGATGATTAATGATCCGGTATGCTTCGTTTGTGACGACTTTCAAAATACATGGCTAGAAGTATCGAGGTATTTGATTACTTCCCATTGGGAGATCCGAAACCTCATTGTCCAGATCAAGAACCCAAGAATATTGGATATTGAATTTCACGAAAAGATGGAGGCTTTCGCCAAAGAACAAAAACTTCTCGGGCCCAAGCATGTGGCCTACACGATTTTCCCCCATAGATTGTATGAAAGATGCAGGAAGGCAAAAAGGCTATTCACATCCTACAATAGAACACATGGGCTTTTTGAGAGACTTCAACACTTAAAGCCAAGTTGGGGCACGTATTTCCGAAGAATGACGAATTATAGGGGTATAGACGGGACAGTCAATCAATTAGACAACATTATTACAGCAATTCGGAATCGCAAGATCCTTAGCAAGGCGGCATATACCATCATTATCCCGAACCCGGGAGGGGAAACAGTAAGACCACTTGGTGCGCCATGCTTAAACTATATAGCTATCCAAGCTGAGCCGAATCATGCAGGACATCCATTAACCCTGGGTTTACTCGCTGTTTATCGTAATCACGACTTTTTGGAACGCGCTTATGGAAATTATTGGGGATTGAGTAACCTTCTAATGTTCCTTGCCAGAGAAGTACACGGATCACCGGGGCCTGTTACATGTGTATCGTCACATGCATATGTTCCTACCAAGAAAAGGGCGTTCAAGGAACTGGTAGAGGGGTTCTAATGAAACGCTATTCTCGCCCTTTCGATCTTAGTGAATTCAAAATTGAGGTCACATATAAATGTGATCTAAACTGCATCCACTGCTCCAGTGACGCACGACCTTCAAATTCTCTAGAAATGTCGCTAAATGATTGTCTTCGAATACTCGATGACGCAGCAAAGATGGGAATAAAAAATGTGGATTTTTCTGGTGGCGAGCCTTTTCTATGGCCCTATATCTATAACGCTGCCGATGCTGCAGTTAAACACAACATGAATGTAACGGTATACACGTCCGGAAATATAAGGGATTTTAAACTACAAGCCATACATCTCCACAACCTTGGTGTTACTAAAGTGATCTTCAGTATCTTTGGCGCAAACGCCATCACGCACGAACGAATTACACGCAGGTTAGGGAGTTTAAATCGCACCAAGGTGGCGATGGTCGATGCGCTGTCGGTTGGGCTGATAACGGAACTTCACTTTGTACCGATGAATAATAATTATCGAGAATTAATCGGTGTTATTCAGCTTGCTTCTCAGCTAGGTGCGTCACGAGTAAGTGTTTTGCGCCTGGTCCCGCAAGGGCGCGCAGCGCTAATTAGTGATCACGTCTTAAACCGTATTGAGAACCTCGAACTTCGGCGTCAAATCCAAGCTCTTAGGAAAGAGCATGGGAATGATTTCGTCAGAACCGGCTCGCCTTACAATTTCCTACTTCTGAATAATAAACCAGTATGTTATGCAGCTTTTGATAGATTGACCGTCGGTCCAGACCTACGTATCTATCCATGTGATGCATTTAAAAAGATCGGCGCATCGGAATTGGTAAAAACGGAGGAGTGGTCTTGTCTCGCCGGTACCAGCTTGTCCGAGTGCTGGCAAAAATCTCCATATTTGGAGGCTGTACGCACTTACCTCACCACAGATTTCAAAGCACCTTGTGAATCGTGTATATTATTGCAGAAATGTTTATCTGGTTGCTTGGCACAAAAGGTAATCGCATACGGCTCGCTTGAAAAGAAGCCTGACCCTGCTTGCCTTGCCTCGAGCCTCAAAGGAGAGACAGTATGATTTGTTCATATTGGAGCTTCAAAAAAGCAGACCGCTTCAACGATCTCGTTGAATCAGTACAACATTGCGACCTTTGTCCAAGATTATATGATCGTAGGAAAATATTGTCATCTTCAAACGGCTGCGTGGATTCGAAAGTCCTTTTTATAGCGGAAGCACCTGGACGGCTTGGGGCTGACAGAACAGGTATTCCCCTCTATGGCGATCGAACCGGATACAACTTTGAATTGCTGCTTGGAAATATCGGATGGAGGCGTGAGAATATCTTCATTACAAATGCCGTCCTGTGTAACCCGAAAAAAGAAAACGGTAATAATGGTACGCCTACAACCGAAGAGATTGCCAATTGTTCTGCATACCTTGAAATGGTTATCACGCTCCTCAACCCGGATGTTATTGTAACTTTGGGGACTACAGCACTTGGCGCTCTAGACATACTCTCACCTCACGGAATCGAGTTGCGTACAAGTGTTGCTCAAATTATCCCTTGGCGAAATACTCGACTATTTCCACTATATCATCCAGGCCCTCGTGCCATCATTCATAGATCGTTACTTAAGCAGCGATCTGATTTCATGCTCCTATCAAAGATCGTGGACCCCGTCAAAGGGATGATTGAACAAAAGAGTAGATCTAGAAAAAAAGCTCCTGCTCTTGCTCCAGAAGGACCGTCAACCATGCAACAGGTGGCATGTGCCCTACTCGATCTTGGCGGACAAATGACCTACTTCAAAATGACAAAATTGATGTACCTAATAGATCTCTTCGGCCTTGAACGATTCGGCCACCCAATCGCTAGCAATCTCTATCTACGTCAAATTGATGGGCCCTGGCCACCCGATCTGGATAAAGAACTAAAAGCTATGCAGAATTTCGAGGTGCGCCGATTTTTCACCCGTAGGATTTCTATGATCGCTCCAGGACCATCACGAAGGTTCGAAGTAAAACTTAACAATGACATCCTTGATGTTATCTCCACCGTAATTAAAACTTACGGTGCGATGAGTAATATAGAAATCAAGATTGCCACATATCGCACTGAACCTATGCGGTTTATCTTGAAGGAAGAAAGCAAGGGGAAGAAGATGTTGAATAAACCCGTGCTCTACAAGGATAAGACAGCGCTCGAACTTTATGGATAGAAGGTAAAAACTTACTTATTCATGGAATTAATTGAGAAATTAAGCAATTGCAAATCATTTGTACGGGAAAATTGTATCTATTTTGTTGTGAAAACCACACCAAATATTAAAAAAATATTTGAATATTTCCAAAATAAGATATAATGTCCAAGTGCGCTGCGCGGCCAGCCCCCCTCTGGTCGCCAGTGCACATTTTTATGTCTACAGTGTGACGGCAATGCTTTATGACGTATTTTTGATAGAAGCCCAAGTAGCAGAAAGCCTTCTCCAATCCTATCCCGCCAACCTTCGTGCCACCTCCACAAGCATCTGCGAGAGCTGCTCGTTTGACATTTTCCCAAGTCCCTCGGGTTGAGTCTCCTTTGATCCATGATCGGTTTTTGAAAACATCCCCGTAATCCGCTTCCTGACCTCTTCCGACGACAACATGGCGTAGGTATCATCGGTCGTGCGGATATCGCTATGCATCATGTTTTCCGATATCGCCTTGTAATCGGCCATGGTGTCCGCGTGGAGTAGGCCATAGATGGCGTGCCCGTGCCTGAATTTGTGTGCGGACTTATATTCCAGCCCCGCTTTTGAAAACAGGAGACGAAGCCGCTTATCCAGCGCGAGACCGCGGTTTACGCCAGGCGTCCTGCCGGAAAGCGACTGGTCCCCCCAGTGCTGATCGACGGGCGCGTACCAGCGGGATTTGACGGGAAGGTTATGCCGGAGGAAGGAATCCCACTCCCGGGTCAACTCGATCAGTTCCGGTATCTGGAATAGGAAGGTGGTGGCCTTTTTGCCGTTCTTGGTATGCACGCCAAGTTCCGGCCACTGCCGGATCTTCATGGATTCGAGATCCACTGCCTCCAGCGGGAGCGTTGTGAACGCCCCTGCGCGCATCCCGGAGAGGAACAACATCGCTGCGGAAGCCTGGTCCCGCCTGGTGGCTAGGTCATCGGGTGGGATTTTAAGCCTAGCAATTTGCAGAACCTCGTCCAGGCTCACGAAGACATGCTCGTTCCGGCCATTCTTTTTCCGCGGTGGGCGCAAAGTGGCAATCCACTCGGGAGGTCCAAGATGCTTCCTGCCGATCCAAGAGAACTGAGAAAGAGCCTCATGGGGATCATGCGCTCAAGCGGGGGCTGGGCTAAGCCGACGTCCAGGGCCTCAAGTGGCGAGAACCAGATCAATGTACCCAAACACCAGACAATGATCTCCGACATCAACGGGCTTGCTCGAGCGCTGGCTGCCAGATGGCGGGAGAAGTTCATGCCGCATGAAATGGACGCCAGGTACAAGAGGGAATGGAATCTATTCCTCTCCCTGGAGGTCGCGTTCTTCTTTCCCCTCAGGCACGGAGGGCCCATTCCCGCAAACATCGGCCAGATAGGAGTTCTCCTGTCCGACCGTGAACACATCGCCCTCGCCATTGCTGACGGAAACCAAGAGCAAGCCGCCTCATATCTCACATCCAAACATGAGGGATTTTGGAAATCGATTGTTCCCTGCAACGAGGCGCTGCCTTACTCAACGGTGAACAATAGGATCGATCGAGCAGTTCGCCTACTCGCAACCATCGTTCAACCGAACCATGGGTTCGTAGAGAAGTGCGAAACGGCTGATTCCGAACAATCCTGCCCCAAGCCTATGCAGTTGTCACTGTCTCTCATCCGATCCTCCGCCCTTTCTAGGTACCTTGAATCTGGGCTCCCCAATAAGCCCAGATTTGTGCCAGATGAGTGGCGCACTCTCATCGAGGTTGAGCGCTTGGACCCAGCGACAATCATCCGCGGGAGGACCGGAACCGGCAAGACCCAATTGATGAAATGGCTGTCCCAGGAAATCCGACGCAAAGGAGCTACCCCACTATACGTCAGCCTCCCATCGTTCGCCCTGCATTCGAGTCACCAGGACATCGTGGCCTTTGCCTCCACGCATGGACGGTTTGCCAGTCAGTGTCGGGACGCTAGCATAACGGCCGCGCTGCAAGCCGAACTTGCGGAAGAGGAGCATCACGGATCCCTGGTACTTCTCGCCGATTGCCCGGACGAGCTCCTGGAGGGGGAGATCGAGCCGGTTGCGAACGCACTCTCCCCCTTCAAACGTGTCGTCGTTGGGGAAAGATGTGAAAGCCTCCTCCTGGATCGGCAACCCGCCTGTACCCTGGACATGCCACAGCTTCATCCGGAGAGCCTTGTCGCGTTGCTCAAGGAATATGGTGTTTTCTTGGGTCTTCCCTTTGAAGTAATTGATGAGATCCGAATCCTAGGTCTGGAAGACAATCTGGCCCTCGTGATTGGAACCGTGTGCAGTCCTGCGATTCTCAGCCCAGCCTTGCAAGTTCGTCTAGGTATCGAGAAATGGATCGATCAGCGCCTCAAAACGACCAGGCAAGCGTTGGACCGCACGGTGAATCTGCTGGTAGCAAGAAAACTGTTGGAGATCCTTGCAAGGATCGAAGCCCGACTGGAGGGCCCCGAACACGAGGGATTCAAACTCAATGCGGAAAGGATCAACTACGCCGTCAGGCAACTGGGGATTTGGGTCAAACCCGAAATAGGTCTTGAGGCGTTTTCTTTTCTGCAGAGAACGGGACTCGTGAATTTCGGAGGGATTGGATCTGTCTTGTCCTACCCCGGACTGAGCATGCTCGCAGAGAAAAGACCGCTTGTGGGTTGGGGACAAAGCTGGTCCGCTTGAGGATCTTGAAGTTCCCATCCTGTTTCGGTTCCGACCAATTCACTTCGGCATCCACCTATCGGGGAAGGTTTCGTTTCCGGAGGCACCTCATTGCCCGACATCTACAACCCGATCAGTGACGCGGATGCTCTGGCAGCGCACCAAAAGGATCGTAGGGCTCACCGACGGGGGATACTTAGAGAAATGAATCTCACCCCAGACCAAGCCAAGCGTCGCCCGGCTGGCTTGCAACTCAGGACAATGGACTTGTCCCGATCCACATTACGACCGATCAAGAAAGCTTGAGGGGCAGCGGCAGCCGTCAGCCGGGGTTTCCGTGGCAGGCGTGCAATTGCCGTTTGTGCCCCGAATGTGTTGACTCGGTCGGCCGTATGTGTTATAATGCACACAATGCTAACATCACCTTTCCAGATCAAGCTCACGTCGCAGGTGCGCTAGGGATCGGGCCATGGAAATCGAACAGGAACTTGCTCGCCGCTGGAGAGCCCTGAGAGAGCTGGCGCGACCTCGAGACCTCGATGCGATCCTGGTGTACTTCGACGAGTACAACCTAGCCGACGGTTTCTACTTTGGCGACATTTGGACCCAGTTTGAGAGGGGCTTTATCCTCGTTGCCGTGCGTGACGATCGGGCGTTGTTGGTGCTCGGGCCAGAAACCGAGCGATTCGCTAGAGTCCACGCGCCCTTCATCGAGAGGCGGATAGTCTCGCTCCTCATAGCACCTGGAGCCTCTTACCCCAACACAAGTTCTGAGCAATTCGGGGATGTACTAAAGGAACTGGTCGGTCGACCACCCAAGCGGGTCGGCATAGTTGGCACTGGGGCGATTTCCATTGACCTTTACACCTCCGTTGCTGCGCAGGTACAGGAACTAGTGGACATCACTGCGGATGCGCAACAACTACGACGAGTCAAGTCGCAACATGAGATTGAATGCATCCGCATGGCATACCGAATAGCCGACCAAGGCTTAAGCGCGATAGCGGGATTCCTGACCCCAGGCATTACAGAGGTAGCACTGGCCGGCGCTGCAGAGAATGCTATGCGCAGAGCCGGTGGGGAGGGCTATGGGTACTCCACAATTGTGGCGTCTGGAGAGCGAACTAACTCAGTGTTTGGCAGGCCAACAACGACACTGCTCGCTGATCCTTGCCTTCTCATGACTGGTATCAGCCCTAGGTACAGAGCCTACTGCGCGTCCCTTGGCCTCCCTTTCACGATAGGCTCAGTGTCTAAGGAGACTCTGGACTACATTGCCTCTGTGAGGCAGGTTTACCTGGCAATTGAGGCGGCTCTCGCGCCCGGAATGACATCAGGCGAACTTCACGATCTCTCACGTTGCGCTCTCTCTGATCACGGATTGGATGATTTCCAACTCTACGGCGCAATACACTCGATTGGCCTGCTGGAAGCTGAGCCACCTTTTCTCACAGCTGAACCCCAATGGGTCCTGAAGCCCGGAATGGTTCTCTCTATAGACCTTGCCTTATTTCACCCCTACTTGCTCGGAGTCCGATTCGAGTCCGGATACCTTGTGACGCAAGAAACTGCCGAACCGCTATCAGAGTGCTTTCACACTGTCCCCACTAGCATAATGATCCATTCCGTCCATAAGGAAAAAGGAAATGTTCATTAGTATTCGCGGAATCAGCAAGGTTTTCGAGGCAAGGGAAGGCGAGTTAGAAGCCCTGAGGGAAGTCAATTTCGAGATCGAGAAAGGCGAGTTCGTAGCGCTCGTTGGCATTTCCGGCTGCGGCAAGTCCACTATGCTCTTCATAGTCGCTGGCCTAATCCCGCCAACATCTGGCGAAGTCCGCGTGGCGAACGAGACCGTCCAAGGGCCAAGTGCAGACAGGGCTGTTGTATTCCAGGGTGATGCAGTATTCCCCTGGATGACAGTCGAGGAGAACATTGCATACGGGCTCCGCTTCAAGAAGACCAACCAAGATGAACGAAAAGAAACGGTCAACCGTCTAGTCCGCCTCGTCGGTCTGGAGGGATTTGAAAGGTCATATCCAAAAGAACTCTCGGGCGGCATGAAGAAGAGGGTCGACTTGGCTCGAGCATATGCCGTAGATCCGAGTGTGTTGCTGATGGATGAGCCGTTTGGCGCCCTTGATGCGATAACGAAAGAGAAAATGCAAGTCGACCTAGCAAGATTGTCAAAGGCGATCGGCCAACAAAAGACTGTTCTCTTTGTGACACACGATCTGGAGGAAGCCATCTTCCTGGCGGACAGGATCCTTGTTATGGGTCCGCGTCCTGGAACGATCCGTGAAGCCGTCAAGGTTGAACTTCCTGGCTCTAGGACCGCTGAGATGAGAACGTACCCCGAGTTTCAGGCCCTTAGGAAACGACTGTCGGATATTCTCGCCTCGTACGAAGCGCAATGATGAAAGGACAATGTACCCATGAATCGGCAAAGCTCTCGAAGTACCGTCAGAAGAAAGCGTCGGATTGGTCCGGAGGTGATGGTTAGTGTCGGCTCTGTCCTGGTTGTCGTAATCATCTGGACAGTTCTGACGAACACCATTGTGGCGAGCCTTTTCTTCCCCTCTCCGGCCTCTACAATTTCGGTTTTCGGGCGCTTAAGGCCGGTCCTCCCCATTTACGTGCTCTCGACAGTCTACCGAGTAGTACTCGGCATGTTGCCCGGAACAATGCTCGGCATCTTGTGTGGCGTCCTTATGAGTTGGAACAAATGGATAAACAGCGCACTTGACCCTATTATCGAAGGCTTCCGGCCTATTCCCGCTGTCGCGTTGATTCCCTTCTTTATTCTCTGGTTCGGCATTGGCGACCTCGGGAAGCTCATTTTGACGGCAATAGGGGGCTTTACGGTCATGGTTGTAACCACTTCCGAAGCCATAAAGAATGTCCCACCGGTGTTTGTCATGGCAGCGCGTAACCTGGGTGCGGGCAAGGCAGCATTGTATCAGACGGTGGTCCTTCCAGCGATAACACCAACGCTCATAGGCGGTGTCCGAGTAACAATCGCTCTTTCGTGGGCCCTTGTGGTCGCTTCAGAGTTCATGGGGGCCCAGACCGGATTGGGCTACCTGATAATGGCAGCGAGGAGGACCCTGCAAACCGACGCCATCCTGGTTGGGATCATCATTATCGGTGTGCTGTCGTGGATGATGGATCGCCTTGTTCGGATTCTCGGGGATCTTCTCACACGTTGGGCGCCCCGGTGAGAACCCTCCCGTTCTCTTCGCTTCGATAGGGATGCGGGAGAATGGAATGAAATGTGTCGCATCCAATAGGACCCGGGGCCCCAGGGTAACAAAGGCTACGCAGGCAAAGGAGGTCATATCGAAGAGACCCATTCCAGCGATTAGGAGACGACGTTGTTGTGCATGACGACGGCAATGAATAGGCAGCACACAGGCCGGAGATTCGAGGGGAGAACAAGCAGAAAGAACGTTGTCGGTATGTTGCTCTGCCAGGCGAATCTATCACGGATTGGAGAGTACAGATGTCCACCGGTCGCTGGTCGGCTGGACGGTGGAGCGAGTCTGTTTGTCGTGCCGGCGTTACAGCAGTTGGCCTCAGTGGTGATGAGACAGGAGTACGCGTCGGCGCGGCTCCATAGAGGACAAAGGAGGATGCAAATAGCAGGCGATGCACGTGAGTGAAACCTAGTGAACCGACAAGCACAGTCCAGAACGATTCTAAGGAGATGAGAGAATGAAGAGCAAACGGCAGGCAAGCCTCGTTTTGAGCGTCTTATTGGTACTCGCAGTGATCCTCTCTGCTTGTGGGCCCGCCACACAGGCCGCACCCAATACGGTTCCTCCCATGGCCACGGAGGCAGCTACCGCAGAGGCCACTGCTACGCCCCCGCCAGGAGCCACACAAGCTCCGCCCACTGTGGCCCCGTCACCCCAACCATCCGCCACATCAGGCGTAGTAGCGACGCAGTCTTCGGAGCAGGGACTTACGAAGATGAAGATCGGCCTCACTGCCTTCCAAGACATGCTATCGATCAAGTTTGGTAATGACAAAGGATTCTACAAGCAGGCGGGCCTCGATCTTGAAATCGTCGACTTGCCATACGAGGTCGTGACCGAAGCGTACGCCTCGGGCGCAATTGACATTGGGGCTATCTGCGAGACGACCGTCGTGACGGATTGGGACAAGTTCCCACAAAATCGTATCGTCAACATCTTCTACACCTTCGAAGGGTCGGCAATCATGGCGCGACCCAATTCAGGTATGGAGACCTACCAAGATTTCTACAAGCAACTGGGGGATTCGAACAAGGCCGCAGCAGCAACCGTCAAGCAACTTAAAGGCAAGACCATCGTAACCACCATGGGTACAGACATGGAAATGGGGACGGTCTCGGCACTGGAAGCAGGGGGAATGAGTCTCAGTGACGTCAAGATTATTGACATGAACCCAGACGACGGACTCGCAGCATTCTTGTCGGGAACGGGCGATGCCTACTTGGGCGGACTACCCCACCGCACGCGCCTAGTGAAGGAGGGCTATCTCACGTTGATCACAGCGCAGGATCTCGGGCCTAGCGCCGTAACTCTATGCGGCTTTGGAGCGCGGGACGACTATGTGAAGACCCATCAGGACGCTCTTGTCAAGTTCACCCGGGGGACGTTCCTTACGTTGCAGTACATCGACAGCCATAAGGACGAGGCGTTCGGACACATTACATCAGACCTAAACAGCCTCACTGGTGCAACCATGACTGTCAATGACTTGAACGCTCTTTGGGACAATATCGAGTTCTTCCCATCGACCGGAGCTGAGATGTATAAGCTTCTCATCCAACCGGACGGCCGTCGATATTGGAAGACAAGGATGGAGTTCGTCTACGACTACTACCATGGCAAGGGACAAGTGACGAACCCAATGGATTACGACACGATCTTCCCATTCAAGGACATCCTGGCACAGTACATGAAGACATATGAACCTGCCGAGTGGGCAAAGATCACGCCAGCACCTTAGATTCATATTTGCGGGACGGGGGGGAAGCGCTGCTTCCCCCCCGATTCAGAGAGCGGGAGGTGAAGCATGTCACTCAGGGTTCATTGGCTGAATACGGGTGAGATCGAGGTTAGCCTTGCAACAAGTCTCTTGGGAGCCGGGGTCAATCCCCACATGCCCGGCGGCCAAGTCAAGCCCTTCGGGTACAAGGAAAGGATTGAGCGTAGTGATGGAACCGTCGGAGCTGGGACTATGGTCCCAATCCCGATATACTACATTGAGGGCACTAGCAGGAAGATGGTAGTAGACACCGGAACGAACCTAGAAGTGTGCAGAGCTGCAGAGGAGCTAACGCTAGCTTATGGCGCGAAACAATACTGGTATCACACAGCCGACCAGGATGTCCGTGTCCAGTTAGAACGTATCGGCGCCAAGCCCGAGGAAATAGATACCGTCATCTTGACACATTTGCATCTCGATCACATAGGCAACCTGAAGCTGTTCCCCAATGCTCGATTCATCGTTCAACGTGAGGAATTGGCCTGGTTCATGGCACCTCCAACGGCAAGCGCCTTCTACTACAAAGAACTTAGACCATACGTCCTCGATGTTCTAGATCAGGTTGAATGCGTTGAGGGCGATGTCAGGCTTGAAAGCGGGGTTGAGCTCATCAGCGTAGGGGGTCACACGCCGGGGAGCAGTGTTGTTCTTGTTGCGACCCAAAAGGGAAAAGTCGCCATGGTCGGCGACCTGCTGTACAACTATGTCAACCTGGATCTGAATTGGCCGCCAGGAGCATACTGGGATCTTGGTCAGTGGCTGAAGGCCGTGAATCGAGTGAAGCGCGAGGCCGACATTGTGGTGCCCAATCACGACTACTACTTCAAGCAGCTTTTTCCAACAGGAGTGATTGGCTAATCATTCTCGAAGGGCCTAAAGCCGGTCCTTTAGTTGCCCTCCACACACTGAGCCTAGAAGTTGAACGTCGCCGCAGTAAAACGAAATAGTCCATTTGGTGGGCACGGACGCCGTGTATGAGTTGGGTGCCGATCGACCCGGAAAGCGAATGTGCTGTCATGGATCAACTGCCGACCTTTTGCAGGTAGCGCCAATAGTCCAGGGAAGGCGCAGTTGTCACGAATCGCATGACCTCCAGCCAATGACCCTTCTGTCCCTTCACCGGCATGCGCGCTTGTCCGTATATGAACCAATCGGAAAGAGTTCTCGCCTCGTACTGCGCGCCGCGAAAGGGTCGGTCTTCTGTGATCGATCCGCTAGGAGAATGTGATGAGCTATCTCAGCGAAGGGGAGCGCGAGCCTGAAGGGGCCATACTGGGCCATGGAGACTCATTGGTGGAATTCTCGCAACGGCGCACTGGCGGCCTGTCCCCGACAGCAGACCGTCAACTGCGTTGCGGAGGACAGGCGACGGCGGTTCTCATGTCTTCCTCGGCAGGGGGTGCCACCAGGAACTGTCGAAACGGACCAGATAGGTTATTCGATGGAACCCCTCACACCCTGGGACGGCACCGACACACGAGATCTTGGCCCTTTCACTCTTGCGCCGATCCTCTGGCTGGGGACCGGCGGCTCTCCGCAACGGAGATTTGGACTCAATCTTGGTCACGGAACTGGGCTAGCGCACGTTCGATGCGGAACCCAGGCTCTCCTCTGATAACCCCATTCGTTTGCTTCTCAGTCTCGCCAAGCTGATCAACCGGGAGGTAATTGCAATGTCTACCTGGATTCGAGATATGTTCAAGGAAGAGAAACCCATTATTGCGATGGTCCACTTCCCTCCGCTACCGGGAGCACCCTTGTACGACACTACGAACGGCATGAAGATGATAGTACGATCCCTTTCTCAAGACTTGGCAGTCTTGCAAGATGGCGGTGTCGACGGCGTGATGTTCTGCAACGAGGGTGACCGACCCTACCTGATAGATGTTGGCCCTGAGACTGTTGCAGCTATGGCCTGCGGCATAGGGCAGCTGAAATCAGAGATTCAAGTCCCTTTTGGTGTCGACGTCCTCTGGGATCCGGAAGCAGCAATAGCAATTGCTGCTGTTACGGGGGCTAGTTTCGTGCGTGAGGTGTTTACCGGTCTCTTCGCGAGCGATATGGGGTTATGGAACCCCAGGTGCGGCGCCGTCCTACGCAAGAGGCGCGAAATTGGTGCTGAGGACGTGAGACTCCTTTTCAACATAAATGCGGAGTTCGCAACGTCTCTAGACTGCCGCCCACTGGCCCAACTGGCCAAGAGCGTCGTTTTTTCCTCACTTGCTGAGGCGATCTGTGTTTCGGGTCCGATGACAGGAGAAGAAGCAAGCCCCGAAGCGCTTCAGTCGGTGAAGGACGTTGTTAAGGAGGTTCCCGTCTTTGCGAACACGGGAGTGTGCACGCATAATGTCGCAAGACAGTTGAAGGTGGCTGACGCGGCGGTGGTAGGGACAGCTCTCAAGAAGGATGGTGTGACGTGGAATGCAGTCGATCCCGCACGCGTGAAGGAGTTCATGCACGAAGTGCGAGAAATGAGAGGAGGCCTAGCAAGGATTGACTCTACTGACAACTCTGTCAAGCCTGCACGGAGAACATTCTGAGGCTCGGTTGATTGGACGTAGGAGAGACACGCTTTTCGCCGTGCACTGTTCATTACATGGTCAGACCATTGGACGCTATCCGCCGGATTTCTACTTCCGATCACGGCCACCAACCCTTAACGGGTCGACCTGGCAGATCTGCTCGCACGCACCAAGATAAGCCGAATCCATCGCAAGGCCAGGTTCTCCAAACCATATATTCACCGGGGGAGCATTGGCATTGGGGTGTATGATTGTCGGCAACTAGCACTCTTCGGGTGTCGTCTCCCCGCGAATTCATGAGGCCCCAACTTGGCACGGGTACCTGTCAGCGCCGTGCCGGAGCGATAGTCAGCTCGGAAAGACAGAATGATTCTCTGTGACCGAAGGATAACGACTGACCCATGCAGTCTCTCGGGGATGCTTCTGACAAGTGTGAAATCAAAGGTATCGTGATTGCAGGTCAAGTAGGGGAGCAGTCGTGAGCCTGTTGACAGCTGGCCCGCTGGAGGACTGAATAACATGACCAAAAGACTGGCACTCATTGGAATCGACATCGGAACATCTGGGTCGAAAGGAGTGGCAGTCACGACCTCGGGAGACCTACTTGCCAAGCACAACATTGAGCACGGTCTGAGTGTACCTAGACCGGGCTGGGCCGAGCATGATGCTGATGCTATATGGTGGCATGATTTTTGCGTTATTTCCAGGTTGCTCATGGAAACTGTTCGCACTCAGGGCTACAGTCTCGCCGGTGTGGGTTGCAGCGCAATAGGACCTACAATGCTTCCGTTGGATCGCGATGGTCGACCTTTGCGGCCAGCCATTTTATACGGAATTGACACTCGCGCATCGGCCGAGATCGACATACTTAACGAAACGCTTGGCGCCGAGAATGTGTTCAATGCAACAGGTCAACTCTTGACGTCCCAATCTGTTGGTCCCAAGATCCTGTGGTTCAAGAGGAACGAGCCTGATCTCTTTCGTCGGACTAACAGAATAGCAACTGCCACCACGTATTTGGTATATCGTCTCACGGGCGAATTCGTCGTCTGCAAGTATGTAGCCCCGTTCTTCGGCCCGCTTTTCAATGTGGAGCGAATGGCATGGGACGAAGACTTGGCAAGAGACATCTGCCCGATTGCTTGGCTTCCTGAGCCTCGCTGGGCAACGGAAGAAGCAGGCCTTGTCACTGGTGAGGCCGAAGCTCAATCCGGGATTCCCGCCGGAACCCCGGTAGCTGTCGGGACTGTGGACGCGGCTGCGGAGGCGGTGAGCGTTGGTGCCGTTGAGCCGGGCGACGCGATGGTTATGTATGGAACAACCTTGTTCTTGATGCAGGCGCTTGCCCGATATACAAAGCACCGAAACCTGTGGGCTTCCGTTTTCTGTGTCCCGGGACGTGCAGCTCTCTCCGCCGGGATGGCCACCTCGGGCGCGATCACACGTTGGTTCCGCGACGAGTTTGGGCAGGTCGAACTGGAGGTCCAACAGAGGCTTGGACTGAATGCGTATTCTCTCTTGGCCGAGCAAGCAGCCCACAGCCCTCCGGGCAGCAACGGACTCGTCACATTGCCCTACTTTAGCGGGGAGCGAACTCCTCTCAACGATCCCGATGCGCGAGGACTTATCGCGGGTCTGACACTGAAGCACGGGCGCGGTGACATATACCGTAGCATCCTTGAAGGGACTGCATGCGGTCTCCGGCATAACTTGGCGACTATGGCAGAGGCGGGCGCGTTGCCCCGGAGGCTTGTGGCCGTCGGCGGAGGAGTGAAGAATCCCTTGTGGCTGCAGATCGCCAGTGATGTTACAGGGATCCCCCAAGACGTCCCAAACGAAACGCTCGGTGCACCCATCGGAGATGCATACTTAGGAGGACTAGCATCGGGCGTCTTTAGTGACCTTGAGACGCTCAAGGTGACATGGGTCAAGATTGAAAGGACAGTCCAACCGAACTTCAGCTTGTTGGAATTGTATGACAACTTATATGATATATACCGGCAACTCTACGAGGTCACCAAGAAAGAAGTCCACCGTCTCGCCCGCCTTCAGTCGTAAGCGGCCCTGCCGGCTACATGCTCGTCCCGGGATGGCAAATCGTGGTCTACAGATTCGAGTCAGGCTTCGCTATTGATTCGTCCTGATGTTGCTTCTCAATGTCGTCGGGTTATTCGGTCTTGCACCTGTCTGATCGGATGCGTCGCTTCCGCACAGCAGTGGCATTAGCCGTGTCCCCTGGGTCGCAACCCACAAGAGCGAGATTCCCTGAGCCGCAAGGTATGGGCTCTCAAGCGAACAACAGTCGGATAGTCCTCAATGCGGCGCGGAATCTTGCCAGGAGCAATATGAACAATGGCGCAAGACAAGACTACGGAGAGGAACACCCAAAGAGAGGCCGAGCGTTACTTGGGTCATGCAGACCGCCGCGCATCGATAGCCGCCGAAATCGAGACTAGAGGCTCGGTTAGCATTTCGGGTCTCGCGGCTCGCTTTGGCGTCTCGGGGATGACCATTCGTCGCGACTTGAGAATGCTCGAACGCCAAGGCATTGCTCGCAAAGTGCATGCTGGGGCCGTGAACGCGCGTGGTCGCAGCTATGAGCCACCATTTCTGCTACGCGGTAGAAGCAACCCAGATGAAAAGCGCGGGATTGGGGCACTCGCCGCACAACTGGTCATTGACGGTTACAGCATAGCACTCGACGTGGGAACGACGACGATTGAAGTCGCACGTAATCTCCTCAGTCGGCATAATCTGACCATAGTAACACCCAGCATCCACATTGCGAACATGCTCCTTAACCAACCCAATATCCGCCTAATCCTTACCGGTGGTATTGTGCGGCCTGGCGAAGCATCCCTGACCGGGGATCTTGCTGGAAAAGCCTTTGAGGGTTTCCGGGTTGATCAGCTCTTCCTGGCGGTCGGCGGTATTGATGCCGAGGCTGGTCTTACTGAGTACTCATGGGACGATGCCATCGTGAAACAGGCCATGATACGAAGTGCAAAGCAGGTTATTGTGGTGGCAGACGCCAGTAAGTTCGGCAAGGTAGCCTTCGCCGTAGTTGCTCCCCTGAAAAGCATCCATGCCCTCGTGACCGACAAAGAACCCCCGGCCGCCCTTGCCAGCAAGCTGCGGGAGGCTAATGTTGCGGTCCTTATTGCAAGCAGGACTGATGTGCAAAGCAGCCGGGAGAAAGCGGAGAAGCGATAAGCCGTGAGCCCGACCACCTTCCAGGCTCAGGAGTCATTCACTTGTAGGCGAGTCAGGACATGCGCGCGGACATGCCCGGCAAGGATCAAGGCGTTTGAACCGAGTTTGCCGATGCCGAAAGCCAGGACGGATATCGACAACTACCGCGGGCCGTTCAGCAAGGCGCGCCCTGCGATCATCCAAATTTGCCCGCGCAGGCCCCGCAAGCCATCACACCAAGCCCGGACCCCCATCCTGAGACTGACAAGATCTATTTGCACAGAAGCATGTGCGACTCTGGCGGAGCTGGACAATCATTGCAGTGGGAGGCCGCGCACGATAAGAACAAGAGGGTCTTTCCCGCTTCAATCATCCAATGTGACACTTGAGCACACGCGGGTGATCCTGCTTGATTGATGAAAAGCAGCACTACTCAATTACGAGCAGAGCCCGAAGAAAGCCTCCCCGTTCTCCCACAGGATTTTTCGACCTAAGCGTTCCGCATCAGCACGAAGGAAATAGCCGCTCTTGACTTTATCGTCCAAAACAGACGCAATCAGACGTCGCGCAGCCGTGATAGCACCATACGTCTCCTCCACATGCCAAGTGTCTCCACCAACCATCATCCGAGACTCATCGGGGAGGACATCGATCGCCTCATGAAGGGAGTGCACAAATTGAGATGGGCTCAGCAGCCACGACCAGCTCAGGTCAATCCAAATGTTGCGGTAGACGAAGGCCATCCCAAGTAGCTCACCGCTCCAGGGATAGCCGAGATGCATGAGCAAGAATCTTGTGCGCGGATTACGTTCGATTAGTCCCACGGCGTTCAGAGGTCGGGATCCACTGATCAAGGCCGATCCCATATGCATTTGAAACGGGATCCCACGCTCGCCAGCCAGCCGACACAGCGTATCCACGACACAGTCACCGAAAGCCTTTTTCTCGTGTTCATCCGGATTGCGTTGTCCCCACGCCCTCCGTGCAGCGTCCTCATCCAAATCGTCGAAATTGAGTGAACGATCATAGGCAAGTGCGTTCTTGAGACCAACCTTGTTCCGGCTTGGTAGGCACGATACGACCGTCGACAGAGCCTCCCTATACTCATCATACGACGATGGCTCCAAGCCGAGCCGCGCCAACAGTTCTTGGGCGCTGTTGCCGTTGTGGTCACGCGAATCGGGATGCCAGCCCACTGCAAAGGCGTTTATTCTCAACACCGAGTAGTATCTGCTGCCAAGCACTTTCCGAATATCCAAAAGCGGGTCCTGGTAGGGATCAGATACAACAGTCTTGATCCCAGCACGCCCGAGGACAACCGCATTCCAGTTTGTGTCGGCGTGGTTGCGTCGAATCTCCTCATCGAGCCTCGTCCAGTTTTGCTCTGTAATTCCTGGTTCGCCGAGGTCATAAAGCTCTGCCAAGGAGCGAATCATGTTTCGGACAAAAGCGTTGGCCCCACTTTCTACCACGAATCCCGCAATGTCCTTCCAGCTGCCGCGTCCACTCACCGATGACTTCAAGTCGAATGGGGGCTCATTCGGCAAGGGATACGGACGCCTCTTCGCCCACGCGCAATAACTCTCTTCTAGCAGTTGGATCAGGCCAACCCTTGGATTAGACAGCATTTCCGGCATGTGATGCTCGTGCACATCGAACACCGGAATTTCGTTTAGATACGAACTAAGGCCTTTGTCCATAGCCTCCATTCTAGCATGTTCCTCGGACCAAACATCGATCTTGCGGCTCTTGACCCATGTCAAACATTGACAAGGCATCCCTCCGGACCATGGCAGACAGTTAAAGAAGAACAGAAACAATGCTCGACTTTGCGACCTTCGCCACGCGAGAAGACTCCTGAGGCAAAAAACCGCAGCCCGAAAGCAACAGCAAGATGCTCCCAAGCAAGGGCTTGCCGCGCTCGCCCTCAATCGCCCCCAACAATTCGCTCCCTCCTTGTCATAGGCCTCTCGTCCCTCGCTCCTGGCTTGCAGTCCGTCAACATCCATGGAATCTCTTCGACATGTCATGGGAAATCGGCATGGTGAGGCCCCGAAGGATTCTAATTCTAGTGCGCGCCAGTATTCCCGTGTAAGCCATTAGACGCGCACCAAACACCGACCCGCCAGGGGCGCCGGGCTTTGATTCGAAGTGGGCCCAGCAACGTTTTGCTGTCGTTCCTTCGACCACGGAGAATAAACCGCTCCCGGGAGACGCATTCCTTCAGTTTCTCGAAGCCGCCAATTTCTGTAGCCGAGGGGCCTTAATCGTGGCGTGAGTAGACCCCAACCTCAGTTCTGCGCAATCGGACCTGTCGATCATGACCCAGCACGGCAGCAATTACCTCCGTCTCAATGAGATGTCTATGCGTGCAGAAGCACAAGCGGCTCTCTGGCTTCCTGGAGACCAGAGACCGACGGTCCTTGAGGGCCCCGCTTCCAACCCTGACCTGAGCCGACAGCGAGGAGGCGAACAATAGAACCACGAGGGCGAATCATCGGCCGCCACGGACGGCGGACGTCCAGCATGGTCTCACGACCCGATCCTCACTCTCGGCATCTCATCGGCTGCGCTAGGTTCTCAAAACTGCAGGATATTCGACCACCTCTTTCTTCGCCATTCTCAGCACCAACAACATGTCAACATATGCTTCGCTGTTCAGTCTAATCCAATCGGATCAAGTGAACCCAGTCCTTGCACAAGATTTCAGAACCGAGTTGGTCCTGCCCACTTACCAAGGTCACTCCATTAGCGCAATTGACTACACCCGTCCAGCGAACTCCTCGAGAGCCGCAGATTCACTTGCATGTATTATAATTCCGGGTGTATTCTTCCTATCGTCGCATCGACGGCCTATGCACAGGGTGACACAATGGACCTCCGCCTTCACGAACTCGCCAAGATACTTGTGAGAACCTCCACGAAGGTTCAGCCGGGAGAGCACGTAATGATCGCCTTCTCCGAAGTCGAGACACTTCCTCTTGTCCGTGCCGTTTATGAAGAATGCGTCAAGGCCGGAGGATTGGTGGAAGTACTTTTCCGATCGGATTACCTAGATCATTCTTTGATGCGTCATGGTTCCAGGTCCCAAATTGGATGGGTGCCCGAGATGGAAGCGTACGGGATGGAATGGGCAAACGTCTACTTCGGCCTTCGAGGCGCGCACAATCTACACGAGTTCGCAGACATTCCCGGCGATGTTCTGGCTCTGCATCGTCGTGCCATGGGAGAAATCTCCTCGCTACGCTGGAAGAAGACACGCTGGTGCTTGGTGAGATTCCCAAACGAGGCATTTGCACAACAGGCGGAAACTGATATCGAGACCGTTATGAACCTCTTCTTCAACTCAACTCTTCGTGATTGGTCGTCGGAGAGCAAGAGGTGGCGCGAGATCGCCGCCGTCTTGAACAAGGGAGCAGACGTGCGACTCACCGGAAGAATGACTGATCTCAGATTCTCGGTCAAAGGGCGGAAATGGATTGTCTGGGACGGGGAATACAACATGCCCGACGGTGAGATCTCGACGGCGCCCGTTGAGAATACGGTCAGTGGGCATATTCAGTTTGAGCGCCCCGCAGTTCTTGCAGGGAGATTGGTGAACGATATTCGATTGGAATGGCAGGAGGGCCGCCTTCTCACTGCTTCCGCCAGCAACAACGAGGGCTTCTTGCGACAGGTGATTTCGTCCGATGATGGCTCGAGCAAGATCGGCGAGTTTGCCATCGGAACCAACTATGGAATCGATCGCTTTTGCAATGACATTCTATTTGATGAGAAGATCGGAGGGACGGTTCACATCGCACTGGGGCGTGCGTATGCCGAATGCGGCGGGACGAATGTCTCCTCAATCCATTGGGACATAGTCAAAGACACAAGGCAAGAGGGCGCAATCTACCTCGATGGGGCCAAAGTCTTCGAGAACGGCCATTTCACTGTATGACCGTCGCCTTGAGCGCCAGCGACCAAGTTCGCCAGATGGGCGCTCTTGCGCTGGGCCACGAGGTGCCGTACACGAAGAACGGGTTCAACTACCACGAGCCGGAGCAGGTTCAGCGCATGTTAGAGGGCACAGGGTCGCGGAAGTTCAGATGGTCCCTGGTTCAACTCGTCTCGGCGAGTTCTTCTGCACAGTCGGCAGAAAGTAGGGTCGAGTGGTCGTCTAATCGGCGCTCCCAGACGGACGGGCTTCGCGCGCCGCAGAGGCCGTCCTGGCCGAAAACTACATCCGTTCCGCAATCGCCCTGGATTGGTCGCCTGCTAGCAACATGGCGGCGTGCTTGACAAGGTACAGGCCGTATAGGTAGCTTTGTGATCAGACTCAGACACGAACCTCGTCAAGCACGGTTATGCCGAAGCACGAGGGGGACCCTCGAAGGAGGGTAACGGATGTCTGAGCAGGGTGCCTGTCCCCGTTTCCTTAGTGGGAGGCGGCGTAGTGGGGCCACCCTGCCGGTAACGTCGTCGAGAAACGACGACTCGGGCAATCCAGACTGTGGATGAAGATTGGGAATCCGCTGGTCGCGCATAAACCGCGAATCCTGACCAGAGGTTGGGGTTCGTTGCTATTGACCTTCCCCTCCGGGTTTGGGGGCTCCCAGAGGTTCCCCGGCCTCCAAATGGAGATTCGACCTGAAAGCCCAGTCACCTAGCCGTGTCCCTGATCGGGAGCAACCCTTCTGGGGAGATCTGGGCAGATGGTCAATGTCATACACGAGACCTCATCGTCTATCCAAGCGGGAATGGAGGACGAGTGGAGGCTTGAAAAACAACATGTCCCGCGGGCGGCTGATATCTGGGAGATTCTTCCGCCCTGGTTCCAACGGAACGGATCGAGTTGGCGGATATCCCCTTATTCGTGCATAGGAGGAGCTGACATGCAATACCGAACTTTGGGCCGCTCAGGGTTGATCGTCAGCACAGTGGCATTAGGCACGATGCAATTTGGCAGCAAGATGAACATGGGGAATCTCGACCAGAAAGCCACGACCGAGATGATTCACTTCGCCGTCGGACACGGCATCAACTTCATTGATACCGCAGATGTCTACAGCTGGGGTGAGAGCGAGACGCTGGTCGGGCAAGCGATCAAGGACAAGCGCGAGGACCTCGTGGTCGCGACAAAAGCTCGCCTGCCCATGAGCGACGACAACTTCAATCGGAGCGGCACCACGCGCGCCAACATCATGCGTGAGGTGGAAAGCAGTCTACGCCGCCTGCAGACGGACTATATTGACCTCTACCAGATCCACGGCTGGGACAACATTACCCCGTTGGAAGAAACGCTGCACACCCTCGATGACCTGGTGCGTCAGGGGAAAGTGCGCTACCTGGGCTTGAGCAACTACATGTCCTGGCAGGCTGCCATCGCCTTGGGCATTCAGAAAGCCGAAAATCTGGAGCCGTTTGTCACCGCGCAGATGTACTACAGCCTGGTCGGGCGCGATTTGGAACACGAATTCATTGCCTTCGCGAATTACACGGGGATCGGCATTCTCGTATGGAGCCCCCTGGCCGGCGGCTTCTTGAGCGGCAAGTATTCGCGCGGCAAGCCGGCTGCGCCCTCCACTCGCTTTGCTGAGGCCGGACAATTCGTCCCGTTCGACCTGGAGCGAGGCTACCGGACCGTCGAGGTGCTGGGAAAAGTGGCGCGACGTCACGACGTAGGCCCAGTCACGGTGGCCATCGCCTGGACGATTTCACGTCCGGCCATCAGCAGCGTCATCGTTGCGGCCAGGACGAATGAACACCTGCAGGAGAACATACGAGCAGCAGATCTCGAATTAAGCCCGGAGGATCTCCAGTTGCTTGATGAGGTGTCCGATCCGGGCACACCCTATCCGCGCTGGATGGTCCTGCAGCAAAACCTGGCAGAAGACCCTCGGCCGAAGGTATTGGACCCAGAACGCTTCGCGAAAGCCGGAACCTGGCGCGACCTTAATAGGCCGTTCAAACCCTGATGGCGAGGAACAGACCATCTCAAATCAAGCAGGGGCACGTCGCTCCTGTCGTGAATAAGGGGGCGTGCTCGATCATATGGTCTTAGGATGGCTTCCGTGTTTTTGGAGGAAGGGAGTCCGAGGCAATGTCTCCTGAGGTGCTCGCCTCGAACGCCCTCCCTGGCCACCCCGCCGGCCCGGCGAACGAAACCGAGACTTCGCGGCTCATGGATAGCGAGAATTCTCCCTCCGCTGCCAGGGTTCCACTGCAGGAAGGACACGACCGGCAAGAAGTCCGGCCACATCCCGCAATGCGACCGAGCCTGACCGGGTTCGCGACTAAGACCAATTCTATCTCCCTGCTGTCTCATGGCAAGGTTGTGCTAGAGTCCATTAAATTCGTCACTCGCTAACTAGTCAGCCCGCCCTTGTGCTGGCTACTTTGCTCATCCGGGCCAATATTTGCTGAAAATAAGTGTTTTTGCTCCTCCTGAATTATCATACGTTTTGTTCTCTATCCCCCTTAAGCCGGATACCAAATGAATTATTCCCCCTCCCAGGTTTGGGCTTTTTTTACCCATCGGATTCAAGGTACGATCAAAGGTTGGCTAAAACCAACATCTGTCACCTTGGTTATGGGAGCCCTGGCAGACCTTAACCGTAGCAAAGCCGATCTTATTGTAGAAAATGCCCTCCTTCGTCAGCAGTTGATCGTCCTTCACCGTCAAATCAAACGACCTCAGCTTTCGAATGGCGACCGCATCCGGCTTGTCTTGCTGGCACGTTATTCAAAATTCTGGCATCAAGCACTCCTCCTTATCCAGCCCGAAACGCTCCTTCGCTGGCATCGAAATTTGTTTCACCTGTATTGGCGTCATAAATCGAAGAATAAGCAGAAAAAGCCAAGAATACCAATTGAGACGATCCAGCTACTTCGCCAAATGGTCCAAGATAACCAGCTTTGGGGTGCGGAACGGATCCGAGGCGAACTCTTGAAATTGGATACCACTTTGAGCAAACGAACCATCCAGAAATATATACAATTAGTAAGGAAGACGCCTTCCTTTAACCAAAATTGGGCTGCTTTTCTCAAGAATCACGCAGGTGATATTTGGGCATGTGACTTTACCGTTGCCTACGATTGGCTCTTTCGCCCCGTCTATATCTTTGTGATCATGGAACTCAAGAAACGCCGGATTATTCACACGGGGGTGACCGACTCCCCCACGGATGAATGGACTTCCCAGCAATTACGGGAAGCAACACCTTGTGGTGAACACCCAAAATACTTGATCCGTGACCTGGATAGTAAATACGGTTCCTTTTTTTCAGCCTTAGCCACCTACTCCGGTATCGAGATGATTAAAACCCCGTTTCGTACACCCAAAGCCAATGCTATATGTGAGCGATTTATGGGAAGTTTGAAGAGGGAGTGTCTGGATCATTCCCTGATTCTTCATCAAATGCATTTGAGGCGATTGGTAAAAGAATACTGTGCCTATTTCAATGAAGAACGTCCCCATCAGGGCATTCAACAGCGCATCCCGAACCGCTCTGATAGTCTACCCATTAATAGGTCCGGAGACATCAGATCCGTTGCATTTCTTGGGGGACTCCATCATGGCTATTCCCGGGTTTCGAGTTCCATGCAGGCCAATATTTCCAGCGGATGAGCAAAGTAGCCAGTACAGGCAGGAATATGCCTGTAAATAAAACAAGAAACATGCTACAATATGTCGGGATTTATCTATAATCCCCGACATATTGTAGCATGTTATTTTCACGATTATTTGTCGAGAAACACCCGAGGTTTGGAGCGCATCGTGGATACGAAATCTGAAAAACTTCTGAGGCAAATCCAAAAGCGTGGAATTGTTCGATCGCGGGATTTTGCGGAGCTTGGTTTCTCGACATATCTTTTTCAACGTCTGCTTCGGGACGGACGCCTCGAAAAAGTCGGCCGTGGGCTTTACCATGTACCGGATTATCAGGCGTCCTCTGAATACTCCCTGGCCATCGCGGCCAAGAAAATCCCGAACGGGGTGATCTGCCTTCTATCCGCACTGCGGTATCACCAGCTGACGATGGCCAATCCGCCGGAGATCTGGATGGCTATTCCAGAGAAATCGCGGGCAATCCGTTCGCAAGAAGTGACCATTCGTTTCGTTCGCTGGTCTGCCCCCCTGTTCTTCTCCGGGATTCAAATCCATCATTTTGAAGGCGTACCGGTGAAAATAACTTCACCGGCCCGCACCGTGGCTGATTGCTTCAAATATCGTAATAAGATCGGGCTGGATTTCGCAATCGAGGCGCTCCGTGACGCTATCAACCATAAGGTTTGTACCAGGCAGGAAATCCATACATTTGCCAAGCTATGTCGTGTCCAGACAGTAATGAGACCTTATATGGAATCCATTTCATGACTCAAAGGGTTTCTGGAAAAGACCTTTCTATCTCCATCCTGTCACACCTGCGCACTCGAATGCGATCCACGGGTGAAGATTTCCAATACATCCTGGCACGGTATGTTTTGGAACGCCTGATGGTTCGGATATCTTTATCGGCATATTCCAACCGATTTATCGTAAAAGGCGCGATGCTTTTCCTCCTTTGGGATCAAATCCCCTTTCGATCAACTTTGGACCTCGATCTCACGCTTGATTCGATGACTTCACAATCCGAACTCATTCGAATATTTACAGAGATGATGATCATTTCGATCAAGGAAGACGCGGTCATATTCCTCCCGTCCAGCCTTTCCATTGAGCCCATCCGGGAACAAGAGGCGTATTCCGGATTTCGACTTCATCTTCGGGCGCAACTTGGTAAAACCGTCACCCCGGTCCACATCGATATCGGTTTTGCAGAAGCGATTACACCGAACCCCAAGATGGAATATTTCCCCACCCTTCTTCCCATGCCTTCCCCTCATCTTCTCTGTTATCCACGCGAAACCATTGTCGCGGAGAAACTGGATGCCATTTTGAATTATGGATTGGATAATGGTCGAATGAAGGATTATTTTGATCTTTGGATCCTCTCCTCCCAATTTGATTTTGACGGAGTACTTCTTTCCTCCGCCCTTCGTAATACCTTCTTGCGAAGGAAACGAGACTATCACCCAGGCCTTCCAGAAGGGCTTTCCGATGAATTCATTCCTATTGCCTCGCACCGATGAAACGCCTTTCTCAAACGAACTCATCTTTTTGTTCCTTCTCCTGATTTATCGCTCGTCGTTTCAGCACTTCGAACTTTCCTTCTTCCCCCCTTAAAAAGCATCATTACAAGACAAGAGCTTAAACTACGTTGGCCAAAGGGCGGGCCTTGGCAATAGAGCGGTACTGAAAATTTCCATGATGGATGCAATCCTCTTTATTTGAGGATCATATTTTTCTCTAAGGGAGAATAATCTCGTTCACACGGTTCCTGCTATTTGAGGATCAGGAAGCCAGCCTCAGACGATCGGCCAAACGCTCCACCTACCCGGAATGCTTATTTAGCCAACCTTTTTGCCACTTCGATAAGTACCTCCGAGAGCTTTTCATTGGACAAACTCCCGATACCGGTGGAAGGCACTTCCGGCGGGACTCCCACGGACTTTGAAAAGAGCCCTGCAATCCGCTTTCTGACCTCTTCGGAAGATAACATGGCGTAGGTATCATCGGTCGTGCGGATATCGCTATGCATCATGTTTTCCGATATCGCCTTGTAATCGGCCATGGTGTCCGCGTGCAATAGGCCATAGACGGCGTGCCCGTGCCTGAATTTGTGTGCGGACTTATATTCCAGTCCCGCTTTTGAAAACAGAAGACGAAGCCGCTTATCCAGTGCAAGGCCGCGATTGATGCCGGGCGTCCCGCCGGAAAGCGCCTGATCGCCCCAGTGCTGATCGATGGGCGCGTACCAGCGGGATTTGGCGGAAAGGTTGCGCCGCAGTAAGGAATCCCACTCCCTGGCCAACTCGATCAGCTCCGGAATCTGGAATAGGAAGGTGGTGGCCTTTTTGCCGTTCTTGGTATGCACGCCAAGTTCCGGCCACTGCCGGACCTTCATGGATTCGAGATCCACTGCCTCCAGCGGAAGCGTGGTGAACGCCCCTGCGCGCATCCCGGAGAGGAACAACATCGCGGCAGCGGCCTGATCCCGTCTTGTAGCCAGATCGTCGGGCGGGATTTTCAACCGGGCGATTTGCAGCACCTCGTCCAGGCTCACGAAGACATGCTCGTTCCGGCTGTTCCTTTTCCGCGGTGGACGCAAAGTGGCGATCCACTCCGGGGAAATCCGGCGGTATTCCTGCGGCATATTTGATCGTACCCAGACGAAAAACCCCCGTGCCAGTTCGATGATCTTCTTCTGCGTCTCCTCTGCCAGTTCGCCTTCCGAGCGGGGAGAGGGCAGGGAAGATACATAGCCCGGGAAAAGTGGCTTGATGCGATCGGCCTTATGCAGCGGAGTATCCATCGCCCACAGGAGCAAGTGCCGGCTGTAGAACCAATAGCGCTGGATCGAGGAATCACTGAGCATCCGGCGTTCGCCGATGCTGTGGACGTATTCCCGCACCCGTTGGTAGTTAGTCCGATTAACCAGACCCTGCACGCCGGCCTCCACGTTGGATCGTATGCCCGCACTCCGGGCACGATCCGATGATGTGAACCAATTTCCCCTTAATCGCCTTCTGGACCGGGTCGATCATCCGTACGACACGCCGGCAGGACATGCAGAAGGCTTCATCCTCGGCCAGCCGGCTCTCCCGCTTGGGCTTGCGTAAGCCCTCCACCCAAGAGGCGAAATCCCTGCCGTGAACCCAGACGTGTTCACCGCTGTCGTGGCGGATAGGAGCGCCCTTTTCAAGCCAGCCGCGCAGGGTGCTGTCGGGGATGCCGATCTCCACCGCCAGTTCGCTTACCCTGTAGAACATCGGAAGCAGGCCCGGCGCGCGGACGATTACGTGGTGGGGGAGGTGGATGCGGCGGGATGCGGACTTCGATGGCATTAGTTTCTCCTTGAACCCGAAATCGCTTTCCTATACAGAATACAACCAACGAGTCACCGGAGGAGCTGATTTTTAAGAAAAATCTTGACAAAATTCTTAACAAAATACTGATTGTGAGAGAAGAAGGAAATTGTGAAGAATTTTGTTAAATATTTTCTCAAGAAACAGACTATTTTGACGCCCCTTTATGACAATATGTGACTGGACCATAAAGGAAGTCACCCGCCATGAAAAAATCCAAAGCGTTCGAGCTTCCGCCTGACAGGGAATTCCTGCGTACCGTACCGGAAGTGGCCGGACTTCTCGGCGTCTGCACCCGGACTGTTGAACGAATGCTTAGAAACGGAGATATGGAAAGCCGTATTGTGGGCAGACGAAGCCGCCGAATCCGGAACTCGGAGGTCCTAAGGTACATGGGGGATGATAAACAGGAAGAGCAAGCTCCCGCCGAGAAACCCAAAAGCCAGATGTCGTTCCTAAGCTCCTCAGGAGGAGGGACGCCATGAATGACATCCTCCATCTTTTTGATCATGATTTGATACCGCCGGGTGCCGCATGGTCGCGACGGCAGCAGGCGATCCTTGGAAACATTACCTCCGGCGACCGCACTTCCATCGAGATGCAATTGGCGCGCTGGGGAATGCAGGCGATGGATCCAATCGGGGGTTGCGCCGGTTTGGCGTACCGGAGCCAGAATAAGATTACGCTCCTGGCGGCATTCCTGAGAAGTGCGGTTGATTGCACGACCGCCGAGCATCCTGAATGGGCGGGAAGCCATGCAGAAGCGCTGGCCGCCATCGACCGGATCGATGCGGGATTGCGAGCTTTGGCAACAAGGGATGAGTGGAAATTCCTGAGTACTCCTCCGCGATCCGTGCAAAACCGGACTCTCAATTTCCATTGCATGATCAAGGGCGCGCCGGCGTACACGCAGGTAGCCGCCCGGTTGCAGTGGGGCATATCAGCCAAACTCGCGCAACTGGCGTCCCAACCGGCGGAGATCGCCGACCGCCGGCTGGGGGGATTACTCCAGACGGTCATCCCAATCGTTTGGGCGATCCCCGCGATTGATACAGACGGAACCACGGGAGGATTGCCGGAAAATTTCGATGCCATCGTTCGAACAGCCATCCTCCACATGCGCCGCAAGCGGGCGGGACGTTTTAAAAACGCCCGTTATGCTCCCTCCTCCTACAAGGTGCTCTGGAACAACTGGTCGGAGATGTTCCAAGCTCGCGCGCGGGAGAAGGTTTTTCACACCCGGAATGTGACCGAACGTAAACCGTCCACGTTCTCTTTCGTGAGGGGAACCACGGATGAGGGTTTTTCCAACGATCGAGGGCTTAATGAAATGCTTGCCCGCCTGGAGGAGGTTGAACTTCACGAAGACAAGGAGATCAGTCACATCCGGCGCAGGATGGGCGTTGCCGGTGCAAAAGGCGGACACTTTCGGCTGGATCCTGGAAGCGCCGTCGTCCAAAGCACTCCCTCCTCCACGCTGCCCGGATCGCGTCCCCGGGTGGTCCTTGCTCTCATCGACGCAGGTCTGGATGCGCTTGAGGGCGAGTGGCCGGCTCTCAACGCGGCCGCGGCCAGGGGATTAATCGATTGCATGCTTTACCTGGGAAGACGCCCGGAATGGCTCCTGCAGCTGCGCCTTGGCCACCGGCCAGGTTCGGTCCGTGAATGTCTGCAGCCGGTTCTGGACCCCGATAAGTCTACGATCTTTCACCGCCCCGATTATTACTTCGGTTTATCACAAGAGCTTACACCTCCATTGAAGAACAGCAATTCAGCCTGGATGGAATTCGCACGAGCCTGGAGGGAAAATGACAAGGCCTGTGAACAGGTTGACCTTGTCCATAAGCTAATTCTGCCGGATCCACTAAATGGTGAAATCCGATTCCTGCTTGCGACCAAGCGGAGGGCTGTCCGCAGTTGTTCCCGACGTCCTATTCACGTGGATCAGGACCTGGTTTGGGCATGGCAGGAGCGGAAGAAGATCGTCCCCCTAACCATGGATCATGTCGAATTGATCCTGAAGCGGCTGACTGAATTCATCAGGCAGCGCATCCCTTCTTATCCTCTCTTGCAGCCGACGCATTTATGCCGTACTTTCGAGGGTCATTTCGCCGGCCATGGATTGCGGCCCGAAATGCGGTTCTACATCAGCGGACGGTACGATCCGGAAGCGGGTGTGGCACTGCGATACAGCCGCATCCCGTCGGGCAGGATCAGCATGGAACATGCGCGTGCCGCGAATGCGTTTCTTGGAATGGTACGCAGCGAACGCGAAGCGCTGGGTATGCCATGCAGGAAGGAATCGCAGGTAAATCCAACGCCTCCTCAAGAAGAAAAGGATGCTTCCTTCGTGGGTAGTGCGAACTGCGCACGACTGGATCGGGTACGCACGATCCTTTCTGAGTTGCAAGATGCGGTACGAGCTCCAGAGGAGTGGGATCAGGAATTACCACACCGGGAAGCCTTGTGTAATGTCCGAACCCGGCTCGCAGTTGTAGGACTGGCGCTCCTGAGCGGCATCCGCCCGTTGGAACTGCCCCGGTTGCGCTGCCAGGATGTTGACCCGCGGGGTCTGTGGATCGCGGTCCGCGGGAAAGCGCGCCCGCGCGAGGCGGCATACCGGCGGATTCCGATTCTCCCGGGGATGAGCCAGCTTCTCGAGGAGATCATAAAGGACACGGGCGGATCGAATTGCCCGAGGCGGCAACTGCTGGGTTTCTACAGGAACGGGTCCCGGTGGCATGCCGCGGATGTCAAGGATCTGGAGAAAATCCTTATCGAAGCGGCCGAGAGGCAGGGATTGCCGGCGGTATTCGACTTGTACGGACTTCGCCACCGGTTTCGGACGGATTGCCTGCAGGCAGACCTTCCGTTCAGGATGATCAATTTCCTGATGGGGCATGAAACCACCGGGTTCGAACCTTATGGCATTTACCAGGATGCGGGGCCCGGACGGATCCAGGAGGCATATCAGGAGACTGTTTCCGCACTCGCAGCTGGATACGGATGGACGCAATGATAAGCGCCGGAACCGCCGCCGGCCGTCGTACGCCCAATCCTTCGCGCCTTCGGGTCACGGATCAAAGGGTCTACACCATCCTCCCGGCGGGCACTTATCAGAAATTACTGGATTGTTTCCAGGAGAACCTTCTTCTTCATCCCCAACCGCTGGCGGACACAATCCAACCATCCATCTCCGCATGGTGCCGGTTCGTATTCTCACTGATCACCCTTGGGGGACAAGCCGGACCGGATGCCTGGCGGGAGATCCTGTCGCTGCGTTACCGGCATATCGCCGATGCAGAAGCGGGGTATATCCATATTCCGCGCATGGGCGGGGAAGTCCCGGTGTATATTCCACCGCTCCTCCGCTTGTGCGCACTCAGCCTATGCCGTCATCTACTGCGTGAACATGGCACCGTTGGGAACCTCGGGTGTTATCCACCGGATGGATTTATTCTCCCGGGAAGGAAAAATCCATCGGCCGCCTTTTGCGATAACGAGCCACAAGAATGGAAAGGTACCTTCGCTGCCTGGCTTTCCCGCTTCTCGACTTCGTGCGGAGTGCGGATCACCCTCGGTCAGCTTCAGGCACTCTCCCGGGCGGAGCTGGCTGAGAATTATTCTCCTTCCATCGCGGGGTGCCTGATGGGATTGCAGGCATCCAATCCGGCTCCTGTTTCCCAATTTGATGCTATGCGGGAATACCGAACACCGTTTGAGATGCAAGACCTCCATTCCACTCCTGCTTCCATAAACCATCCCATCACTCGATCCCATGGGAGGAAGAATCCCCTGCCAGGCGGGAAAGCTTGTCCCCCGGTGATCCCCTCGCGCGACTTCGACCGCCACATCGCCAGGATCCGCAGAATCGTGATCCGTTTTTCCCGTGCAGAGAAGCGCCTGGCGCGCGCGCGGCGGATGGTTGTCCATGAACGACTGGAAAGAGAATGTCACAGACTAAGCCAGAGCATCGGGAAACGGGAACGCGAGTCATGGCGGAAATACTCCGAACGTACGGCCGACTCCCTGCTGCATGCGCCCGATACGGTGGACATGAATATGGCGATCCTCATCGAATGGTTGTCCAGGCTGATTTCGACGCGCCTCCCCAACACCGTGGACGCCTATTTGAATGACGTCGCCCGTTTCCTGCGATTGGTCCCCTTCCTGCCGGTTTTCTCCCTGTCCGAGGCGACGATCGCGAGGACCTTGGATGCCATCCCGCTGAAAGCCCGCAGCCGGGGGCGCCTGGTGAATACGCTGCGGATGTTGTCTGTTTTCATCCGGGACGAACTGGGAATACAAACACCCCCTGTTGCCTGGTGGCGTTTTCGCGCTGTGTCGACCATATGGACGCAGCCGGTGCTTGTACAATCGGACTTGGGACGTATCCTTGCACAGATTTGGAAGGAGAATCGAAACAGCCTCTCAAAGGTCTGTACGGTTTTGATAGGTTATTACTTCGGCCTGAGGGTCAGCGAGCTCTGCCGGCTGGAGCTGGGGGACGTGTGGCTGGATGGGACGCCGACCGTGTTCGTGTGGGATTCCAAACGGGGCTCCTACCGCAACGTCGAGGTGGAGGATATACCCAAGGATGTACTGACCTGCCTGAGGGAGTATCACCGGCAAAGAAGAACCTCAACCAGGGAGGATCCAAACGCTACCTTCCTGGTCCAGGAGAATAGCAAGCCATTCTCGCGGAGGCAGGTCATCCGCTTTCTCGGCCGGGCGATGGACAGGGCGGGCATCAACTTGGCGGCGGAAGGAAAACGGCTCGTTGCGCATTGCCTGCGCCATGCCTGCGCCAACCGCTGGTGGTCGCAGGAAGTCCCGCTGGTGGAAATCGCCCGCCGGCTGGGGCATAAATCCGTGGACACGACGATGCATAATTATTTGCACACCGCCCCATATCGGCAGGAGGAGCAAATGCCCAAGGATCCTTCCTGCCTTGGAGAAGTGACAAGCATGAAGGCTCTGGGTGGGATCCTTGGCTTGACCGCCCGGGGAGCCCGCTACTGGATCCGCCGCATGGTGGAGAAGGGGATGTTGCCCCGACCCGGTATTGCGTCGTCCGGTTCCGGAGGAATCTCAATAGATGACCTTCTCCGATGCATCCACGAGGATATTCGACAAGCGGCTGTGGACCAGCGGGGATAAGGGGATGCATGTACAATCGAATGCAGGATCCGGTTTCACCGGAGGTTGGATATGAAGCGAAAACATTCCAAATCATCCAAACCTGCCAGGCCAATCAAAAAATTTCTCTCGGAACTCGTCGATGCGTCAAAACGAGGGAGGGAGAGTGGACTGCCCTGGGATGCGAAGAAGATTCTAGACTATGTCTCGCCGGATTATGACATCTGCATCCCGGCCGGATTGACCCGCCGGTCTGATCGAGCACTTGTGGCAGTGGAGAACGTGGTCTTAAAAAAACTTGTGGATGAGGTTGAAGGAGAAAACGACAGGGTCATGGTTCGGGGAATGGTGCTTTTATGGGGGTATTATTTCGGAAAAATAGGCAGGAGGACGCACGTCGGTGTCAGCGCGGTTGCCGGCTACTTTTTGAAAAAGGAAAAGGCAGCCGCATCCCAGGAAGAAATTTTTCCCCGGGTGGATGGATTTTTGAGGGATGTTCTCGCGCCGTTCCTCAAGCATCGAAGACGCTATATCGCAAACCCGGAAATATCCATCCCCATAGAGAACTTTAAAAAAGCTCTTTACCAAGCGTTTGGTAAAGTCGATCAGACGGGTCAGGATCGTTGCGTGAATTTTGCCCGGGATGCGATTGCCAAGATCATCCTGTCCAGCAATCCTGAATTATTATCTGAAGATGCGCGAAAATCCATACCTGAGGAAACGGCGTCATTGGCTGAGATCATCAGCAAGACGGCAGCCTCGGAAGAACCGGTTCGCGTAGGCACTATGTCTTCTTTACCACCTTCTCCGGTCGTATCTCCAGTTCGGGGTGTTCCTGAGGAAGAGAAGGTAAAGCAGGAAATTGCTTTTTCCGAGGCTCCGACGCAAGCAACCGATGAGCCGGAGAGGCAATACTATGAGACTTTCCTTGAAGCTCGCAGCAACAGCCTGCCGGACGCATACTCCAGGAAATCCTCCATCAAGTTTTTCGTCGATAGAACCGTTCTGGTAGAGGACCCGTCCGGACATATTGATCATTTAACGGTCACCGAATTGCTCGCAAGAATGATTGGAAGGTCAGGAGTGATCGTTGGGGAATCCGGAATTGGGATAACGTCCATAATCCGTAAAGCCCTCAATCTAAGCAAGCCCCTATGTAGGGAAAAGGGGCAGGTATTGATTGGTTTATCGGCGGAAAAATTGAGACCGGCCGCCAATATTCCACATCTGCTTTACGATATTCTTCTTGACGAGATAAAAAGCACTTTACCGAAGGACGTATTCGCAGCGATAAAATTGCGTGATTCCATTAAGGCATTGGACGAAAGTGAGTGTGCAACATTCATCATCGACGACGCGGACAAATTAGATTCAGACGCTCTTGAAGCTCTGCTTGGATCCATGGCTGGCAAGAACTCTGTATTTTTTACCGCCCGAACATGGCAAGCCGATCTGGTGCTGAATTACATGAAGGATAAACAGCCGTTAAAAATCACCATTCCCTTCTGGACTTCGGATGAATGCGATGAACTTTCCGGGAGGTTGTTTGGTCTGATGCCCGATGGATCCTGTGATCGGCGTTCGTTTGATTTGCGTTTAAGTGAATTTCCCGAATTGAAACGTTATCCTCTCGGAATTCTGGCCTGTTTCGAACAAACGATAAAGAACGACAATGTCATCCCGGTCGTAATCCAACGATGGATTACCGAATTAGCAGGCCGGGTCGGAATACCGGTTCCAGGATTATTAACCACTGAGGATATCGGCGAGAACGGTCGTTATTTGATGGCGGTTGGGGGGGCTTTTCTCGCGGCAATCAACAGCAACGCATTAGGCGCGAAAGTTCCAGTTGACTATGACCTTTCAACGATTGATATTATGGAATCGGTTATCAATGGGAGTTTAATAAAGACGAAAGATCAAGCTATATTGAAGGTCCGAGAGAAAGTGAAACGGCGCTTTTTAGATCCAACCAAGGATGGAGCCGTTATACGATCACCAAACCAAATCTTCTCCATTTATTTTGGGGGTTTGGCTTGGGCTAATCGGACCGCGGGGATTATCGATAAGTTAATAAAAATCTATAAGCGGGATGACACGAGTCTGGGAAGAATAAGAATGATGGAACAATCCATCTGGGAATACCGGAATGCGGGATATTCCGGCTGGATCAGGAATAAAAGCCCCCTTTAAGCCGGATCTTAGGCTGCAAGTCCCATCCTCGATCTGCCAAGATCTTCTGCAAACGATTTTTATACAGGATGTCCAGAAAATGGAACGCGCATTTGGCAACATCCGTTCTGAGTGGTCCTTCTTTGGCTTTCAAGGCGGCAACGATATTCTGGGATGTAATGGGCGATATGGATGAATAAGCGTACACTCCGATTGTCGTTTCCTTGGATTCTGGGAAGTACAGGTGTCGGTTATTAGTATACTTTCCCAAACTTGGATTTATGTCAAAATCTTTTTTTTCGGTAAGTCCCACTTGCCTAACACGGAGAACAAGAGAATTGCATTTTTCCATGATCTCCTGAGACCAGATCGTCGCCAGATTGTGTTCGCAATTGATTATCAGAATGGAATACTCCAGGGCGGCGCATGCTATCAATTGCCTGATAAAATTCACCGCGAAGTGATCCCTAAAAAGGTTGGAATACCTGGGAGACGGGACATCGGGTCCCAGAATGACATCGAAGGAGGATGAACCGATCCCTGCGGTCCAGGAAGGGGGGCTGATGAATTTGGTTATATTTTCGTGGAATGCATCTACCGAAATAGCACGGTTAGCAAGATAATGCTCAAGAAGCGATTCAAGCCCTTTGGAGCCTGATAAACCAATATATTCACGGGTCTGAACGGGGGTTTCGCCGCAATCCAACACCAATGCGGTCATCCCTCCCAGAATGCCCAGTATGGCCGCCGAATTGCAGGAAAAATCAATCGACGGCGTTTTGGTGACCGACCCGCAAACCATCAAATACATATGTGGATTATGTACCGGAACGACCGGGTTGGCAAATGGGAAATGAGGTATTAGCCTGAGACGGCCAGAAGCCGTCAGATTCCGACAAGAGCCGGCAGGAAAAGGGGCACATAATATAATTATTGCTCTCGTCTATTTACCCGCGTCCTTATTGACGCTCAACGTCACCATTACGGGCGGATTCGTCGGCATGTACATCCCATCACATATGGAGGCATTGATAAGTGTGGTTCCTGCCGATTTGTAGGATCCATACCCTTCATGGATATGCCCGAAAACGTTAATTTTCGGCTTTATTCGTCCTATTGCCTCAGCCAGCTCCCGATCGCCGACGCGTTCGCCTTCCGCATTCGTGTCGCCAAATCCATAAGGAGGGCCGTGGGTGATGAGAATATCGGTGTCCATCGGGATCAAATCCCACTTCTCCCTGAGAGCTTTGCCTGGGGGAAGGTTGAATGCCCAGTTCATGAATTGCGGCTGCCAGGGACTTCCATAGAATTTGATCCCCAATAGGGCAATGGCTTGGTCCTGCAAATAGATGGCGTTTGTCAACCGACTTTTGCTTTGCTCGGGATATAGCTCCAGGCAAACATCGTGATTTCCTGCGACCACGATCTTGTAAGTGTGAGGCAATCGACCGAGAAAGGAATTGAAGTCGTCCAACTCGGACAAATCGCCGTATGAACAGATATCTCCGGCGAATATCACGATATCGCCTTCCGGAATTTTCATCCGCCGGTGAAAACCGTGAGTGTCGGCTAAGAGGACAAGATAGATATTCATTGAAACAGTGGGTTCCTTGGTGACCTTGAAGGAAAAAGACTTCTTTTCCCCCATTAAATTCAGGTTGTACTAAATAGTGTTATAAGTACAATTATATCAAGGTATCCTCATGGAAAATAGAGTTTTCCCCTCCCGGGCCGGGCAGCCGGCCGTCACTGTAGATGTCGTGATATTCCGCCTGCATGAGGACGCGCTTAAGGTCCTTCTCATCCAGCGCGCGTTTCCTCCGTTTAAAGGTAAATGGGCATTGCCCGGCGGGTTCGTCAACATCAACGAAACCTTGGAAGATGCCGCCCTGCGTGAGATGGAGGAAGAAACAGGCGTCCGGGATGTGTACCTGGAACAACTTTATACCTTTGGCGACCCCAAGCGGGATCCGCGCGGGCGGGTGATCACCGTGGCATATTTCGCCTTGATATCAAAGGACCTCGAGGTCCGTGCTGGCGAAGAAGCCACGCATGCCGAATGGCATCCGGTAGAAAAGATCCCGGATCTCGCCTTCGATCATGACAAAATCCTCGGTTATGCTGTTCAGCGCCTGCGATATAAGCTCGAATATTCGGCAGTCGGGTTTGAATTGCTGCCCGACGAGTTCACCCTATCGGAATTGCAAAAGGCTTACGAAATTGTCCTTGCGGAGAAGTTGGATAAGCGTAACTTCCGCAGCCGGATCCTTGAAGCCGGCATCCTGGTGGAAACCAAGCATATGAAGACTGCGCCAGGGCAGGGGAGGCCTGCTAAGCTATACCGGTACCGAAAGAGCGCTGCGAAGGAAACCAAAGCCCGCCGCTTGTTCCCATAAAAATACATTATCCCCCTTGACAAACCGTGTGTTGAGGATATAATTAGTGTAATAAGTACACTATATAAAGGGGTTTGAAAGGAGGACTGATGAAAACCTGGCTTGTCATATCGTGGTCGGGAATGCTGTTGGTTTTGGCCCGGTTTTTTAGATGGTCGTCCAGAACCATGCGAAAACCAGTTCCCTCCTTGGTTGGAAAAGCCATCATGCCTTGCCCGAAATGCGGGGGAGAAGGCGACGCGTATTACGAGCAGGGAATGGAGGCAACGCAAGTCATCGTCTGCACCAAATGCAATTATTGGGGAGAGGCGGTATCGGATGATTTGATGAAAGCCATATCTCTTTGGAATAGGAAACGTTGATAGAGGTGAGAAGTTGCGAAGAAAAAATCACCCTTGTCATTTATAAAATTCTATACAGAATATTATAGCCTTTGAATCGATGGAGGAAAGTTGGAATACCAATCGCCCGAAGAAATTCTCGAGTTGCCAAAAAGCCAGTCCCCGACCGATGCCGGTAAACTCATTCTGCGGGGTCTGCCGGTTCGCTGCCTGAAAGTGTTTCAGCGAATCACCGCGGCCACAGAAGAAGAGCTTTCGTATATTCTATGGATGTCCTCCAGAACCTTGAAAACCCGGCTGCGGGCAAACAGGCTGACCCCGGCTGAATCGGATCGGCTCTATCGTGCCGCTCGGGTCATCGGCGGAGCACTGTTCCATTTTAAAAACGACGAAGAACAGGTCCGAGCCTGGTTGCGATCGCCCGCCTCGAAGGATCATGATGTCCTTCCGATCACCCTCTTGGGGACCTTCGGGGGAGTGGAACTTTCCAGCCATTACCTGGAGCGCGCCTATTTTGAAACCTATCTATGGGAAAAAACCAAGAAAGAGAAAGCCAATGAAAAGGCGCTTTATAGATTTTATGATCCATTGGCAATCCTTGGCTTGGAGCGATCCAAAAATATCGATAGGGAAATCCGAAAGGGCTTTCCCTATCGTTCCTATGCGTTGTTCCGAAAGAGAGCCCGGTTTTCAGTAACGGAGATGACGCAGCTCCTCTGGACGTCTTCCGCGACCCTCTCGAAATTTCGTTCCCGTGGCCGGTTATCCGGTGATGTCTCGGATCGGTTATACCGTGCCGCGGTCGTCTATTATTTTGTGAATACCATGGTCAGTTATCATACCGAGGATACCCAAGATTGGCTGCATGAGAGGATTCCCGGTCTTGGGGGCTGCCGGCCGATCGACTTGATGAGGACGGAACCGGGTGCACAGGAAGTAATAGCAACGGCCTGCAGAGTATTGGACGGTATGGGTGCGTAGGATCGGAATTCTTTTGGATAGTAGAGATTGGCAAGATAAGAAATCGACCTTGTAAGCAATAATTCCAACGCATTGAGAATGTATATACGGCGAAAGAGGCAAGAGCAAGCTAAAAGAGGGCAATACGGATAGATGATGTTTCCCCGGTAGAGAATGAAATGGGAGAATTCGGAAAAACCGCAAATGCCATGATTTGGTTTACCGACATTCTCCGCCCACAAAGTGGGAAGGGGAGGGGTTGTTTTATGAATATCTATACGGAATGACCTGTTTTAAGTAGTCGCTGCCAAATTCCAAGCACATTCCATCCGGTCTTTACGCAACAACCCCATTCCTTTCATCGCGAGGACATGATGACTATTGAATTCTGGATCGGCTCCAATTTTCCTACCTCCCATGAACGCAAAGCACTAAGAGATTTTCTGGATAACGCCTACCAAATCTTCTCCCCACGCCGGGAGCCCTATTTCATCTTGTCGAATTATTATTTGGGCGGCCGGCAGATCGATTTAACGATCATCAAGCCCAAAACCATCCTGGTTGTGGATTTAAAGAATTGCGCCGAACCCTTCCGGGCAACGGAAAACGGTCCGTGGCAAATTCTCGGTTCCAAAAACTCCATCGGCACAGGTACAGAGAACCCTTACCAGCAGGTGAAGGAGCTTCGGAATATCTGGATCGATTATTTATCGGAGAAGGAAGACCTTATCCACAAGGTTTCCAAATTGGCTCTGAGGAAATATATACAAGGGGCTGTGGTGATGAGTCCGGACCTGAATCCCGCAACAGAAAATAAAATTCCACGGAGCGTTGTTTGGTTTCATCTATATGGCCTCTTATCGCTTCCGAATGAGTTTTTATCCCTGAGTTGTCCCGCGGTGAAATTGGAGCCAAAGGATATTCAAACACTGATTCGCGAACATCTCCATTTAACCCCCGGGGAATTGTCCACCGGATTGGTATTTGAACCATTATCCCGTACTGAAAGCGCGGCGCCGACGCAAGAGAAAATTGCAGGTCCTCAACCCGGATTTGGGACAATCCTGTCGCCAGAACCCGCGACGAAATCCAAGGGTCTGGCCGAAATAACCACGCCTGAGAGCCCGGTAAAAGAACCAATCTCTTCCCAACCTAAGCCATGTATACCTCCCGCTAGTGCTCAAGATCAGCAAAAGAAAGGGACCGTCCCGACAAAAAAGTTGTTTCCATGTCTTCTGGTTGGTCTATTAGTTGGCCTTTGGGTGATCTTGTGTGGATGCTTATTTTCAGCGCTCCTTATTGCATCCAATTTACAACTGACCAATCTAGGTTTTGTGATACCGCTTGATCCCAAGCAACGTCAAACGGAGATGTTGCAGAACACCAAAATCGCCTACGTTTTTGATGGAAATATCTACACGATGACACCCTATGGGTCCAATCAAACCCAATTGACGTTTTATAACCATGGGGAAAGATCGGCGGATGAGCTGAGCTGGTCGCCGGATGGAAAAAAGATAGCATTTGATGCGGTATCCAATGGACAATGGGACATTTTTATTCTTGATATTGCCACCAAAGAAATCCAACCACTCGTGCAAACACTGGAGGAAGAAGGGGGTCCATCCTGGTCTTCGGATGGGAAATACATCTATTATTCCGCGAACCGCGATGGGAATCAGGATATCTATCGGATTTCTCCCTCGGGAGGTACTGAGGAAAGAATGACGGAATATCCGAGTTCTGAATATGATCCTGCAATATCGGCGGATGGTAAGAAGATCCTCTTTGTTTCCAATATGAATGGAAACTGGGATGTCTATCGCCTTGTTCTCTCGAATGGTAATCTGCTCCGGGTATCAAGAGATGAGGGAACCCATATCAACCCAAGATGGCGGCCCGGCTATAATGAAATCACCTATTTTACAATTGGTGGTTTTATTGACATCGACGAGTTTTTCTGGGTTGATAGTGATTCACTGAAATCGGATTTTACAAACGGGTGGGGATCTGGAAATAATCCTCAATATGATTAGTCGCCTGACGGTTCGATGCTTGTAAAATCGGGAAAGTCCCTTTGTATTTATGGTATAGATTTTCAAGAAATTACTGGACTGGCTTGTGGAATTGATGGCGCAACCCGTCCCGCGTGGTCGCCTATTCTGAAACAATAGGGGAATCAAAGACCTGAAAATTCCTACCGGCAGGATGAATAATCCTACCGGTAGGAAAAATGATAATCATTTATAATTGTAAAGACTTTACTACCGGCAGGAATTTGTCATAGCTGGGTAGGTGCTTTTTCCGTCTACTTATATGTTGGGCAGGAGTAAAGAGGTATGCAATAATGATTGAATATGACATTGTAAAAGAAATACCACGAATTGGAAAAAGAGCCGAAATACTTGCGGAATGGTATTTCCGATTTAATGGCTATTTTCCCATTTCTAATTTTATTATTCATGATGCGGGTTTTCATAAACAACCAGGGGGACAATTAACTGAGGCAGATATTTTGGCTATAAGACTTCCATACACTATTGAAGTAATTAACGGAACAGAAAAAGAAATTGTTATAAAAACGCATAAAGAACTTGATGTAAAACAAGGAATAATGGATTTTATTATCGTAGAAGTATCTTCTGGAATATGTAAAAATAATTGGATCGATAAAAAACAAAGAATTGATAGATATCAATTATATAAATTATGCATTACGAAGATTCGGTTGGTGGAAAGAAAAAGAACTAAAAACAATCGGTAAAAAGATTATAAAAATAAAGGATACTTGTGGGAAATTCGAATTTGTAGAAAAGAAGTTACCCACGCGAATTCGGATGATAAGCATTGGTATTAAGAGTGATAATGAAATAATAAATAAACAAATTACATTTCCAGAAATTTTGGAATTTTTGAAAAAGGATCTATTTCAATGCTATGGATGTAATAATGAATTGAAAAGAATAGTCAGTGATCATAAGCAATGGGATAGATTAATATGTGAAATATATAAACGATTACTAGGTCATAAGCATAAAGAAGAAACAAATGAGGAAATTATTAATTGGTTATTTCCTCCGAAAATAGAAATTATTTAGTCCTCAGGACAAATATCCTGCCCAACACGCGGCTGCAGCCGACTTGGCCAAGGCTTAGCGAGCGAACGCTAAATTGTTGTTGCAGAATTCCTGCTAAAATGGTGAATAGAAAGCGGACGTGGCCAAGCGGCTGAGCCGCCAGCCGTTGGGCCTTTTTATGGAGGTATATATGGTTGATGAAAAATGGATCGATTCGGAGAAGAAAATCGCTCGCAGAATATACGATTTAGCCTTGAATCAGGAATATACAGAAATAATTGAAGAATTTAAAACCAAAGCTTTGCGCGTAAAATCATCTGAAGATTTGTGGGCAATGCAAGAATATCTTGAAAATACTCACCGAGATCTTGAGGCCAGGTATGATTTCAGATATTCGCAATTAATTATAGTATTTGGTAATTTAATGCATCGTGGGAGAATTGCAAAAGATCAATTAAAAGGGTTATCGGAAAATAAAATAAATGAAATATGCAGAATAGCATCAATAAAAAGTCAATAAACAATAGAAAGTCAATTAATAAAAAACTTTTTATGCGAAAGAAAAAAAGGCCCAACACGCGGCTTCAGCCGACTTGGCCAAGGCTCAGCGAGAAAACACTTAATTGGCAATTGTGTTTTTCTGCTAAAATGGTAATTGAGACGCGGAAGCGGCCAAGCGGCTGAGCCGCCAGCCGTTGGGTGGACAAAAGAGTAGTAAAATTAAAGAAAAGGGGGAAACATGAAAAGAATACGGCAAACCATAAAGGCTGGAAAAAGGGGAACAATCAAGTATGTGGATAAATATGGACCTGATCTGTTATATGTACGGTATTACTATGATTGGGAAAAACGAAAACGAATAACCACTGTTGAATTAGTTCTGGATCGAAAAAAGTGGGAACCAAAGAAAATACCACCGAAAACAAAAGTAAAACTGAAAGTTGGACGAGAAGAAATTGGAATCCAGAAGAAAATTAAGGAAAAGGGGGGAAAATGGAATTGGGAAAAGGGTGTTTGGGAAATTGAATTTGGAAGTGTGAAAGAACTTGGTTTGCAGAGCAGAATGGTCCGAAAATAAAAATTCTCACCGGCAGGATTATATTCTTACCGGCAGGAATTAAACAACTTTTTTGATTTGTTACTACCGGCAAGTATATGTCTGGACCGGTATATGCCTTTTCCGTCTACTAACATGTTGGGCAGCTATTAAAGAGAAAGTGAATTATAGTAAAGATTATGATAATAGATTTTGATCTTGATCTATTAAAGCAACTCATCAATATTATCGATTATCAACTTGAGATAATTTCTCAAAAAGCATCAAATGTGGATGATGCGGATAGTCTTGGATATTACGACAGTGCTGAACATATTACAGGTTTGGGATTTGTTGCATGCCAAACGTATATGTCTTCTGTTTACGGTTATTTGAAAATTGATAAACAACATGCTTTATCATTAGGACCTCTTCACTCTAGTGGTCAAACGAAAGTACAAATTATTAATCACGTAGCAAATTACTGGAAACATAATAATGAATGGTCCCTCGAAAAAGAGGATAATCGAAGAAAGCAAATTGAGAAAGCGTTCGAATCGGTCGGATTTCCAGTTAATACTGATTATCCGATTTCTGGAGTATTATACAAAATTGTTTATCCAGACCGTGCCACTTTCGAACCAATAATCACAATTCTGGAATTATGGAGAAACGAATTGCTTGAAATGAAGAAGAACAATTGATTAAGTAGAATTCGCTTAATATTTACAAAAAAGAACAAGCTGCCCAACCCGCGGCTGCAGCCGACTTGGCCAAGGCTCAAAGAGAGAACGCCGGATTGCGATTTTAGATTTCCTGCTAAAATGGTAACTACATAGCGGAGGCAGCCAAGCGGCTGAGCCGCCAGCCGTTGGGCACCAAAGACCAAGGAGTTTACTCATTGATATCACGTATTTCGTTTATTCAACCAATAACTATCGATATACCAGTTGAAGGAATAAAAATTATTCCAAGGCATTTAATTCAAAATAATATATCTCTACTCAATCAATTTCTTGAAATTGTTTTAGATGATTGGAAACAAGTATCATTTCCAGTACAAAGGGAAATTGATGAAATAGGTGAAAAAGGATCAATGTTTACTGGAATAGAAGCTTTCATAAAATTAGAACCGCATTTTCTAAAATGTCTATTTTCGTATGCATTCTTTTTTGTGTCTTTAGAAAAGTGTTATAAAAGTATATATAGTGATTTAATAAATATATGCAAAAATCCAAAATATCGTATTAATCACCCTAAACTTCCAAAGAGATCCTCGGATTTAGATAAATTAAATTTAGTTCGTAATTGGTCGATTGCCCATATTGGTGAAGCGAATTCAAAGAATAAGGAAGATATTATTGGATCAATGTCGTGGACTCCAATCTTATTAAGTAAAGATAATACAAGCTCATTTGATTATATTAATATTCAGTTTGAAACATTGAATGTTAGAATAGATCCTGCAAATGGAGGAATAATTAATACAACGAGTAAATTAGAAATCCCTGATCTATTAACTTTACACAATGAAGTTGAGAATTATTATTCACATTACGAAGATGTCATTCTTATTATAATTGAAGGTATTAGGGGAATTATTTCAAATGAATCATCTGATGCCCAACAAGTGGCTGCAGGCGACATGGCCAAGGCTTAAAGAGAGAACACCGAATTGCAATTGTAGAAATCCTGTTAAAATAGTAGCTACATCGCGATTGCGGCCATGCGCCTGAGCCACCAGCCGTTGGGCTTAATTCAAAGCCCATAAAAACATCTATCTGTAGATGCAACGAAAAAGTATATACAGGTATATAATTGTATCTAGGGATAGATGACTTTTCTATCCAATAAGCCGTTGGGCAATAAGATACCAACAGACGAATTTCTTATGGGAGGTATATATGGAAAGAATCATAGAACATCTCGGAAGTGAATTATTCTGGATATTATCAGACAATAGAACACAGTATGAATTACGAGAAAAAGAAATATTGATCGGAACTTTATCAACAGAAGGAAGATTATTATCAAATGCGGTAGGAAAATGCATAGATGGTAGTTGGAAATTCAAACGCGAGGGAATATTAAAAAGCAATATATCAATAAAAGAAAGTGATAAAGAAATAGAAATAGCTATGTTTAAGAAAAATGCATTAAATCGAAATGGGGAAATACAAATGAACAAAAAGAAGATATTTAGTGTTAATTCCAATTTTATAATGACCGAATATAAAATAAAGAATGAAAAGGAAATAATAATAGGTATCGATAATATTTCGAGATTACCAAACATGAAGTCAAGAGTAAAAATAAATCCAATCGCGATAAACATACCAGAATTACCATGGGCAGTACTTTTTTCTTGGTATTTAGTTATTATGCAGCAATTCGATGCTGCTTTTAATACGGCAGCAACATAAAATATTGCCCACCGATGAATTACAGTGTCAATAGGGAAAATGCAGATTGAGTAACAGAAAAGCAGGGCCTAAGCCGCCTAAAATAATAGGAAGCCGAATAGGATTGGGTTGGGAAACGCGCAGAAAGAAGCTGCGCGTTTTTAGTTACGGCGTCGAAGCCGAAGCTTCCTCTTCGGAAGCCAGCCCTCTGGGAAGGTTGTTGTATTTGAAACTGGAAAGGTTCTTCCCAATGCCAAGGGTCATCAGGCGCCGGCGAATGAACAACCGGCTTGCGACCACATCGCGTTGATGTTTTCGAACCTTCCAGGACCAACGCATCATCTTCGAAGCGATCTGGGTGTCGGTGAGGTGGCGATAGGACTGACGCTTGGAAAGCACATGCCAAAGGACGACCAGCAGGCGCCGAGCGATGGCGACAATAGCTTTGCCAGGGACGAGGCGCTCGGAAAGACGATCGAATTCGCCTTTCCAATAAGGGTCGAAATTCACGGCAGCCCAGGCCGCCTCAATTAGGGCGGTGCGGAGATCCCGGCGGCCGGATTTCGTGATCCGTCCCTGACGGAAGGTCTGGCCGGAGGCATGGACACTGGCGCCAAGACCAGAGTAGCCGACGAGCTTCTTGGGGGATTCAAAACGGGAGATATCGCCGATCGCGGAGAGGATGGTGAGCCCCAAGATAACACCAAAGCCGGGGATCTGAAGGGCGAAGGTCATGGGATCCCGCCACTCGGGGGAATCGCTCAAGCGAGAGATCTCCGCATCGAGCTGGGCGATTTGCGGCTTGAGATGGTCAAGGGTTTCGAAGGAATGGCGGAGGAGGATTTTTTCAGTAGGAGAGATGGGAAGGGAATCCCACCAGGCGAGGTTCTTGTCGGAGAATGGTCCGCCTGGCGGAAGCTCGAGCATATGGCGGTGAAGCAGGCTGTGAAGGCGGTTGCGGGTCATGGTCTGGATCCCAACCAAGCGTCGGCGGTGAGCCAGAAGGCAGCGGGCTTCACGGATGTGGAAGGGGGGAACCCACACCAGGGGGATGAGGCCGGCGGCGCACAACTTGGCCAGCTTGATGGCATCGTGCTTGTCGGTTTTGACCCGGGTTTTGGTGATCCAGGGGAGCTTGCCGGCGTTGGCGATTTCGACCCGTGCAACAAGGGAAACGATGCCGTCATAAAAATCCCAGGAATTGGTGGTGGATTCGACGGCGACGACGTCAGTGGGGAGGAGATGGTCGCGGGCCCAGTTGGGCCATTTTTCAAGGGAAATTTTGAGGGGTTTGAAGATAATTTCCTGGAGGGAGTTGACGGCGGCGATATAGAGGAAGTGTTTGTGAAGATCGACGCCGAAGAACCGAATGATGCTTGAAGGGGATGGAAGAGACATGCTACACTCCTTATGCAGGGACATGGTGGGCGCGGATTGCGGGGTGAGAAGACACCTACCGATGCGGGCGCGATGTTGAAAGTCGTCCCAGATCAGATATGCGACGGGCGGGCCAAATAACACGCCGGGAATCAGAGTCCCATGGGCAAGGCCGGCTCCCCGAACGCTCCACACCCGCGGTGCGTGCCCGTCCCTGATCGGATCGAGCATAGCACGTCCGCGCCCACCAAGTCATCGTGCCGCTGCCAGAGACCAGCGGCACGATGATTACATTCTAATAACACGCGGCTGCAGGCGACTTGGCCAAGGCTCAAAGAGAGAACGCTGGATTGCGGTTTAGGAAATCCTGTTAAAATGGTAATAACAACTCGGACGCGGCCAAGCGCCTGAGCCGCCAGCCGTTGGGCAATTACCTCTTGCTTTAAGAGGAGTTGATATGGTAATCAAGCCCGAAACAATTATTGAAGCTATAATTGGAACTGTAATATCTGGTTTATTATTAGCTCTAATAATTGCATTGATGGTGAGATTCTATCAATATATAAAGAAGTTTATTAATATCCCTTTGAAACTTTCTCTTTATCCTTCTGTAACATATGCTTCATACCTTGGATTATATGAAATCATCCCAACCTCTACCCGTAGTCGTTTAAGGGATGAGGGGAAAATACTTGGGCTTCTTACTTCGCAAAATTCTTCTTATGTAAGTCCGTTACCTCTAGTAATTTCAATAACCAATACTTCAAATATTAAGGAACCACGAAATATTACAATTAAGGAAATAGAAATAATTATTAAAAATATTCAAAGTAATAATAGCTATTTACATAAGAAAACATTAGTATTTGCTAATGCTGGTGTCCAAGCAGGGGGACGAGGAAGCGAAGGTTCGTTTAAAGTACTCTTTAAATATAGGAAAAACCTTCGAATACCTTTATTTGGTTTATCGGCGATTGAGAATCGAACTTCATCAAGAGGGCTTAGAGTTCCAGTAGATTCATATGGAGAAATTTGCTTTTGGCTATTCCCTTTAATTCCAGGCAGATATATATTTGATATCCTGATCGAAATTGAGGAGCAAGGCATAAATAGAAAGTGGGCAATTTATAGAAATAAATCAGTTATTTTATTAGATAATTTCGACTGGGTTCATCAAATCATAGGTGTTGATTATGACTGGCAGCATCCAGTGAGGTGTGATTCCCCAATTGATGATGAATATAGAAAAAACCTTGATGAAGAATGGAATCAGATCAAACGACTCTGCGCAGAAAATATTGAAAATCCTATGTTGCTTGATCACGTTCGTGTATTTGGAATATTAAATGATGAGGTTTACGGAGTAAACGTATAACATATATGGTATTAATATTCATTATAGATTTCTATTTTAAAAAGCAATTGCCCAACAAGTGGCTGCAGGCGACATGGCCAAGGCTCAAAGAGAGAACGCCGAAATGCGATTATAGAATTCCTGCTAAAATGGTAATTGAAAAGCGGAAGTGGCCATGCGCCTGAGCCACCAGCCGTTGGGCGCTTACTCATTACAATCAACTGAATTAAGTTTAAGAAAGATAACTACATGCCACAATGTGCCGCAAACACAAAAAAAGGAACGCCTTGCCCTTATAAAGCCAAAGAGGGGCAAAAGTATTGTGGTACTCATCTTAAGCAGAAAAGATGGCGAAAAGTCCTTTCAGCAGTTAGTATAGGCATTTTCAGTTTAGGTGTTCTAGGTTTTATAGCAAATATAACAGGCATCCTTGACTACTTTGGTATTAAGCCAGTCCCCCACTTCACACCTATTACAACGCAGGTTGCTTGGGTCTATGTGACCCCTGTGGGACAACAAACGACTATACCTACATTATCATTATCGCTTTCAAATCCAGGGGCAATCGCCAAATGCTTTGATGTAGGAAGCGGATTAAATGGAATCGCATGGGTTAGTCAAGATTTGCTTGCAACCAGTGGTTCGGCAATCAGAATTTGGCGCACAACTGACGGCATACTTCAACGTACAATAAGCCCTCAAGTTGGGGGAATAAGAAGCATGGCAATTTCACCCGACGGGAAAACAATTATTACTTCGGAATCCTCATATGATTCTGGATATATTGTTTTTTATGATGCAACGACCGGATACAAAATTAGGGAAATAGAATGGTCCCCACTTAGCGAACCTACTGGCAAATGGGTAAATATCGTACTATTTTCTCCTGATGGAAAAACCTTCGCGGGGGGATCAAATGATGGGGGGGTACGAATATGGAACAGTCAAACGGGTGAGTTAATTCAGTTATTTAATCATTCGAGGAATGGTGAATTATTATCAGGACTTATTGAATTATTAGCTTATTCACCCGATAGCCAAATCTTGGCAACTGGATCAAGTGATCCTAGAAATGATAAGTATCGCATCTATTTTTGGAGAATTTCAGACGGTCAATTGTTATTCACACTTGAATTTGGAGGTTGGCGTTCAATTGACTCGATAGCTTTTTCACCTAATGGCACTACCTTTGCTGTGGGCACTGATGTAGGACCAATTAATTTGTATAAAGTTGTTGATGGTTCACAATTGGCTACACTTGAAGGTCACCTTAATTCGGTAAATAGTCTCTCTTGGGCTCCGGATGGATCTCTATTGGCATCTGGAGGTAGCGATAAGACCATTAGGCTCTGGAATCCTTTATCGGGCAATCAGGTTTTATTGCTGAGCGGTCATTCAGACTCTATTTCAAGCGTTGCATTTTCAAAAGATGGAAAAGCTCTTGCATCAGGCTCCGATGATCACAAAGTCTGTCTATGGGAAAATATTCCTTAGTTTTGTCACGTGGCTGCAGGCGACTTGGCCAAGGCTCCGCGAGAAAACGTTGAAATGCGGTTTTAGAATTCCTGCTAAAATACCAGCAATAAGCCGTAAGTGGCCAAGTGCCTGAGCCACCAGCCGTTGGGCCGCTTAAAACAATGTCAACCATAGCACATCATTATGTCCCACAGTTTTATCTTCGTCATTTTGCAAAAAAGCGAAGAAATAAATTTTATTTATGGTGCCTTGATAAAACCACAGAAAAAACTTTTCGATCAAATCCAAAGAATCTTGCGCAAGAGACTGGATTTTATGATATCCGAACAATAAATGGGGAGGATATTACTTTAGAGGAATATTTAAGTAAATTAGAAACCAAGTTTGGAGTCGCACTTGAGAATTTATGCAAGAATCCCACAACAAAGGGATTGACGCCAAATATCGACGATATGTCACTTTTCGTTGCTTGCCAAATGATAAGGACACCCATCCTTCACAAAGAGATAAATGATGCTTCTAATGAATTAAATAGAAGACTCCAGAAAGATCATGTACAAATACCCTTGTCATCTCCAGATGAATTAAAACAAATACAAGCCTCAATGATTGTAGAAAATGCGCCAATTATGGCCAAAGTACTTAGTGAAATGATGTGGATTATCTTACATAATGAATCTAAAGTCCCCTTTTTTACTTCGGATAATCCTGTTATAAAATATAATCCATTAAATGATGGAGTAACAGGTAATTTAGGTTTATTAAGTGAAGGAATTCAAATATATTTTCCTATTAGCCCAACACATGCATTGATTATTTGTGATAAGAGGCAATATTTTACATCGAAAACCGAAATCAAAGCGTCATCTCAGAATATCGAATTTGTAAATAGTGGTCAAGTATTATTCTCACAAAGGTATATTTATTCATCAAACAATAATTTTGATTTAGCAATAGATATGTTGAAGAAGAGTCCTGACTTGGCTGATCCAAATAGGATGAGAGTTATTATAAAGTGATCAATTGGATCAGTGACCTGACCGGCCCAACACGTGGCTGCAGGCGACTTGGCCAAGGCTCCGCGAGAAAACGTTGGAATGCGTTTTGTAATTTCCTGCTAAAATAGTAACTACCAATCGAAAGTGGCCAAGCGCCTGAGCCACCAGCCGTTGGGCGGCTAGCTTATATAGAGTTTTTATGAACATTGAGATTGGGTCTGATAATTGGAAAAATAGACTTTTTATCGCCACAAGAAAACTTGGCGATGATTTTTGGAATCGATTTCAAAAGGTAAGTATAAAAGAGTTAGAAAAGCTCGAATACAAGATAAATCGTAAACTTACCGGGGAATTTAAAGAATTCTATCGAATAATCGGATATGGCTCTTTTGAGCCGGGAAATGGTTTTTACTCACCAGAAGATATTATTGCATGTCTTGGTGCGCCAATATATTTTATTCGAGGAAGCCTTGTATCTGGATCCGAATGGGCAACTGAAGAAGAACATCGCAAGTTATGGAGAAGTCATGGAATTGAGAATCCCAATCCAAGGCTATTCACACAAGAAAAGCTTGCACTTGATGAAATAAATTTATATGATCTCCTACAATTCGGTGCAGATGGGAATGGCTGTTACCATCAATTATATGTAGGACCTGAACCGGCTCCTTTTAGATATTGTCTTCTAACGGATAGTGGAACAATGGAGAATAAATCCCCATCATTTTCTATTGCCCTTGAAAAAATGATAGAGCAATTTATCTTCTATAAAAATAATTAGCCGCCCAACCCGCGGCTGCAACCGACTTGGCCAAGGCTCAAAGAGAGAACACTGGAGAGCGGTTTAGGATTTCCTGCTAAAATGGTGATTAGTTAGCGGACGCGGCCAAGCGGCTGAGCCGCCAGCCGTTGGGCCACAACCCAATAAAAAGGTGAGATAATTAGATGATAAGGAATATTTCTTTCTAAGGGAGGTTATTATGAATAAGGCAATTGGTGATATAAAGGTTAATATGAATCAGAACTTATGGGGGTTGCTTATATCATATGTATCTCTTGGTATATCGGAATATTATAAGCTTACTGTCCTCTTATGTCTCTCAATCATACTGGCAATAATTTTGACTATATCGGTAATAATTACAACTATTGCGTATACGCTAAATTATTGGAAAGAAAAGATGAAATAAACCTACTTACGATACGATTCATAAAGAGGAGGAATAATGAAAATCAAATTGAAGGTAATAAATCCTAAAAGTGATATTAATAAAGAAGCGATGAAAATGAAACATAAAATGAATTGTCCCGTATGCAATAAAGAAATAGAAGTAACAATTAAAGAGTTAAGTAGTAAACAAATTAAATGTCCAAAATGTGGAGCTGTAATAAATATTACTCATAAAAAATAAATGTGGCCCAACCCGCGGCGAGGCTGTGTAAATATTGTAAATACAACAAACTAAACAAAAAATAAAGAAAGATGGTTCAGGCCAACGCCTGAACCATCCGTTTAACACCTAGGATATTCATCACTCGCTTCATATT
>Ga0187886_1000290_pt1 | contig 65724 bp, 50 predicted proteins | sample June2016WEW_20_1_FD_133001 | JGI IMG/M metagenome (GOLD analysis project Ga0187886, IMG submission 133001) | Peatland microbial communities from SPRUCE experiment site at the Marcell Experimental Forest, Minnesota, USA - June2016WEW_20_150 | ecosystem: Environmental > Terrestrial > Soil >... | reverse complement strand
TTTTTACCCCTGCAATCGATGAAAAACTTGGCTAAGTCAAGATATTTCCGCTCATTGGTAATTCGATATAGGTGCACCAATCCCATTTCCACAATTTCGTGCCCGGGAGCATCGTTTCGTTTACCGGGTCCAAAAACGCTTACCAGCAAATCGGCATTTTTAAATCAGATATTTTTCGCTGCCGTTTTTTAGGTTGGTAGATGTAAAAACATAGGCAAAACCGCTCTCAAAGGGATCGGTGTAAACCCTGTATTCGTTGTCAACTTTTACACAAGAAGGACCTTCGTCGCCGGTTGAGGGCATAATTGGACCAAACTCTTCGCCCCAGGCACCTTCGGGAGTTTTGGCCACCCGGTAAAAGTTGTTGGGTACACCGATGTTATCGTCCTTTTACCTATGTTTGACGACCAGAAGATCATTAACTGGTTTTTCAGTTCGTCGAAGAATATTTCAGGAGCCCAACAGTTACCAATGCTATCGACGCCAGCCGCAATGTCTTTCCCTGCCCAACCGGTTGTCCAAACTACACGATAAATGCCATCAGCGCCTTTGTGAATGCTTGGATCGCGCATTAAATTTTGCGAACCGACATGTGGAATTAATACAGGTTGACCGTTATTTAACTGTTCCCATTGATATCCATCTGTACTTAAAGCAAGGTACATTCCTTTATCCTGGCCAAGGAAATAGGGAAACAAAAGAATTTTTTTGCCTTTTGGTCAATACTGCTTTTGGTATGATTTCCTTCGCTGACAAGCATTTTAGGGGCTGTGTCCTGAGAAAAAATGCTAAACGACCAAAACAATACAATAGTTGTAAGAATAAGTATTCTCATCCGTATATAATTTGTTTTTTAAGGCCGTATGGAACTCGCATGTGAAGTATTCATCCGTGTTTGTGTTTAACGAATATGTTCATTTCATAAGATAAGTTTTTGAATCCTGGGTTTTTAGAATTTACATCATTTTGAAAAACTAAAGTTTACATTCTTACTTATTGGTTAGTTCTATTCGCACTTTTGTTATTTGTTATCTATTTCGTAATGAAACCAGTCCACATCTACAAAGCCTTTATCTTCCTTTGCGTTAAAGTTGAATATTCCAATACGATCACCGCGGTAATTGCCCCATGTTAATTGGTAAATATCACCAAAAGGGATGAAAGTCTTACCATCGGTGCTATATGCGTAACTGTTAATACCCTCATAGCCCCATATCGATTTCAGCCATATAGAGTTACCAACAATTCGAATACAAGTGGTGTCTTTTCCATTGTTATCGTATACCAATGTTCTAATGCCATCAGTTTGTTTAACACCAAAAGTGCTATATGTTGATGCGTAATGGCATAATCCGGCATATTGGCCATTAGCCATACCACTAATATCTATTTTTGTTGTTGCTTCATTTCTTGTTGTACGCATACTGCGCTGTGTGAGGGTATTGCCTGCCCTGAAAATTAAATTTCGATTATCTGAAGGATTGATAGGTGTAAAAGCATACAGACGAAGAAATCCGTAATGTTCAGTAAGCGACCATTTTTCTTTTCGGGGCTGATAGTTCCATTCCCACTGCACTGGCAGTGTGGTTGCATTAAACTCGTCATCCGTCTGAATTTTTAGAGGTGTACGGCTATCTATAATTGGCTTTTTGTCACGCCAAACCATATTGCCAATTGTGTCAGAACCTACTTTGCCTATTATTGGCCATCCTTTAATCCAGGTAACCGGCAATAGACTGACAACGCGTCCTTCCCAACTCCCGGTGCCATGATGGGTTAAGAAATGCCATTCGCCCGTTACGGTCTGTAAAAGTCCTTGATTAGGTTCCCTGTCCTTTTTAGGGTCAACATGGTTTAATTGTTTAATTTCCCAGGGACCATAAATGTTTTTCGAACGCTCCATCATGATCACGCGGCCTTCGCTGTTCACTTCACTGAAGAAGTGGTAGTAAAGTCCATTGATTTTATATAGCTTGTTGGATTCGCTTCCGTGTGACTGGTGGATGATAGAGTCAGATTCCATGATCAGTCTTTTCCCGTCGGGAGTCATTTTGAACAGATGAATGTTGTACTTTTTATTGTTTTTCGGGTCGAGGGCAAAGTTGGTAGCAATAAAATACAATTGCCCATCGTCGTCACAAAACGAACAGCAATCGTTCCATCCGTTAACTTTCCATATCTGGTGAAGAGGCTTCCAGGGACCGGCAGGATTGGTGGCAGAACTCATGAAGAATCCATCGTCGGGTGTACCGAAATAGACCCAGAATTTATTCTTATAATATCGTATTGAGCCTGCCCAAATGCCTCTGCCGTAGCAATTCGTCTTGTCCCAGTTAAGCTCGGGGCTTATGCGGGTAAGGTCGTTTGCCACGTGGCTAATACTTTCCCAGTTGACAAGATCTTTGGAATGAAGCACCACCATACCTGGAGAGTATTGAAAGGTTGAAGAAATGGCATAGTAATCCTTTAGACGGAATGAATGTTCTTCCCGTTCCCATTGCCGATCCGGGCAAAACAACCGAAGCAGCCAGGCGAGGATCGCGGTTTTTGTATGGGTCCTGATCATTATAACCTGAACCTGCATCAGTAATTGGCAAACCATTGGTCATGTAATACGAGTTAATCAAATCGCCAGTGACACTTGGTGTTGGCCATTCGGCAAACGATGTGGCAGTAGTTGGCCACGACTGTGGACGAAGATCTTTCTGGTATTGGATATCGAAAATTACTTCTTTGTTGTTTTCGTTCTCTTCTTTAAACAAACCTTCGTAATCAGCAAATAATCCATAAGCGCCTAAGTCCATAACTGCTTTAGCTGCAGTAGCTGCTTCTGCCCACTTTTCATTATAGAGCAATGTCTTTGCTTTGTAGGCAAGGGCAGCGCCTTTAGTTACACGACCAACATCTGAATCTGAATAGGAGGCAGGAAGATTAGCGGCGGCAAAGTCCAAATCGGTAAGAATGGTTTGAAGCACCTGACTTTCCGGGTTTTAAACCGGATGGCCGCACTGGCATGGTTGGCTTTAAGTTCCGAAATTCCAGCAACCAGAGCGGAGTCACTCCAGACCGAACTTTCGGCAAATGCTTTATCAAACCTGATCACAAAATAGTTCTTGAAATTCTCGGGAACGCCACCACTGTTTTGGGTGGTGTATCCAATCACTTTATTTTCTGAAGGAATAATTTTGATGTATGAACCCTTGTCGAACGCATCGATCATGACCCATGATTTTTCGTTTTCAGGAAAAGTGAAGCGGAACATCGCGGCGCGTTCTGTAGGTGTAATTTCTGTGGTCACATCGTAGTCGGCAAGGTAAACACTGTAATAGTATGGTTTTACGGTTTCCGCCTTATGAGAGAACCAACTGGCGCGTTTTTCCCCGGTAATTTTCAGTTCCCCGGTCATCGGGAAAAGCGAAAACTGGCCGTAATCGTTGATCCACGGACTGGGCTGGTGTGTTTGCTTGAAGCCCTGAATATGTGTTGCATCGTAGGCATACACCCAGCCGTCGCCCATTTTGGCGGTTTGCGGCGTCCAGAAATTCATTCCCCAGGGCATGGCAATGGCCGGGTAGGTGTTTCCGTTCGACAACGATTAATTGGAATCGGAGCCCATAAGCGGATTGACGTAATCTACTATAGAAAGGGTCTGGCCAAAAGAATAATTTGTTAAAAGGTAAATCAGCAGAATTGAAAAAAAATTGGTTTTCATGGGCAGTATTTGTTTGGTTTAAGAATTGACGGATAAAAAATTGTTTTAAGACGCAAACATTAAACCACTAAATTGTTTTATCATGCAAAAATTTCAATGACGAACATGGATTTAATAACTTTTTTGAAAATATAAACTATAAGGTTATTATATCAATTTCAGCATACCCTATATTATTGTCACCCTTTGTATTACTCAATGCCTGCAGTTTAATATAGCGTGCTTTTTCAGCGGCAAACTTTTTGATTTGCCACAACGAGTTGTTTCTGATGTTGGCAAATTCACCTTCATCAACCAATTTCCAGTCTTTATTATCCTGCGAAACAAAGAACTGATAGGTAGTAATGATACCAGGATTCCACAAACACTGGTCAGGAAGGTATCTGAAACCTGACAAGTTCAATACACTTCCCAAATCAATCACCAGGTCAGCCGGCAACTTCGTACCCCTTGGCTGGTGCCATGTGGTCGATGCGTTTCCATCAAGCAAATTGTCTGCCCTTTGATCTTCAATACCAACTATCTTCCAGTCTTTCCGGGGGATATCGAATTTTTCCTGGCTCACAGGGCTGTTTTTCCCGGTAACAGCATCGTATGAGATTGCTTTAACCTCTACTTTGCCATCTATGGAAACAGGAGCGGTATATTTTTTCGATTTTGCAGTTGGGATGCTACCTTCAAGCGTGTAATAGATTTCGGATTCTTTATCTGCCGGGGTAATAATTATTTCGCCCGACTTATTTCTCATTACAGATGGAGAGGTCAACAATTGCGCTGCATTGTAAATCCCGATGTTAGAAATTACCGGACAACTTTTTGAATCGGTAATGGTGAAACGTACTTGTGTTGCTTTAACAGTCGGGAAACGGAGGATTCGTTTATATCCGATAGTCGTTTCTTTTGCCAGCTCTTTCCAGGTTCCATCAACCAAAGCTTCCACTGTAAAAGCTTTCACTCGCTGTCCTAGCCGAATATATTCTTGCGCCATAAAACGGTTGAAGGTAGTTGGTTTGCCCAAATCGATAGTCAGTGAAGCTGTAACCACATCATCATCAGTAGTCCAATACGTGTTTTTATCGCTGTCTATTGCTTTATCTGCACCAAAATCTTTACTGTTGCCACGAACATTGGATGCACTCGCTTTTTTCTGTTCAACCAGGTTTACAGCAAACGCTTCCTTTACTGCTTTGCCAAATTCAAGCGCTGCTTTTTCGTCATTGGGATGAATTAAACCATTTGGCATAATCGGGAAATTAAGCAGCAATGTACCGTTTCGTCCAATCGAATTGTAGTAAGTGTCCATTAGTTGAGGTAATGTTTTTACCTTGGTGTCTTCGCTGGGATGATAAAACCACTCTGGACGGATGGACGTATTCACTTCGCCGGGAACCCACGAATTCCCGTTTTCCACACCATAACGCAACATATTTTCAGGCACATCGCCTGTTGCATTCAATAAACTCCAGTTTGTTTCGCCAACATAGCCTGATTCAGTTCCAACCCAGCGCAAATCAGCCCGATCTCCTCCGTCGTTCCAGATTACAATATTAGGTTGTAGTTTTCGAACGAGTTTGTATGTATTAATCCAGTCATAATAGGTGGTACGGTCAATTTTACGTGTTTCATTGGCTCCACCGTAATATCCATCACCTCCATTGGCCCCGTCGAACCAAACTTCGAAAATTTCGCCATAATTGGTGAGGAGTTCGGTGAGCTGATTACGAAAATAGGTGATGTATTCCGGTTTCCCGTAATCCTTGCTATTCCTGTCCCATGGTGACAAATAGATGCCTAATTTCAGGCCATATTCCTTACAGGCATCGGCCATTTCGCGAACCATATCGCCCTTGCCATTTTTCCATGAAGCATTTTTTACCGAATACTCGGTATATTTAGAAGGCCAGAGGCAAAAACCACAGTGGTGCTTTGCTGTAATTATGATACCTTTCATACCTGCTTCTTTGCAAATACGCGCCCACTGACGACAATCAGCTTTTTCAGGATTAAACAGCTTTACATCTTCATTTCCATATCCCCACGACTGATCGGTATAGGTATTTAATGAGAAATGAACAAACGCATAATATTCCATTTCCTGCCATCTTAGCTGGTTTTCGCTTGGAACAGGGCCATAAGGCGCAGGGGCTTTGGTCTGCTTACATCCTGTAAAGATTATACTTGCTGTAAGAATTATTCCGAATAAAAAATATCTAGTCATATTTTTGAATTTATTTAGTTTATCTCATTTTTTTTGCTTTGGAATTAATAGACTTACTAGGGTATTTACTTCCTACCACTGGTTTGAACGACTTGGATATTTTATCTGTTCCTGTAAAATCGGCAGCATAAAAAATGAATTATTAAAATCCTTAAGGATTATAAAAATCTATTTATTAATCATTTAGCAGATACTGATAATTTCTGGACATAGACTATTACAATTTTGACACTCTAACTTTAAATTGATTCTGAATAAGTGGCAAGAAGTAAATGCCCTAATAGACTTATTTCACGTTAAGAACCACTTCATCACTGTTGAGACCATCGGAAGAAGCTTTTAACCTGATTTCTCCGGCTTGTTTACCTGTTTGCACCAAGACCATACAATATCCGTTAAAAGCCATCCGCTGGCTGGCTTTATCGGATTCATGGCTACTGGGATTGCCGTTGCCGGTACCAATTATCTTTCCAGGTCCTTCAATCGAAAATTTTACAAGATTATCAGCGGTTGGCACAACCCGGCCTTTAGCATCTTTAACAGCCACACGTATTACGGCCACATCCCAGCCATCGGCTTTGAGAGTGTTACAATCGCTGTTCAAATCAACCTGTGAAGGGGCGGTAGAAGTTTCAACAACATCTTTGGTAACTAATTTCCCTTTGTTATATCCCCCTGCTTCCAATTTCCCAGGTTGATAAACAAGATCCCATTCGAGCTTTTCGAAAGGAACTGTCTTCTTCTTTCTCATACTTTTGCCATTTAAAAACAACTCAACTTCTTCACAATTTGTGTAACATTGAACGCTAATAAGTTTCCCTTCTTTTCCCGGCCAGTTCCAGTGGGGGAAGATGTGAACGACCGGTTCATTCGTCCATGCTGCTTTGTAAGCGTAATACCCATCTTTGGGAAAACCGCAAATATCCATAAACCCGAAATGCGAAGTAATGCAGGGCCACCTGAAAGGAGTTGGTTCACCCCTGTAATCGAACCCTGTCCAGACAAATGTTCCACCAAGGAATGGATATTTGACAATATCGGCCCAGTCTTCACCAGGGAATGGCCCCCAGTTGGGCTGCCATTTCTTGAGGTTTGAAACATAGCCCTTTTCCCAATTGTCCTCATATTCCCCACGTGTTGAGACGAAACTTGTAGATTCGGTACAAAACTGTACCCGATCAGGATATTTTTCATGGTCTTTCACATACGCCATTCCCTTATCACCATAATTGTAGCCCACGACATCCAGCACATCATTATACCCACCATCGTTACGGCCATGGTTCATCGCGGCAGTCACAGGACGTGTAGGATCAATTTTATGGGTTGTTTCAACCATTGTTTCCAGGATCCTGGTACCTGTTACAGTTCCCTGGATCCATTCCTCGTTTTCCATGCTCCACATAAATATCGAAGGATGGTTGCGATCACGGTTCAACATGGCTTTCAAATCGTTTAAGCCTTCTTCAGAACTTGATAAATGGCGGTTTTCATCCAGGACGAGCATACCAAGGCAGTCGCATATATCCAGCAGTTCTGGTGTGGGCGGATGATGGGCGCTACGGTAGCCATTGCTTCCCATTTCTTTCAGCAACTTTATTTTATACTCATTTATTTTATCCGGCAGGGCAACTCCAACGCCCGCAAAATCCTGATGATTGCAGGTTCCTTTTACCGGATATAGTTTTCCGTTGAGGAAGACCCCGTTGCGTTTGATTTCAATAGTCCTCACTCCAAACGTGGTTTTGTAGGTATCAACAATATTTCCGCTGTCCAAAACGTCGGTCATGACTTTGTAGAGGTGCGGTGTTTCGGGCGCCCAAAGTAACGGTTTCTGAATTTTTCCTTCCTGAGATATCTCAGTTTGGCCAAAGGGTTCAATTAATTGGGTAGTAGTTTTTGTATCCAGCACAACTCCTTTATTGTCCACTATTTTTGAAACCAATTTAACATTCTTTGCCGTTTCATTCTCATTTTTCAGCGTTGTTTTTATACTTACTGTAGCTTCTTCAGGAGATACAGAAGGAGTGGTAACATAAGTTCCGAAACGCGCTACATGAATCCAGTTGGTTTTAATAAGCCAAACGTGCCTGTAAATGCCGCCACCTTCATACCACCAACCTTCAGGTTCACGGGCATCAACCTTCACCAATATGACATTTTTGCCTGCATTCCCGTAACACAGAACATCCGTCAGATCGTAATTTGAAGGCGTATAGCCACTTTGGTGATGTCCTAAAAGATGGCCATTAACCCAAACAGTACAATTCCTGAAAACCCCTTCAAACTCGACGGATATTTTTCGCCCATTATCCGTTTCCGGTATCTCAAATTCTTTTCGATAAAAACCAATACCTGTTGGCAAATACCCGTTAGCCGCCGGTTGATTACCCAAGTCGTCGTCATGAACAAAAGTACTTTCCACAACCCAATCGTGCGGAAGATTTACTTCTTTCCAATCGCGTGGGTAAAACACTTTGGCGCTTTTAACATCCGTGTAGTCAATGATGGTATCTTTGTTTGTAATAACTTTCACATTCACATCGGTCAACCCACCCTGACCACCAGCTTGCACCACACGCTTCATAGCTATGTTGCCTTTGTGGAACTGCCAGTTAAAATCAAAATTTTCTTTGATCCGTTTGCCTGATGTTGCCGGTTGCAAATCCTGTGAGTTCCCATTTACCCAAAATAACAACAGAGTTAATGCGACACTCAAAAACATTACTAGTCCGTTATTCTTTAGCTTCATTGATTTAAAATTATGGCATGACCGCCTTGTTCAACTCAACGGCAAGGATTGTCACGTCTTTGTCGGTCTGTTTAAAACCTTTTAGGACGGTTTCGCCGTTACTTTTTTGCCTGAAGGAAATCGTGTTGCCATCGGTTACTGAATAAGCTCGTATAACCTTCTGATCTTTATTTACTGCTGGAAGGACAAAATCTTCCCCTTTAAACCCGTTTAACAGATAGATGTAAATGGTTTTATTTTTATAAGCAAAGCCATATTCTCCGTCCTTAGGATTCCAGGGGCCGCCGCGGGTGCCATAAACGGCATTCCCCACCTGCCGGAGCCATTGTCCGGTCTGCCTTAAAACATTGGCTTCAACATCGGTTATTTTTCCATGCCGGTCGGGGCCAACATTCAGGAGCAAAGCCATGTTACGGATTACACAATCGGCCAGCATTCGTTTGACGCCGCCACAACTAATCACTTTGGCAGAATCGTTGTGTGCCGGAGTGTAACCCCAACCCGGCGCCATGGTCATACATTTTTCCCAAACGTCCTCGTTCCGTATTGGGCCGGTAACGGGCTGGCCTCCTTCTTCCGATTTAATATCTCCATACCAGCCGCTTCGTGAGTTCACAATGACATCAGGCTGATATTTCCGGACAATTCCTATCAATCCCAATGGTTTGCCGGTTTCTTTATCCCGATCCTGAAAACAGGGACAAACCGGCCATTCATTCGCAGGATTGAGAAACTTTCCGGATTCCCAGAAATAAGCGCCGTCGGCATCGCTTCCCTGCTGACCAAGCCATCCTCCATCCCAAAAAATCAGATCAATTTTGCCGTAGTTGGTCATCAGTTCCTTTACCTGGCAATAGAGCTCATTTTTCATCTCTCTTGCATTTTCCTTATGTGACGGGTCGGTGGTATAACCAAATTTATTCGGTTTGCAATCTGTTCCCGAAACATCGTAATACCCGGGATAGCGCCAATTGATCAGCGTTTTATATAGGCCAACTTTCAAATTGTGTTTCCGGCAGGCATCAACATATTCTTTTACAAAATCGCGGTTGAGCGTTTGCTTGCTGGTAAAGGCATCGGGAGCTTTACTGTTGAACAGGGCATAGCCGTCGTGGTGCATGGTTACCATGCACATATATTTCATGCCTGCATCTTTAGCAAGTCGGGCCCAGTCGTCAGCATTAAATTTGTCGGCGGCAAAATACTGATCACCGCTCTCAGGATAGGCAAGCTTCCTGTATTCGTCAGGCAAGATCCCATTATTTTCCTGATACCATTCGCCTTTGCCCGGACCGGAATACAGTCCCCAGTGGATAAACATTCCAAACTTGTCGTCCAGCAGCCATTGCATTTTGGAGTCAGGCTGCTGCGAAATACCCAAGTCGGTTTTCGGGATTCTTGGGGCAAGTTGTTTGATGCCCGTGTCTTTTGTTGGAGTATATTGGCCCAGGTATTCGATATTTAAATCATCGGTCCAGGCCCTGTTTTTTGCTGTGTTCTCCGGATTTTGGATTTCGATGATTGCAGTTGATTGTTCGGAACTGGTTACGAATTTCAGTTCAACCTTTTTCCAGTTGGCCAAAGCGCTGGCTGTACCGGTGTTATGCTCGCCCAAACCGTTCACGCTGAGCCGGACTTCATCAGACCCGCTTTCGGTTTTTAGCCATCCGGAGAGTTTATAACTTGATGAGGGATTCAATTTTACATTTGCCTGAACAATAGTTCCTGAGCTTAGTTCCAGAGCCTGATTTCCGGAATGGGCATTTGATTTTAACAATACTGCTCCGTTGCCGATTACCTCCCACGGTTTTATCGACGAACCTTCAAAATTGGAGTTTCTGAGTTGTACTGCGGGTTCCTGTGACATGACAGCCATGGCGCCCAAAGTCAACCCAATTAATAAAAACAGTTTTAGGAATGTTGGTTTTTTCATTTAGGTTATTGATTAGTAGATTCATTTTATAATTATCCTAATTTTTTTAAGGATATCACTTACCGGAATATTGCGATTACCATTGTCGCAAACTTCCATGAGGATGCCACTTCGAGTCAAAATAAGCTAATAATTTGTATATGCCACCAATAAAAGTCACCTTCAAAATTGTTATATATTTACATTTTATAGCTTTCTCCTCCATTGAAAAACACCTAAAATGCCGCATTGAAAATACATGAACCTTCTTTATCTACTTCAGTCACAGTTCGTAAACGTACTCATAACGGAAGGAAGAACACAAGTAAAGTTCAGATCCCGCCAACGAAGTTGTCTAGCAGATAAAATGATATTGGTAGTTATACAAACGAAGTCTTTTTCATATCTAATTGGAATTGTCTTTGAATTATAGCTTCCAATATGACGTACCAATTAAGATTAATTGCCTTTTGAGAATTCTATTTAGAAAAACCCCAAGATTCAATAAACTATAGAATTGACATTCAAGATAAAGATGTACCTCCCCGGAAAGGAGAAGTACACCATATCTTTAAAGATTTCTTTAACTGCTACCAGCCCGGATTCTGAACCAAATTTGGATTTAAAGTTAACTGGTCGGTCGGAAGAGGATCTAAATATAATTTATCATTCCATTTACGAGCCATGGTTGAATAAATTTGGAGCAAATTCTTTGATTTTCCATCCCAATCATTCAGGCTGTAAAGCGCTCTGGTACTGAACGGATTTGTGCCTCCATTGTACTTGGTATATCGGGCAACGACCCCATCAGTTACAGTAAGTCCAAGCATCGTTTTGGGATTCTCGATTAGTTTACCTGCATTCCAACGACATATATCATCCCAGCGGAAACCTTCGAATGCCAGCTCAATACGCCGCTCTCTCCTTATTTCGTAAATAATCGGTGAAACCGGATAGCCATAACGAGGGCTTCCATTCACGGTGGCCAAAGGATCTGCCGGAGGATTGAGGCTTAATCTGCCCATTGTAAATTTACCTGGCTCATCCAAACGGGCCCTTAGTTTGTTTATTGAATTGTCAAGATCTATTTGAGTCAACGTTCCAAGTTCGGCTTTTGCTTCAGCGTAAATCAATAATACCTCGGCGTACCTGAAAACATACCAATCATAAGTGGTATGGGCCGCTTCGTTTTGATCAGGTTCAGGAGTACGAAATTTGAATGCCATGTAACCCGTCGGGCATTGACTAACGGCGATAGGGGTAACTGGATAGCTGATTGGTTTGAAGCCATCAAGATAGTAAGGCATGAATTTATTATCAACCATATTCCGCAGTCGTGGGTCACGATTGGCCATTTCCATCTGAAGTGAATCGTCGCCTTGATATAATGGACTCAAAGCAATGGGGTTACCGTCAACACATAAAAAATCTTCAATAAAATCCTTGCTGATCCCTATTCCTGTTTCGTTTACTGTTCTGGACACACCTTGCATAAGCAAATCTTTTTTATAAATCTGGGGCATTACACATTCTTTATTGGTAGTTAAGTCTTCCTGAATAAATTGTTGCTTATAATATAACGGATAACCGTCAAACATGTAAAGAGCATTGCCCCTTTCGATATCATAATTACCTGAATTCATAACTGTTGTTGCAGATTCAACCGCTTTTGTCAAATAGGGTTCCCATCCGGATAAGTTGCGGTATTTTAACCATGTTCCTTCATACAGGCAAACACGGGCTAACATCTGAAGTGCTGCATATTTATGTAACCGACCAGCCTCTACTTCCGACGGGTCTTTCAAATTATTCACAGCAAAGTCAAGATCTTCAATTATCTTATCGATTACTAATTTTTGCGGGTCACGCGCTTTTTGTAAAAGTTCGTTATCAGTCGTAGTCAGGTCTTTTTCGATCCACGGAACATCGCCAAAACGTTTCACTTTATTGAAATACTCGTTCGCCCTGAAAAAACGTATTTCGCCAACGTATTGATTGATCACAGCAACATCACCTTCGACGGTTTGGTAATGCGACAAAAAGTAATTTACGTTCCTAATATTTGTCCAATCGCCTGAACTCCAACCACCACCGCTACCCGGAACAGTCATGTTATTGAACAACCGGTTGTCAGGAGAATTCGGCACCATATTATCCGTGGTAACGTCCAGTGTTGAGCGTGTTCTGTCAGGAGCAGACAACGTGGTATAAAACTGGTTGGCAAAAAGCTTAAGGTCATCAGTCTTTTTCCAGTAATTCAAATCGGTAATAGCGTCTTCCGGCACGGTATTGATAACTTCGCATGAATAAAATGCAGTTAGCAATAAGACAAAAATGATATATATTTTTATTTTCATTTCAATAATAGTTAAAGATTTAGAAAGTGAGGCTTAATCCAACAGAATATGATTTCGGAACGGGATAATTCATCAGATTTTGACTTTCCGGATCATACAATTTGCTAAGTTTTGTCAGAGTCATTATATTCTGGCCAGTAAAATAAATGCGCGCTTTACTTAATGCAGCTTTCTTTGTCCATCTTTCAGGAAGAGTATATCCTAAAGAGATTTGTTTCAAACGAAGATACGCGCCATTTTGCAGGTAAAGTGTTGTTGCTTCCCTATTCCCGTGTCCTCCATCGATATAGGGTCGTGGAAGAAAAGCATTCTTGTTATCCTCTGTCCAATAATCCAATGCTGCTTTCATCGGTACGTCCCATTCGTTGTTTATACCAAAAAAACGACTATCATCTGTCCATAAGTCACGTTTAGCGGTACCCTGTAAAAACAGACTTACATCGAAACCTTTCCATGAAGCATTTGCCTGTAAACCATACTGATATCTTGGGGTGTTGTTCCCAATAATACGTTTGTCACCATGATCTGCCAAAGTATTTGTTCCAAATGAGATTTCATTATCATTGTTCAGATTGACATATTTTATATCTCCGGGGTTCCACGTTCCTCCATAGATTTTTGTTTGCGATGGAGAACTAGCAATTTCTGCCGTGCTTTGAAATAAACCAGAGGCTTCATATCCCCAGATTTCCCCAATTTTTTGCCCTACATAATGAGTGCCTAAATCACCTGTAGGATTATCAAACTTGGTAATTTCGGACTGAGCGTCCGATATATTGAACGTAACTTGGTATGAAAAATCCTTGATTTTATCTTTCCATGTTACAACTGACTCCCATCCGTAAGTCTTCAGATCAGCGGCATTTTCATTTGGGACACCGGTTCCAAGAACTGCCGGAAGGGGCTCTCCCGTGGTTAACATCCCAATGGTATTGCGTTGAAATACATCAATCGAGAAGTTCAGCTTATTTTTTATGAGGCCCAAATCAAGACCAATATTTCCCTGGTTTACTTTTTCCCAAGTAAATGAAGGACTGATTAATGAACCAGAGGCGATACTAACAGGTAAAACCCCTCCAAGCATATATTGGGTAGAAGAAGTAATGTTGTAATTCGAGATGTAAGGGAAATTACCGGTAACATTCTGATTTCCCAATGAACCATAAGAAACTCTCAGTTTTGCATCGTTGAAAATGTGTTTAATACCTGTCCAGAAATTTTCCTCCGACATACGCCAGGCTCCTGAAACCGATGGGAAGAAAGCATAACGATCATTTTTTGGAAACTTGGAAGAGCCGTCGTACCTTCCATTAACTTCGATTAGATATTTCCCTGCATAATCATAATTAAAGCGTGAAAAAATGCCCTGAGTTCCCCAGCTTGTAATACTTTCATCAACATAAATCGCCCCTGTTGCCCTGTTTATTACAGGCAGGTCATTATTAATCAGGTTCTCTCTCTTGGCTGAACCCCATTTGTATTTCTTCTCTTCCTGATTATAACCTACCAACAATTTCAGATTGTGTTTTCCAAAACTCTTTGCATAATCGACATAAGCATTGATTGCGGTGTAATAATCTAACTCATTTTCTAATGTCACTGAGTTTGGATTTACCCAAGGATAGATATTAGATTTTCCTGGTTCTGCCCACAGTTCGGTAAACAGACGTACAGATTTTTCTCTATTCCACGAATAAGGATTAAATGTAAAATCTCCTTTAATAGAAAGTCCTTTGATTGGATGGATATCAAGATTACCTGTTAACCAAAGATCATTGACCTTTCGTTGATCATGTCCTCCTTCGGCAGAAACTGCAAAAGGATTGGTAAAACTCCCTTGTCCTGCCCAGGTTCCATCAGGGTGCCTTACCGGCATTAATGGCCGCAGGTCGTTTTTCAACTGACCGCCGTATGCAGTAATACCTGACCAACCAGTACTTCCGCTGGAAGGATGATCCTCAAAAGAATAGGTGTATTTCACCCGCGTTGAAACAGTAAGCCAATCCAATACATCTGTATCAAGAGCAACATTAACATTATGCCTATTATATTGGTCGTCATAAGCCCTAAGAAATCCCTCCTGGTGCATATATCCATAAGAAATGTAATATCTCGATTTTTCAGTTCCTCCGGAAAGGCTGGAATTGATTTGCTTCAATGCCCCACTCTTATATAATTCCTTCGCCCAGTTTGTGTTACCACAATATCTGTATTTACCGTCGGTATCAATGTCAGGGTCGTAATAAACCGGTAAATTATTTTTAGGGTCATCATAATATTTCTTTGTATAGTCCATTAAACGTTGATCAAAATAATTACTCCCACCCGCATTAACACTGGCTGTATTCATATAGTTGACATACTGCCAGCTATCAACATACTCAGGTATATTAGTCGCCTCAGTAGTTGATAATGAACTTGTAACATTCAAGGTTGGTCGCTGTTCTTTTTTACCTTTTTTAGTTGTAATCAATACTACTCCATAAGCAGCCCGGGCGCCATAAATGGCTGCCGATGCAGCATCTTTTAATACAGATACACTTTCCACATCATCCGGATTTAATAAATTTGGATCCTGAACAACACCATCGACGAGGATTAAAGGATCTCCGCCGTTTAACGAAGTATATCCCCTAATATTAAAAGAAGCTCCCAGCCCCGGGGCATAATTTGACTGTGTAACCAGCAAATTTGGGATAACTCCCTGAAGTCCTTGTCCAATATTTGTAATCGGACGGTTTTCAAGCACATCACCTTTAACAGCTGAAACTGCACCAGAAAGATTAACTTTTCGTTGCGTTCCATAACCAACCACTACTACTTCCTCCAGACCAATTGCCGACTCAGCCATAGTTACATTGATCTGGGTTAATGTCCCGATAGTGATTTCCTGGGATTCCATCCCTATAAATGTGAATGTCAGGCTCTTGCCTCCCTGGGGAACTTCAATACTGTATTTACCGGAAATATCGGTTATTGTTCCCTGAGTTGTCCCGGTAATAACAACGTTTACACCAGGAAGAGGTGTACCATTCTTGTCGGTAACAGTACCGGTTATTCTATTTTGCTGTGGTTGTGACACTTCTGTCAAATAATCCGGAGCAAGAATGATCTTGCGGTCAAAGATTGTATACTTTACATCGGTGCCGGCAAATAGATTATCCAGTATCACATTAATTAATTGGTCATTTGCAGTGATGCTGACTTTACGTTCGGTGTCGAGCAGTTTTTCGTTGTAAAGGAAGAAGAATTCGCTTTCCTGTTCAATTTTGTCAAGAACTTTAGTTAGTTCCGTATCTGAAAAATTTATGGAAAGCCTGGTTTTCTGAGAATAGGTGTCAATAGCGTGTGCTTGAAGGACTCCTATAAATAATAGAATTAAAGCATTACGCATAATTTTTAGTGTTTTTTTCAGAGAACGATAAAACAATTCCCTAAAAGGTTTGTTTTTTTTCATAGATTTGTAAAGTTTTTAAGTTAAAAAATATCGAATGATGTTTTTTCGGGAAATCGTTGACGCGATTTCCTTTTTTTATCTTCTTTCTTTATGGTCCTTTGGTTGTTATCATAGCTTTTAGGTTTTAGGGTTTACAAAATCACTTTTTCAGATGAATTATTACTTCTTCTTTTTTGTAAGTTCCATCTTGCATCAGCTCACGCGGAGTAATTCTATATCTGATGGGAGAGGTCATGCTTAAGCACCGGAGCACCTCTTCGAGTGTGTCGTCCAGAAAAGTTGCACGGAAAGAATATTTTTCAAGCTCACTGTCGGCGAGAATAATCTTTACGTTATACCACCGTTCAATACGACGGGCCACTTCGGCCATAGGATCACTCCTGAATACCAGCTTGCCTTCTGTCCATGCACTGTACTTTGCCGGATCGGTAACCGACTTGCTGATATTCCCGTTCTGAAAAACCAACCTTTCAGATGGTACCATCGTCACCTTTTCATCACCTTTATTATCCTGAAACTCCACACTACCCTTCTGAAGTACTACCTCGACATAATTTTCTGCCGGGTAAGCGCTAACGTTGAAGTTAGTGCCCAGCACCTTTACCGTTGAATTACAGGTATTTATTTCAAAGGGGTGATCTTCATCGCGGTTCACTTCAAGCCATGCTTCACCTTTAAGTTTAACCTGACGGTTGTTGGTAAAAGGAAGTGTATAGCTGAGTTTTGAACCGCTGTTGAGCATACCGGTAGTACCGTCGGGCAGATTGAAGGAGACCCGTGCACCCAATGGTGCATATATCGTGGAACTAACCAACTGGTCGGTTGTTGACTTACCATGATTGCCCAGGTAACTAAAAACCAGACCTCCTGCAATCAATAATGGTAAAAGCAAAATGGCGGCAGCGTTCATATAAATCCGAATTAATTTCTGCCGAGGTTTCTGCTTTTTCAAAGTCTCATTTTTTCGGATTATATGGTGAACACGGTCGAGCAGGTGGCTGAGATTAACCTCAACTGGTGTAGAATCCCTGAGCATTAGGTCCCAGTCATTTTTAAGCAAGTGTCGCAGGGTAAAGTTATCCTCTCCGTTTAAAAATTGAGATTCCACCCAGGCTTTTTCATTATCGTTAGCCTGTCCATTAATAAATCGCTCAATATTTTCTGAATCGTTTTCTTTAGACATATTTATTCTTAGTTACTATTATGAGAAAAATGATTTTCCTGGTTTTTGAATTTGTATTATACTCTTAAGTAAGGTGAATCTCATGTGAAAATGCGTTTATTTCAAAGGATGATAATTTTTTATTATTGAAATTATCTCAAAGTGAATATAACGCGCTGCTTAAAAAATTTATTACAGAAGAAATATCGATCTTTGATTTTTTACGATGAAGTGTGTTGTTTGTTGAAAAACTGACAGGTATTACAGAATACGCCTATTTATAATATCTGCAAGTACCTGTCAGTAACCCAAATTAATCTACCAACTAACTTTCCAAATGAACTATTATAATCTTATTTGATCTGACTCTAATTAATTTCTTCTTTAAAATAGTTATCTCAATCTTTACCTTTCTCACTTTGGTTTATATTATATCCGCAAGTAAAATAAATCTCATACGGAAAATGCAGTTTTTTTATCGAAAGATTTTATTTCGTTGATAGGATTATCGAAACGAGCTTATAACACACTGTTTTAAAGCTGATTAAAAAAATACTCCAGACATGATATTTTAGGACGAAATATGAAATTATTGGTTCAAAGGAAAAACAGCGAAAAAAACAGCACAACCGGTAAGTTATCCTTATGCAACCGGCTACGGATAAATTTAAGGGCTTCTGATATATAATTGTCAACGGTACCGGGTGAGAGACCAACTTCTTCGGCTATCTCCTTTGTTGATTTGTTTTCCTGCCGGCTTTTCAGAAAAATGGTTTTTTGTCTTTCAGGGAGTTTGTCAACGATTTGTTGTACCCGTTTCAGAACAGACTGGTAGTCGATACTATCTTCTATTTCAGAAGAAGCCTGAGATTTTTCATACAGGGTGTCGTCGATGAATTTTTGCCAGTAATTCCTTTTTCGGAAAAGTTTACAAATATCGTTGTACGCTATTGTAAAAAGATATGATTTGAACGAAGATTCTTTTTTAAGGTTTCTATAGTTTTCCCACAACTTAAGAAAAACTGATTGAACCAGTTCCTCGGCCTCTGTTGTGGATCTGAGATATTTTAATCCAAAGGCGTAGAGTTTCCCTGAATACTTTTCGTATATCAGGTCGAAGGCTTCCACATCACCTTTTTGAAGCCTTTCAACCAATTCAATATCGCCAGGAAACAACTTCAATGTGGCTCTTATTTGGTTAGTTTGATGTAAAGATATCTTTTAATACTACAATTTTCGAAATCTCAAGCTTAAGTTATTATTGCTATAGGATTAAACCGGTTGCTTATTGCTCATTTAGCATTTAGCGCTAAATTGAATTATTAATTCCCCTATTAATCGTAAATTAGTGCTGAATAAGAAAACATTTTTAAATCCCCTTGTGAGCAATCGGATATCAAATCTCACAAGAACAAACATAAAAATGGAAAACTCAGACAAAGAAAAAATTGAACGGATAATTAAAACCAGGAAAAAAGCTCATTCATTCTATTCCGGAAAATCAAAAGGATACCAGTCTTTCATAGACATGGAACAAAAGACTTATAAGGACGGGAAACTGAGTAAACTGCAAAAAGAGTTGATTGCAATAGGTATTTCAATAGTGACAGACTGTGAATCCTGTATGGAATGACATATTAAACAGGCTCTTGACGATGGAGCAACAGAAGATGAAATAATTGAATCTGTTGAAGATGGAATTGAAATGAGTGGAGGGAAAGGTACAATGAGGACTCAGCCCAATCTCGCAAGATCGACTGGTTAATATCCATTTATTACGGTCTCAAGTAATTGATTTCTTAAATTTCTAAATCCTGGCTCATTTAGTTCGGGATAAGGGAAACTGAATCACGAAATCAATTGAATAAGGTGTTCATTTCAAGTCCCTGATGATAGAATCAGCTTGTTTCACAGTAAATTCCTTGTTATATAAAACACCATGGATACCCTGAATCTGACTTCCTTCCTTAAGGTTATCGGTATCCAACGGACCGAAGCCAATTTCTTCGATTAATTTACCAATCTTTGTTTTGGCATTTCTATCGTTACCAGCTATTGGGATGACCCTTCTTTCTTCCAATGGAAGATTGATGTTGCCATTTTCTGCCAGATGTTTATACCAGATCGTGTTGAATGCTTTTATAACAACACCTCCAATAAAGTGTTCCATAACTTTAGTACTTGGAATTTCATTAACCAAATCATAAAATGACCCATCTGCCTTATAGGGGTTAGTCGTGTCAACAATAATTTTTCCTGAAACATTGAATACAGGAAGAGAGTCTATTGTTCTCCAATGAATAGAAAGAATTATTATATCGCTGTAAGCTATGGCTCCCTCTAAATTTACCGGATGCAATTTACTTCCTAATTCATCAACAAAATTTTGTAATGAAGCAGGCCCTCTGGAGTTTGTCAGGGCTACCTCGTTACCTGATTTCACTAATAAACGTGCAAGATTACCGCCGATATGACCTGCACCTATAATCGAAATTTTCATATTCTATTTATTTTTTAATAGTTGCCAATTTTAAATATCAAGAAAAATCCTGCAATTCTTATGATCTAAGTGAATCCTTCCCATGCTATTTAATCTACAGGCTTGCCATATCATTGTCAAACCTATAATGTACATCACCATTTAGCATTCTTTCATAAGCGACATATTCTTTTGTCTCAATCATACTATTATAATTATTAATAAAACATAGTACGTTTTAATATGTTCATTTAAATAAATCAGATGACTCTGCTAAGCATCGGACTAGCTCGGCGAACCCAAAAGAGTTGCTCGATAAGATAAAGCCGGTCCCTCAGTTAAGTGTTTCTTTTACCTGTCAAATTTTATTACTTTTGGTATCTGGTAAAATTTAATTTGATTATCAATATGGATACCAATTCAGATCCGGTATATTCAAGAAATGTCATTGAATTTGTGGCTATTGCAAATGAATTCTGCAAATATGCGGAACATGCCTCTGAACTGAAAGGTGATGAGTTACTGAAGATTCTGCAACGTATTCTGCCTTTATTGTACCTGAAGGCCTCTCTTTTGCCCCAATTTAGTCCTTTTTTTGAAGATAGTAATGAGAAATTCGTTACAGAATCAGACTGGACCGGAATTAATGAAACTCTTAAAGAAAAATTCGGAACAGCTAACGATTACCTTGAGGTATTCGATGAAAAAATAAATGATTCGGAAGGACCTGTTGTATCAAGTATTTCCGAAAATTTGGCAGATATTTACCAGGATATGAAAGACTTTCTTCTTCTTTACCAGACAGGTACGGGAGAGGTTATGAATGATGCCGTTTGGGAATGCAGAATGAACTTTGAAAACTTCTGGGGTCAGAAACTGGTAAATTCAATGAGAGCTATTCATAAGTTTATCTACTCCGGAGAGGAGATTGGAAAAGTTGAAAAGAAGGTTGATGAAAATGATGAAAACAGAAATACCTCAGACTGGTTCATTACAAGAAGACAAAAGGATTTAAGGGAAGAAAGTGAATAATATGTACAAGGAGAATATTACAGTTGAGGAACTTGCGAAACGTGAGCTCTCATGGTTTAAAGGTGAAATAGTTTTAGTGGACAATCTTGAAACTTTTTATGAGGTTTTTCCAAGGCTTCTTGAATCCGAACTCCTTGGTTTTGATACTGAGACCAGGCCAACATTCAAAAAAGGAAGAAAAAATGTAGTTTCTCTTATCCAGCTTTCAACAGGAGAACTGGCATGTCTCTTCCGCATCAATAAAATGGGTATACCTGATGAATTGGTTAATCTTTTATCCGATCCTTCTGTAATAAAAGCAGGTGTAGCAGTACATGATGATATCAGATTTTTAAAAGGGGTCAAAAAATTTACCCCGGGCGGATTCGTTGATCTGCAGGCTTTTGTTAAAGATTTTGGCATTCAGAGTTCGGGATTGAAAAAGCTTGCAGCTATTGTTCTTGGGTTCAGGATATCCAAGCGCCAGCAGGTAACCGACTGGGAAGCAGAGCAACTTACTGAAGCCCAGCTGATATATGCCGCAACTGATGCATGGGTTTGTCATCAGATTTATAAAAAGCTGATCAACGGATATGAGAAGATTATTTAAAAAAAATCCATTAACCGCAAAGCATGCTAAGAAGCGCAAAGTACATAAAGATATAATTCTGTATTTCAGTTCTTTGCGATCTTTGGTTTGAAACCTTTGCGACCTTTGCGTTTAAAAAGAAAGCATATTAGAGAATTCAAAATAAAGTGGAACGAGTTAAGATAGTATTGAAATCAGGCAAAGAGCAGTCAATCCGCCGGTTTCATCCCTGGGTATTCTCGGGTGCAATTAAGAAAATGTATGGTAATCCTGTTGAAGGAGATCTGGTGGATGTATATGATAATAAAGATACTTTTCTGGCAGTGGGCCACTATCAACCCAGCTCAATTGCAGTAAAGATATTATCGTTTGTTCAGGAAACACCCGATATAAGCTTTTTCAGGGAAAAGATAAAACTTGCAATTTCTTACAGGAGAGTCCTTAATATTATCGATAATACTCAGATTAATGTTTTCAGGATTATTCATGGAGAGGGTGATGGTTTACCGGGTCTGATAGTTGATTTCTATAATGGCGTTGTTGTGATGCAGATGCATTCATTAGGCTTTTACAGGATCAGAAAGGAAATTGCCTTAATCCTGACTGAATTGATGGATGATCGTATTATTGCAGTTTATGATAAAAGTGAAGGTACAATTCCCCATATGTCCGGTGTGACGGCTACAAATGAGTTTCTATATGGTAATTCTGACCCGGTCATTGTTACAGAAAATGGTTATAAGTTTAAAATTGACTGGACAACAGGCCAGAAAACCGGATTCTTCATTGACCAGAGAGAGAACAGGAAACTGCTCGAAAAATATACCGAAGGAAGATCTGTATTAAATATGTTCGGCTACACAGGAGGATTTTCAGTCTATGCAATGAAAAACGCAGCAGTTGTTCATACAGTCGACAGTTCCTTCCCGGCCATTGAACTTGCAAATGAAAATATCAAACTAAATTATGGAGATGATAATAGACATGAATCATTTCAGGTTGATGCATTTGATTATCTGAATCATATAAAAGACCAGTACGACCTGATAATACTTGATCCCCCAGCATTTGCGAAGCATAACAAAGTTCTGGCAAATGCTTTGCAGGGATATAAAAGGCTGAATATAAAGGCGATTGAACAGATTAAACCGGGTGGAATTATATTTACTTTCTCGTGCTCCCAGGTTGTAACAAAAGAGAATTTCAGAAAATCGGTTTTTGCAGCTGCTGCCAATACCGGCCGTAGCGTCAGAATATTGCATCAGATGTGTCAGCCACCCGACCATCCTGTAAATATTTACCACCCCGAAAGCGAATATCTGAAAGGTTTAGTTATTTATGTTGAATAATGATATTATGAACACAAACAGGAATATTGTACTTGTTGCCAGGAAACTCGGACTCCACGAATGGCAAGTCGAAAATACTATCCGACTGATGGATGAAGCAGCAACCATCCCGTTTATCAGCAGGTACAGGAAAGAGATGACCGGCAGTCTTGATGAAGTCCAGCTGATGCATATCAAAGAAGAATACGATCGATTGAAAGAGTTAGATGCCCGCAAAGAAGCAATTATAAAATCAATTGAGGAACAGGAAAAAATGACTCCTGAGCTCAGGCAGAAAATTGATGATGCAGTTATAATGGCTGAGCTGGAGGACATTTATCTTCCCTACAGACCAAAGAGGCGCACACGTGCAACAATTGCAAGGGAAAAAGGACTTGAACCTCTTGCGGTCCTCATTATGGATCAGAAGGAGAATGATCCGGCACATATAGCTGAAGGCTTTCTGAATGACGACGTTGCAACTGTTGATGATGCTATTGCCGGTGCCTCTGATATTATAGCAGAATGGATAAATGAGGATGAACAGGCAAGGAAACAACTCAGATATCTGTTCGATAAGGAGGCTGTTGTTTATACAAAAGTTGTTAAGGGAAAAGAAGCAGAAGGTATCAAATACAGTGATTATTATAACTGGTCGGAGCCTCTTAGAAAGTGTCCTTCTCACAGACTTCTGGCCATGAGAAGGGGAGAAGAAGAAGGTTTCCTTCGGTTGTCAGTAGAACCTGATGAAGAACACGCTCTCGATATGCTGAATTCCATCTTTATAAAAGGAAGGAATGCATCATCTGATATTGTCACTGATGCAGTAAAAGACAGCTGGAAAAGGCTACTTTCATCTTCCATGGAGACGGAATTCAGGAATATTTCCAAGGAAAAAGCAGACATCGAGGCAATTACAGTTTTCGCTGAGAACCTTCGTCAGCTGCTTCTCGGATCGCCGCTGGGTGAGAAAAACGTTCTGGCGATTGATCCTGGTTTCAGGACCGGGTGTAAAGTTGTTTGTCTCGACAGGCAGGGCAATTTTATACATAATGAGACAATTTACCCCCATCCTCCTCAGAATGAAACTGCAATGTCGATAAAAAAGATACTTTCACTGGTCAATGCTTATAAGATTGAAGCTATTGCGATCGGCAACGGAACCGCAAGCCGGGAAACGGAAGATTTTATTAAATGGATCAAGTTCGAGAATGACATTCAGGTTTTTGTTGTAAGCGAAGCCGGAGCTTCAATCTACTCTGCTTCAAAGATTGCACGTGATGAATTTCCCGATTATGATGTAACAGTTCGTGGTGCGATATCTATCGGAAGAAGACTTATGGATCCGCTCGCAGAGCTCGTCAAAATCGATCCCAAATCAATAGGAGTGGGTCAGTATCAGCACGATGTAGATCAACAAAAACTTCAGAAATCGCTCGATGATGTAGTCATGAGCTGTGTCAATGCTGTCGGAGTGGAGGTGAACACAGCAAGTAAGCACCTGCTGACTTATGTATCGGGTCTTGGACCGCAGCTTGCCCAGAACATTATTGATTACAGAACTGAAAACGGGCCATTCAGAGCACGCAAGGAGCTTCTTAAAGTGAAAAGAATGGGAGAAAAGGCATTTGAACAATCTGCAGGTTTCCTGAGGATCCGGAATGCAGAGAATCCACTCGATTCAAGCGCAGTTCACCCCGAAAGTTATCACGTTGTGGAAAGAATGTCAAAGGACCTTGGTTGTGAAGTGAAGGAATTGATTACCAATGAAACTAAACGAAAAGAGATTAAGCTGGAACGTTATGTGAACCCTGTTACCGGACTTCCGACGCTGAAAGATATTATTGATGAACTGGCAAAACCGGGACGTGATCCAAGATCAAAAATTAAAGAGTTCAGCTTCGCTGATGTGCATACCATGGAAGATCTGATTGAAGGAATAGTCATTCCTGGTATTGTAACAAATATTACAAAATTTGGAGCCTTTGTCGATATCGGAATCAAACAGGACGGTCTCGTGCACATATCAAATATGAGCAGAACCTATGTCACCGATCCATCAATGGTTGTGAAGCTACATCAGCATGTAATGGTAAAAGTAGTCGCAGTTGATATTGAAAGAAAACGGATTCAGCTGTCGATGAAAGATGTAGACCAGAAAAAAACGTAGGGAATTAAAACGTGCAGGGACCTGGTAAATTATTGTAGAGACAGGCCTCAGACCTGTCTCTTCATATTTCTACATATTTCAATTTATATCAATTTATTTCATTTCGTTTTTTACATCCTTGGTCCCTGGTCTGCATTCGGCTGCTGTTTCATCACCGGTTTTCCCGGTAATTTTGCATTACGCATTGCTGCGTTATAAACAAATGATGCCGTGATTACTGCATTCTGTTTAAGATCCGCCATCACAAGTCGTTCATAGGTATCCATTACCGAGTGATAACCACGTTCATATTCGATATTGTCCTGTATAAACTGAAATCCGGGCAGACCGACCCTGTCAAATGAAAGATGATCAGTGCCGGAAGTGTTTCTTATAGTGATAGTTGAACAACCCATATCTTCAAAAGGCTTTAACCACTCTTCAAATATTGGTCTTACCAGTTCGTTTTCCTGCATATATATACCACGGTATTTTCCCGAACCGTTATCCATGTTAAAATATGCTGCAAACTTATCATAGTCTGGTTTATGTTCTTTTGTTCCAGGATCGACAAGATATTTCTCAACATAACCCGATGATCCAAATAAACCCTGTTCCTCTCCACCCCATAAAGCTATTCTGATTGTTCTGCGAGGGGCAATGTCAAGGTTTTTGAGGATACGGAGAGCTTCGAGCATTACGATACACCCAGATCCATTATCTGCCGCTCCGGTTCCACCGTTCCATGAATCAATGTGTGCACCCAGAAGGACTATTTCATTTTTAAGAAGTTTATCGGTACCTGGTATTTCACCTATCACATTATAAACAGTCGGACTGTTAAAGAATTTATTCTGTATTTCAATCTCCATTTCAACAGGAATATTATGTTGTAACAGGCGTACCATTCTGCCGTGATCTTCAATTGGAAGATTCAACTCGGCAATTGGTTCTTTATCGCCCGATTTATAGTTAGCGCCATTTGATCTTGGAACATTAAAAGTTCCGGAACTATTCAGGATCACAGCAGCACCTTCAGTTTTAAGGAAGTCAGATATTTTTAATCGTAAAGCCCTTTGAGCCATCATTGCAGCACGGTCAACAGGTGGCCTTCTCGGTGTGTTAGCAGAAGAGGCCATTGTCAGGTCTTTTAATTGTGTATCAGTCAGGCGGCTTGCAAGAGGTTCAAAACTAACCTCATAAGTAGCAGTAGACGGCATCAGTACTATCTTCCCGGTAATTTTTCCTTTGTATTTAACGAGATCACTATCTGCCTTAACATCCAGATAAACAACTTCACTTTTAACCAAACCGTTTGTACTTCCTGACCATGCGATCGGATTGCATGCAAAGTTTGAATAATATGGTGCAGTCATTGCTGCATATGTCTTGAGGTTGTCCCATCCACCACGAGTGAAATCCTTTGCAACTTCGATCCTTACATTCTGAAAGCCAAACTCTTCCATTTTCTTTTTTGCCCACTCATTTGCATGATTGTATCCGGTGGATGCAGTAAGTCGCGGACCTATAAAATCAGTAAGCCAGAAGGCTAAATCCTCAACACTTGAATTCTTTAAACCTTCCTGTTTGATTTTATAAATCATACTGAGGTCAACATTTTGGCTCTGCGACATTAACCATGTCGGGAGAAAGAGCAGAAACAATAAGGCAATTGAACTTTTCTTTATTTTCATTGATTTATTATTAAGGTTTGTAATCACATGTTTCAAATGTAGATAAAAATGAAACCCATTATCAGTACATGACAATATGATTTAACAATAATTAACTTTGGAGTCAGAAATCCATTAACCGCAAAGAACGCGAAGTTAAAGCAAAGCACGCAAAGATACAGGGAGGGGATTTTTAACCTACTTTTGCAATTTAACTTTTAACTTTTGACTTATTTATGATTTATCCGGAAAATTTTGAAAATAAGATAGGTTTTGACAGGATACGTAATCTGCTGAGCGAAAAATGTCTCAGTCCTATGGGCCTCGAGAATGTGAACGGAATCAAGTTCATTGATGACTTCGAACAATTATCTCACATATTATCTGCAACATACGAATTTCAGCAGTTACTGATCTTTGAGGACTTTTTCCCTTCAGAACACTACTATAAGATTTCTGATTGTCTGAACAAGATTAGGATCGAAGGTACATTTCCGGAAGTACAGGAGGTATTTGATCTTAAACGTACACTCGAAACAGTTAAAACAATTCTGAATTTCTTCAGGAACAAAGATGCCGCAAAGTATCCTGTTCTGCGTTCGATGTGCAGTTCAGTTAAAACTTATCCTTATGTACTTGAGGCAATTGACAGAATTATTGACAAACGCGGAATTATTAAGGATAATGCTTCCACCCGGTTAAAAGAGATAAGATCTGAGCTTATCGGAAAAAACATTCATGTAACCAAAAGGCTGAATGCAATTCTTAAACAGGCACAGTCTGAAGGAATCGTTGATTCGGATACTTCAGTTTCCGTAAGAAACGGCAGAGGCGTAATCCCTGTAAGCTCCTATGATAAAAGAAAGATCAGGGGCCTCATTCATGATCAGTCAGCTTCAGGAAAAACAGTTTTTATTGAACCGGAGGAGATTGTTGAAATAAACAATGATATCATTGAGCTTGAATATGAGGAAAAAAGGGAAATAGTAAGGATTCTGACAGCATTTGCAGACAATGTCAGACCCTATATCGACGATCTGCTTGAGTCAAATTTATTCCTGGGTGAAATCGATTTTATACGATCAAAGGCACTTCTTGGTAACCATCTTCATTCAATCAAACCGATTCTGGCAAATAAGCCGTTTCTGATGTGGAAAAGGGCGATACATCCCTTGCTCTCACTTACATTTGAGAAGTCTGCCGGAAGAAAAGTGGTTCCTCTTGAAATTGTTCTTGATGAAAAAAACAGAATATTATTGATCTCCGGTCCTAATGCCGGGGGTAAGTCCGTATGCCTTAAAACGGTAGGACTGCTTCAATATATGCTGCAATGCGGCCTTACAATCCCTGTTGCACAAGGATCAGAAACGGGGATCTTTAAAAATATTTTAATTGATATTGGTGATGAACAAAGTATTGATAATGATTTAAGTACTTATAGTTCTCATCTTATTAATATGAAATACTTCATAAAAAACGGTAGTGATAAGACACTGATTCTAATTGATGAATTCGGCACAGGTACGGAACCGATGCTTGGCGGTTCTATTGCCGAAGCCATCCTTGGTGAGTTGAACAGAAAGAAAGTATTTGGAGTGATCACAACACATTATACTAATCTTAAGCACTTCGCATCCATGACTGATGGAGTAGTAAATGGCGCAATGGCTTTTGACAACCATCTCATGCAGCCTCTGTTTCAGCTTACAATTGGTAAACCCGGAAGCTCGTTTGCATTTGAAATAGCCAGAAAAATCGGTCTTCCAGAAGAGATACTCGAAGTAGCTTCAGGAAAAGCAGGAGTAAAAAATATTAACTATGACAGGCATCTTAAGGATATTGCAAGAGATAAGCGATATTGGGAAACAAAGCGGCAGAGTATCAGGCAACAGGAGAAAAGATTAGAGGAATTAATGGCTGAATATGAAAAGGAGCTTTCAGGTGCCAAGACACTCAGAAAAGAGATCATTACAAAAGCTAAAGACGAGGCACACCAATTGCTTAAAGAATCTAACAGGATGATTGAGAGTACCATCCGACAGATTAAAGAGACACAGGCAGAAAAAGAAAAAACAAAAGATATCAGGCAGCACCTTGAGGAATTTAAAAATGTAGTTTTAGAGGATACAAAGCCTTTAGAGACTGAATCGGAAGAGAAGATTGCCATATTGGGTAAAAAAGCGAAAAAGATTAAACTGGAACCTGAAACCCCCAAGGAAAAAAATTTATCTGCTGAAGCTAAGGTACATCCGCTTAAACCGGGAGATGCAGTCAGGATGATTGATACCCAGGCTGCAGGTGAAATAATTGAGATAAAAGATAAGATGGCTCAGGTTGAAACAGGGAGTCTGAGATTTTTTGTCCCGCTTGACAAAATTGAGAGAATAACCAGATCTGATCTGAAAAAGAGCCTCAGGGCTAATCAGGTTTACAGGGAAAATGATCCCGGCATTATTCAACGCAATATTAATTTTAAACCTGAAATCGATATTCGTGGTGTAAGGGGAGAGGAGGCCATTAACCTGGTCCGGGACCTAATCGATAATGCACTCATTGTGCAACATCGCAATCTCAGGATTCTGCATGGAAAGGGAAACGGGATACTTAGGCAGCTTGTAAGGCAATATCTTTCCACAGTTGATATTGTAAAATCCTTCCGCGACGAACATGTTGAATTTGGAGGGTCAGGGATTACGGTTGTGGAGATGGATTTTTAAATGAAAGACAAAAGATAAAAGTCACAAGACATAAGTTACTTAGCGACCTTTGCGAAAGCTTTGCGATCTTTGTGGTTAATGGATTTCAAACTATAAAAAACTCAAACCATAAGCTCATGAAACCAAAACTGATAATTCTTTCTTCATTTTTGATATTTGTTTTAGCGCTTTTTTCCTGTAAAACTGATACAAAACATACCTCCGGTCAACCTAAGATTGCTTCTGTAGAAAAACAGGAATGGGCAATTGTGATTCATGGCGGTGCAGGTGGAATGACAAGAGAGAATCTTACTCCTGAGCTGGATAAGGAATACAGGCAATCATTAGCTCAGGCAATGAACACGGGCAGGAAAATACTTGCTGACGGCGGATCAGCCCTTGATGCAATTGAACAGACAATTAAGGTTATGGAAGATAATCCTCTCTTCAATGCCGGTAAGGGTGCTGTTTTCACTCATGATGGCAAAAATGAACTTGATGCGGCTATAATGGATGGATCCAACCTTGCTGCCGGTTCTGTAGCTTGTGTTACAGATATTAAGAATCCTATCGCTGCTGCCAGAAGAGTCATGACAAATTCCCCGCACGTTATGTTAACCGGAACAGGTGCTTCGCAATTTGCTAAAGAACAGGGACTTGAAATAGTCCCACCATCATATTTTTATACTGAAAAGCGATTTAACGAATTACAGGAAATATTAAAAAGAGAAAAGAATGGCACAGTCGGATGTTGTGCACTAGATAAAAACGGAAACCTTGCTGCAGGTACGTCAACAGGTGGTATGGCAAATAAACGATACAACAGAATAGGGGACTCTCCGATAATCGGAGCGGGTACTTATGCAAATAACAATACATGTGCTGTTTCCGGAACAGGTCATGGTGAGTATTTTATCAGGTGGACTGTTGCACATGATATTTCGGCATTAATGGAATATAAAGGCCTTTCACTCAGGGAGGCATCTGAACTTGTTGTAAATGAAAAACTTGTGAAAGCAGGAGGTAGCGGAGGGGTAATATGTGTTGATAAGTCAGGTAATGTATCAATGCCTTTTAATTCTTCGGGTATGTTCAGAGGATTTGCCACCGCGGATGGGAAAGAAGGGATTTTTATCTATAAAGATGAAGATAAAAGGCAAAAGTAAAAAGTAAAAAGGCAAAAGAGGAACGACCGTTAAGAAATTGCCCCGTGGGCAATTTTAGGGAGGAGCCAGACTGCAGGGGTGGCAAAAGGCAAAAGCAAGAAGGCAAAAGCAATGGAATTAAGCATTAATCGGAGATGATATAAAAAATTCCCTCCCTGAAGATAATATTATAAACAGTTCCTTATTAATACAGTTTTACCGTACCATAAGATGCAAGTATCTTAATTCTTGAAGACGGAGACTCTTCTTTTCCGATTGTGCCTGATACCTCATTTGAATTATTCTCAACAATGCGTCTTTGATTTTTAAAATTATCTTCATTGTATTTCAATCCACCGTAGGTTACCTTGGCATCGAGTTTGTAGCTAGCCGATTCATCAATTCCAAGTTTTACGCCCATATAATGTGTTTCTACGTCAAGCGATTCAAAACCTGCCGGAATATGATCTATTGAAAATGAACCGTAACTGCCGCTAAAAGTGAGTTTTTTTGTCAGTTCACCGATGTTAACTCCCGTGTATCCATCTTCAAGAACCAGATTATTAATCTTATCAATCTTTAGATTGTCATATTTGCTTTCGCCTACAATTGAACTGGTTTCACCAAGGGATAGCTTTGAATATTTACTATCAAGAAGAAGTGCCTGACTTTTTGTTATCTCCATACTGCCGACATATCTTTCAGTCAGATCCAGCCATCCAGTTTCATCAATAGTTCCTTTTCCGTATGCCAGGGTAAGTTTGCTTAGAGGTTTTACATTTCCTCTGGTTAATTTTCCGGCTGTAATGTTTCCATATTTGATATCCAGATTCATTAATCCGTGAAGTTCATCGATATCGGTATTCCCATATTTGTTTGCCAGCGTCAGATCCGTTCCGACAGGCATTTTTATATTATAATCTATCCTGAATTTTCTTGAATCACCCCAGCCTGTAAAGTTGAATCCTTCATCAATTACGGTTTTTGCTGAAATCAGGTTGTCGCTTTCCGAAAACTGAACATTAATATAGTCCAGTAGCTTCTGTGCCTTTTCTTTATTTGGCATTTCTACAGTTACCTTCACATCGATGATGATCTGGTCCTTATCCCAGCTCTGAATCGCTACATCTCCGTACTTGTTATTGATTTCAAGTGCTTTTGTTCCTGCTGCATACTCCTTATGAAATTCCTTGGTTATCTCCTGTGCTGGTAGTGTGAAAGATATAAGGAAAAGTGATATGAAGAGGAGCATTCCTTGTTTATAAATTGACTTTTTCATTTTCCTTTTTATTTTGGTTATCATTTCTGATTGTTTTAAGCTGATTTACTATATAAGACATAACTTCTAGTTTAGTCTGATAATGTTCTATCATGGCATTAATTATTCGTTCATCATTAGGATTTGCTTTGAGTTCTTTTTGCAGAGACACATATGTTGAATCCATACTTTTCATCTCCCTCATGAGCATCGTTTTTTGCACAGGATTATTTTTCAGATCCACATTTACGATTTCCCCTTCCATAAGGTTAACCTGGTGTACGTAATAGTTTTCAACCTCTTTGTATTGAGGAGAGACCTGTCCAAGTGTCATCCTGCTGCTTCCGGTACGGATAAAATGGTCCCATGTCCAGAGCGAAGAGAGGGTAATCAACAAGGTTACTACTGCTGCTCTTAACATGTAAGGGACAATACTCCTTTTAATTGTACTGACCTGAAATCTTTTTTCAAGTTTCCTGTTAAATCTTTCTAAATGACCTGTCGAAGGTTCTGCATCTTCGAAGAAATCTTTATTGTTCCTGATTATGTCTTCTATATATTTCATAACTGCTGATTTTTTCATTTTCCTTTTAATTCTCCTATGAGTTTCTGTTTTGCCCTTGAAAGTTGTGATCGTGATGTACTGCTGTTGATAGACAATATTTCAGCAATTTCATCGTGATCGTAACCTTCGAGCAGGTAGAGAGAGAGAATCACTCTGTATCCATCCGGAAGTCTTTCAATGGCCTCTTTAACCTCTTCAACCCTGACATCAATCTCCTCATTTCTGACTGAATCTTCCCCGCTTTCATCTCTTATACCAACATGTGACTCAATATCTTCAAAGACCGCTTTTCTTTTGTTCAGGGCATCAAGTGACCGGTTAACTACTATTTTTTTGAGCCAGGCACCGAAACTTACTGTTCCTGAATAAGTATCAATTTTTTCAAAGGCCGCCAGGAATGATTCCTGCATTATGTCTTCGGCTTCCATTGTGTCATTTACAATTCTCAAACTTGTATTGTACATTGATTTGTAATACAACTTGTAGATCTGGAACTGCGCTTTCTGGTCGCCATCTTTACACCCGTCCAAAAGATCCTGGTGTAGATTTCTGAATGCCGCTTCTACATTTGCCATCTTAACGTAAAGACTATTTTTTATATGTGTTGCTGCACCCACTTTCTATCAATTTTCTAATCAATAGACGTGGTAAAATTTTTAATGCTGCACTCAATTTAAGAAATTTTAAATAAAACTTCAGAATAAGTTAAGAATTATTCCCTGGGTCACCTGCCCGCTCGAGTAATTTAACTCAGAACCAAATAAGCTGTGTGGTATAGAAAATACCAGGAGAAGTACGAATGACGCAAGTATTGTATAGACTGGCTTGTCTGATTTTCTGTTCATATATACAGCAATAATCCAGAATATTAAAGCAATAAGTGTCTTGTTGTCAGTTAAGTCCCATCCAAATGGGACGCCTGTCCAAAAATTGCCGAATGCAAAATACTGAACTATAGGGCCAAGTACAATACCACCTGCTATGAAAAGTATTACGGTCCATAGAGCGTATTTTTTATACAAAGGATATTTTATTGCTGCCATTAACCCAGCAAGTGTGGAAAAAAGCATTGCAACAAACATTAAAAGTATATGAGGAATCAAAACAAATCCCGGCACATTACCTTTGAATCTTATAACTACCGGACTGTCTTTGAGATATGTTTGCGAACCATTCAAATCGGTAATTTCAATATAGTATTGTAATTTACCGGCAACAGGTTGTTGTGGAACGTCAGCAAAGAATCCTCCGTGTTTTGGATCGGTTCTGTATGAAAACTCTGCAACCTGATATTCGCCATCAGACTTGTACCTTTTAAAGAAAAGCTTAGCCCTGATATTAGAATCGTTCAGATCAAGTCTGACTTCAGATTTTTCATTAAGAGTAAGGCTTCGTGCAAGCTTTAATTCGTGAACAGCATTATTAACCGTAACATTTATTCGCTTTGGATAGGTAGGTCCGGTCATACGCTGATAGATTGCAGCAGTAATTGTAATCAGAAATGCCAGAATCCATAAGATAAATTTTTTCATTTTGAAGATATTAATGTCAGATATTGTCTTTGACGTACTTTTCTTTATAATTGTATCACTAAAACCACTTTTTTATCATTTCGCAGCACTTCAACGCTTATTGTCTGACCATGTTTAAGCTGACCCATTCTGAACATATAATCATAAATGTTATTCACCTGTTTCCCGTTTACGAATGTAATAATATCACCTTTTTTCATTCCTCCAAGTGCAGCAGGCTTTCCGGGATCTACTGCATCAACTCGTAATCCGTTTTTAATAACTCCTGCGAAATCGGGCATAATGCCAAGGGTAACTCCTTTTCCTCTTCGATATCTGACAGTCTCCACTTTAGGACCTGCCTCCTTAAACTGTAGTCTGGAATCAGATGATACAAGTTCCTCAGCAACATTATATATCAGTGAGGAAACTCTCACCATACCGCTAAAATTTATTTTATTATAAGTATCAGTCGGAATATGGTAATCGAGATGAGCGCCTGTAAAATAAAACAGAACAGGAATATTCTTGCCATAGAATGAAGAGTGATCTGAGGGTCCATAACCTTCTTCCGAAAGGGTTAATTTTATCACGGAGGTATCGCTTTTTGAATAAATCAGTTGTTTTAAACCTGTAGCAGTTCCTACTCCGGATATCTGCAGATTATTTGTTTCATTTAATCTGCCAACCATATCCAGATTAATCATCGCATTTACCTTGGAAAGATTTATGCCGGGATCATCAACAAAATGTTTTGAACCCAAAAGTCCTTCTTCCTCTCCGCTAAAGGAGAGACATAAAATGCTTCTCCTGTGACTTCTTTTTGTTTTTGCAAATTTTTTGGCAAGTTCAAGCATCATAGCAACACCGGATGCATTATCATCGGCACCATGATGAATACCGATTGTGTCTAATGCCCTGCTTCCGGAACCAGGTCCTCCCATTCCAAGATGATCAAAATGGGCGCCGAGAATCACATATTCATCTTTAAGCTTTGGGTCTTCACCCGGAAGCAACATTACAACATTTCTTGTATTTGCCAACTCCCTGACAATTTCAGCTTTCCCATTCACAGTAACCTTTGTAGAGAATGAATATGGTTTTCTCGCGTCATTAAGTTTTTTCTCAAGAGCGGCTATCGTATTCTTTGATTTTGATAAAATAATATCAGCTACCTCTTTCTTAATTCTCAAAGCAGGGATATCAACTGAATAGCCTTCTAAGTTAAGTGATTCAAAAGTATCCTGAGGATCAAATACAGGACCTGAAACCATCAGGACCCCTGTAGCTCCCATATCTTTTGCCAAAAGTGCTTTATCCCTGTCTGCACTAAATGGAATAAACGGACTTTTGGTATTTTCAGGTTCAGGGTCACCACGGAGGATCATTACCCATTTTCCTTTTACATCAACACCATTATAGTCATTCCATTTCAGGCTGTCACCGTTAATGTTGAATCCGTATCCGGCAAAAGCAACCTCTGATTCCATTCCTGCATTTGAACTGAAAGCAAATGGCATAAAGTCTTTATCAAGAGTATAGTTTATTCCGTTGACCGACAGAGAATTGGATTTACCTGCCAGAACTCTTTTTGTCACTTTAAACCTCTGTAATCCATCTCCTGAAAGAGGGATCAGACCATAGGAGATAAGTTTGTTTTTTATATACTCTGCAGCCAGACTATCGCCGGGTGAGCCAGTCAGTCTTCCTTTAAGGGAATCTGATGCAAGATATTTAATATGGCCCTGAAGTTCTTTGATTGTGACTTCACGGTTTCCATTACATGAAAACAGAAAGAGAATTATCAGAACAGGAAAGGTTCGTATGATATATTTCAATGAAACAATTTTTTTCATAATGAGTGTTTTTCTTTATTCAAAGAGTTTAAATGCTTCTTTAATTAATCCTATAGCTTCCATGAGTTGCTTTTCTGTGATTATGAGGGGAGGAGCAAAGCGGATTATATGATTATGTGTAGGTTTCGCAATGAGCCCCTTATCTTTCATAACCAGACAAACATCCCAGGCTTCCTTCCCGTTTTTTGGTTTTATAATGACCGCATTTAAAAGACCTTTTCCTCGAACAAGTTCAACCATATCCGACTTGATCCTTTGGAATTCTTCACGAAATATCTTACCAAGACGATCAGCGTTTTCAGCTAGTTTTTCATTTTTAACAACTTCAAGTGCTGCAACAGCTACTTTGGCAGCCAGTGGATTACCCCCGAATGTTGATCCATGCTCTCCCGGTTTGATTGTAAGCATAATCTCATCATCAGCAAGCACTGCAGAAACAGGTAAGACACCACCTGACAAAGCTTTACCAAGGATAAGTATGTCAGGACGAACTCCTTCATGATCGCATGCAAGTAATTTACCTGTACGGGCAATTCCTGTCTGGACTTCATCGGCAATAAAAAGAACATTTTTTGATTTGCACAGATCATACGATTTTTTAAGATAACCATCATCAGGAACAAAAACACCTGCTTCCCCCTGGATCGGTTCAACAAGAAAACCCGCGACATCGGGGTCTTTAAGAGCATTTTCAAGAGCCTTTAAGTCATTATATGGTATAATTATAAAGCCCGGAGTGAAAGGTCCGTAATCATTCCTCGCATCAGGATCAGTGGACATTGATATGATTGAGATTGTCCGTCCATGGAAATTCCCCTCGCACACAATAATCTTTGCATTGTTCTCTTTTGTGCCCTTTTTCTTATATGCCCATTTGCGGCAGAGTTTCAGAGCTGTTTCATCAGCTTCGGCACCGGAATTCATAGGTAACACCTTGTCGTATTTAAAATATTTTGTAATATATTCTTCATATTCGCCAAGAACTGAATTATAAAATGCCCTTGAAGTAAGTGTAAGTTTTGTTGCCTGATCTGTTAATGCTTTAATAATTGCGGGATGGCAGTGACCCTGATTCACTGCTGAATAGGCCGATAAGAAATCAAAATATCTTTTTCCTTCAACATCCCAGACAAATGGCCCTTCACCTCTTTCAAGAACTACAGGAAGAGGATGATAATTATGAGCACCAAATTTGTCTTCCCGTTTGATATAATCCTGAGTATTCATGTTATTGATTATTAGATAGATAATTAATTACAGTTTTGACTACAAGTTTAATAAAGGTTTTGATAATTTACAAGTCGTAAATAATGTTGGGATATAGATTGCTTCGCTTTGCTCGCAATGTCACTGCATACGAGGTAGTTTAGTTACGGGATTGCACCAAACTTGATAAAAGACACCGGTTAATTTCGAGTAACGAAGTGACGACGCAATCTGTAACTCACATTTATTTGGCTTCATTGCTTAGCTTCTTCCTCATCTGCCAGCAGCTCAGGTCTTAATCGCCTTGTTCTTTCTTCTGACTGTTCATGTCTCCAATTTTCAACTTTTGCTGTGTGGCCGGAAAGAAGTATTTCAGGTACTTTCCATCCATTAAAATCGGCGGGTCTTGTATATACGGGTGGTGCCAGAAGATCATCCTGAAAGGAGTCGGAAAGTGCAGATTGTTCATCGGACATAGCTCCCGGGATAAGCCTTACGATTGCATCGGTAATTGTAGCTGCGGGTAATTCACCTCCTGAAAGTACATAGTCACCTATAGATATTTCCCTGGTTATCAGATAATCGCGAATTCTTTGATCTACTCCCTTATAATGACCTGCCAGAATTATTATATTATTCTTAAGCGAAAGCTGGTTAGCCATTTTCTGGTTAAATTTTTCTCCGTCGGGGGAAGTATAGATTATTTCATCATATTCTCTCATACTTTTGAGCTTTTCAATAGCCTTATAGACAGGTTCTATCATCATTACCATGCCTGCACCTCCTCCGAAGGCATAATCATCTACACTTTTATATTTATCATTTGTAAAATCACGAAGATTAATAATATTTATCTCCACCAGCTTTTTCTCCTTTGCCCTTTTTAACATTGAATGATTCAATGGGCTCTCGAGCAACTCCGGCAGAACAGTAATAATATCAATTCTCATCTATTTTTTTTGTAAAAATACAAAGAATATATATAGGCACAAAGGCTTAAAGGCACACCGGAACAACGGTATAAAGGCTTAAAGGTGTGAAGGGTTATATACCCCCAACCCCCTTGAAGGGGGGCTAATACTCTGTATATAAGTATAATTACACTTAATTCCACAAAATAAGTTCCCCTTTAAGGGAGATGTCCCGTTTAAGCGGGACTGAGAGGCCAATGTCTTATAATAAATCCCTTTAGGGTAAAGTTCCACTTCAGCGGACAGGGGTTCACCATCTTGCCGGATTATTATATTCGATTACATTTGTGCAATGGAATGTCGCGTAAATTGTGGAGCCTGTTGTGTTGTCTTGTCAATATCTTCCCCTTTGCCCGGAATGGCTCACGGTAAAGCGGCAGGAGTGAAGTGCATTCATCTTCTGGATGATTACAGATGTTCTATTTACAATGACCCCGGTAAACCAAAAGTTTGTTCTGATTTTAATGCTGAGCCGGAATTTTGCGGGTCCAACAGGGAAGAAGCGATGGCGATATTAGACTCACTATCAGTTGGCTCACCAACCCCCCTAAAGGGGGGCTAATCCTCTGGATATTAGCATAATTACTCTTAAAACCACAGAATTAGTCCCCATTTAGGGGGATGACCGCGAAGCGGCCAGGGGGCAATTATTTTCCAGAACTATATACAATTTTGCCCCCCGTAATAGTATAATCCACCTTCGTCTTCATGATCTCGTTTTCAGGAATTATGAACAGATTTTTATCTACTATTACAATATCCGCCAGATAACCGGTTTTGATCATCCCTTTCCGGTTTTCCATAAACTGAGCATATGCTGAACCTAGAGTGTAATATTTTATTGCCTCTTCCATTTTAATCTTTTGCTCAGAATGCCAGCCTTCTCCTTCTTCGCCGAGCCTGTCTTTACGGGTAACTGAAGCATAAAGTCCCTCCATCGGGTTAAGTGGTTCAACCTGATAATCAGTACCAAAAGCCAGCATTGCACCGGCATCAGCCAGACTTTTCCAGGCATAGGCACCTTTAGCTCTTTCAGTGCCAATACGTTTTTCACAGAATTTCTTGTCAGAAATGCAATGAGTAGGTTGCATTGAGGCTATCACTCCAAGTTTAGCAAACCGTGGAATATCAGAATTACGAAGCGTTTGTGCATGTTCAATCCGGTGACGACTGTCGCGTTTGCCATTTACCTGGAGTGCCTTTTCAAATGCGTTGAGTGCCCAGTTATTTCCTTTATCACCAATTGCGTGAACGCCTATCTGGAATCCTAACTTATCGGCAGTAATGATCATTTTCTCCATCTCTTCATATGGCATCAATGCAAGTCCGGAGGTCGAAGGATTATCGGTAAATGGTTCAAACATTAGTGCTGTTCCTGATCCAAGAGTGCCATCCATAAAAGCTTTCAGATATCCGAATCTGATCCAATTGCCCTCTTTTGGATACTGTTTTTCAAGAATAAGATATTTTTTAAGCAGAACGGTATCACCACTTAGCGATTTTCCAATATCGATCCGACTGGTAAGTTCGCCATCTTTCTGAAGTTTTTCATATGCTTCGAAATCTGCACTGCCGGGCACCTGAATACTGGTAACTCCAAGTTCACGGGCTTCTTTCATGGCAAGCAGATAGCCCTGCCATAACCTGGCATTTTCTTCTTCAACAGTTCTTTCCGGTTTAACTTCTCCGGTTTTAATCAAATCTACAGCATTTTCCTTTATTATTCCTGTAGGTTCACCTGTTACAGGATCTTTTTGTATCACACCACCAAAAGGATCAGGAGTATTTTTAGTAATGCCTGATGCTTTAAGCACAAAATAATTTACAAGAACTGAATGTCCGTCCGCCCTATTAAGCATAACCGGATTATTTGGAGAAACTTTATCTAAAAGCTCTTTTGTGGGCCATTGCTTATCAATGAACATCTCATGTTCCCAATGCCCACCACTAATCAGTTCCCCTGGTCTGGACCTGGCAACCTGTGCTTTAACTTTTTCGGTTATGACAGAAGCGTCAGTAGTATAGCGGAGTTCAATATAATCCGGATTAAGAGGACCGAAGTGCACATGAGCATCATTAAAACCCGGAATTACAAGCTTTCCCTCGGCATCAATAACTTTTGTGGATCCCTTCTCTATCATCGCCGATATTTTTGACATTGTACCAACAGCAATTATGTATTCACCTTTGACTGCAATGGCTTCGGCTGTCGGATTGTCTTTATCAATTGTGAGAACCTTCCCGTTTATAATTACCAGGTCGGCTTTTTCTTTTTGAGTAGATGAGCCAGTTATTATCATGGTTATTATTGATAATGAGATAATTATGTTTTTCATTAGTTTTTGTTTTTGCTATGGAAATGTAATAATATTTATTTGTAATTGTATTTAGGGGTTGTCTAAAAAGCACTTTGTGACCTTCATGAAAACCTTTGAGTACCTTTGTAATAAAAATTAATTCATTGAAACACAAAGGATCACAAAGTATGACACAAAGTAACACTAAGGAAAAACAAGAGAGATAATGTCTCTTTAAACACGCTCATTGTAAAAATAATTTAACTTCTCTTTAAGAATTTTATTGATTTTTGATGATGTATGCTGTTATAAAACAGGTAATTTCGCAAAAACAATTGATTATGAACATTGTGTTAATTGGTTATGGAAGAATGGGTCACGAAATTGAGTCCATAGCCGTCAAACGGGAGCATTTTATCAGACTTATTGTAGATCAGGATAATGCGAATGATCTGAATAGCGTTAATCTTAATGGGATTGATGTTGCAATTGAGTTTTCTTCACCCAATGCAGCGTTTAATAATATAGTTAAATGTCTCAGTGAGAAGGTTCCTGTTGTATCCGGTACAACTGGCTGGCTTGAAAACTACAATGAGGTTGTGGAAGTGTGTAAAAAGAATAATTCAGCTTTTATTCACTCTTCAAATTTCAGCATAGGTGTTAATCTGCTTTTCAGGCTTAATACTGAACTGGCAAAACAAATGGAGCATTACCATGATTATAGTGTTTCAATTGAAGAAATTCATCATACAAAAAAACTTGATGCACCAAGTGGTACTGCAATAACAATTGCTGAAGGAATTGTCAGGCAGCATTCATCTTATAAGAATTGGTGTTTTGAGAAGGATAAAACCATTGATTGTATTCCAATCCGTTCTCTTCGCGAGGGTTTGATTCCCGGAACACACACAGTCACCTGGGATTCAGACATTGACACTATAAGTCTGAAGCATGAAGCCAAAAACAGGAAAGGATTAGCTTTGGGAGCAGTTGTAGCTGCTGAATTCATTCATTCTAAGAAGGGGATATTTACCATGAAAGATGTTATGGGATTCTGATTTCTTACTTAACTTCTACCTATAAGTCAAATTAATCATGGAAAAAATCTTTCAAAGGAAAAACATAAAATTTTTTATTGTTGCAATTCTTTATATACTGGTAGTAATCTGGATTGGAAATTTCTGGTTTTTGATAGGTTTAGGAGTAATTTATGATTTGTATGTCTCGGGGAAAGTTAACTGGACCTTCTGGAAAAAGAGAGAAGGGGAGAACAGCGCTTTTATTGAATGGCTGGATGCTTTAATATTTGCTGTGATCGTTGTTACTCTGATAAATATTTTCCTGTTCCAGAATTATAAGATTCCAACAGGATCTATGGAAAAATCATTATTAATTGGTGATCGTCTGTTTGTCAGTAAGTTGGCTTATGGTCCCAGAATGCCTAATACGCCAATTGCATTTCCGTTTACTCAAAACACTTTGCCACTGACAAAGAGTAAATCCTGGTCTAATCTGGTTGTATTGCCATATAAACATCTCGCTGGTTGGGGTAAGGTAAAGAATAATGATCAGGTTGTTTTTAATTTTCCTGAAGGTGATACTGTGGTAATAGAGGATCAGGTAACGAGCTACTATGAAATTGTGAGAAATACGGCCCAGTCAATGAATGAAAGAGATCATTATTTGAAAAATGCAATAAAACCAAAAGAATATTATCTTAATATGGCACGAAAAGATGTATGGGCGAAAAATCATATCATTTATCGGCCCGTTGACAGAAGGGATAATTATATAAAAAGGTGCATTGGTATTCCGGGAGATACGATAACTATCAGATCAGGAGATCTTTATGTCAATGGAAAACTTATCCATGAGAACCATACTCAGCAGACTGACTATATTGTGCAGACTAATGGGAATACAATAAATCCAAAAGCATTTGAACGTCTCAAAATTTCCAGGACGGACCAGACGATGCTTGCCAGTTCAACATATTTATTACCGCTTACGAGGGTTAATGCAGAAGCCATTTCAAAGTTCTCTAATGTTACAAAAGTGACTCCTGTATTTGGAAAATCCGGAGAATTTTCTCCTCAGATTTTTCCACATGATCCTTCTTTCAGATGGAATGAGGATAACTTTGGCCCGTTGTGGATACCTGCCAAGGGTTTGGTAGTAAAACTCGATACCGGTAATCTTTGCTTGTACGAACGTATAATTGATGTTTATGAACAGAATGATTTAAGGATTGATGGCAGCATTATATATATAAATAATGTCCCGGCCGATAGTTATACATTTAAAATGAACTATTACTGGATGATGGGAGATAACCGGCATAAATCTTTTGATTCCAGATACTGGGGCTTTGTTCCGGAAGATCATATTGTCGGTAAACCGATGTTCGTATGGCTTTCAACTGACAAGGAATTATCAGGCCTGAAGAAGATCAGACTGGGCAGGATATTCCAGAAAGCATGATAATGTTGTGTCAGTTTCATATGCATTAACTTGATGCCAAAAACATGCAATTGGTCACCCCCTGTTGATTGTAAAACACATATTGTTCAATCGAAGGAGGAATATTCACAATCAATTATTTATTAGGTTTCTGATAATTATTTCTATTTTTACCGGCTCAATAAAACAGTTTTATTATGGATGAACTTTTTACAAAAAAAAATATAAGATTTGCAATTGTTGCAATTTTTTATATTCTTGTAGTAATCTGGATTGGTAATTACTGGTTCCTGATCGGGTTAGCTGTTATCTACGATTTATATATCAGTGAGAAAGTTAACTGGACATTCTGGAAAAAACGAAAGGGCGAGAACAGTGCTTTTATTGAATGGATTGATGCCCTGATATTTGCTGTTATTGCTGTTTCTCTAATAAATATTTTCCTTTTTCAGAATTATAGAATTCCGACTCCATCCATGGAGAAATCATTACTCGTAGGTGATCATCTTTTTGTAAGCAAACTAGCATATGGGCCCAGAATGCCGAATACTCCAATTGCTTTTCCTTTTACACAACATACTATGCCGCTCACCAAAAGCAGATCATGGTCTAATCTGATTATCTGGCCTTATAAACGTCTGTTTGGAGCAGGTAAAGTAAAAAATAACGATCCGATTGTTTTCAATTTCCCTGCCGGAGATACTGTTGTTGTAGAAGAACAAACTACCAGCTATTATGAGATAGTGAGAAGGAGGGCCAGAGAGATTAAAGATATGGATGGTGGCACTGTACAAAAGCCTGACAATTACTATCTTCAGATGGTGAGAAAAGAAATTTGGAATAAATATACTGTAATATACCGGCCGGTTGACAGAAGAGATAACTATGTGAAAAGGTGTATCGGTATTCCGGGCGATACTGTAACGATCAGGTCAGGAGTGCTTTATGTTAACGGTAGAATTGTTCCTGATAATAATACTCAACAAACGACTTATTTTGTCCATACAAACGGAACCACTATCAACCCGAAAGCTTTTGAACGTCTTGATATATCCAAATCTGATCAGAACATGATTTCCGGATCAGATTATCTTCTGCCACTTACAAAAGCAAACGCTGAGGCGATCTCCAGGTTCACAAATGTTTCAGAAGTATCACCAGTCTATACAAGTAAAAATAAATTTGAACCGCATATCTTTCCATATAATCCTGCTTATGGTTGGAATGAAGATAATTATGGTCCGATTTGGATGCCTGTCAAAGGTGCAACTGTAAAACTCGATACATCAAATCTTTGTCTGTATGAGCGTATAATTGATGTATATGAAAAAAATAGTCTGAGGGTTGACGGGGGTAATATTTATATAAATAGTACACTGGCTACCAGTTATACTTTTAAAATGAATTATTACTGGATGATGGGAGATAACCGTCATAATTCTGCAGATTCAAGATATTGGGGCTTTGTTCCTGAGGATCATATTGTGGGTAAACCAAAATTCATCTGGTTATCCCTCGATAAGGAGGGAAAAGGTCTGAAAAGTATAAGATGGAGCAGAATGTTTATGAAGGCGAGGTAAAAAAAAGGGACACGCTCTGGCATGTCCCTTTTCATATAATAAGATTTCCTTATTTAACAGTCTCCACGATTGCTTTAAAAGCATCAGGGTGGTTCATTGCAAGGTCGGCAAGAGTTTTCCTGTTAAGGCCAATCCCTTTTTTATCCAATTTACCGATAAATTCAGAATAACTCATATCATACTGACGAACACCTGCGTTAATCCTTTGAATCCATAAAGCCCTGAAAAGGCCTTTCTTTTTCTTCCTGTCACGGTATGCATACCCCATACCCTTGTCGAGGGTATTCTTTGCAACTGTTATTACATTTCTTCTTGATCCGAAGTTTCCTTTTGTCAGCTTAAGAACCTTTTTCCTTCTTGCCCTTGAAGCGACTGAATTTACTGATCTTGGCATAACTCATTTTTTTTGAATGTCAGCGGTCCGATAAAAGACTCTTATGTGCTGAACAATCTGTTAATACTGTAATTAATTTTATCAATACGTTCAACAACTATTTCATTGCGAGCAACAGCTTAACATTTTTAAGATCTGTTTTATGAACCAGACCGGCATAAGTAAGATTTCTCTTACGTTTGGTTGCTTTTTTTGTCAGGATGTGGCTTTTAAACGCGTGTTTACGCTTGATCTTTCCTGTTCCGGTCAGAGAAAATCTCTTCTTTGCACCCGGATTCGTTTTCATTTTTGGCATTTTTCTCTATCGAATATATTAAAAAACTATTTTTTCTTTTTTGGTGAAAAAGATACAATCATCCTTTTGCCTTCAAGCCTGGGAAGCTGTTCAACTTTTCCATATTCTTCGAGGTCATTGGCAAACCTTAATAATAACACCTCCCCCTGCTCCTTGAATAAGATTGATCTTCCTTTAAAGAACACATAAGCTCTTACTTTTGCACCCTCTTCGAGGAATCTCATTGCATGTTTAAGCTTAAAATTATAATCATGATCATCAGTGTTCGGGCCAAACCTTATCTCTTTCACGACCACTTTTGATGCTTTAGCTTTAATTTCTTTCTGCTTTTTCTTCTGCTGATAAAGAAATTTCTGATAATCAACAATTCTACAAACAGGGGGATCTGCATTGGGAGAAATTTCAACTAAGTCCAGTTCCAGGGTATCTGCAAGCCTGAGAGCATCCTGAATACTCATTACATCTGCTTCTATTTCTTCACCGACTACTCTGACCACTTTTGCAGTGATCCTGTTGTTGATTTTGTGAGCCGGCTGGGTAACCCTTGCCGGGCTTCGCCTGATTGGTAAAGCTATAGTTCTTTCCTCCTTATTTTTGTTAATACTAAAATTACTTATCGTGCATTAAAATGCGGTTTCCTTTTTGATTTCAGAGTTAATAAAACTTACAAATTCTTCGATTTTCATGCTCCCTTTATCGCCTTCTCCCTGCTTCCTGACAGCAATAGTTTCGTTTTCAACCTCTTTTTCACCGATAATAAGAAGGTAGGGAATCCTCTTTAATTCATTATCCCTGATCTTCTTACCTATCTTTTCGCTTCTATCGTCAATTAGTGTGCAAATATCGGAATTATTTAGAATTTCCAAAACTTTTCCTGCATAATCATTGAATTTTTCACTTATTGGTAGAATGACTGCTTTTTCAGGCGCAAGCCAGAGCGGGAATTTACCGGCAGTATTTTCAATTAATACTGCAACAAATCTTTCCATCGATCCGAAGATTGTCCGGTGAATCATTACCGGCCGGTGTTTCTGGTTGTCACTACCGTTGTATGTAAGATCAAACCTTTCGGGAAGGTTGTAATCAACCTGAATAGTGCCTAACTGCCATTTTCTTCCGATAGCATCTTTTACCATGAAATCGAGTTTTGGGCCATAGAACGCTGCCTCTCCGATGACTACAGTTGTCTCAAGCTTTTTCTCTGCTGCTACCTCAATAATATCACGCTCAGCTCTTTCCCAGTTCTCATCTGAACCAATATACTTCTGCTTGTTATCCGGATCACGCAACGAAACCTGAGCAGTAAAGTCATTGAAATTAAGGATCTTAAATATATATAATATAAGGTCGATAATGCTTTTAAACTCTTCTCTTAATTGATCGGGTCTGCAAAAGTGATGAGCATCATCCTGGGTAAAACTTCTCACCCTTGTAAGTCCGTGCAACACACCGCTCTGTTCATATCTGTAAACTGTTCCGAACTCTGCCATTCTAAGCGGCAGATCTTTATAGGAGTGGGGTGTAGCATTATAGATCTCACAATGATGAGGGCAGTTCATTGGCTTAAGCATAAACTGTTCACCTTCCTGTGGAGTTGAAATTGGCCGGAAGGAATCCGCACCATATTTTTCAAAATGGCCTGAAGTCTTATACAGGTTTACGTTTCCAATATGTGGAGTTGTAACAATTATATATCCTCTTTTCCTCAGTTCCTTAGTAAGAAAATTAATGAGATTCTGTCTGATGTCGGACCCTCTCGGGAGCCATAACGGAAGACCCATTCCTACTTTTGAAGAGAATGTGAATAATTCAAGTTCTTTCCCGATTCTGCGGTGATCCCTTCTTTTTGCCTCTTCAAGAAAAACCAGATAATCATCGAGAAGTTTCTGTTTCGGAAATGTGATGCCATAAATCCTTGTCAGCATCTTGCGATTCTCATTACCTCGCCAATAGGCACCGGCAACACTTAACAGTTTTATAGCTTTTAAAGGTTCAGTCGAAGGAAGATGTGGTCCCCTGCAGAGATCAGTAAAATTACCCTGGGTATATAATGTTATAGTTCCGTCTTCAAGTTCGCTTATAAGTTCAGTTTTATATTCATCACCCTTTTTTGAGAAAAAATCAAGAGCCTCTTTCTTGCTGATATCTAGTCTGCTGTATGTTAGATTCTTAGCAGCCAGCTCCTTCATTTTATTCTCAATTGTCTGGAGGTCAGCCTCGGTGATTACAACCCCATTCCCGGGATCTACATCATAGTAGAAACCATTCTCAATTGCTGGACCAATTCCAAATTTCATGCCCGGATATAATGACTCCAAAGCTTCAGCCATCAGGTGTGCCGAAGAGTGCCATAATGCAAGTTTTGCTTCAGCGTCTTCCCACTTATGAAGCTTCAGTTTAGCATCACTGTTAATAGGTCTGGTAAGATCCCATATCTCACCGTTTACGGTGGCAGCATATATCTCTTTAGCCAGCCGGGGACTTATCTGTTCCGCCACTTCAAGACTGCTGATTCCTTTATTATATTCTCGTGCCGATCCGTCAGGAAAAGTTATCTTAATCATTCTGAACACCTCTTTTTATTGGAGTGCAAAGATAATAAAATTTTTAATTTATGTGTTTAAAAATTGAGACAGGGACGCGCCATGCATGTCCCTGTGATCGAAATCCAATAAACATGGTATAACTATTTCATGTTATGATCCTGCCGTAGATGAAATATATATTTAATAATCAAAGAATTGTAAGGATTGCAGGCCCTGCCCTATGTGGCCACGCCATGGCGTGTCCCTACGATCATCAACATACAGAAATGCAGGGTCATGCCATGGCATGACCCTGCGATGGAAGAATTATATAATTAATAATCAATGAATTATAAGAATTGAAGGCCATGTCCGATAAGGACAAGCCATGGCGTGTCCCTACATCAAACCTCGTATATGGGTAGGATAATGCCATGGCATTATCCTGTGATCGCAATCCAATAAACATGGTATAACTATTCCATGTTATGATCCTGTCGTAGATGAAATATATAATTAATAATCAAATAATTGTAAGGATTGCAGGCCCTGCCCGATGTGGCCACGCCATGGCGTGGCCCTACAATCGACCATATGTGATAAGGTATGGTAATGCCATGGCATGACCCTACCACCCAGGAAGGAATCAAATCAAAATATTAATCAATTTTCCAAACCAGTAAAAAATTCTGTTCCGGTTATTATTAACCAATATAAATCATCGGTAAAAAGATGGTGTAACAAAAACAGATTCGATCATTTTCAATGGCAACCTCGTTTTTATGACCAGATTTTGCATAATGAAAATTCAATCGATAAGATCAGGGAATATATTTATAATAACTCAAAAAATTGGACTGAAGACGAATTATATAATTTATAATCAAGGAATTATATGGATTATAAGCCATGCCCGTTAGGCCACGCCATGGCGTGGCCCTACAATCGATCATATGTGATAAGGTAGGGTAATGCCATGGCATTACCCATACGATTCATGAAATATGTAATTAATAATCAAAGAATTGTAGGGATTGCAGGCCCTGCCAGATGCGGCCACGCCATGGTGTGGCCCTACAAACACCACCATATAATATTGTAGGATCATGCCATGGCATGACCCTATTATTTCAATATATTATTCAGTTCCTTTTTAATAATTTCAGTCCACACTGCATATCCTTTTTCAGTAAGGTGTAATTTATCATCTCTGAATAATTCATCTCTCGGGAATCCGTTCTCATTCAGAAAAGCAAAATCAGTCCTTATGAAGTATGTATTCTTCTGATTTTCACAAATCTCTTTGATAAGACTGTTAGCTTTTTGAATCTCCGGCCAGACATTCCATCGAGAAGCTGTTGGTGTGACCGCAATCCAGAAAACCGGTGTCGACGAATGCTTTTTACGAATAGTTTTAAGAACATTCCTGAATAATGCCGTAACCTCAGGAGGTGTTTTGTCATGATCCGATCCTGTTATATCATTGGCAATGAATAAAACGATTGCCTTGCATTGATGAGGATCAAAGATCCGGCCCGCATAAACAGCAAAATCACTCAGTTTTGCCCCTCCATATCCTCGCTGAATCACATGATATGGAGACATATCTTTTTCCAAAGTGGTCCAGAATTTTATGCTTGAACTTCCTGCAAAAAGAATTGCATCTTCTTTATATATTTCACTTCTATCTAGTTGTTCAAATTTCTGAATATCTTTTTCCCATATTTTAACCTCCGGGAGATTCTGGTACTTACTTACGGGAGAACAGGATAGTAAAGAAACTGAAATCAACAAAAGTAGAAACCTGCGCATGTTGTATGGTTTTAGCTCTAATCAAAAATACGATTTAATTATTAAAAAAATGTAAAAGTAAGTCTGTGAAAAACTTGCCACTTAACTTTTAAATATTATAATTTATTTTACAAAAAAAAAGTTACGTTTGTAATAATTATACCTCGATCCCAAACTTTCAAATAAGCCAGATGTTAAAAAACCGGTTATTTATCACAAAACCACTTCCTCAGTTATTCAGTGAGTCTCAGGAGTCAGGTGGTTTAAAAAGAACTCTTACACCACTGAATCTTACGACATTAGGAATCGGAGCCATTATTGGTGCGGGTATTTTTGTACTTACAGGTCAGGCTGCAGCCCAGTATGCCGGTCCTGGTATTGTTTTATCTTTTATCATTTCAGGTCTTGCCTGCGGTTTTGCTGGTTTGTGTTATGCCGAATTTGCTTCGATGATTCCTATTGCAGGAAGTGCATATACCTATTCATATGCAACTCTTGGAGAATTTCTGGCCTGGATCATCGGCTGGGACCTCATACTTGAGTACCTTTTTGCTGCATCAACGGTAGCAGTTGGATGGTCTGGTTATGTTGTCAGCTTTCTGAAAGACCTTCATATTTTTATTCCGCCTCAGTTTTCAGGAGCTGTGGGATCAGTTCTGGTTAATGTCCCGGATTTAGGATGGAAGCCTCTGACAGGTACCTTTGCACAGACCCTGGCTAATACTGGTGTTCAGGTTGATTCATTAGCTCATATAACCTGTGTTTTGAATTTACCGGCAATGTTTATAGTTGCACTTTTAACAACTCTGCTGGTGATAGGTATCCGCGAATCAGCTAATTTTAATAATGTTATGGTAATTACCAAAGTATCGGTTATTGTTTTGTTTATTGCGATTGGATTCATGTTTGTCAAAGCTGTTAACTGGCACCCTTTCATTCCTGTCAATAAAGTTGAAGCTGCTCCGATATCCCAATACGGATCTTTGTGGGGCTGGTTGAAAGCCTATACTCATGAGTTTGGCAAATTTGGTATAAGCGGAGTTCTGCGAGGTGCCGGCGTTATTTTCTTTGCATATATAGGTTTCGATGCTGTTTCCACTGCAGCGCAGGAGGCAAAAAATCCTCAGCGCGATATGCCGATAGGCATCCTGGGATCTCTCGGAATTTCAACAGTTTTATATATTCTCGTGGCAATAGTACTTACGGGTATTGTAAGTTACACCACTTTAAATGTAGCTGATCCTGTTGCTGTTGGTGTTGATGCCATGGGCAAGGGGATGTTTTGGCTTAGACCAATTGTGAAGATTGCTGCTATTGCCGGATTAAGTTCTGTTATTCTTGTAATGCTTATGGGACAACCAAGAATCTTCTACTCTATGTCAAAAGATGGCTTGCTTCCTCCTGTTTTCTCAAGGGTTCATCCCAGGTTTAAGACTCCGTATATAAGTACTATTATTACAGGCACAGTTGCTATGATTATTGCAGGAATCCTTCCGATCAGTATACTTGGCGAGTTGGTTTCAATTGGAACATTACTTGCTTTTATTATAGTTTGTCTAAGTGTTTGGGTATTAAGAAAATCGAAGCCTGACATCAAACGTCCGTTTAAAACACCATGGGTTCCCCTGGTTCCAATTCTTGGCGCTTCAATATGTTTTCTGCAGATGGCATCCTTACCGCTTGATACATGGTTGAGGCTGGTTATCTGGATGGCTATCGGATTCTGTATCTATTTCTTTTATGGAGTGAAACATAGTAAGATCAGACAGAGTACACCGAAAGAATAAGTTTTAAAAGTATATAGGAAATTAACCACCCTGTCCACGCTAAAGCATGGCCACCCCTCCTTGAAAAGGGGGGAAGAATGAAGATAATCAATACATTAACTCTCTCCTCCTTTTGAAGGAGGAGTACCCCGAAGGGGAGAGGTGGTTGATTTTTTTTAGAGCAATTTTCTAATTTTAATTCAAATCTCGTCCGAAAATACTGCCTTTGGCAGATCCCTGAGATTATATCTTGAGGCCATTACTTCTCCATATGCTCCAGCTGACCTGATTGCAATTATGTCGCCTCTATGGGTTTCAGGCAGCTCGATATATTTTGCGAAGGTATCTGAAGATTCACATACTGGTCCGACAACATCATAACGGTAAATATTTCCTGTTGATGTTAGGTTTTCAATTTTATGGTAAGCCTGGTAAAGAGCCGGTCGTATCAGGTCAGTCATTCCTGCATCTATAATGGCAAATGTAGTTTTGCTGCCATTTTTAATAAACAGGACTTTTGAAATCAGACTGCCACACTGTCCTGTGATTGAACGTCCGGGTTCAATATGGAGCTCTTGTCCGGGAAGTAGATCAATGAATTCATTGAGTAATGAGAAATACTCCTGGAAATTCGGATTTTTTTCAGGATTTTCATAATCAATTCCCAGTCCCCCACCTACATTGATGATCTCTAAATTGACATTGAGAGAAGAAAGCTGTTCCTGTAATTCATTAATGCGGGCACATAAACTTTTAAAAACCGACATCTTTGCTATCTGAGAACCAATATGAAAATGCATCCCTATCAGCCTGATATTTTTCAAATTTGATAAATTTTTTATTATATCTTCAATCTCCCGAGTGTTTATTCCGAACTTGCTCTCTTCAATGCCAGTAGTTATATACTTATGCGTATGAGCATCGATATTAGGGTTGATTCTTAAAGCTATCTGTGCAGTTTTGTTTTGTTTTGCAGCTAACTGATCAATAACTTCAATTTCCTGAAAGGATTCACAGTTGAAACAAGAAATACTGGTTTTAAGTGCAGCTTCGATATCCTTATCAGTTTTACCTACACCTGCAAATACGATTTCTGAAGGATTGAAACCTGCGGTAATCGCCGCGGCTATTTCATTGAAACTGACACAGTCGGCTCCGAAGCCATAGGAACATATGATTTTAAGGATCCTGGGATTTGAGTTAGCCTTTACTGCATAATGTACTTTATATCGGGCGTTGTCTGACTCTTTTTTTAAAATATCCAGAGTATATCTTAAAACATCTAGGTCATAGTAATAAAAAGGAGTCTCAATTTTTCTGAGTTTTTCAACAGTTTTTTTATTAATCATTTCTCTAATTAAAAAGATGTTTACTGAGTAATCTTAAAGCTTCAATTTTGTTTGATGTATCAATCAGAAGAGAGATACTGTTCGGGCTTCCGCCATATGAGATCATCTTGAGAGGTATGGTGTTCAATGCTTCAAATATTTCAGGTGCAGAACCTGTCCGTTCTGTGCGGAAATCCCCAACAATACATACAATTGTCTGATTCTCTTCAACTTCCACATTTCCGAGTTCTTTCAGGTCTTTTGCTATCTGTTTAATAAACTGAGGATTATCAATTGTGATTGATACTGCAACTTCTGATGTAGTGATCATATCGATTGGTGTCCTGTAAGCTTCAAAGATCTCAAATACTTTACGAAGGAACCCGTAAGCCATTAACATCCTGTCAGATCTGATCCTTAAAACCGATATTCCGTCTTTTGCGGCAACGGCTTTATAATCCTGAAGAATTGATCTAGATGTGATCAGAGTACCAATATCTTCCGGTTCCATAGTGTTCTTAAGTCTGACTGGAATATTCTTTTCATGCGCAGGATTAACACTTGAAGGATGAAGTATCTTTGCACCGAAATAGGCAAGTTCGGCTGCTTCATCGAAAGATAATTCACGTATCACCTGAGTGTTCTCAACAAATCGTGGATCGTTATTATGAAACCCGTTTATATCGGTCCATATCTGAATTTCTGATGCGTTAACAGCTGCTCCAATCAAAGATGCTGTAAAATCACTGCCACCACGTTTCAGATTATCAATCTCTCCGTATGCATTTCTGCAAATGAATCCTTGAGTTATAATAATTTTTTCTGATAAATAGTTTTTTAGTTCTCTTTCTATATTTTCTGCAATATAGAATGTGTCAGGTTCTCCGTCTTTATCGATACGCATAAAACACAGAGCCGGCAAAAGAATTGACTTGATATTCCTTTCCTGAAGCAAAAGATGAAATAATGAAGTGGATATAAGTTCTCCCTGTGCCAGAATAGCTTTTTCCTGAAGTTTGGTAAATACCCTGAGTGTAAAATTCCTGATATATTCAAAATGAGAATCAATCAGTTCGTGTCCCGATCTTTTATAAGCTTCTGTGACAAAAAGCTCCTCAACTACCTGATGATATTTTGATCTCAGATTATCATTTTTAACCAATGCCTCATTAATATTGTCGGCATATAGCAGATCGGTTATCTCTACAAGTCTGTTTGTAGTTCCGGCCATGGCCGACAAAACAACGATCTTTCCCTCATCATCATTTATTAAGGGTATCAGCGCTTTCATCCTTTCGGGATTTCCCACTGAAGTTCCCCCGAATTTCATAATTTTCATATAAGTAATTTATTAAAAAAAAACCTGCATAGTTTTGCAGGTCCCTATATATTTTATTGTATAAAACTTCCATATAAAGATAATAAAGACCTGTAATCCAGATGCCTAATACACCATAAAAGCCTTTTTATCTGTTTATTCATAAGGTTATCATCAGGGAGCAAAAATATACTTTTAATTAATAAAGAATATTTAATTGGTATATTTTTTGTTAACATATATAATAATTAATAGTTTAAATTGAAATTATCTAAAATGAAGAAAACTCTTTTTTTAATACTGGTAACTTTGGTTGCAATGCAGACAGTTGGATTCAGCCAGAAAAAAAAGGAGAGGAATGGCTTAAAAGCTGACACTCTTTTCGCAGATAGCCTGGAGTATAGATTAATTGTTCTGGATCCGGGTTTTGAAACATGGCTCCTAACCAGACCTTCAAAGGATTTTTACTCAAATGAGTACTATGCTCAAAAAAACCGTCAATATGTTTCAGAATGGAACCTAAGGTATTTAACATTACTTAATATTGGTTTGTACGATAATTATATAGATTTTAATCCAAATACTGATTATGGGATTGATATTAATTACAAACTCTACTACTATTTCAAGTATTTTGAAGAGACAAATCATATAAAACTTCTAAACTTTGAAAGGTGACCAGGCTACTGATTAACTGTTGCTTGTTGTTAGTTGTTTGTTGCTTGTTCCGCTCTTTTGACAACCCGGCAACCAGCAACAAATGATTTAGAACCTTTTTGAATCTTTTTTCTTATATTTCATTTTTATTTATATTTTTGCAGCCGCTATCTTTTCCCGCCCAGATGGCGAAATTGGTAGACGCGCTAGTTTCAGGGACTAGTATCAGTAATGATGTGCAGGTTCGAGTCCTGTTCTGGGCACAAAAATGGCGCAACGCGCAGAGCACAGACCGCAGGGTAAGAAACCCTGATCTCCTGGCCCTGAGCCTTGAGCTATTTCGCCCAGATGGTGAAATTGGTAGACACGCCAGCTTGAGGGGCTGGTGCCGGTTACGGTGTGCAAGTTCGAGTCTTGTTCTGGGCACCAATCAAAACGCAAACTGTTAAAATACTCACTTTGCGTTTTTTTGTTTTAATTTTCCGAAAAATAGCTAATGTTTCATATCAAAATTTGGTAAATTTATATAGTCAAATTTTAATGGATATGAGAAAATTTTATCATTTGTTGATTTTTTCTACGGTCTTTGCTATTGTTTCTTCTGCGCAGGAGCCTGATGGTTCGGTGAAATTATTTACAATCTATCCTGGTTATTTGGTTACCAACGCAGGTGATACTGTAAAAGGATATCTTATGCTTAAGAATAAGATCTCTAACCAGGGGAAGGTCTTCTTTTTTAAAACTCCCGATTCAAAGGACCCTGTAAAATACAAACCAAACAATATTAAAGCTTATAAGGTTGCTAACCGTTTCTATGAACGTATGAAATATTCCCCGGAATATACTACCATGCGTTATTGTTTTCTTCTACGGACAACTGAGGGTGCAATAAATATTTATAAAGCTTATTATGATGATAAGAAACGGATAAAGATTGACGAAAACGACATCTGGAATTCAAAATTGATTTTAGTTTCAGTGAATCTGAACTCAAGGAACAAATACTCGGATGCAGGAAAGGAGAAGATTTGCAAGATTTCGGATCACTGGAGTACTTAATGAAATTTAAAAAGAAAATGAGCGAGTACCTGTCCGATTGTACTGAAATTTCAAAAAAGATAGCCAGCAAGGAGGAAGGGTATGTCTATGGCAATCTTGAAAAAATAATTGCCGAATACAATTCCTGGTATCTGAAAACCCATAAATAAATTGAAGGTAAACGGTCCATGGTTTACAGTTCGCAGGTAAATGCCTTTCATTCTGCACCTTGCACCCTGCGCTTACTTCTTTATCGAATCATAAATCGCCTGAAGTATCTGCGACCTGATATTCATATTATACAACTCCTCATTTTTTCGGGTAGGATAAACCCGGTTACAGAGGAAAACATAAGTTATATCATATGCAGGATCGACCCACACAAATGTCCCGGTATAGCCTGAGTGGCCAAAACTCGCCGGTGAAGCACTTTTTGCGGGATAGGAATCTTTTTGAGACAATTCAGAATTATTTAATAAAGGTTTATCAAATCCCAGTCCACGTCGGTTATTATTCTCCGGAAACTGAACTCTTGTGTATTCTTTTATAACATCTTTGCCAATTAGTTGTTCTCCGCCATATTCTCCCATCCTGCGGTAGAGTTCCATAAGTTTCATGAGGTCGTTTGCCGTTGAAAATAGCCCTGCATGTCCCGAAATTCCACCTAACATTGCCGCAGCCTCGTCATGAACTGTCCCATGCAATAATTGTTTCCTGAAAAGAGAGTCGTATTCAGTCGGAACAATCCTGCTCAAAGGGAATTTTTTATAAGGATTAAACCCCATTTCAAAAGCTCCGATTTTTTTATATATACTGTCAGTCACATAATCATACCATTTTTCTCCCGCTAATTTTTCAATTATTTCAGGAGCAATTATAAATGTTAGATCTGAATAGACATATTTCTTTTCTCCAAGGGGACTCTTTTTTATCTCATTGAACATCTTCTTAGTGTAATTCTTATTAATATATAGTCCCTGTGCCACTTCAAGAGAATACTTCTTATCATATTGATAATCAAAAATATTATGCCTGAATTTTCCATTTTTTTTAATTGTCTCTTTCCAGAAAGGTATATAAGGTATAAGCCCGGCCTGATGAGTCAGAAAATCTCTCATTACAATCTTTCCTTTGTTGGTTTTTTTGAAATCGGGTAGATAGAAACCCAAAGTCTTATCAGGAGAGAACTTTCCTTCAGTGTTAAGTAACATTAATCCGGCTAAAGTGGAAGAAATCTTTGTAACCGATGCGAGATCATATATATCATCTTCCCGAACGGCTATGCGGTTGTCATATGTCTGAAAACCATAAGCTTTCAGGAATACTACGACTCCTTTTCTGGCAGCCATAACAACACATCCTGGAAATGCCTTAGCCGTAAGCCCCGCATCAACTATAGAGTCAATTTTAGTGTTAAGAATTTCGGACGACATACCCACACTTTCCGGTAATCCATATTGAAGCCTGAGATTCCCGGGAGTTATAATTCCAAAATCAGAAGGCCATTTATCATTTATTGTAACAGGAAGTAAACCCCGGGCACCGATACCTCCGAAAACGAGCTGGGCTGAAAGATCTTCTGTGTATTCATTCTCCTGGTATGCCAGTATGAGCCCATTTGCATTCCGAAGAATTTTTAATTTATCAATTCCGTACGGGCTGCCAAACCATGTTATTATTGTTTTGTTATTTACGATTAGCTTTTCAAGGAAATTGTTCAGACCAGGTTTTATTCCGAATCCCAGATTTGGTCTTTGATCAAGACCAAAAACTCCGGCAATTACAATATTGTACTCTGAAAGTTTTTTTAACAGTTTATTACAAGCTGCAGAATCGGAAGGATCAATGAAAAAGTGATCAGCAGGATAATAGTCTGTAATTCTTTTCTGAAATGTACAGAGACATCTCCTGTTAATTGCAATCGTAGCAATTTTAATATTCTTCAGGTTTTTTACCGGTAGAATATCCTGATTATTATTAAGGACAGTTAAAGCATTTGCGTATAGTTCCCGTATTAATACTTTAGATGTCATTGGAGATAACTCATTGTCAATGTTCTCTTTATAAATTGTTTGAATCATATTTAACCCCGACCAGTACTTTAGAGCCAACACTTTCCTGCACTTAAGGGCCATATCGTCATAAGTTAATTTTTTTGAAGAGATATAATTCCTGGTTTCACGTATTGTTGCCTCCACATCTGTAACAAACTCAGCAACATCGTTTCCAGCCTCAAGAGCTTTGGCATCGGCCTCGCCAGGCTTAAAATATTTTGTCACTGCCTTCATCATCATTGCATCTGTAACCACTAATCCTCTGAATCCGAGTTCATTCTTCAGAAGGTCATTAATAATAACATGAGAAAGGGTAGAGGGAAGGCCGGTTGTTGTATCGAGTTGTGGTAGATTAAGATGGGCAACCATTATGCTTCCTATTCCTTCTCCAATCAGTTTCCGGAAGGGGTATAGCTCAACACTGTCAAGTCTTGTCCGTGAATGATTAATTAAGGGCAATTCAAGATGTGAATCAACATTTGTATCACCATGTCCTGGAAAATGTTTACCTGTTGCTAAAATACCATTGTCCTGCAACCCCTTCATATACATAATGCTTTTTGATGTTACCTTTTCCCTGTTTTCACCAAATGAACGATAGTTGATTACAGGGTTCTGAGCATTGACATTGATGTCCAGAACAGGTGCGAAGTTCATCTGTATTCCGAGTCGTTTTAACTGCGATGCCACAGCTTTACCAAACTGATAAATGAGCGAATCATTTTGTATTGCACCTAATGTCATTTGATAAGGAAACTTATCAACATTTTCAATTCTCATACCGACTCCCCATTCCGCATCAAGTGAAATAAGCAGTGGCACTTTCGAAATTTTCTGGTAATAATTGGTTAATTCTGCCTGTTTTGCAGCTGTTCCCTGGAAGAAAACAATACCACCAACTCCATATTTTCTGATAATATCACTTACCTCAACTTCATGAGAAACATCCATGTTCGAATAACCGGCAATCCAGATGCATTGAGCTATCTGTTGGTCAATTGTAAGAGTTTTCATAACCGAATCGACCCATGGATGGTTCATATATTTAAGAAACGGAGGATCTGATTGTTGAGCAGCTATTTCATGAATTGATAAAAACGCAATTGCAGGTAGAATTAAAGTTTTTATCGATTTTATTATGCTCATGATAATGTGCATTTTAAATAGCAAATAAACAGACAATATGAATTAGGATTCTTTTCAAAAGTAGCAATTATAATCGGCTTAAATTATTATTTTTACCAGTTATTATCTGGCTTAATAGATGGCAAAAAGCAGTGGCAGGCTGGTTTCTCTTGATATCTTCAGGGGATTAACAGTAGCTTTTATGATTATCGTTAACAATCCCGGGAGTTGGGAATTTGTTTATCCTCCGTTGAAGCATTCTAAATGGAATGGTTGTACTCCAACGGACCTCGTCTTCCCGTTTTTCCTTTTCATTGCAGGAATGTCAACATATTATTCTCTTAAAAAATTCGGGAATGAGATTAATGGAAGTTCTATTTTTAGGATATTCAGGCGCATGGTGACGATATTTGCTGTTGGATTGTTCCTTACAATCTTTCCATACTTTGGAAGGGATTATTCAACACTCAGGATAATGGGAGTCCTGCAGCGAATAGCTCTGGCCTATGGCATAGGTGCAATGATATGTCTTGCAGTCAGACGTGAATATCTGTGGATTGTTATTGCAGTTCTTCTACTCCTTTACTGGGGAATATTAGCTTTTTTCGGTGGTGCTGATCCTTACAGTCTTGAAGGTAATTTTGCCCTGAAAGCAGACCTTATTATCATGGGTAAAAACCATCTTTATAAAGGATTTGGAATTCCATTTGAGCCTGAAGGATTACTTGGAACAATTCCCTCAGTATGTACTGTTATTATCGGCTATTTTGTCGGAGCGATGGCAGGGAAGGGTTCGGCAAGCGGAAAGACTGTTATTAAGATCATCCTTTTAGGTATGGCAGCTGTTGGTCTGGGATATTTATGGAGTATGATTTTCCCTATTAATAAGCCTTTATGGACAAGTTCATATGTTTTATACACAGCTGGTATAGCAATGGGTGTCCTGGCTATAATCTTTCTGATATCTGATGTTCTTAAATTCCAGTTATGGGGAACATTCTTCCTGGTGTTTGGCACAAATGCGCTTTTTTCATATTTTCTTGCCGGGATATGGACTAAGATGCTGTTATTCATTCAGATACAATCAGGTACAGATAAAGTCAGTCTTTACGGTTGGTTTTATGATAAGGTATGTGTTCCAATAGCCGGCAACTTTAATGGCAGTCTGATGTTTGCTGTCATACAGATGCTGCTGATTTGGTGTGTAGCATTGATCCTCTACCGGAAGAAGATTATGATCAGATTATAAAGATGAAAGACAAAAGTAAAAAGTAAAAAGATAAAAGTAAAAAAAGAACTGTCACAGAGCAGCACTGAGCAGCACTGAGTTGCACAGAGAATAAGAACAAAACGCGAAACAAGAAACGAGGAACGAGGAACAAAATGAGTGAAATTGATGTTATATCCAGAAGTTACAAAGAATTATTTGGAGATTCTGAGATTAAAATAAATGCCTTGCCAAAATCCGGCTCAGACAGAAAATATTTTAGAATTTATGCAGATAATAAGAGCCTTATCGGGGCATATAATCCAAATCTTGAAGAAAATGAAGCTTTTATCGGATTTACTGAACATTTCATTTCAAAGGGACTTCCTGTTCCGGAGATTTTCGGATATTTGCCTGAGAAATTCATCTATTTTCTTAAGGATCTTGGTGATATAAACCTGTTTACATGGCTTCAGCAAAAGCAAACCGGTGCAGGTTTTGATATTAAAGCTGAGGATATGTATCGTACTATTCTTGACAAACTGATCCATTTCCAGATAAAAGGTATAGATGGACTGAATCTGGATCTCTGTTATCCGCACAGAAGCTTCGACAGACAATCGATGATGTGGGACATGAATTATTTTAAATACATGTTTCTTAAGCTTGTCGCAGTTCCTTTTAATGAACGGAGGTTGGAATTCGATTTTAATTTACTTGCGGATTTTCTTCTTGAAACCGGACAGGAATATTTTCTCTATAGGGATTTCCAGTCGGCAAATGTTATGATAGTTAAAGGAGAACCGTGGTTCATTGATTACCAGGGTGGAAGAAAAGGGGCTCCTCAGTACGATGTTGCGTCCCTTCTGTACGATGCAAAGGCTCATATTCCAGAAAAGTCACGACAGAAACTTCTTGATTATCATATATATAATTTCTGTTCAGAATCGGGAGAGAGCAGGGCACAATTCAAAGGATATTTTGCCGGTTTCAGTATGATCAGGCTTATGCAGGCGCTGGGAGCATTCGGATTCAGAGGATTATATGAAAAGAAACCGACATTTACAGTGAGCATAGTTCCTGCAGTTAAACTCTTAATTCAATTAATTGATTCAGAACAACTTCCGGTTTTACTTTCTGAGTTATTTCAGACGGTCAGGTCAATACCTGGTCTCCCGATTTATAATGAATTAGAACTTGGAAAGTCAGTTGATTGAAAGACAAAAGACAAAGACAAAAGAAAAAAGGAAAATGTTTTACCTCAACTGCAGGCCGTATAACGAAAACCGCAAACCTCATTATAATAGTAAGTAAATAACCCGTTTAACAGTTCTTTAGAAAGTCAAAACATGAAAGCAATGATATTTGCAGCAGGATTAGGGAAACGACTTGGAAAGATTACTGAAAATATTCCTAAGGCTCTTGTTGAGATAAATGGAAAGACAGCTCTTCAAATAGCTGTAGAGAAATGTTCTGTTCATGGATTTAATGACATAATAATAAATGTGCACTCTTTTGCAGATATGGTTGAAGATGAGATTACAAGACTCAATAAACTGGGATTCCGGATCTCTGTTTCTGATGAGAGAGATATGCTTCTTGAAACCGGTGGGGGACTATATAAAGCAAGAGGATTCTTTGATAACTCCCCTTTCCTTATTTATAATGTAGATATAATTTCAGATCTGGATCTTTCAGCTCTGTACAATTACCATCTTGAAAAAAAAGGACTTGCTACATTATCAGTTAGAAACCGTCAGGGAAACAGATTTTACCTCGTTGATAAATCAGGAATGATAAGGGGTTGGCGAAACAAAGCTACTGGTGAGCAAATACTTGTTGGGACTACTTCTGATGAACTTACAGAAATCGCTTTTTCCAGCATGCATGTTGTTGAACCTAAGATATTTAATTATATGCATGAAGGTGTTTATACTATGACAACTCTTTATCTTCAGCTCGCCGCAGAACACAATATCTATACATTCAGGGATGATAATGGCTATTGGGGTGATATTGGAACCCCTGAAAGTCTGGAAAAAATAAGGAAGCTATTTTTAAGGAAGTAATAGTTGTTCTTTGGTTCTCGTTTCTAGTTTCTCGGTTCTCGGATTGGTCCTCAACTGCAAATTTAAGCACAGTATACCGTCATTATTTTGCATGAGATAAGTTCATTGATTGGTCATTTTAATATCTTATATTTGGACCAAGATAGTTGATGATATGTTAATGTATTTTTATTAATTCTAAATCATTGAATATCTAATTATAACTTGACTAACCTATTGATAATAATGATTATATGGGAAAGGTATTAGTTATCGGTGCCGGTGGAGTAGGAACAGTTGTAGTTCATAAAATGGCTTCTCTGCCACAGGTTTTTACTGAAATTATACTGGCAAGCCGGACAAAATCCAAGTGCGATACCATAGCCGAAAGAATTGGAGAAGATCGGATAAAAACTGCTCAGGTTGATGCTGATAATGTTCCACAACTGGTTGAATTAATCAGATTATTTAAACCTGATATTGTTGTGAATGTTGCTTTACCTTACCAGGATCTACATATAATGGATGCATGTCTTGATACTGGTGTTGCATATCTTGATACAGCTAACTATGAACCCCTGGAAGAGGCGAAATACGCATATAGCTGGCAGTGGGCTTATATCAACAAATTTAAAAAAGCTGGTATTACTGCGATTCTTGGGTGCGGTTTCGACCCTGGTGTGACTTCAATTTTCACAGCTTATGCTGTTAAACATCATTTTGATGAAATACATTATCTTGACATTGTTGATTGCAATGCCGGCGATCATGGTAAACCTTTTGCCACGAATTTCAATCCTGAGATTAATATCAGGGAGGTGACTCAGGAAGGTAAATACTGGGAAAATGGTAAATGGATCATGACGAAACCGCATAAAATTCATAAACCAATAAATTATCCCGGGATTGGTCTGAAAGAATCGTATTTGATTTATCATGAGGAACTGGAATCGCTTGTCAAGAATTATCCCACTCTTAAAAGGGCAAGGTTTTGGATGACATTTGGACAGGAATATCTTACGCATCTGCGTGTAATTCAAAATATCGGGATGGCCGGAATCAAACCTGTCATGTTTGAAGGAAGAGAGATAATCCCTATTCAGTTTTTGAAAGCTGTTTTACCAGATCCCGGTAAACTGGGAGAAAACTATAAAGGCCAGACATCTATCGGATGTCGAATAAAAGGAATTAAGAACGGGAAAGAAAAAACATATTATATTTACAATAATTGTAGTCATGAAGCAGCTTATGCCGAGACAGGAGCTCAGGGAGTTAGCTATACAACCGGGGTGCCAGCTGCAATTGGTGCCATGATGTATCTGCAGGGAATCTGGAAGAAACCGGGTGTATTCAATGTTGAAGAGTTTGATCCCGATCCGTTTATGGCTGAATTGAACCATCTTGGTTTACCATGGGTAGAGTTGCATGATGTAGATTTGGAACTTTAATATGAATGCACAGAGCTCAGAGCACAGAGCACAGAGCGCAGGTCAAGAAGGTAAAAAAAGCACAAGGGAGAGTGGGAGAATATGAGAACGGTGTGATTTCTTTGTGACCTTTGCGACAAATTCGTGTCCTTTGCGGTTAAAGGATTTCAAAATGATGATTAAATGTCGATAGATTATACAAAAATACCCTCCCCCTGTTACGTAATTGACGAAGAACGATTCCGTAAGAACCTAAGTTTAATTAAACAGGTATCTGAGAAGTCAGGTGCTGAAATTATCCTGGCCTTTAAAGGATTTGCGATGTGGGGAGTTTTTCCTATTCTCAGGGAATATATTTCAGGTGGCGCTGCAAGTTCAGTTGATGAAGCACATCTTTGTTTTGAAGAGATTGGATCTCTGGCACATACATATTCTCCAGTTTATAAAACCAGTGAATTTGAATCGATTTTGAAATACAGTTCTCACATCACTTTTAATTCTTTAAACCAATTCAGTAAGTTTTCAAAGGAATTGAAAAATTATTCGAAAGATATCTCAGCAGGATTAAGAATAAATCCTGAATTTTCCGAAGTTATTCATGGGTTATATAATCCATGTTTTCCAGGATCAAGACTTGGTGTGATTTCTGATGATCTTAGGAATGGTTTACCTGAAGGGATTGAGGGGCTTCATTTTCATGTTCTTTTTGAATCTGATTCTTATGCACTCGAAAAAGTTCTTCAGGTTGTTGAGAGTAAATTCGGAAAATTCTTTCCTCAGTTGAAGTGGATCAATATGGGTGGTGGACATCTTATTACAAGAAAAGACTATAATACTGATCATCTGATAAAAATCCTTAAACAATTTCGTGAGAAATCCCGTCTTGATATAATACTTGAACCCGGAAGTGCTATTGCCTGGGAAACAGGAGAACTGGTTGCGACAGTTGAAGATGTCGTAGAAAATCAGGGAATTAAGACTGCAATTCTTGATGTCTCTTTTACTGCACATATGCCTGATTGCCTTGAGATGCCTTATAAGCCCAAAATAGACGGTGCTTCTGATCCGGTACCCGGAAAACCAACATACAGAATTGGGGGAAACTCGTGTTTGTCAGGAGATGTCATGGGTGAATGGTCCTTCGAAAAAAAACTTATCCCTGGAGACAGGATTATATTTTTAGATATGATCCACTATACTATGGTTAAAACAACAACATTTAACGGTGTGCATCATCCCTCAATCGGCATCTGGACAAAGGCTGGCCAATTCAGATTAATCAGGGAATTTGGTTATGAAGATTATAAAAACAGGTTGTCTTGACGGAGTTGCCTTAAAAATCAACCACCTCCCCCCTTCGGGGTACTCCTCCTTCAAAAGGAGGAGAGAGTTAATGTATTGATTATCTTCATTCTCCCCTCCTTTTCAAGGAGGGGTGTCATCCGCCAGCTGGCGTATGACGGGGTGGTTAATTACATTTTTTAAACACCTTTATTTCTTTCTGTTAATTGTTATATCAGTAACAAACATTTTATCTGTGACGATAACAGCGTTAACAATTTTTTCAGCCACTTCCGCCGGGTCCATAAAACTTCTTATGTCACGGTTTTGTCCTGGAATTTTCCAAAAATCTGTTCTCATGCCCCCTGGATATACTGCAATAATGTTTCGTTTTGTTCCTTTTAATTCTGTCCTGAGTGCCTCTGTATAACCTCTTGCCCCCCATTTCGCGGCACAATAAATTGTTTCTTCGGCTCTTCCTAACAAAGCTGAAGTTGACATTATATTAACAATTGTAAGTTCTTCTTCTTCAGGTGTTAATCTAAGTATTTCAGAGGTGAGAAGTATCATTCCCTTCAGATTGGCTTCAAATACCCTGTCGATTAAAGCCGACGTAGAGGCAAGAGCTTTTGTGAAGAGTCCTATACCGGCATTATTGAAAAGATATTCCACTGAAAGCGAGTTCCTGGTCAGAAATTCACCAACCTTTCTGACCTCCTCTTCCTTACCGATATTACAGATTAACGATTCTGCTGAAGAGTTCTTCGAAAATTTTTTAAGTCTGGTCGAAGCATCAACAAGCTTTTCACTGTTTCGGCCCAGAATAAGAACATTTTTTCCTGATTTAATAAGTAGATCGGCAATTTCCAATCCAAGGCCACTAGCACCTCCGCTGATTATAGATATCTTTTTCATCCTAATATTTTTATTCTTTTCAAATATATCTATTATTCCCGAACTGGGTAATCTGATTACTTAATAGGATTTTTACCCCCTTCCCTCTCGATAGCTCCTAAAATCCGCATGTCGGGTTTTTGAAAGTTTTTTTATTAAGATTTCTACAATTTTAATTGATTCAGATGATACAATTTAGCAAAAAGCATAAATGGTGATCAGGTTTTTACTC
>Ga0187886_1000288_pt1 | contig 65929 bp, 67 predicted proteins | sample June2016WEW_20_1_FD_133001 | JGI IMG/M metagenome (GOLD analysis project Ga0187886, IMG submission 133001) | Peatland microbial communities from SPRUCE experiment site at the Marcell Experimental Forest, Minnesota, USA - June2016WEW_20_150 | ecosystem: Environmental > Terrestrial > Soil >... | reverse complement strand
GTCCCACGAAGGACACGAGGTCAACGGGTGGCTGAGTCATCCCGGCACGGCAGGCACTCTCCCTGTAGAGCCGGACGGATTTCATAGATCTAAGAACTACACAGAGGGTGGGGGGAGGAGGGTAGATTAGCGCGGTGCCCGAAACCCACCCGGGCGCCGGAGTTCAGCCGAGACGAAGCACCCCATCGCCTGGCCGCGCTCGGCGGCGCGATGCCGCGGCTACCTCTAGGCACGGAGCTCCGAGATCAAGCTAGGCGCTCGCGTGCGAAGGCCAGGAACGCGTTCGCTACGCGCGAAAGCGAGCGCCCGCTGGCCCGTACGAGCGAGATCTCGCGCGCCGGGTCGAGGCCCTCCACGCGCGCGCTTGCGAGCTGCTTCGCGGCCAGCTCGGCCTCGAGCGCCGAGCCCGAGATGAAGGCGACGCCGTAGCCGCCTATCACCGCTGCACGCACCGACTCCTGCAGCCCGAGCTCCAGGCGGACGTCGAGATCGCGCATGCGCACTCCGTGCCGGCGCAATTCGTCCTCGAGTACTTGCCTCACGCCGGCGCCCTCCTGCATCACGATCAGCGGCTCGGCGCGCAGCTCGTCGAGCGAGATCTTGCGACCGGCGAAACGGTGGTCGGGAGGGCAGGCGAGAACGACCTCGTCGCGGAAGAAGGGCTCGAAGACTACGCCGCGGTGCTTACGAGCCGCGCCCACGATCCCGAGCTCGAGCTCTCTTTCCGCCACCCGCTCGATCACCGTCTGGGTGTCGAAGATGGCTAGCGAGACGGTGACCTCCGGACAGCGCCGCTGGAACTCGCAGAGAAGGAGCGGCACCACCCGATCACCGGGCCCCGTCGAGGCGCCGATCTCTAGCCGGCCCCGCAGCTCTCCCTCCTCGACGCCGGCGACCTCGTCCAGAAGCTGCTCCTCGAACGCGATTAGGCGCTGCGCGCCGCGATAGAGCCGTAACCCTGCCTCCGTCGGCTCGACTCGGCGCCCGGAGCGGTCGAGCAGCCTGTGCCCGAGTTTCTCCTCGAGCGTCCTGATCTGCATGCTCACCGCCGGCTGGGTGACGCCGAGGCGCTCGGCTGCTTGCGAGAAGCTACGCAGCTCGACGACCGCGCAGAAGGCTACGAGTTGGCGCGTATCCATAAGCGCACATTATGGAGTCCAGAGCAGGCGCCGTCAGATCGCGTTCCCCTCGAGGAGTCTTGGAAGCACCTCGGCGGCGGGAGGGCTATTCTCGATCCCGTGAGATCAGAGGCCCTCGCGGAGCGCTACGCACGGTTGGCGGAGGAGTCTCCCGACCGGCGCGGAGTCGACCGGGCGCTGCGCTTTCTCGATCTCCTCTTCTCGGCCTCCTTCCTGCTCGTCTCCCTGCCGATCACGATCCTGATCGTCCCGGCCATCCTTGTAACCAGCGGTACGCCGATCTTCTACCGGGGTGAGCGGGTCGGGCGCTCGGGCCGGGTCTTCTCGATGCTCAAGTTCCGCACGCTCAAGCGCGGCGCCGAAAGCCGGCTCGGCCCCTACCTCGGCCCCGAGCTGGTCGAGCGCACCCGAGCCGAGTTCACGCCGATCGGCCGCTGGCTGCGGGCGACGCAGCTCGACGAGATCCCCCAGTTCCTGAACGTGCTACGCGGCGACATGAGCCTGGTCGGGCCGCGCCCGATCCGGCCGCGCTTCTTCGAGGAGCTCGCCGAGCAGATCCCCGCTTACTGGCAGCGCCTGGTCGTGCGACCCGGACTGACCGGCTTCGCACAGGTGCGAAAGGGCTACGAGACCTCCTGGGCCGAGAAGCTCGCGCACGACCTCGAGTACATCGCCGATCGCTCGGTCAGTCTCTACCTGCGCACGCTCGTGGCGACGGGCTGGCGGGTGCTGCGCCAGTCGCTACGCGGCCTCGTGCGGCCGCGCGAGTAGCGACCGGCGGCGACCGGACCGAACTAGACTCCGTCCCCGTGTGCGGGATCTGTGGAATCGCCTTGGCGCGAGGAAAGGCCGACCCCGGCGAGCTTGCGGCGATGAATGCGAAGCTGGCTCACCGCGGCCCCGACAGCGAAGGACGCTTCGTCAAGGGCGGCGTCGGTATCGCGGCGAGGCGCCTCTCGATCATCGATCTCGACACCGGCGACCAGCCGCTCGCCAACGAGAACGGACGGATACACGTCGTCCAGAACGGCGAGATCTACAACTACCGCGAGCTGCGCGCCGAGCTAGGGGCGGCCGGCCACCGCTTCTCGAGCCACGGCGACACCGAGGTGATCGCCCACCTCTACGAGCAGCACGGACTCGACTTCGCCGCCCGCTTGCGCGGCATGTTCGCACTGGCGATCTGGGACGCCGGCGAGCACCGGCTCGTGCTCGCGCGCGACCGCTTCGGCATCAAGCCGCTCTACTACCGGCACGAGCAGAGCGAGCTGCGCTTCGCCTCGGAGCTTCGCGCCCTGCCGCGAGGAGAGATCGACCTCGACGCGCTCGAGTCCTACCTCGCTTTCAACTTCGTCCCGGCGCCCTACTCGATCTTCCGCGAGATTCGCAAAGTGCCGCCCGGGCACCTGCTCGTCTGGCAGGACGGCGAGGTGCGGCTCGAACGGTTCGCGCGACCGCTGCCTGTCGACGCCGATGAGCAGCGCACCGAGTCCGCCGGCGAGCTGGTCGAGGAGCTGCGTGCACGCATGCGCGACTCGGTGCGCGCGCATCTTGTCAGCGACGTCCCGGTCGGCGTCTTCCTTTCAGGCGGCGTCGATTCCTCGCTTCTAGCCGCGCTCGCGGCGCAAGAGTCGACAGGTCGCCTGAGTACGTTCACGATCGGCTTCGAGGAGCGCTCCTTCGACGAGACCGCGGGCGCCCACAAGGTCGCCGAGCGCTACGACACCGATCACCACGAGCTGATCCTGCGCCCCGAGCCCGAGTTCCTACTGCGAACACTGGCCGAGGTTTTCGACGAGCCCTTCGCCGACTCGTCGGCGTTACCCACGTACCTCGTCTCGGAGCTCGCCTCGCGAGAAGTGAAGGTCTGCCTCTCGGGCGAGGGCGGCGATGAGCTCTTCGGCGGCTACTACACCTACTCCGCCGACCTGCTCGCAGAGCGGCTCGGACCGCTCGCACGCATCGCCCGCCCATTCGCCGAGCTGCTGCCCAGCTCCAACGCCCGCGTCAGCTTCGACTACAAGGCCAAGCGCTTCACCCGCGGCGCCCACCTGCCGCCGCTCGAGCGCCATCACGCCTGGAAAGAGATCTTCTCGCCCGAGCTCCGCTCCGAGCTGAGAGGCAGCCGCAGCAGCTTCGACCCGGTCGATCTCTACCGCGCCCGCTTCGACGAGACCGGCGGTGCCGAGATCCTCGCCCGCCTGCAGGACGTCGATCTCGGCGTCCCGCTCGTCGACGACCTGCTCGTCAAGACCGACCGCTCCTCGATGGCGCACTCACTGGAGGCGCGCGTCCCCTTCCTCGACACGGCCGTCACCAACCTGGCCCTGGCGCTCCCGCGACGGTTGAAGGTCTCCGGCCTGAACAAGAAGATCCTGCTCCGCCGAGCCGCCGAGCCGCTGCTTCCGCGCGAGGTCGTGCACGGGCGCAAGCGCGGCTTCTCGATTCCAGCCGCGGCTTGGCTGCGCGGCGAGCTCCAGCCCCTTGCCCGCGAGGTTCTCGCCCCTGCCAACCTCCGCCGCCAGGGCTTCTTCGCGCCGGAGGCGGTGAGCCGTCTGATCGATCGCCACGTCGCCCGCAGGGAGGACCTCTCGCGCCAGCTCTGGGGTCTGATCGCGTTCACGCTCTGGTACGAAGGTCACGTCGAGCACGAGCCGGGACCGCTGCGCTCGGCGCGGCTGGCGGCGGTGGAAGCGTGACTCGAACGGCACCGGCCAAGCGGACATGTCCACGTGCCAAGCACGGAGACGTGTCCAGATGAGACGATGCGGGCCGGAACGATGAGAGTCTGGATCGACATGACGGCGCCGGCGCACGTGCTCGTCTACCGGCCGCTGATGAGCTTGCTGCACGAGCAGGGGGCCGAGATCGAGCTGACGGCGCGCGACTACGCCCAGACGCTGCAGCTACTCGAGCTACACGGGCTCGAAGCAGAGGTTATCGGCCGCCACGGCGGGCGTTCGCGCCTCGGCAAGGCGCGCTCGCTGACCTCGCGCCTGAGCCATTTACGCCGTTGGGCCAAGGGCCGGCGCTTCGACCTGGCGCTGGCGCACGGGTCGCACGAGCTGACGATCACAGCCCGCCGGCTCGGCATTCCCAGCTCGACCACGTTCGACTACGAGTGGGCCTGGCTCCAGCACCAGCTCGGCTGCCGCGCCGCGACGCGGGTGGTCGTACCCGAGGCGATCCCGCCCGAGCGGCTGCGGCGCTACGGCGTTCACGAGCCCAAGCTGCGCCGCTACCCGGGCCTGAAAGAGGAGTACTACCTGACCAACTTCGCGCCCGACCCGTCGGTGGCGGCCGAGCTCGGGCTCGACAGCTCGCGCGTGCTCGTCGTCGTTCGTACGCCGCCGGATGTCTCGCTCTACCACCGCGCTTCCAACCCGCTCTTCCCCCGCGTACTCGATCAGCTCGGCAACAACGCCGGAGTACACGCGGTCGTGATCCCGCGCACCGCGGAGCAGAGCGCCTACGTGCGCGGCCTCGAATACCCGTCGCTGGTGGTGCCCGACCGCGCCGTCGACGCCCAGAGCTTGATCGCCCTCTCCGACGTCGTCGTCTCGGCCGGCGGGACGATGAACCGCGAAGCCGCGGCGCTGGGAGTGCCCGTCTACACGACCTACGGCGGTCGCCTCGGCGGCGTCGACGAGTGGCTGATCCGGGAAGAACGGCTCGTGCCGCTCACCGATCCGCGCGCGATCGATCTACGCAAGCGCGTGCCCGACGAGAGCAAGCGGGTGCGCCGGGATCCGAAGCTGATGCTCGAGCTGCTGCTGTCGGCGCTCGAGAAGAGCGATTAGCCCTAGCGGCTGTTCAAGATCTCCGAGAAGCGAATCGACGTAACAACGTCGTCGAGCGTGACTTCGCGGTTGTAGAGCTGGCTCAGGAACTCGGCCATCTCGTCGGCGCGGCGCAGCTCGGGGTTGTCGTGCTCGATCTCGCGCGGCGAGAGGTCGCGCAGGCGCTTGACCTCGACCTTGTCGATCACCGCGTCGAAGACCTTCTCGCGCGGACTGAAACGGGCGCCGCAGAGAACCTTCACGATCTCGCCCTTGCGGTACTTGTCCGACTTGTCGCCGAGACGGATAGTCGCCGTCTTGCGATGGCTTCGGAGCTGATCGGCCACCATAGGTGAGTAGAAGTTGAGTGCGTGCATCGAGACGATCCAATCCGCGCCGAATGGTCTGAATCATAAAGCGTGACGAGCAGGAAAGAACAGCATTCCCGGAGAGCCGCGTGCGCACAGCGCGAGCAGAGCCGAGAGCGACAACCTGTGTTGAGAGGGATCGTTCGAGGATCTCAGTGCAATCGACTTAGATTCCTTGCGGTCACGAGCGACCGCCGCTAAACTCGGTTTCGGCACTCTCGTACGTAGAGTGCCAAAACTATCTACAACCCGTAGACAAGCTCACTACAGGAGGGCGTTCATGAATCTCCAGCCCCTGGGTGACCGTCTGATCGTGGAAGTCCTCGAAGAGGAACAAACCACGGTTAGCGGCATCGTCCTGCCCGACACGGCCAAAGAGAAGCCGCAACGCGGCCGCGTCATCGCCGCCGGCCCCGGCGGTCGCAACGAAGCAGGCGAGCGCGTACCGCTCGACATCGCCGCCAAGGACACAATCATCTTCTCCAAGTACGGCGGGACCGAGATCAAGGTCGGTGGTGTCGAGTATCTGATCCTGCGCGAGTCCGATGTACTGGCGAAGGTCGTCGACCAGCCCGCTGCCACGCGCGCAAAGAAGAAGGGATAACGAATGGCTCACAAGGATTTGAAGTTCAACGAGGACGCGCGCAGGGCACTCGAGCGCGGTGTCAACACCCTCGCCGATGCAGTAAAGGTGACGCTCGGCCCCAAGGGCCGCTACGTCGTGCTGGACAAGAAGTTCGGCGCGCCGACGATCACCAACGACGGCGTCACGATCGCTCGCGAGATCGAGCTCGAGGACCCGTTCGAGAACCAGGGCGCTCAGCTCGTACGTGAGGTCGCCACGGCCACCAACGACGTCGCCGGCGACGGCACGACGACGGCCACCGTGCTCGCTCAGGCGATCGTGCGCGAGGGTCTGAAGAACGTTGCCGCCGGCGCCAACCCGATGGCGCTCAAGCGCGGCATCGAGAAGGCGGTCGACGCGGTCGTCGAGGACCTCAAGACCCAGTCGAAGGAGATCTCGGGCAAGGAGGACATCGCCCGCGTGGCCACGATCTCGGCTCGCGAGCGTGAGATCGGCGACGTCATCGCCGACGCGATCGAGAAGGTCGGCAAGGACGGCGTCGTCAACGTCGAGGAAGGGCAGACCTTCGGGCTCGAGCTCGAGTTCACCGAGGGTATGCAGTTCGACAAGGGCTACCTGTCGCCGTACATGATCTCGGACGCCGAGCGCATGGAGGCGGTGCTCGAGGATCCCTACATCCTCGTCGCCAACCAGAAGATCGGCGCCGTCAAGGATCTGCTGCCCGTGCTCGAGCAGGTCATCCAGGCCGGTCGTCCGCTCCTGATCGTGGCCGAGGACGTCGAGGGCGAGTCGCTCGCCACCATCGTCGTCAACAAGCTGCGCGGAACCTTCACGGCCGTCGCCGTCAAGGCTCCGGGCTTCGGCGACCGCCGCAAGCGCATGCTCGAGGACATCGCGATCCTCGCCGGCGCCGAGGTGATCACCGAGGAGATGGGCCTCAAGCTCGAGAACACGAAGCTCTCGCAGCTCGGCCGCGCCCGCAAGGTCGTGATCGACAAGGACTCGACCACGATCATCGACGGGGGCGGCGAGTCCGAGGCGATCAAGGGCCGGATCAAGCAGCTCAAGGCCGAGATCGAGACGACCGACTCCGACTTCGACCGTGAGAAGCTGCAGGAGCGGCTGGCCAAGCTGGCCGGCGGCGTTGCGGTGGTCAAGGTCGGCGCTGCCACCGAGACCGAGATGAAGGAGAAGAAGCATCGCGTCGAGGACGCACTGCAGGCTACCCGCGCAGCCCTCGAGGAGGGCATCGTGCCGGGCGGCGGCGTCGCGCTTCTGAACGCGGTCGAGGCGATCAAGCTCGACAGCTTCGAGGGCGACGAGCGCACGGGTGCCGCGATCATCGTGCGCGCACTCGAAGAGCCAATGCGCCAGCTGGCGCAGAACGGCGGCCTAGAGGGCTCCGTCGTCGTGAACGACGTTCGCAGTGCCCCGAAGGGCCACGGCATGAACGTCGAAGACAGTCAAATAGAGGACCTGGTCAAGGTCGGCATCATCGACCCGACCATGGTCACCCGCTCGGCGCTGCAGAACGCGGCCTCGATCGCCAAGAACATCCTCACCACGGAGGCTGTGGTGGCCGAGGCGCCGGAGAAGGCATCGGCCGGCGCGGGCATGCCGGGCGGCATGGGCGGCATGGGCGACATGATGTAATAGGCGCGCGAGCGCAAGCAGTTCACGAGGGCCGGCGCGAGCCGGCCCTCGGTGTTCTAAGAGCTCGTCTCAATTGACGACCCGTCGACTGGGTGTGATCGGTGGATGCAAGGCTAGGGAGCTCGTCTGGGGGCGGAGGGGCGCCGGATGAGTGCGAGATCGTGGTGCGAGGCTAGGACGCAGGGCGCATTCGTATCGGTCAGAGATACGGATGCGCCCGAGGACAACGTCCTCGGGCCGCGAGATCGTGCTCAGTCGGTGTTTCTCTGTTTCCAGCCGAGCTCCGAAAAGCAGTGTCGCGTTCGTAGCCGGAGGCTACGGGCGCGACCGAGGACAACGCGTCGCGCCGCCGAGCGCGGCCAGGCGGTGGAGTGCTTCATTTGAAGCGAGCTCTCTAAGGGAAGGCCCGGCGGACGATCTCCGCCGCCTCTTCCAGCCAAGCCGCCCGCTCCTCCTCTGTACTCGTGACGACGACGCCGAAGGTGCGCCGGCGTATGTCCTCTGCGCCGCAATAACCGAAGACGCAGCGCACCCACAGTGCTTCGAGCGGGTCGCCGAAGACAGCCAGCTCGCGCTCGCGCGGAGTGTTCGAGGTATTGAGTACGACAGCCGTCCGCGCCCGCAGCAGTCCTTCAGGAATGCCCTCGCCACTGTCGCCGTCGCGAAAGCGATAGGCAACCTCGGGACGGACGACCCGGTCGATCCAGCCCTTGAGAATCGCCGGCGGCTGCCCCCACCAGTTCGGATGGACGACGATGATCCCTTCCGCCGCGGCCAGCTCCGCGCAGTGTCGGGCGACCTCGGGATCGACTGGGCCATCGCTGGAAAGCTCAGCAGCCGGAAGCACGGGATCGAACTCTTCGGCGTAGAGATCGTGGAAGACGACCTCGTGCCCACACTCCTCGAGCGTGGTGACAACCGCCTCGGCGAGCGCATGATTGAAGCTGCCGGGCTGCGGGTGCCCGAGAACGACGAGGATCTTCACGTTTGCGATCCTAGTCGTGCAAAGAAAGGCTCGGAATCGGTCGCCGCGGCCGACACGGCGGGCGCGGCTCACTCAACGCCGTTCCCACCCGCCACGGACCCTGCCCACAATCACAGCCAGCCCGCCACGCAACGCGGGAAAAGTGCGCCCGGCATGAATTGAACATGCGACCTCTGCCTCCGCAGGGCAGCGCTCTATCCCCTGAGCTACGGGCGCCAGCCTGCTTAGTGTAGCCGTGGTCCGGCGAGGGTTGAAGCTCGGCCCGGCAGAGTACGATCCCCGCGCATGGCTCTCTACCTGACAGAAGAGGACGTCAACGCTCTGCTCGACGCCGAGTCGGTGAACGAAGCCGTCGAGGAGTGCGCGCAGAGGATGGCCCGTGGCGCGGTGGAGGTTCTTCCGCGGGCGCGGCTCGGGCTCGACGGCGGCGTCATGACCTTGATGGCGGCGGTGGATCGCGAAGCCGGTCTGGCCGGTTTGAAGAGCTACGTCGCCGGAAGAGGACGATCCTTTCGCCCCGTCGTTCTTCTCCAAAACGAGCGTACGGGCGAGCTCAGCGCGGTTGTCGAGGCCCGTCGTTTGGGACAGCTGAGAACGGGCGCCGCCAGCGCGGTCGCCGCGCTCAGGCTAGCCCGCGCCGGCGCGAGCACACTCGGCCTGATCGGCTGCGGCTACCACGCCTTCGGGCAGGTGGAGTGCATCCGGGCGGCCTTTCCGTCGATTGAGCGTGTGCGTGTCTTCTGCCGCAACGAAGAGCGCCTTCGCTCCTTCTGCGAACGGACAGGCGCCGTCCCGGCGCACGATCACAAGCAGGCGGCCCAGGCCGAGATCGTCGTCACCGTCACCAGCTCGCCCGATCCGGTTCTCCGTGGCGAGTGGCTCCAGCCCGGGACGCTTGTCTGCGCGGTCGGAGCCAACGTGGCCAGCCACCGCGAGCTTGACAACACCGTGCTCGAGCGCGCCTCGCTCGTCTGTTGCGACCTCAGAGCGCAGGCGCAGATCGAGTCGGGCGATCTGATCGAACCGGCCGCAAGCGGCGTCCTCGACTGGCTCGAGGTGTACGAGCTGCACGAGCTGGTCGCAGGGGAGCTGCAAGGGAGACAGTCCGACGAGGACATTGTCGTCTTCAAGTCCAACGGCATCGCCGCCTGGGACGTCGCGGCGGCGGCGGTCGTCTTGGATCGGGCTCGCGCCGAGAGGCGTGGTCTCGAGCTCTGACCATTCTTTTGGGCGGGCTCGCACGCTATCCTCGAACCGTGCCGAAGGATTCGCTATCTCGCCGGTTCGCCGAGCGCGCGTTGCTGGGAATCGACGACGAAGGCAATGAGGAACGCGTCGTCTTCTGGATCGAGTACCGGCCCGAGGCGCTCTGGGCTGTCGGCCGCGCGGTCAACCCTCAGCTCCGCTCCGACAACGGACCGCGGGACGACGACTACATCTTCAAGGGCTATGAGCTGGACGACGCCCTCACCGAGGCGAACGGGGCATTGAGCGACGACCTGCGCGTCTCGAGCGAGGAGGGAATCGAGCAGGAGGTGCTCCCCTTCGCACGAGACGAGATTCTGGAGCCGCTCGAACGTTGGTTCTTCCACCACGGCGACGGCGAAACGGCCTAGCACGGTAGTGGCGCGTGCCGGAGCGAGCCTTGCTAGGTTCGCGGCCTGATGCTGATCCGGATCGGGCACACGCCAAATCCCGACGACGCCTTCATGTTCTGGGCGCTCGTCTCGAACAAGATCGACCCGCGCGGGTTCGAGTTCGAGCCGATGGCCGAGGAGCTCGAGACGCTCAACCTCTGGGCCTGGGAGAGCAAGCTCGAGGTCACGGCGCTGTCGGTGCACGCCTATCCCTTCGTTCAGGATCGCTACGTCCTGCTCCCCCACGGCGCCAGTATGGGAACGGGCTACGGGCCGGTGGTCATCTCGCACCAGCCTTTCTCGCGCGAGCAGCTGCGAGAGGTCGAGATCGTCGTCCCGGGTGCCACGACGACCTCGTTTCTCGTTCTGCGCATGTGCCTGGGCCAAGAGTTCCGCTACCGGGTACTACCGGCGAACAAGATCCTCGACGAGGTCAAGTCGGGGCGCGCCGAGGCCGGGCTGGTGAACGAGGAAAGCCAGCTAACCTACCGTGAAGAGGGCCTCTCCAAGTCGGTCGACATCGGCGAGTGGTGGCTGCTGGAGACGGGATTGCCACTGCCTCTGACGGTGAACGTCGCCCGCCGCGACCTCGGCTCACGCCTGCCCGAGCTTTCCAACGTGATCCGCGACTCGATCCTCGCCGGGCTCGATAACCGTCGCCGGGCGATGGCTTACGCGATGCGCTTCGGCCGCTCCAGCGACGCCGCCATCACCGATCGCTTCGTCGGCATGTACGTGAACGAGCTCTCCTTCGATTTCGGCGATGAGGGCCGCCAGGCGATAGCCGAGCTGCTCGCCCGGGCCCAGGTGATCGGCGCCTTCGACAAGCCCGTCAAGATCGAGTTCGTCGCTTAGGCCTCTAGCGGAACAGGCGCTTAGCCGCGGCGCGGCCTCAGCTCCACCACGAGCTGGCAGTCGAGCGCCTCGGCTATCCCTAGCAGAGTGTCGATCCGCGGCGGCCGGCCCCCGCGCTCGAGCCGGGCGATAGCCGACTGCGTCGTCCCGGTCAACTCGGCGAGCTGCCTCTGCGACAGGTCCAGCGCCTGGCGCTGTTCGGCGACCTGATCCGCGATCTGAGCGAAGAGCCAACCCCCGTCGCCGACTCCGGCGATGCGCTTGAGAGCTCGTTCCTTCAATCGTTCGAACGCTCGTTCTTCTGTCACAGGTGAAACATAGCAGCCATGCTATTGAGGGGAAAGGGTGGGGGCGAGGATCGCGCGCCGGTGCGAATCGTGTCATGCTCGAAGTGATGCAGATAGCCCTGATCGTCAACGGTAAGGCTACGCGAGTGACACCGGAACGCGTTGCCGGCGTCGAGAACGTTCTCAAGCGGGCCGGTGACGTCGTCACGCTCGAGACGCAAGCCCCGCGGCACGGCATCGAGCTTGCCAGGCAGGCCAGCGAGAGCGCCGACGCCGTAGTCGTCTTCTCGGGCGACGGAGGTTTCAACGAGGTGCTCAATGGCATCAAGCGCGACATTCCGGTCGGCTTCGTTCCCGGCGGCGGTACGAGCGTGCTTCCGCGCGCCCTGGGGCTTCCTCGAGATCCGATCGAAGCGGCCGTCCAGATAGCGCAGGCACTGTCCGAGAAGAGGACACGGCGAATCTCGCTCGGCAGCGTCAACGGCTATCGCTTCGCCTTCGAGGCGGGAATCGGGGTAGACGCCGAGATCGTTCGCCGCGTTGACCGTCTCGGCCGTGACGAGGACGGCCGGCGCCCGGGCGACTTCGCATTCGTCCGCTCGATGATTTCCGTGCTCAGAGAGCGGCGGCGCTCGCTCGATCAAGTCATCGAGGTGCGCGGGCTCGGCCGCGCGGCCTTCGCCGTCGTCTGCAACGGCGACCCGTCGACTTTCGCCGGGCCGCTACCCGTGCGCTTCGCACCGGCCGCCCGCTTTGAGCTCGGACTGGATATGGTCGCCCCGGTTCGTATGCAACGGCGCTCGATGTTACGGATCGCGCTGGCGGTTCTCAGAGGCCGCATCCCCCGCTCCGACGATGCCTTCTACGGGCACAACCTCGACCGGATCGAGGTCGTCTGCGACCGGCCCGAACCCTTGCACGCGGACGGCGAGGATCTCGGCGACGTGACCTCGGCCGTGTTCGAGTGCCAGCGCGCGGCCGTGTCTGTTTTGATCTAGCGTCGCGCTCATTCCGTGCCGTCCAGGTAGGTGTGGGCGAGCCCGCGGCCGGATCCGCGAGCCCGCCCTGCTTCTACGCCGGATCCCCCCGAACTCGGCGCAGAAGCTGGCGCGACTCCTAGAGCGTTGCCTCCGGAGTTGCGCAACTAGCGAGGTGTGGCTCGAGCATGCGCTCGATCTTCGAGGCGCTCGCTCGCCCTTCAATTCGCTCGAGTACGCGTCCGTTCTTCGTGAGCACAAGCGCGGGCGCTGCGCCGACGTGGAATCGAACGGCCAGGTCCGGGCGCTCGTTCACGTCCACCCGTACGACGCGGAGGTTCTTCCTCTCCTTCCGTGCGATCTGGGCTACCAGGCTATCCATACGCCGTGCAGGCCCCGAGCTCACGGAGGAAAAGAAGATCAGCAACGGTTCGCCGTTCTCTTCCAGTGCGGTCTCCCTGACTCTCTGACATAACCATGTCCCCGTCCGTGCAACGCGTGAAACGCGAAACCGAGAACCTCGAGGGGATTGTGCCGGGGGAGTTCAGACGGATCGGTCCGTCTACACTGCTGACCGTGGGCCTCTGGTATTGGCTGGGAGTCTCGCTCGGCCTCGGGGTGGCGCTCGGGACCGTGGTCGCGGGGCTCATAGCGCCTGTTCGAGCAGGCGTTTTTCTGGCGGCAATCGTGGCTGCAGTGGCCGGCTACGGCCTGGCACTCGTCTTCGTCGCGCCGCTCGCCGCCCTCTCGGGAGCGGCGGGAGGTGTTGCCGGCGCTGTCGCGATTGCCCAGCTCTGCCGCCGCACGCTGGCCCGCGGCGGAACCCGGGGTGCGACGGGAGCTCTCCTCTTCTTCCTTGGACTGGGCGTCGGCGGACTCGCCTTCGTGCCGGCGCTGGGCTACCTCGAAGCGGTGCTGGTCATGCTGCTCGCCCTGCGCCTGAGACGTGGAGGCGGCGACCGCTACGCCGGGCTCCGCACGCTCGCGCGCGACTGATGCGCAAGCTCGTCCTGATCGTCATCGACGGGCTGACACCGGCCTTGCTCGAGCGCGGTATCGAGAGCGGCCTGGCGCCGACGATCTCGCACTTCGCGGCCGCCGGGCAGCTCGAGCGCGCGGTATCCGTCTTCCCCTCGCTGACGCCGGTCTGCCTGGCCACGATCGCGACGGGAGCGCACCCGGGAATCCACGAGATTCCGCACCTGGTCTGGTTCGATCGTAAAGAGCGGCGGGTGGTCGAGTACGGCTCCTCGTTCGCCGCCGCGCGCCGTTCGGGTGCTCTGAACTGGTGGCGCAACACGGTCTATGCGATGAACGCAAAGCACCTCGGCCGCGGCGCGGTCACGATCTTCGAGGCTCTCGAGGATCACGGCTTCCGGGCGGCCGCGATCAACGCGACCTGCTTCCGCGGCCGCAAGCGTCATTTCCCGACCCTTCCGGGAGTGACGCCGCCGGTGCTGGGTCCGAGCCGCTTCTTCTTCTACGGGCTGTTCGAGTCGCACGAGACCGGCGCCTCGCCGACAGCCGTCTTCAGGCGCGCGAGCGGCTCGGTCGACGACTACGCCGAGGCCGCCGGTCGCTGGCTCGTCACACGCGATGACTTCGACTTCCTCTTCTACTACCTCTCCGACTTCGACTACATCTCGCACGCGCTCGGCCCCGACAGGGCCGATGCCGCTCTCAAACGCGCCGACAGCTCGATCGCCACGATCGTCGAAGCCGCAGGCGGAATCGACGCCTTTCTCGATCGTTATGACGTGCTCCTCTGCTCCGATCACGGGCAGACGCCCGTCCACGAGGGAGTCCGGCTCGATCGCGCACTGGCAGATCTCTCCTTGGCCGGGCGGCGTGCCTATCCCGGCTCGCAGGTTGTGCTCACCGCCTCGAACCGTGCGGCAATGGTCTACCGGCTCGAGGACTGCCCGCTCGAGACGGCGGAGCTGGCCGAGCGCCTGGGCCGTGATCCGAGCGTTCACGTCGTCGCCTACCGGAATGGCGCCGAGGCGGTGGCGCTGCGGGACGGTGCAGAGCTTCGCTTCGCCCCGACCGCTCAGGGATGGCGGAAGAGCGGGGAGGAACGGGTGCTCGATCAGCCACAGGCGCTCGAGCGCCTGTGGTCGGCGCTGGCCAACCCGAACGCGGGCGAGTTGCTGATCTCGGCCGCCCCAGGTGTGGAGTTCGCCGATCTCGCCGGTCGCCACCACGCCGGCGGCGGCTCGCACGGCTCGCTCGAGCGCGGCGACTCCGAGGTGCCGATGCTGGCGGTGGGGATCGAGCGCCTCCCCGCGAGCATCGTCGAGATCGCCCCGGCTATCCTCTCGCACTTCGGTATCGCACCACCGCGCTACCCGGAGATCTTCGCCGCCGCCGCCTGATGCAGGAGAGTGTTCGCAGAGCTCATGTGATCGTCCGCGGCCGTGTCCAGGGCGTCGGTTATCGCTGGGCGGCCCGCTCGCGCGCCGCGTCCCTCGGCATCAGCGGCTGGGCGAAAAACCGATCGGATGGAAATGTCGAGGCGGTCTTCGAGGGCGCGGCCGAACGCGTAGAGTTGCTTCTTCGCTGGTGCCGCCAGGGACCCTCGGCGGCGTATGTCGATGAGATCGAGGTCGAATGGCAGGAACCGACAGGTGAGCAGGGATTCGCGATCCGGTAACGGAAAAAACGGCCGCCGAGGCGCGGCCGAGAGCCCCCTGCGCAGCCTCGGCGACGAGCTGCTGAGGCTCCCCATCCGCCTGCGCGGAGCCGAGCTCGGCCGCCCCACCGACGTGCTCGTCGACCTGGAGCACCTGCGCGTAGTCGGCCTGCAGGTGCGTTGTGCTGATCACGCGCAGCGATTCCTACCGCTGGCGGCCGCGGCGCTCACGAACGAGGAGATCACGGCCTCCTCCAGCCTCGCTCTGCTCGACGAGAGCGCCTATTACGACGAGCGCGGCTCGTCTCTGCGGGCGCTCCGGGGAACGGTCGTCGACGTGGCCGGATGCCAGATCGGAACGCTCGACGACATCGTCCTGCGCGCCAACGGCGACGTGACGAGGATCGTCGTCAAGAGCAAGGGCGGGGAGTTGCGGCGGTTTCCCGCTGCGAAGGTGCGAATACGGCAACGCAAGACGGCCCGGAGACGACCCTGAGCGCAAGCGAAGAGGCCCCAGCGGACACGCTCCACGGCTCACGGGCCGGGCGAGCGCTCAGGACACGCCACAACTGGGTTCAGCTGGCGAAGTTCTGCATGGTCGGAGGCAGCGGTTACGTCGTCAACCTCAGCGTCTATGCGTTTGCGCTCGACCTCCTGGGGTTCGACTACTACGTTGCGGCGACCGTCTCGTTCGTCGTTTCCGCCTCCAACAATTACCTCTGGAACCGAGCCTGGACGTTCCGTGATCAGCGCGGGCACTTCGGCCTCCAGGGACTGCGCTTTTTCGTCGTATCGACGATGGCGTGGGCCGCGAACATCGGCTTCCTGTCGCTCCTGATCGCGTTCGGATTGGGAGAGATCGTCGCCCAGGCGGTGGCGATCGTGTGCGTCACGCCGGTCAACTTCATCGGCAACAAGCTCTGGTCGTTTCGTACTTGAGCGGCCCCAATAACGCAGAATTCGTTCCGGAATGAAGACGGAGCGCCCCGTCTCGAGACGAGTCATCCCGAATGCCGCCGCGGCTATTTGCCTCGGGCTCATCCTTCTGCTCGCACTCGCAGCCATCCCGGCCGGCGCGATCGGGCACGAGAAGACCCCCGTAATCCGCTTCACCCCGTTCGGTAGCGCACGCCTCGACCAGGCGACCGCCGAGAGGATCTTTCTGCGCGCGGGCAAGGTGAAGGACTGGGTCGGGCGTTATCCGAGCGCGAGCCTGACCAAGGAGGCCGTGTTCGACAAACAGGGGCGCTACTGGACGGCGCGCGTCTGGGCCAAGAAAGCGGGCGAGATCGCCGAAGGACGAGTCGACGACGCGAGCGGTCAGGTGACACAAGCCTGGACCGGCCCTCAGGTCGCCTGGGGAATGGCGCGAGGATCGCCGGGCGCCTTCGGCGGCAAGGAGATAAACACGCTGCCGGTCTGGCTCGGGTTCTGCGCCATTTTCCTGTTCGGACTGGGAGACCTGCGCCGGCCGCTGTCGCTGCGCAATCTCGACCTGATCGCTTTCCTCTCCTTTTCGGTCAGCCTCTGGTATTTCAACCAGGGGCGCGTTTTCTCCAGCGCCTCGCTCGTCTATCCGCCGCTTCTCTACCTGATCGGCCGTCTGTTCTACGTTGGCGTACGGGGCAGGCAGACGAGCGCGAGACCGCCGGTCTGGCCGGTCTGGCTGCTCGTGGCTGCGACCGTCTTTCTGATCGGCTTTCGGATCGGGCTCAACGTTCGCACCTCGAACGTCATCGACGTCGGCTATGCGGGAGTGATCGGCGCCGACCGCATCGTCTCGGGTCAGTCGCCCTACGGCCACTTCCCCTCCGACTCCGTCAACGGCAAGACGCTGAAGGTCTGCGGACCGGCGGATTCCGAAGGGAACGTCCGCGATCACATCCAGCCCAACGGGCATTGCGAGTCGTCGAACCCGGATGGCGACACCTACGGTCCCGTCGCCTACCTGTCGTACGTGCCCGGGCTCGAGCTCTTCGGCTGGTCGCACAAGTGGGACGACCTGCCGGCGTCGCATTTCACCGCGATCCTCTTCGACGTTCTCTGTATCGCGGGATTGGCTCTGGTCGGGCTCCGTTTCGGCGGCGCGCGTCTGGCGGCGACGCTCGCCTTCGCCTGGGCGGCCTATCCGTTCACCCAGTACGTCTCGAACTCGAACACCAACGACGCGATCGTGCCGGCCTACCTGATCTGGGGCTTTTGGCTGGTCACCTCGCCCTGGGCTAGAGGCGCCGCGGTGGCGCTGTCCGGCTGGACGAAGCTCGGATCGCTGATCGTGGCGCCGCTCTGGGCCGTCTATCCGGAGGCGCTCCGGCTCAACCCGCTCGGCTGGTTCCGTCGGCTCGGCCGCTTCGTCGCGGCGTTCGCGCTCACCACGGTCGCGGCCTTCTCCGTGCTGCTGCTCGAGCCCAGCCCGCTCCACGCGGCGCGGATGTTCTGGGACAAGACGATCGTCCGGCAGCTGGACAGGGAGTCGCCCTTCTCGCTTTGGGACTGGCGCCAGTACCACGCCGGGCTCCCCGATCTGCACGTCGTCCAGCTGGTGCTGATCGCGATCGTGGCTCTGGCCGCGATCGGCGCGGCCTTCTACCCCCGCCGCCGCTCGCCGCTCCAACTCGCCGCTCTCACCGGCGCCCTGCTCGCATCATTCGAGCTCGTGCTGACGTACTGGTTCTACACCTATATCGTTTGGTTCTTCCCCTTTGCCGCGATCGCGCTTCTGGCCGGTAGCGGCGCCGTCGTTCGAGCGAGGAGGGATGTTGGAGACGCTGCGTGAGCTGATTCGCGCCGGGGCCGGCAAGCGCTCGACGCTGCGTGAGCTGATCCGCGCCGGGGCCGGCAAGCGCTCGACCCTCCTGATCGCTTCGATCGCAGGCGTTCTCTTCCTCGCCTCCTGGGCGACGATCCATCACGGGTTCTACAGCGAGCATCAGATCGTCGACACTCCGCTCTACCAGCACTACGGCGATTGGGTCATGCACGGCAACGTCCCCTACAGGGACTTCTCGCTCGAGTACCCGCCCGGCGCCCTGCCGGCGTTCATCCTCCCCGCCATCGGCAACAGCGCGAGCGCCCAGCCATCCGCCGCGACGATCGGGCCCTACCGCGTCCGCTCCGCGTACCGCAGGAACTTCGAGCTGTTGATGGAGCTCTGCGGTCTCGCCTCGATCGCGCTGCTCGCGGTCGGCCTGCTCAGACTTGGCGCATCGAACCGGAGAATAGCGATGTCGCTCGGCCTGGCCGCTCTCTCTCCGCTCCTGCTCGGCCCGGTGCTTCTCTCGCGCTTCGACCTCTGGCCGACGGCGCTCGCGCTGGCCGCATTGGTGGCGATACTCGGCGATCGTCACTGGATCGGCTTCGGCCTGCTCGGAGCGGCCACCGCGGTGAAGATCTTCCCAGTGGTGCTACTCCCGATCGGCATCGTCTGGGTCTGGAAGCGTGCCGGCAAACGGGAGCTCGCCTCCTGTTTGGGGATCTATATAGCAGTGCTCGTCGCCTGCTTCGTTCCCTTTGCGATCGCGGCTCCGCACGGGCTCGTGCATTCCTTCGCCGTCCAGCTCGATCGTCCGCTACAGATCGAGAGCCTGGGCGCAGCCGTGCTTGTGGGCTTGCATCACCTGTTCGGGCTCGCCGCCTCCGTGCAAAACGGCTCCGGTTCGCAGAATCTGGCCGCCTCCGGCTCGGGAGTCGTGGCCTGGGTGCAAACGGCTTTACAGATCGCTGCTCTTCTGGGTGTTTGGGTCTGGTTCGCCAGGGGCGAGGCCAGCCGCGAACGTCTGGTGCGCACGAGCGCCGCCGCGATCGTTGCCTTCGTCGCTTTCGGGAAGGTGCTCTCGCCCCAGTTCTTGATCTGGCTCTGCCCCTTCGTCCTGCTCGTGCTGGGAAGGCGCGGTCTCGCAACCTCGGCGCTGCTCGTGCTCTCGCTCGTCTTGACACAGCTTTGGTTCCCGTACCGCTACTGGGACTACGCGCTTCACTTCGGCTCGCTGCCGAGCGCGCTGGTGCTCGCCCGCGACATCGCTCTGGTCGGCCTTTTCGCGCTGATGCTCGCCGGGCCGCGCAGACGCGAGCAGGAGCTCCCGGCGGCAGCCCCCGCGCAGGCGGCGCTTACCCAATCGGGAGCCTGACCGCCTCGCAAGTGAGCGCGCGGCCGTTGTGGTCGCACTCGACGAGCGCGCCCTCGATACGCACGTCCCCCTCGGCGGGCTCGAAGCGGACTCTCATCCCGGTGCGCATCCGCTCGATCGCAAGCTCGGCCCTGACTCCGATCACGGAGTCGTGCGGGCCGGTCATGCCCGCATCGGTGATCGCCGCCGTGCCGCCGGGCAGAACGCGGGCATCGTTCGTCTGCACGTGGGTGTGAGAGCCGAAGACCGCGGTGACGCGGCCGTCGAGCCAGCGGGCGAGCCCTATCTTCTCGCTCGTCGCCTCGGCGTGGAAGTCGATCAGCACGATCGGCGTCTGCCGTGAAGCTTCCACGACGAGCTCGTCGACGACCTCGAAGGGGCTATGGGCGACGTTCATGAACAGCTCTCCGAGCAGATTCACCACGGCGACCGAGCTGCCGTCGGCAGCGGGCAGAACGCTTACTCCCCGGCCCGGGCAGAGCCGGGAGAGGTTGGCCGGGCGGACGATCCGCTCGTTCTGGCCGAGATAGGAGACGAGCTCGGGCTTGCGCCAGACGTGATTACCGAGCGTGATCACGTCGGCGCCGGCGGCGAGGATGCGCTCGGCGTGCTTGGGCGTAATACCGGCTCCGTCGGAGGCGTTCTCGCCGTTGACGACGCAGAAGTCGAGCGCGAGCTCCGTGCGCAGGTCCGGCAGTCGCTGCTCGAGCGCACGACGCCCGGGAGCGCCGAAGACGTCGGCCACGAAGAGGATGCGCATCGCGATCGCTCTCCGCCGTTAGGGAAGGATCGACATCGCGGCCGGATAGACCTCGATCGTCACGTGGTTGCCCTGGTCCTGGGTGTAATGCGCCAGCTTCTGGTGCTCGACCTTGGAGAAGTCGGCCACGCTTCCCACCGGCGGCTTCACGCCGGCGGTGACCGCCGCGCCGATCTCCAGCCCGGGAGCGGGCCAAAGCCGCGTCATCGAGACGATCAAGGTCGCGTCGGTGTCGGGGCGGATATCGATCCGGTTACCGATCGAGATGCCGTCGACGACGTAGGGGCCGATCTGGACGATCTTCCCGTCCACCGGCGCGTAGACGTCGGTCTTCGGCGCCGCCCCGATATCGAGCGCGCCGTTGTCGGTGCCTACTCCGCCCGACAGCTCGTAGTAGTTGAGGCCGCCGCTACTGGACCCGACAATGCGATGGAAGAGGCGTGTCAGCAGGCCTTCGTTCGCCTGTGTGCCCTCGGGCGAGAGCGCAACAGTGTCGGGCGAGGCGTGGTAGCCGATCGCGGTCACCGCGCTGCGCGCGACCGGAAGCTTGATCGAGAGGGCTCCCACCCTGGCGATCACTATCGGAACCGGCTGCTCGCCCGCTTGCGGCTGCTCGCCTACGACGGGCGTCCCCAACGGAGAGCGAGGTCTTCCGCCGGTCCAGGCGCTGAGCACGAGTACGAGGGCCACGATCGTCGCAGTCAGTCCGGCCGCCGCCTGCCAGTAGATGCGCTTGGGCCGCCGCACATGACGAACCGGCTCGTGCCGTCGCACGCGCCGCCTGCGCCGGCGCGCGTGTGCACGGTAAGGCATGAGGTCCACCGTACCGGACGACCGTGATGCTTTCAAATCGGTAGGCGTCCGCGACAAGGGCCGCTTCCCATATCGATCGGATTCGTAGCAGTGCGGTTGCGGCAACTCCCGAACGACGCCCGTCGCCCGCACGCTACGATCCCGCCTATGCCCGACGGGGCGACCAGAATCGCGATTCCTCGCTGGATTCAGCTCGTCGGCTTGCCGCTACTACTGCTTCTTGCCTGGGCCCTCGCTCACACGCTCGCCCGCGCCGTCTTCCTGTTCATTGTGGCCGGGTTGATCGCACTGCTCCTGAACCCCATGGTGCGAACGCTCGGACGAATTTGGATACCGCGCGGAGTCGCGGTCGCCCTCGTCTATCTCAGCTTCGCGGCCGCCGCCACCTTCTCGATCATCGCGCTTGCGACCGTCGGCGTCGATCACGTCCGCGCCGGCGCCAATCGCGTCGACAACTACTTCACGAAGGCCGACGCTCAGCACCAGACGGCGGCCGAGCGTGACGTCGACCGGTTCCAGAGCTGGCTGGATTCTCACCACCTGAAGCGGATCCAGATCCGCAAGCAGGGCCTCGAACTCGTGAAGAGCATCAACGTCAAGAAAGTCACCTCGAAGGCGATCAGCCTGATCGAAGGAGCGGCCGTCAGCGCGATCGAGATCCTCTTCAGCATCGTGCTGGTGATCGTCGTCTCGATCTACATGCTGCTCGACATAAACCGACTGGGTGGAGCGATAGACCGGCGCTTTCCACCCACGCGGGGCTCACCGCCGCTACTGGCGCAGCTCGAGTCTTCGCTCGCCGGCTATGTCAAGGGGCAGCTCCTTCTCTCCCTGATCATCGGCTCGAGCGCCGGAGTGGGGTTGTGGCTGCTCGGCGCAGTCGGCCTGTTCCCGCATGGCGATCGCTACGCCCTCTTCTTCGGGTTCTGGGTCGCCTTCACCGAGCTGATTCCCTACCTCGGTCCCTGGCTCGGAGCGATTCCACCGGTCGCCTACGCGCTCGTCAGCCACCCCTTCGCGGCCGTTTGGGTGATCGTGCTGTTCCTGATCATCCACCAAATTGAGGGTCACATCGTCGTTCCCAAGGTGATGGGAAGCGCACTTCGCCTGCACCCGCTGCTGGTTATCTTCGGACTGCTGGCCGGGGCCGAGATCTATGGAGTCCTCGGCGTCTTTGTCGTCCTGCCGCTGCTCGCCGTGCTGCGAGCGCTGTGGGAGTTCTTCTCGGAGCGGGTGACGTTCGAATCCTGGGCTGCGACAGAGACGGCGACGGCGGGTGTTTCCGTCGCGACCCCGCCGCCGGTACCGGCCGAGCAAGCGCCTCCGGCGAAGAAGAGGGCGCGGAAGACGTCGGGAGCGGAAGGAAAGACACCCGTAGAAGAGACCGCCGCGCCGGAGGACGCCGAGTAACGTGGCGGAGGTGCTTCTCTCGGCACGATCGGTGTCTCGACGCTACGGCCGCCTGGCCGCACTGGCGCCAATCGACCTCGAGTTGCACTCGGGCGAATCGGTGGCGCTCGTCGGCCCGAACGGCGCCGGCAAGTCGACCTTGCTGTCGCTTCTGGCCGGATCGCTTCGGGCCAGCGAGGGCCGGGTTTCCATCACCGGCGCGGCCAAGGTCGGCTGGCTGCCTCAAAGGCCCTCTCACTACAGCCGCCTGACCGCTCGCGAGAACCTCGTTCTCTTCGCCCGCCTCGAGAACGTCGGCGATCCAGAGCAGCGCGCCGCCGAGTTGCTCGAGCGCTTCTCTCTCCCCAGCGATCGCCTCAGCGCTCACCTCTCGGTCGGGAACCGGCAGCGCCTCAGCTTGGCGATCGCGCTGCTCGGAGATCCGAACGTTCTACTTCTCGACGAGCCCACCGCCTCGCTCGACCCGAAGCAGCGCGCGCGTATGTGGCAGGAGGCCGAGCGCCACGTCGCCGAGGGCGGAGCGGTGCTCTTCTCGAGCCAGAACCCCGAAGAGGTCGAGCGCCACGCCACCCGCGTGATAGCGCTCGACTCCGGAGAGCTCGTCTTTAGCGGCGGGCCCGCCGAGTACGCCGTTTGGGAGCGTGAGCCGTGAGAACGTTGCGCGCCGCCGCCCTGCTCACCTACAAGGACCTGGTCTCGCTGCGACGGGCGCCTGTCGTCGTGATCCTGCTTGCCTGTTATCCGCTCCTGATCGCGGGGCTCGTCGGCCTAGTCGCCGGCTATGCGAACGCCCGGCCGCGGGTCGCCGTCGTGGATCTCGACCACATTCCCCCCACGACGAAGATCGCCGGCCACAAGTACGACATCAAGGCCGCGATCGACGAGGTGGCGAAGAACGTCCGCATCTCCTGGATGTCGAAGGCCGAGGCCGACCAGGCGCTGCGAACCGGCAGTGTCGTGGGCGTGATCACGATCCCGCAGGGCTTTCTGACCGATCTGAAGAGCGTCGTCCACAGCCCGACGCTGGAGTTCGAGACGGCGCAGGGCGGAATCTCCTCTCGCGTCACCCAGCAAATGCAGGCGCTCGTCTACAACCTCAATCTCAAGCTCCAAGGGGCCTTTATCAAGGACGCGATCCGCTACATCTCGCTGATCCAGCGCGGCGGGAAGGCCAACTTCCTGGGCTCGAGCTACAACGTGCTCGGGATTCAGAAAGCGCGGGCGCTGCTCCTCGCGGAGAAGGGCAACAAGAGCGCCGCCGAGGTGGCGCGCTTCCTCGACACGGCCGAAGGTGCGCTCCGCGCCTCCCAGGTCTCGGCGCGCGCGGTTGCTCAGCCGATCAAGCTGTCGATCGAGACGCGTCAAGGGCGCAGCTGGTTGTTCTCGGCGCAGATGCAGGCCTATGCGCTGGCGCTCACGATCGCCATCCTCGCGCTCGCCCTGGCCGCCGCGGTGACGGCGTCCGAGCGTGACGAGAACGTCGCCTGCCTGCTGGGACGAGGGTTGGTCTCGAAGCTGTCTCTGCTCATGGCGAAGGTCGCTCTGGCCACCGTCGTCTCGCTCATCGTCGGCGTCGGCATCCTGCTCGCCTTCGGAGCCATCGTCGATATCGGCGGTATCACGGGCGGCCAGCCCTGGGGACGGATCCCACTCGTGCTGGTCGGTGTAGTTCTCTTCGGCGCCGCGCTGGGCGCGATCGGAACACTGATCGGATCGCTTGCGCGCGAGGGCCGCTCGGCGACGCTGGGCGCGCTGCTGGTCGCTCTTCCGATCGTCCTGCTCGGCTTGATCCCCCGGGAGATCGTGCCGCCCGCGGGCGTCGTCAGCGACTTCCTCCCCTTCAGCCACGGCCAGCGCTTCTTCGGCTCGGCGCTCTATGACCTACACCCCTGGGCCACTATCGCCCCCGAGACGCTCTGGCTAATCGGGCTGCTCGCTTTCTGGGGAACGGTGGCGCGGTTCGTACTCCCCCGTCTCACGGAGGGCTAGGTGGCGACCGGGAGCGACGACGAGCCCTCTGGCCTCTGGGAGCGCCTGGCCGCAGAGAACGGCGCGGAAAGCGCCCTCTGGAGCGATCTGCTCCTGCCCGAGTGGGAGCGCGAGCCCGAGCTCGCCTTCTCTCCGCTCGCGGCCGAGCGGCTGGCGCTCGGAATCGAGACCATCTACGAGGGCTACCTCGTCCACTACGGCCGCTCGCGCCTGTTTGCCCCGAGCGAACCGAACCTGGCGCTGTTGCTCGGCGACCGCCTCTACGCGCGCGGCCTCGTACACGTGAGTCGATTCGGAGACGTGGCCGCCGTGACCGATCTGGCGACACTGCTGGAGCTCTGCGCCCGCTTGCAGGCCGAGAGCAGGCAGGGTGATGGCGCTCTCTGGGCGGCTGGGATCGCATCGCTCGGCAGCGGCGAGATCGAAGCCGAGGGCGAGGCATTCCTCCGCTCTGGCGACGGCGAGCCGCTCCTACGACTGGCCTGCGAACGCGCCGGCGCGGAGCCGGTGAATCGCGCTCTCGCCGTCCACGCGCATCGTTTTTCCTGACGAGCACCGGCGCGATCGAAGACGGCACTAGAAACGCGGTCGCCCGCCGCTTAGAATCGCCGCAACTCAACTTCCGGAGGTGGTTCGCCGTGGTTCGCTCTCACGCTCTTCGTATTCCCCTCGCCGTGGTCACCGTCAGCGCGATCGCGGCGATCGTCGCCTCCTCCGCTACTGCGGACATCAGCGGCCCTTGTAGCGCCAGCATCGCCGGTCAGAACGTCAAGGGCCGTGGAACGGGCGCCTTCAGCAAGCCGATCACGGTCGAGAAAAACTCGATCGTGCCGGTGACGATGAGCTCCGCCGGCCAGATCTCGCACTTGAAGATCCAGATCGAGTTCGCCGGCATGCGCTGGACGGTTCGCGACAAGCCCTCGCACGGCAACTCGTGGGCCAGCTCGGTCGACGTGAAGAAGTACGCCAAGTACGGCGTCGGCCTGTACAAGGTGATCGGCTCGAGCGGAGGCGTCAACTGCAGCGGCGTTGCGCTCGTGAAGGTGAAGGGCAACCCGCTTTCGACCGTGGCTGGGATCGTCGGGCTGGTGGCGGCTCTCGCAGGTCTGGGCGGCATCGGCGCCGCGGTCGCGATGACGATGCGCGCCGGCTCGCTCGGCTTCGGTAAGACACTGTTCGGAGCCGTGTTCGGCCTGATCGCCGGGCTCGGCCTGGCCGTGTTGCTGCAGGAGTACGCGGTCATGTACCCGACTCTGGGCGCCGCGATCGCCTCTGTCGGCTTGGGCGGGCTGTTCGGAATCGGGCTCGTCTTCATGGCGAAGCTCGTCGGCGGCTCGGTCGCTGTTCCCGACTAGCCTCGTTCTTCACAGATCGCCTAGCGGAGCCCGCCAATCGTGCGTGCTCCGCGCTTTCTTGGAGCTAAACGGGGCACTTTCGAATCCTCGAGCCGGGGTTGAGCTTCCTCGACTCGGCCGGCTCCACGACGAGTTGCTCCGTAAAGCACTGGTCGACCCTCGCGAACCTCGGCCTGCTCCGGCCAAGGTGAGCCCGGTGCTTAAGACCGTGACCCTGGTGCTCGAGCGGACCGAAGCGCTGATGCGGGTGATCGAAATTCACGCGGCCGCCGAGCGACTCGCGGGTGAGCGATTGCTCTGGACCTCGGTCAAAGCGGCTCTGGCCGCCTATGTAAGTTGCCGCGAAGCGCGCTTCGAGCGCGTCCAGCAGGGTTGCTATCGGATCAAGACCTCGCGTGATCGATAAACACGCCTGGAGAACCGGCCTAAGACAGACCAGCGCGCAACTCGGCGAGCGAGAAGGGTTTCGTCAGGTAGTCGTCGGCGCCCGCATCCAGGCCCGCGACTCGATCCTCGACACCGTCACGAGCCGTCAGTATCAGCACCGGCGACCAGACCTCCGCTTCGCGCAAACGGGCGCATGTCCGAATACCGTCGAGACCGGGCAGCATCACGTCCAGCACGATCGCGTCGTAGCGATGCGCGCTTGCCATCCAGAGCGCGTCCTCGCCCCGCGCCGTGACGTCGGCGACGTTTCCCTTCTCCGTCAAACCGCGGCGAACGAGGCTCGCCATCTTCGGGTCGTCTTCGACTACGAGAACCCGCATTCTGTAAGTGTGCCGCTTCGGATGTGAACGCCGGGTGAACAGCCAACGCGCCGCGCTTCACCGCTAGTTCACGCTCGGCTCCTACGGTGAGATGGCGTGTCTTTGGAACCGACACAAGGAGGAACGACATGCGCGCACGACTGACCAAGCTGGTGGTGGCGGTAGCCGCGTTCGCGGCGCTCGCCGTCGGCGGCTCCGTTTACGCATCGGGCGCCCACAAGGCCAGCCCTCCCGCCGCGCCCGCCGTATCGCAGAGCCAGCAGGAGTCGAGCTCGCCCGCGGAGGTTGCCGACGTTCAGCAGGGCGACCAGTCGGCGCCCGACAACGCCGGTGCCGCCGAAAACGCGACTGTCGACACCGACAACGTCCAGCAAGGCGACCAGTCGGGCATCGACCAGGCCACCGGAGCCGAAGCGTCCTCTACAGGCGAAGAGGCGACGAGCGAGTCTGACCAGAGCGATGGACCAGGCGGCTACGCCGACGTCAACCCGAACGCCGACACCCAACAGCAGGGCGAGCACTAGACGTTCGCCTCATGCCGATGATCACCGCTCGCGACTCCGATTCGTTCGGAGCCGCGAGCGGTTCGCTCCCACGAACTGACAGACAGCAACCACGGCCGTTGATCTCGAGAGAACTACGAGACCGTGAGGACGCGAGCTTCTTACCTAGGCGACTCGGAAGGAGCGAACAACGACAACAGCCCCCAAGACGAGGAGGAGAAGCGACACGACTCTCACCGCGACCAGGCCGCGGACGGCGCGGACCCGGGACATCCGAGCTACGGCGAGCGCGGCCACGCCGGCGACCGCGATCGTCGCGCCTATCGCCAACTGCCACCAAATGAACGTGGGCCCAGAGGCGAAGTCGACGCCGCGCACGGGTGGAAGCCACCGAGCTCCCTGAAGTCGGAGTGGACGGCTCGCCGCGGTAGCTGCCTCCTCCTCGCTCAGAAAGCCGTCTCTCACCAGCGAGCGGAGTACCTCGACCTGACGGGTGCGAGCCGCGGCGGGATGCCTAATCGGGTCGTAAGCGGAGGGCGCCTGGATCAGTCCGGCAAGGAGGGTTGCCTGCGACGTGTCAAGCCTCTGCGGTTGAACGGCGAAGTAGCGCTCGCTAGCGGCCCACACCCCGTACGCGCCCTCGCCGAAGTAGGCGCTGTTCAGGTAAGCGGCGAGGATCTGCTCCTTCGAGTAGCGGCCCTCCAGCTTGAGCGCGACCGCCGCGTCCTCGAGCTTGCGCCAGAGCGAGTGGTCGTTTCCGTCCAGGTAGAGCAGCTTCGCGACCTGCTCGGTAATCGTGCTTGCGCCCTGGGCAAATGAAAAGTGCACGAGGTCGTAGGGAAGCGCCCTGATAACGCCGATGATGTCGATTCCGTAGTGGTGGTAAAAGCGCTCGTCCTCGGTCGCGACGACAGCCTCGCGCAGGATCGGCGCGACCTGATCGAGCCGCAGTGCCTTTCCGCCTGTGCCGCGTAGCCGCGACTGGACGCGGGCCTGGAGCGCCGTCGGGGTGGGGCTTGCGATCCATGCGCTCCCCGCAATCGAGACAGCCGCGAGAACGAGGGCTCCGAGGACGAGCCACCTCCGCGGGCGGCGATTCGACCATAGCCTGCGAACCATCACTCGGGCTCCCTCAGTGCAGGATACCGGTGTGGCCGAGCGAGCAGCGGCCGGGTTGCGGCCAGACGCAGAGTTCATGGGGACCTTGGCCAACTGGGATCTTGGCGATCAGCCTTCCGTTCCAGGTCGAGATCGCGTAGACGACGGGTCGTAGCGGCCCGAGAGCCAGGTGTGCCTTCTGCGCTTCATGAGGGTCACCTCCTGCTCTTTCGGGCGATCGTGACCTTCACAACGGATGTGGATCTGTTTCAGGGGATCAGGTCAACTCGCCAGTGACTTCTAAGTCGCCGCTGGAATCAAGGGCACCAAACCTGCGGGCGCAGATGGGCGCTACGAGAGTACGCTTTCGTCGCCCGGGAGACCGATCGCCGGCCATGAGCTTCCGGCGCCGTTCCGGGGGTAACAGTCAGAATACGAACTCGTGCTTCTCATCTTGATCGCCGGTCTTCTGCTCGTCGCCGCCGAGATCGCGGTGTTCTGGCTCGTGCGATCGCTCGTTCGCCGCTTTCGCCCGCCTCGGCGCATCACAGAAGAGCGCGGCGCCGACCGCCGGCGCGTGCTCGTTCTCACCGCACCGGTGGGCGAGGGCCACGTCGCGGCTGCGCGCGCGATCGTCGCGGAGCTCGAGGATGAGGACGGCGAGCTCGAGGTCGTGCTCGTCGATGCGCTGGACGGCCTCGGGCGCGTCCTGCGCTTCATTCTCTGCGACCTCTACCACTGGCAGTTCGGACACGCGGCTCGCGCATACGGGCTCCTCTACCGGCTACTCGAGCGCTCTTCCTTCTGCCGCATCATCGGCCAGCTGACGCTCGTCTCCTTCGGCTCGCGCCAGCTGCTGCGGATGGTCGAGCGGTTCGATCCGGACATTATCGTCTCGACCCATCCGCCGGTGACCTGTGTGCTCGGCCACCTGCGCTGGCGCGACCGGATTCGCGAACCGCTCGTCGCGACGATCACCGATCTCGACGGTCTCGGCTTCTGGGTGCACCCGGGCGTCGACCTCCATTTGGTCATGCACGAGAGTTGCATCGCGCAGGTCGAGCGCTTGGCGGGGCCAGGGAGCGCGCGCTGCGCCCGGCCGCTGCTCGCGCCCGCTTTCCGCGAGCCGAAGACGCGCGCTCAAGCTCGCCGCGCGCTCGGACTCCCAGAAGCCGGTGCGATCGCCGTCGTCTCGGGCGGCGGTTGGGGAGTCGGCGAGCTCGAGGAGGCCGCTCGCGCGGCACTCGAGATCGAGGATCTCTCCGTCATCTGCCTCGCCGGGCGGAGCGAGGGCACGCGCCGGAGCCTCGAGTTTGCGTTCGCCGCCGAGACTCGGATCTCCGTCTGGGGCTTCACCGACAGGATGAGCGACTTGCTCGCCGCCGCCGACGTTCTCGTGCATTCGACGGGCGGCGTGACCGTGCTCGAGGCGCTCGCTCGCAACTGTCCTGTGATCGCCTACGGCGCCCCGCCCGGCCACGCTCGTTTGACCGCGAAGGCGCTCGTCAAGCAGGGCCTGGGTCGGCTGGCGCTCTCGCCGAAGGAGCTGACGGCCTCGCTTCGGAGCGTGCTCGAGCGCCCTCGCGCCGCGGCGGAGGCGGCGTTCTCCGCGCCGTCCTGCGCGCGCCTCGTCTTGGAAACGGCGCCACGATCGACCGCCGAGCCCGCGCTCCGAGCGCGATTGGCGCGCCGCACGGCGCTAACGACCGCCGCGCTGATACTCCCGATCTGGGCTTTCTCCGCCGACCTTCCCTACGCTCTGGCCGCAAGCACGCTCGACGTGGCGCCGCTCGACGTCGTCTCGACCCCCCAGGCAGACGTGGGCCTTGTCATCAGCGCCTCGCCCTCGCTCGTTCCAGGGCTGGTGACCGAGCTTCGCCGACAAGACGCACACGCCTCGTTCGCCTTCTCCGCACCGGTCGATAGCGGACTCCTCGGGTCGCTTGCCCGAGCGCAGGACGAGCCTTTGCCGGCGCTCGGCTCGGGCGGGACGACGAGCTGGCTGCACACTCGCGATCACCTGAGCGATCTCTTCGCGGCGCTTCGAGTGCACGGCGATCGCTACTACCTCGCTCCCAATGAGCTGAACTTCGGTCAGTACCTGCTCGCCCGTGGGCAGGGTGCACTCCCGATCAGCGGCTCACGCCTTGGCCCCGGCACACCCGCCCCGTTACGAGGTCTGTCGCGTGGCGAGGTGATCGTCCTCGAACTCGGCAAGCGCCAACCGGAGGCGAACGCGGCTCTCGACAGCTTGCTCGCTACGCTCGCGCGCGGTGGGCTCAGAGGCGTCTCCGTCAGCCAGCTGTGCGATTCGCGCTCGGATCGTTGAACGGGCTGTCCGCCGGCGGACGGTTATACCTTGGCCTGAGGGGTGTGTGCCGCTACTCGGGACGGCTGACGGCAACGGCGGCGAGCCCGAGCTCCGAGAGCGTCTCGAGGATCGCCGGGAGCGCTCTGGCGGTGGCATCGGCGAATCCCGAAAGCCCGTAGTGGCTGGCGTCGTGCAGAAGGACGACATCGCCGGCAGTGAGCGACTTGGTGGCTCGCCGTGCAACGTTCTCTGCCGTGGCTCCGTGCTCCCACTCGCGCCCCCAGCGCGACCAGAGAAGCGGCGTCCAGCCGCGGCGCCAAGCGGATATAAGAGCCGCCGTGCTGAAGACGCCGAAAGGCGCCCGGTAGAAGACGGGCCTGCGCCCGGCCGCCTCGGCGATGACCGTTTCCGCGCGGTCGAGATCGGCGTTCAGGCCGCGCGGCGTTCGCAGGAGGGTCGGCAGGTGACGATGGCCGTGCACCCCGATCTCGTGCCCGGCGGCGGCGATCTCGGCGGCGAGCCCGCCGAAGCGTTCCACCTGCTCGCCCACGAGGAAGAAGGTCGCGGTCGCCTGGGCCCGGGCGAGCTCGGCTAGGACGACCGGCGTGGTGCGAGGGTCGGGGCCATCGTCGAACGTGAGCGCGACGCCGTCCAGGTGAGGAAGGCGCCGCCGTATGCCCAGCGCTCGCGCAAGTGCCGGGACGTGCGGCGCCGGCCCGGGTGCGCACCAGACGCAGGCAGCGGCGAAGCCGGCGAGGCCGATAGCGCGGGTCTTCATGATCGTATGGTTACCGAGATAATGGTGGACGTGCTCGGCGTAGACGACGACCCTCGGCGCCGTGATCTCGAAGCGGCGATGAGGGGTTCATACGTCGCACCTTAGGTTATACAAAGCGGAGCACGTCCAAACCTTTTTGGAACTAAACGGATTCGAACCGAGGTGCCTCTCGCACTCTCGGGGCGCTGCCGGCGGTGCGGCGCCGGAGGGGATAGTGCTTCAACACAGACCCGGAGAGCGACGTGCCGCCAGCGGTGCGAGGTCGTTTCGGGAGGCCAGTCGCGCCTGGCCGGACAGCGCCATCACCCGACCGCCGAGAATCGCCGTCTCGCGCACTCGGGGCGCCGTTGAGTGTGCTTCGCCGGAGGAGACAGTGCTTCAGCACGGCTCCGGAGAGCGAAGTGCGGTCAGCGGCGTCAGGCGGCTTCGGGAGGCCAGTCGCGCCTGGCCGTACGAAGCCGCCGACCGAGTGTGCGAGACTGGCGGCATGGCGCCACCTCTCGACCTACGCGAGTGGATCGCCCGGCTCGAGCGCGCGGGCGAGCTGACCCGTATCGCCGCCGAGGCCGATCCCGAGCTCGAGATCACCGAGATCGCCGATCGTGCGGTCAAGGCGGGCGGGCCGGCGCTGCTTTTCGAGCACCCGAAGGGCTCCGAGCACCCGCTCCTGATCAACCAGTTCGGAACTGAAAAGCGCATGTGCCTGGCTCTCGGAGTCGAGACGCTCGACGAAGCCGCGCAGAAAGTCGCCTCTTTGATCGAGCTCGCCCCGCCGCAGGGCGCCCGCGCCAAGCTGCGCAAGCTACGCCAGCTGAAGTCGGCGGCCGCCAACTCGCAGCCGAAGCGAGTACGCCGTGGCGCCTGCCAGCAGATCGTGCTCACAGGCGATGAGATCGATCTCGGGCTGCTGCCGGTGCAGCGCTGCTGGCCCGGCGATCCGGCGCCCTTCATCACGCTTCCGGCGGTGATCTCGCACGACCCCCGCACGGGCGCCCGTAACGTCGGCATGTACAGGATGCAAGTCGTCGACAAGCGAACGACTTTCATGCACTGGCAGGTGCACAAAGACGGCGCCGCCAGTTGGCGAGGCATGGGTGAGCGGCTCGAGCTGGCGGTCGCGATCGGGCTCGATCCGGTAACCACTTACGCCGCCACCGCACCGCTTCCGCGCGGTCTCGACGAGCTGATGCTGGCGGGGTTGCTGCGCGGCGAGCCGGTCGAGCTGGTGAAGGCGAAGACCGTCCAGATCGACGTGCCGGCCGAGGCGGAGATCGTGCTCGAGGGCTATGTCGAGCGCGGCGAGGTCGGGGTCGAAGGACCGTTTGGAGACCACACCGGCTTCTACTCCCCGGCCGATCGGTTCCCCCTCTTCCACCTCACCGCGATGACGATGCGCGAGGACGCGATCTACCCCTCGATCGTCGTCGGTAAGCCTCCCGCCGAGGACGCCTGGCTGGGCAAGACGAGCGAGCGCTTGTTCCTGCCCGCGATCAGAAGCGCCCTGCCCGAGCTCGTCGACCTCGATCTCCCGGTCGCCGGGGCCTTCCACAACTGCGCCATCATCTCGATTCGCAAGGACTACCCCAACCAGGCGCGCAAGGTGATGAACGCCGTCTGGGGCCTCGGGATGCTCAGCCTGACCAAGGCCGTCATCGTGGTCGACGAGCACGTCGATCCGCACGACTACGAAGATGTCTTCTTCCACGTCTGCGCGAACGTCGATCCAAAGCGCGACGTCACGATCGTCGAGGGGCCGCTCGACCAACTCGATCACTCGGCCGCGCTCGAGTGCTTCGGAGGCAAGATCGGCATCGATGCCACGCGCAAGGAGGCTGCCGAGGGAGCCCGCGAATGGCCGCAGGAGATCGAGATGACCGGGGCCGTTCGCGAGCTGGTCGACCGGCGCTGGCGCGAGTACGGCATCCAGCTCTAGACGGATCGGCGCGAACGCGGCACCCTCTCCAGGGACGGTTTCCATCCGGGTAAAAGAGATCGAGACCCGTCGTCGGTCTCCCAACCGCGCTAGGCTCCAGTTGAGGTATCAGTGAAAGTATTCGTTGGCATAACAGGTGCTTCGGGAATGCCGTATGCGGCGAGGCTGCTCGAGCTGCTCGCGGGCGGAGGTTGCGAGGTCGGTTTGTGCGTCTCGGACGCGGGCGTCCAGGTGCTTGCCACCGAGCTCTACGACGAACCGCGCCTGGCACGCGACGAGACGCTCGCGCGTCTGACCGCGCCCGTCGGCGAGACCGTGCGCATCTTCGATCCGAGCGACTACAGCTCGCCGTATGCGAGCGGCTCCGCTCGCGTAGACGCCTACGTGATCTGCCCCTGCTCGATGTCGAGCGCCGGCCAGATCGCCGCCGGCGCCGGCTCGAACCTGATTCACCGCGCCGCCGCGGTGGCACTCAAGGAGGAGCGAAAGCTCGTGCTCGTCCCGCGCGAGACTCCGCTCTCGCTCGTTCATCTCGAAGCACTCTCGACACTGCGCCGGGCCGGGGCGACGATCGTTTTCGCAGCTCCCTCCTTCTACGGCCGGCCGCGCACGCTAGAGGATCTGGTCGACACCGTGATCGCACGGGTACTCGACCAGCTCGGCCTCGAGCATGAGCTGGGGCCCCGCTGGGGAGAAGGATGGAAGTGAGTGTCGTGAACGGCACCCTCGAGCCGGAGGCGGTTCGGACGATGTTCGACCGGATCGCACCCGTCTACGACCGGATGAACCGGCTGATGACGGCCGGGCTCGACAGGCGCTGGCGCGAACGGACGGCTCAGCGGGTCGTGCGCCCCGGCGATCGCGTCCTCGACGCCGCCTGCGGCACGGGCGATCTGGCGCTCGCCGATCTACTCGCGGGCGCCGAGCAGGTCGTGGGCGTCGACTTCTCCGAACCGATGCTCGAATGCGCCCGGCAGAAATCCAGCGCGATCGAGTGGATTCGTGGAGATCTTTCGCGACTCCCCTTTCCCGATGCCGGCTTTCAGGCGGCGACCGTCGGCTTCGGACTGCGCAACGTCCCGGATCTCGACGGAGCGCTGCGCGAGTTGAGACGCGTGCTCGAGCCGGGGGGGCGCCTGGGCGTTCTCGAGATAACCCGGCCCCGCGGACTGCTCGCTCCCTTCTACCGGCTCTGGTTCGATCTGCTCGTGCCCCTGGCGGGGAAGCTCCTTCCGGGGGGATCGGCGTACACCTACCTGCCCGCGAGCGTCCGGCGGTTCCACACCCCCGAGGAGCTCGCCGGCCGGATCGCACAGGCCGGCTTCGAGCAGATCGGCTACCGCCTCTTTGCCGGCGGGATCGTGGCACTTCACACGGGAGTCGCGCGGTGAGCGCGGTCCGGTCGTACGAGCCGTTCGAGCTGGTCCGGAGCTCGCCCGGGCTCGCGAGCTACCTGGAAGCGGTCGAGCTGCGGCTCGACAGCCTGCTCGGGGACGGCGGCGGCGTCATCGACAGAGCCGCCTCCCAGACCCTGCACGCGGGCGGAAAGCGGATGCGACCGTTGCTGGTGTTTCTCTCCTCGCCGATCGACCGGCCTGCGCCGGTCGCCGCCGCGGTCGCGGTCGAGCTCGTCCACCTCGCCTCGCTCGTTCACGACGACCTGATCGACGGAGCCGCGCTACGCCGCGGCGCTCCTTCCATATGGAGCGCGTTCGGCAAGCGGATTGCGATGGCCAGCGGCGACTGTCTGTTCGCGCTCGCCTTCTCGGAGCTGGCCCGCGAGGGCGATCCGGGCGGGCTCGAGGCGCTCGCCGAGGCGGCGCTCGCACTCACCCAGGGCGAGGCGCTGCAGCGCGAGCAGCTCTTCGACCCCTCCACCAGCGTCGATGACCAGCTGGACAGGTGCGCGCGCAAGACCGGAGCGCTTTTCTCGGTCGCCTGCCGGCTCGGCGCCGGCGACGTTTCCAGCCCTCTCGGCGACTACGGGCTCGCGCTCGGCATCGCCTTCCAGATCGTGGACGACATTCTCGACTGCGTGGCCGAGGCGGGAGAGACGGGCAAGACGCCCGGCACTGACCTGCGCGAGGGCGTACCGACGGTACCTTTGCTCCTGGCGGCCGAGCGGGACGCGCTGGTCCGGGCCGCTCTGGCGGGAGGATCCTGCGCTGGGGCTCTCGAGCGGGTGGCGGCGACCGGCGCGCTGGAGCGCTCCCGGGAGATCGCCCGCGGATACGCACGCGAGGCCTGCGGGCACCTCGACGGACACTGCCGCGCGCATGCGCTCGAAGCGCTCGCACAGGTGGTCGTGGAGAGAACGAGATGAGCCTGGCTGCGCAGACGGACGGTGCCGCGCTCGAGCTCGTGCGCGAGAAGGTGGAGAGCGGCGAGCGCCTCGATCTCGCCGACGGAATCGCCCTGTTCGAGTCGGACGACCTGCTCGCGCTCGGTCAGCTCGCCGAGCGTGTCCGGCGGCTGCGTGGCGGGAGCGACGAGGCGTACTTCGTTCGCAATCTCACTCTCAACCAGACCAACGTCTGCCGCGTCAAGTGCAAGTTCTGCGCCTTCGCCCGCTCGGCTCGCGAGGAGGGCGCCTACACCCTCAGCCCCGCCGAGCTCGCGGACGATGCATCGCGGGCCTTCGAGCGCTCGCCCTTCAGCGAGCTCCATCTCGTCAACGGCGAGAGCCCGCACATTGACTTCGCCTGGTACCTGGAGACCGTGCGCGCCCTGCGCGAGGCACTGCCTGGCGTGCACCTCAAGTGCTACTCGGCCAGCGAGATCCATCACATCTCCACCCTCTCGGGACTGTCCTACGAGCAGGTGCTCGTCGAGCTCAAGAAGGCTGGGCTGGGATCGCTCACCGGCGGCGGCGCCGAGGTCTTCTCGGCCCGGGTGCGCAAGCTGATCGCGCCCGGCAAGGAGCCCGCCGAGGCCTGGCTCGAGGTCAATCGAGTCGCCCACTCGCTCGACATCCCGAGCCACTGCACGATCCTCTACGGGCACGTCGAGACGGTCGAGGAGCGCGCCCGGCATCTGCTTCGCCTGCGCGCGCTCCAGGACGAGACGGGCGGCTTTCTCGCCTTCGTCCCGCTCGCCGTTCATCTCGAGAACACGAGGCTCGACCTCGACGGAGGCTTCGGCCCCACCGGCGCCGACGACCTGAAGATGATCGCCGCCTCGCGCCTGCTGCTCGACAACATCGCCCACATCAAGGCCTACTGGATCTCGATCGGCCTGCCGCTCGCGCAGGTGGCATTGCAGTTCGGAGCCGACGACGTTCAGGGCACGGTCGGGCGCGAGCAGGTCTTCCACGCCGCCGGCGCGCACACCGAGACCGAGCAGGGCGTCGAGCGCCTCGTTCGCTTCATCCGCGCCGCCGGCCGCGTCCCGGTCGAGCGCGACACCCTCTACAACGAGCTCAGGCGCTGGGAGTAGCGGCGGAAAGAAGAAACGCGGCCGCTCTAGGCTCACGACAAACACCGCGAAGTAATCGACTCAGACAGGATGCTCATGGACGATACGAACAGCGAGAAGATCGAGAAATTCGTTCGAGACCGCAAGCGCGGCCACGCGAAACTCACCAAGTCGTCAAAGGGCTACCGGCTGTTCGCCGAGCTGGATCAGTACACGTTCGGTGACGGCGCCCTGGAGACGAAAGAAAAGGAGCTAATCGCTCTCGGCATCTCGATCCATAAGAACTGCGAGCCGTGCATGGAGTGGCACATCCACGAAGCGCTGAAGAGCGGAGCCACGAGAGAGCAGATAATCGAGGCGATCGAGGTGGGGATAGAGATGGGCGGCGGCCCGGCATCGGTGTCGGCGCGCTTCTCGATGGACGTTCTCGATTACTACTCGCAGAAGTGACCTAGAACGGGCGATGCAATGATCAGATTGGGGCGAATCTCGTACGTGAACATGGCGCCGGTCTACTACCGGCTCCAGGCCGACGTCGAAGAGGTCACCGGCGTACCGACCGGGCTGGCACGGATGCTGCTCGCCGGCGAGGTGGACGTGGCCGCGATCCCCTCGATCGAGTACGCCCGTAACGCCGAGGTGCTGGAGATGCTGCCGCGGCTGTGCGTCTCCTCCGACGGAGCGGTGGACTCGATCCAGCTCGTCTCCAGCATCGCTCCCGAGCACCTGCGCCGAATCGCGGTCACGCCCGAGAGCGCCACCACCGCGGCGCTGGCGAAGGTTCTCTTCCCGCAGGCCGAGCAGGTGCCGCTGGGAGAGCCCGCGCAGGCGAAGCTCCTGATCGGAGACGCGGCCCTGCGTAGCGCCTTCGAGGATCCGACGCCCCATTACGACCTCGCCCGTATCTGGCGCGAGCGCACCGGGCTGCCGATGGTTTTCGCCGTCTGGGCCTACCGGCGCGGTACTGTCCCCGGGATCCGCGAGCTCGAGGAGGCACTTCTCTCGTCGGTTCGGGCCGCCCGTTCGGAGCCCGAGCGCCTGGCACAGGAGGCGAGCGAGCGCTACGGCTATCCGGCCGGCTTCCTCGCCCGTTACTTCGAGAAGCTGCGCTACAGCTTCGGCCCGCGCGAGCGGGAGGGACTGCTCACCTTCTACGAACTGGCCAGCTCGGTCGGAGCGCTCGAGCGCGTGCCCGAGCTGGCGGCAAGCGCGGTCGCCGAATGAGCGCGAGTGTCGCCACCGCAAGTGGAGTCGCCGAAATCCTGACGCGCACGCTCGAAGGCGAGCGCCTCTCGGACGAGAACGCCCTCACACTCCTTCGCTCGCGCGAGCTCCTCGCCGTCGGACGGGCGGCGAACGAGATCCGCAACCGCAAGACCGATCCCGACCGCGTCACCTTCGTGGTCGACCGCAACGTCAACTACACCAACATCTGCTCCGTCCGCTGCGAGTTTTGCGCCTTCTCCTGCGATCCCGGCGACCTACGCCACGGCTACCTGCTGCCGAAGCCGGTGCTGTTCAAGAAGATCGAGGAGACGTTGGCGCTCGGCGGCACCGGCATCCTCATGCAGGGCGGTCACCACCCCGACCTCGGCTTCGCCTACTACGACGATCTCTTCCGCTCGATCAAGAATCGCTACGAGATCCATCTGCACGCTCTCTCTCCCTCCGAGATCCTGCACATCTCCAGACGGTCGAAGCTGACAACGGTCGAGACGCTCAGGCGCCTGCACGAGGCCGGGCTCGACTCCGTTCCGGGCGGCGGCGCCGAGATCCTGGTCGACCGGGTGCGCCGCTCGCTCTCGCCGCGCAAGGCCAAAACCGAGGAGTGGCTGTCGGTGATGCGGGAAGCCCAGAAGCTCGGGCTTTCGACCACGGCGACGATGATGTACGGCCACATCGAGACCCTGGCCGAGCGGGTCGAGCACATGCGCCGCATCCGCGAGCTGCAGGACGAGACCGGCGGCTTTCGCGCCTTCATCTCCTGGACCTTCCAGCGCGACGGCAACCGCCTGCAGGAGAAGGTCGCCGAAGAGACGCGCCCCACCCCCTTCGACTATCTCCTCACTCAGGCCGTCAGCCGCCTCTACCTCGACAACGTCCCCCACATCCAGGCGAGCTGGCTCACGCAAGGACTGAAGATCGGGCAGCTGGCGCTCGCCTTCGGCGCCGACGACATTGGCTCGACAATGATCGAGGAGAACGTCGTCGCCTCGGCCGGCACCCACTTCACCACCACCACCGAGGAGCTCGTACACCTGATCCGCGCCTTCGGAAAGACGCCGGTGCAGCGGGATACCTACTACCGCGAGCTCAAGGTTTTCTGAGCTCGGCTCGGGCTCCGGGGTCAGATCTTGCAAACAGGCAAGGTGCACGAATGCAAGATCTGACCCCGCCGGGACGAGTGCGAGAAAACGGTAGGCTCCCGCCGTGATCCAGCAGCTTCTCGGCACGCGCCCCTTCCAGGTCGCGATCGTCGTCCACGACGTGCACGAGGCCGCGGCTCGCTACAGCAAGCTGTGGGGAATCGAGGACTGGGTCTTCGTCGAGAACGGCCCCGAGAACATGCACGGGCTGCACTACATGGGCGAGCCGGCCGACTTCTCGATGCGCCTGGCGCTGACCGGCTCCGACCCGCAGCTCGAGCTGCTGCAGCCGCTCGAGGGCCCCTCGATCCTGGCCGACTGGCTCGAGCGCCGCGGCGAGGGCCTGCACCACCTGGGCGTGATCGTCGCCTCGGTGGACGAGACGATCGCGCAGATGACCGCCGCCGGGATCAAGTGCGTGCAGCACGGCTACGGCTTCGGCGCGGACGGCTCCGGCGCCTTCGCCTTTTTCGACACCGAGGCCGAGCTCGGCTGCCTGATCGAGGCGATCGAGCCGGCGAACGAGTAGAGCCGGCCCGCTCCGGATCTGCTCCATCCGGGTGGGCGTTTCGGCTACCGTGCCTGGCGCCAGTGCCGCGAAGAGCTGCCATCGCCGTATTCGCCGTCTGCGCGTGCGCCGTCTTTGCGCTCGCCGTACCCGCCGGAGCGGTAACGCAGACGACGCTTGCGCCGGGAATCACATACCAGAAGCAGGTGCGGCTCACCTCGCACGGCCCGGTCGTCGTGAATGTGATCACGACCCCGAAACCGGGGGGTCTGTACAGGATCGTGCCACTGCTCACGCACAGCGGTCTGCTCGGGCGCGGGCCGTTGACCACAGCCGAGAAGACACTCAGCGCCTCGACGACCGCCGCGGGAGTCAACGGCGACTTCTTCACCCCGGCGACCGGAATCCCGAGCGGGATCCTGCTTCGCTCGGGAGCTCTCGACAACCCACCGCTCGACGATCGCAGCAGCATCGGGATCGTCAGCGACGGAACGCTCCGCGTCGAGCACGTCTCCTTCTTCGGCTACTGGCAGGGCTCCGGCCTGCAGTGGCCGCTGGGTCTGAACCGCATCAATCCGGCCAACGGCGCGACTCTTTACACACCGGCGTTCGGCTCCGCGACCCCGGCCGCCGTGAACGACCTCGAGCTGGTGCTGAACGGCTTCCCGCCGGCCGTGCCGGATGTCGACCTGAGCGCCCAGGTCGCCGAGGCGCGTATCGGCGGCGGCACGCCGATCCCGGCGAACGGCGCGGTTCTGATCGCAGGCGGAACTCAGGTTCAGACCCTGACGGCCGAGGCGCCGGTCGGGCAGACGCTGACCGTCCGCCTCACGCTCACGCCGCTCTGGAACGACGTCAACGACGCCCTCGGCGGCGGGCCGATCCTGGTCTCTAGCGGCCTCCCCGTCTTCAATGCGCTCGAGTACTTCACCGCGCTCGATCTCGCACGGCGCCAGCCGCGTAGCGCCGTGGGCCAGAGGGCAGACGGTTCGATCGTGCTCGTGACGGTCGACGGAGGGCGCCCCGGCTACTCGAGCGGCCTGACCAACTTCGAGCTGGCTCAGACGATGGTGCGACTGGGAGCCGTCACAGCCTGCGGACTCGGTACGGATACCGCAGCGACGATGGCCTTCGACGGGCAGCTGCTCAACCGTCCCTCCGGCCCGAACGGGGAGGCAAGCGTCTCGGACGCGCTCGTGATCGCCTACGACGGCGTCTTCGCCCCTCCCCCGAGCGAGCCCGTTCTTTCTCCCAACGGCGACGGCGCGGCCGAGAGCGAACAGCTCTCCTACAAGGTCGTCCGGCAATCGACGGTGAGCGCGGCCCTGGTCGGGCCGGACGGGCAGATGCGCTTGAGCGACTCCGGGGCCAAGGCGCCCGGCGTCTACTCGTTCACCTGGAACGGGCGGAACGCCGATGGAGCACCCGAGCCGGAGGGGCTCTGGCACTGGACGATCACGGCCACGGACGATCTGGGCAGGAGCTCGAGCGCCGACCGGACGTTCCAGCTCGACAACACGCTCGGCTTTCTATCGCTCAAGCCTTCGCAACTTCGCCTGCGCACGCAGGGAAGCAAGCTGACGATTCAGGTGCGGCTGGCGCGATCGGCCAGAACGACTGTCAGCGTCTATAGCGCGGCCGGGAACCTGATCAGAACGGTGCTCAATACGTCCGCGCCGGCCGGGACCCTGACCGCTAGCTGGGACGGCCGAAACCGATATCGGCAGCTCGTTCGCAGCGGCCTCTACCAGGTGCGCGTTCTGGCCTCTGCCGCGGCCGGCCCGGTCGGGCTGAGTCGCAGTTTCCAGGTACAGCGCCTCTCTCGGTAGCGACATCTAGACTGGCGCGCAATGCTTGTCGCCTCGATCTCTGGGTTCCTCACCGACCACATCACCGCCCTCATCGGGAGCCATGGCATAGAGGCAGTCTTCCTGCTGATGGCCTTGAGCGCCATTCTCCCCGCCGCGGGCGAGCTGGTGATGCTGTACGGAGGAGCGCTCGCGGCAGGAGCCTTCTCGGAGTCGGTCGTGGTCTTCGGCCACCGGATCGAGGCCAGACCGTGGGCGTACGTGGCGATCGTTGCCGCGGGAATCGCAGGCGACACGCTCGGCTCTCTCTGCGGCTGGGCGATCGGGATCTACGGCGGTAGGCCGTTGCTCGAGCGCCACGGCCGCTGGTTCCATCTCTCGCACGAGCGCCTCGAGCGCGCCGAGCACTGGTTCGAGCGCTTCGGCAGGGTGGCCGTGCCGCTGGGACGCCTCACTCCCTTCGCGCGCTCGTTCATCTCCATTCCTGCCGGCGTCTTCCGGGCGCGCTTCGCCTCCTTCGCGGCCATGACAACAGCGGCTTCTGTCGTGTGGGGCTTCGGCTTCACTTCGATCGGCTTCGCGCTGGGCTCGAACTGGCGCGAAGTCGAGCGAAGTTTCCGTTACGTCGACATCGCAGTTCTCCTCATCTTCGTCGCCGCGATCGCTTTAGTTGTTATTCGCCGGTGGCGCTCGACTAGACTGGCGGGCCGAGATGCCCAAAATCCCGCTGATTGACGTCAAAGCCCAGTACTCGCCGCTTGCCGACGAGCTGAAGGCGCGTTTCGCCGAGGTGCTCGAGTCGGGGCAGTTCATCCTCGGCCCGAACGTGAAGGCGTTCGAGAGCGAGGCGGCCGCGAAGCTCGGCGTCTCGCAGTCGATCGGAGTCGGCAACGGCACCGATGCGATCACTCTCGTTCTGAACGCGCTCGAGATCGGCTCCGGCGACGAGGTCATCTGCCCGGCTTTCACCTTCTACGCCACCGCCGAGCCGATCGCCCAGCTCGGCGCCACGCCGGTGTTCGCCGACATCGAGCGCGAGACGATGAACCTCGATCCCGAGGACGTCGCGCGCAAGATCACGCCCCGCACCAAGGCGATCATCCCGGTGCACCTGTTCGGGCGCCCCGCCAAGGTCGACGAGCTGAAGGTACACGGGCTGCCGGTGATCGAGGACGCCGCCCAGGCCTTCGGCGCGGCGGGAGTGGCGCAAAAGGGAATCGCCGCCACCTTCAGCTTCTTCCCGACCAAGAACCTCTTCTGCCTCGGCGACGGCGGCCTGGTCGCCACCAGCGACGAGGCGCTGGCCGAGCGCGTGCGCATGCTCCGCTTCCACGGCTCGCGCGACAAGAAGCTGTTCGAGTACGTGGGCTACAACTCGCGCCTCGACGAGGTGCAGGCGGCGATGCTGCGCGTCTTCCTCAACCACATCGACCGCTGGAACAGCCTCCGCCGCGAGAGTGCCACGCGCTACGCCGAGCTCGGACTCGGCGACCTGGTCGAGCTGCCATCCGACGAGCCCGGTCACATCTACCACCTCTTCTGCGTTCGCAGCCCCGAGCGCGACAAGTTCCGAGACGCGCTCGCGGAAGCCGGAATCGGCCACGCCTGCTATTACGTCGTTCCGCTCCACCTGCAGCCGTCGCTGGCGCACCTCGGCTACAAACAGGGCGACCTGCCCGAGACCGAGCTGGCCGCCCGTGAGAACCTCTGCCTGCCGCTCTGGGGCGGGATCTCGCGCGAGCAGCAGGAGCGCGTGGTTGCGACGCTGCGCGACGCGGTAGCAATACCGGTCCCGTGAATCTGCTCAACCGGCACCGCCTCTGGCAGCTGGCCGCCGACGGGGTGTTTGTAGCGGCGGCCTGGTACCTGGCCTTCCTGTTCCGCTTCGACCTGGGCAAGCCCGTTGTTCCGTACGGCCGCTTTCTCGGGCTCGAGCCGTTCGCGATCGTCGTCGTGGCGAAGGTAATGGTGTTCACCCTCTTCGGCTTCTACACCCGCTGGTGGCGCTACGTCTCGACACGCGACATCTGGCTGCTGGCCCTGGGGGTCACCGTCGGCTGCACCGTCGCCGACGTGATCGTCAACTACGAGGGCTTTTTACCGGCGGCCTTCCGGCTGCCAAGCGGCGTGATCGTGTACGACTGGCTGCTGCTGCTGGCGATGGTCACCGGCTCGCGCCTGCTCGCCCGTACCCTGATCGAGCGCCCAAAGCCCGGCGAGCGGATCGCCCGTGGTAAGGAGGTCATCATCGCGGGCGCCGGCGACGCGGCCAGTGTGACCCTGAGGGAGCTACACAAGTACCGCCATCTCGGCTATACGCCGATCGGACTGGTCGACGACGACCCACGCAAGCAGGGCTCACGGCTGCATGGAGTCAAGGTACTCGGGAAAGTCAAAGACCTGCCGCGCCTGCTCAACGACACGCGCGCGGACGAGGTTCTGATCGCCATGCCCTCGGCGTCGGGCCGGGTGAGGCAGCGAATCGTCGAGATCTGCCGCGAGGCGAGCATCCCGGTCAAGACGCTTCCCGGGCTGTATGAGCTTTTCTCCGGTGAGCTGACAACCCAGATCCGGCCCGTGCAGGTCGAGGACGTCCTCGGTCGTGAGCAGGTCGAGGTGAACTTCGAGCAGGTCGCCGGCTATCTCGCGGGGCAGATTGTGGTCGTTACCGGCGCCGGCGGCTCGATCGGCTCGGAGCTCTGCCGCCAGATCGCCCGGATCGGGCCGAAAAAGCTACTGCTGGTCGAGCAGGGCGAGACGCCGCTCTTTGAGATCGACCGCGAGCTGAGACAAGATCGCGGCTTCGAGGACTGCGTGGCGGTGCTCGCCGACGCCGGGCGGGAGGAGAAGATGCGACCCCTGTTCGAGCAGTACCGGCCGCAGGTGGTCTTCCACGCCGCGGCCTTCAAGCACGTTCCACTGATGGAGGCGAACCCGCTCGAATCGGTGCGCAACAACGCGCTCGCCACTCGCTCACTGGCCCGGGTCGCGCGAGACGCGGGCGTCGAGCGCTTCGTTCTCATCTCGACCGACAAGGCCGTCTCGCCGCAAACGGTAATGGGACAGTCGAAGGCGCTCTGCGAGTGGATCGTCGAGGCGCTGGGATCGCGCAGGGAGAACGGGACGAAGTTCATCGCCGTGCGCTTCGGCAACGTGCTCGGCTCCTCCGGCAGCGTGATCCCGATCTTCAGGCGCCAGATCGAGAAGGGCGGCCCGGTCACGGTCACCGACCCCAAGATGACCCGCTACTTCATGACCATCCCCGAGGCGGTCTCGCTGGTCGTGCAGGCCGGCGGCATGGGCGCGAGCGGCCAAGTGTTCGTGCTCGACATGGGCAAGCCGGTGAAGATCATCGATCTCGCCCAGAACATGATCCGGCTCTCGGGCAAGGAGCCCGGGCGCGACATCGAGATCGTCTTCTCGGGCATCCGGCCGGGAGAGAAGCTGCACGAGGAGCTGTGGGGCGGGCACGAGAAGGTCTCTCCCACCAAGCACCCGAAGATCCGCAAGCTGACCTGCCCCCAGGTAGACGCCAAGTGGCTCGACGCCGAGCTGGCGGCGCTGGCCAAGCTCGTCGACGCCGGTGACGTCGACGGGGTCGTCAAGAGGCTGGGGAAGATCGCGCTCGGCGCGCAGCGGCTCGCGCCCAAGAAGGCGCCCGTCCGTAGCCGCCGCAGTGGAAAGACCGGCACAGTTCCGAAACAGCCCGCGGTCTGATCCGTCACCGTCCACCGGCTAGGGTGGCGGTGTGGAGGCGCAAACGATCCTCGCAGGTCTCAATCCCGAGCAGCGGCGCGCGGTCATGCAGGCACGCGGACCGGTCTGTATCCTCGCCGGCGCCGGCTCGGGCAAGACGACCACGATCACGCGCAGAGTCGCCTGGCAGGTGACAAGCGGAGCCTTCCCCGCCGATCAGATCCTGGCGGTGACCTTCACCGAGAAGGCGGCGACCGAGATGCGCTCGCGCCTGAAGGCGCTCGGAGTCGAGAACGTAAGCGCGAGAACCTTTCACTCCGCGGCGCTCGGACAACTGCGCTGGCTCGCCCCGGGCCGGGTCGGCGAGATCCTTCCCAGCAAGGGCCTGCTCCTGCGCCGGATCGCCAACAGCCTGCCCCGGCCCTACTGCTACCGAACAGCCTCCGACCTCGCCTCCGAGATCGAGCGGGCCAAGAACCGCCGCGTCCCGCCGAGCCGCTATCTCTCCAGCCTCGAGGGGCACGAGCCGCCGCTCCCGGCCGATCTGATGCTGCAGGTCTACCAGGCCTACGAGCGCGACAAAGGGGACGCCGGCCTGATCGACTTCGAGGACCTGCTGGAGCTGGCGATCCGCCTCTACGAGGAGGACGAGCAGGCGACGATGCTCCTGCGCGAGCGCTTCCGCACCTTCACCGTGGACGAGTATCAGGACGTGAACCTGCTCCAGCAGTCGCTGCTCGACCTCTGGCTCGGAGACCGCGACGAGCTCTGCGCGGTCGGTGACGACTACCAGGCGATCTACGGCTTCACCGGCGCTACCCCCGACTACCTGTTGGCTCTACCCGAGCGCTTTCCGCACGCCGTCGTCGTGACGCTTGAGTCGAACTACCGCTCGACCCCTCAGGTGCTCGAGCTGGCCAACCGGCTAGTACCCCGGCTCGGCGGCGCAATCAAGTCGCTACGGCCCACCCACTCCGACGGCGTCGAGCCTGAAAGTCTCGTGCTGAACGGGCCCGACGAGGAGAAGCGCTTTCTGGTCGAGCGGATCGAGCAGCTGCGCGAGGAGGGCGTGGAATTCGAGCAGATGGCGATCCTCGTCCGCTCGAACGCACGCGCCGCGGACTTCGAAGAGGCGCTCGCCGGGGCTCGGATTCCCTTCCAGGGCTCCTCGCTACTCGAGCGCGAGGCGGCGCGCTACCTGCTCCGGCGCGCGGCTTCGCTCCCCGCACGCGAGCTCGCGCGCGGGGTACGCCGCGTCGCCCATGCCCAGGGCTGGCTCGAGAAAGCTCCCAAGCGCCTCGGCGACAGGGAGATGACCAGGCTCGCGGACATGACCCGCCTCGTTCGTCTGGCCGAGGAGCTCGAGGACGGGGAGCTGGACGGCGCCGCCTTCGTGGCCGAGGTGCGCCGCCGCTTCGATCCACGCGCCGCCGGTAAGGGCGTCCACCTTCTCACCTACCACCGCGCCAAGGGGCTCGAGTTCAGCGCCGTCTTCCTGCCCCGGCTGGAGGAGAAGGAGCTGCCCTGCAAGCTTTCGCTGGCGCGGAGCGACGAGCTGGCCGAAGAGAGGCGCCTGCTCTACGTCGGGCTGACCCGAGCCAAGCGCCACCTCTTCCTGAGCTGGACTAAAAAGGCTCCGCCAAGCCGTTACCTCGCCGAGCTCGGTCTCGCCGACGCCGAGCCGAAGTGGGGCACCGGGGTGGAGGTGTTCGCGCGATCACCGGGTTTCGAGCCGCTTCGCGCCTGGCGCAGGTCCCGCGCCCAGAGCGACGGTGTTCCCGCCTTCGTCGTCTTCTCGAACCGCGCCCTCGAGGCGATCGCCTCGCGCCGCCCCGGCTCGCTGGAGGAGCTGGCGCAGGTGCCGGGAGTCGGCGAGCACAAGCTCGAGCGCTACGGCGAAGAGGTGCTCGAGGTTATCGCGGCGAGCTGACAGCACCCGCTCGCGCGCTTACGTCCGCCGCCACCCCGCCGGAGCATGTGCCCACCAGCGGCCGTCGCGGCGGCTGACCTCGATCGGAATGGCGAAACAGCGCGAAAGCGCCTCGCTCGTGAGCACCTCGGAGACGGGTCCGGAGGCGACGACCTCACCGCCGTGCAGAAGCAGCGCGTGTGTCGTCGTGCGCGGCAGCTCTTCGAGATGATGCGTAGCGATCACGGTGGTGAGCTCGGGATCGGTGTCGGCAAGCGCCTCGATGGCGGCCAGAAGTGCCTCGCGCGCCGGTAGGTCGAGGGCGGCGGCCGGCTCGTCCAGGAGAAAAAGGCGCGGCGCGCTCATCAGCGCCCGGGCCAGGAGGATGCGCTGGCGTTCGCCCTGCGAGCAGATCCCGAACGGGCGCGCGGCCAGGTCGGCGCAGCCGAACAGCTCGATCAACTCCGCGGCGCGCACTCGAACCTCGTCGTCGTAGCGCTCCCAGAGCGGGATACGGGTGCCGGTCGCCCCGGTAAGCACGATCGTCGAGACTTCGTAGCTCTCGTCGAGCTTGCGGTCGAGCCGGGCCTCGACGACTCCGATCCTCTCTCTCAGCCGCCTCACGTCGGTGCGACCCATACGCTCGCCGAGCAGCTCGACTCTGCCCTCGGTGGGGTGCATGGCTGCGGCGGCAAGGGTCAGTAGCGTGCTTTTACCGGCTCCGTTGGGACCAAGAAGTGCCCACTGCTCTCCGCTCTCCGCGCGCCAGTCGATCCCCGAGAGCAGGTGATTGCCGCCTCGGCGCAGGCTCACGCCCTCCATCAGAATGGCAGCGGAACGCTCGCTCACGGCTCGATTCGCCCGATTTCCTCGAGGCAGGCGCGCAGACCGTCGCGCCAATGCGGGAGACGCGGAGTCTCCGGCTTCTCGCTGCGAAGGATCGAGTAGGAAGGGCGGAGAGCCGGGCGATCGAGCTCGGCGCTCGTGATCGCTCGCACGCGGCAGCTCAGGCCCGCCTCCTCGAAGATCGCCTCGCTGAACTCCTTCCAGCTGCAGTCGCCGGCGGCGGCGACGTGGTAAACGCCGAAGGGGAGCTCGACGATCCGGCGCGTCGCCTCGGCGAGATGCATCACGTAAGTCGGGCAGCCGCGCTGGTCGTCCACCACCGAGATCTCGTCCCGCTCGGCCCCGAGCCGCAGCATCGTGCGCAGGAAGTTGTTCCCGGTGGCGCCGAACAGCCAGGAGCTGCGAACGATCCAGGCCCGCTCGCCGGCGGCCTGCTCGCCTGCGAGCTTGGTGCGCCCGTAGACAGAGAGCGGACCGGTCGGGTCGGATTCGAGGTAGGGCTCGCGCTTCTCGCCGCTGAAGACGTAATCGCTCGAGTAGTAGACGAGCGGAGCTCCCAGCGCGGCGACGTTTCGAGTCCCGCCGACGTTCGCTCGCTCGGCGCCGGCCGGATCGGCCTCGGCGCCGTCCACATCGGTCCAGGCGGCGGCGTGCAGAGAGAGATCAGGCGCTTTCAGCCAGGGCGGCGCCGGACCTGCGACGTCCCATTCGCCCAGATCGACCCCGGTCACCTCGCCGTCCGCGAACACCTCGGCCAGCACACGGCCTAGCTGCCCGGCCGAGCCGGTGATCAGGACGCGTCGAGGTCGCGCGGCGACAGGATCGGTGCTTGCGTGCTCCACAAGTGCTTGACTCGAGAATCGGCCCAGGAGATGCCCTGCTCGTCGGGGTCGTTCGGGTCGTACTCCTCGGTGACGTGGTAACAGAAGATGAGGTCGGTCAACGCCTCGAATCCGTGCGCGTGATGCCCAGGCACCCAGACGGCGACCGGGTTCTCGTCGCCGATGTCGAGCGAGAAGGCCTCGTCCGTCTCACGATCGAGCACGATCACACGCGCCATGCCCTGAAGGCAAACGAAGAGGTCGTCCTGCCCGCGCTCGTGGTAGTGGAGGCCGCGGATGACGCCCCTGCGAGAGAAAGAGACGTTCGTCTGCTGCGTTGGCCGCGGCACGAGGCTGTCGCGCCGAATCTCGCAGAACCAGCCGCGCTCGTCGGCGAAGCGCCGCAGCGGAACGAGCTGCATCCCCGTCAGCAACCGGCTCGCCGTGTCAGGAACTCGTCTCAAAACGAAGCACTCCACCGTCTGGCCGCGCTCGGAGGCGCGCTGCGTTGTCCTCGGCCTCGCCCGTAGCTTAGGCTACGACCGAGGCGCTGCGTCCTAGCATCGCATCCACCGATCGCACCCAGCCGGCGGGTCTTCATTCCGAGAAGAGTTCTCTCGGTCACTTGTTGGCTCCGTTCTTGCGCACGAAGTCGTTGACCGCGTAGTAGGCGTCGATCGACTCGCCGGCATCGCCCCAGAAGCCCTCGATCAGGTCGTACTCCATCACGCCCTGATCGACGTACCAGTTGTTCACGTCGGTGATCTCGAGTTCACCGCGCCCGGAGGGCTCCAGCTTGGGGATCACCTCGAAGACGTCGGAGTCGTAGAAGTAGACCCCGGTCACGACCAGGTCGCTGGGCGGATCCTGCGGCTTCTCGACGATGCGCACGATGCGATCGTCGCCGTCGAGCTCGGGAACGCCGAGGTGGCGCAGATGCTCGGGGTCGCTCTCGTGCGCCAGTAAAACGCGAGCGCCCTTCTCCTGCGCGCAGAAGCGCTCGACCGACTTTCCGAACCGGTATTCGAGCACGTTGTCGGCCAGCATCACGACCATGCGGTCGCCGCCCACGAAGTGCTCGGCCAGCCCGAGCGCCTCGGCGATGCCGCCCGGGCGCTCCTGGTAGCCGTACTCGAGCCGTGAGATCCCGAACTCGCGCCCGTTGCCGAGCAGCCGCAGGAACTCGCCCGCGTGCGTGCCGCCGCTGACGAGCATCAGGTCGGTCACGCCAGCCTGCACTAGCGCCTCGATCGCATAAGAGACCATCGGCCGGTCATAGATCGGGAGCAGGTGCTTGTTGGTAATGCGAGTGAGCGGGTGCAGCCGGGTGCCAGAACCGCCCGCCAGGATCACGCCTTTGAGTCCGTCTGCCATGGCGTGGATGCTACGTGCTCGGGCGCCGGTGCGAGATGCTAATCGCTCGAAACGGCCGCCTCGCGCGGCGCGAGCGGCGACGGCTTCACCCGCACCAGGCGCGCCAGCGGCGCCGGTAGCCACCAGTTATAGCGCCCGAACAGCGCCATCAGCGAGGGCACCAGAATGGCGCGGATCAGGGTGGCATCGAAGAGAATCGCGGCGGCCAAACCGAAGCCGAACTCCTGCATTGTGGCCAGGCGCCCGGCCACGAAGCCCGAGAAGGCGGCGACCATGATCACCGCGGCGGCGGTAACGATCCGGCCCGTCTTCTCGAGACCTTCGCGCACGGCCCGCTCGTTCGAGGCGCCGTTGTCCCAGGCCTCGCGCATCCGCGTCACGAGGAAGACCTCGTAGTCCATCGAGAGGCCGAAGAGCATCGCGAAGAGAATGACTGGAATCCAGCCTTCGATCAGGCTCTGCTGGTAGATGTTGCCGAACAGGGCGTGGCCAACTCCCCAGGAGAAGGCGATCACGAGCAGGCCGTAGGCGGCCCCGACCGAGAACAGGTTTAGGATCACCGCCTTGAGCGGCAGGAAGATCGAGCGGAAGGCTCTCATCAGAAGCAGGTAGGTGAGAACGAGTACGCCCAGCACGAGCTCGGGGAAGTACTGGTAGAGCCTTCTTTGGAAGTCGAATGCGGTCGCGGGCCCGCCTCCGACGAGCACCTTGGTTCCGGAGGGGAACGCCGCCGCCGAGATCAGCTTGCTCCGTACGCGGTGCACGGACCTCTCCGCGGCCGGATCTCCGTACTCGTGGTGCCCGACCGCCATGATCCGTGCGTAGCGGCCGCTCGCGTCGAGGTACGGCGAAACGGGGGCGAAGGTCGCGCGCGCAACCTCGGGATCCCGTCGCAGGGCTAGCGTCAAGCGGTTGCTGGCGGCGGCGACCTGCCCCGCGCGGGCGCCGCCGGCGCGGCCGGAGTCGATCACGACCTGCGTCTGCGAGAGCGCGCCAGGGCCGAGCGCCTTCGAGAGGATTTCGAAGCCCTGAACCGATTCCGGGAAGCGGGGCGTGCCCGACATCGACCCGGGTGTCAGGCGCAGGTCGAGCGCGGGCAGCGCCGCGGCGAGGAGCAGGGCGCCGCCGGCGACGAGGAAGACGACCGGGCGGCGCATGATCGTGCGAGCGAGCCTTCCCCAGAGCCCCTCGTCGACGTCGCGAGATCCCCTCAGGCGCGGGAGCGGAATTCGCGGCAACCGGAGCGTCCAGAGACTGGGCACGTGCGCGGCCCAGAGCCCAAGCGAGAGCGCGAACCCGAGTGGCAGCGCCAGCATGAGCGGCCAGAGCGAGCCGGCGCCGGCTGCGACCGCGACCAGGCCCACCGCTGCCAACGCCGCTCCGACGAGAATCTCGAACCGGAGCGGGAAGCCGCGGCGAACAGCCTCCGCCATGGGCGCCCTGGACATCGACCTGCGACTGAAGAGCGAAAGCAGCGCCGGTTGCAGGCTAACCGCCGCAGCAATCGAGAGCAGCGGGAGTAGAAACGCGCCCAGCCCGATCGCGCGCATGAACGGGATCGGCATCACCAGTAGCAGGCCGAGCCCGATCGCCACCGTAGCGCCGGAGAAGAGAACGGCTCGGCCGGCCGTCTTCATCGTGCGCACGATCGCCTCGTTCTTATCGTCGTCGCGCCCCAGCTCTTCGCGGAAGCGATAGACGATCAGAAGCGAGTAGTCGATCGCTATCCCGAGCCCGACCAGCTCGACGAGGTTGATCACCTGTTGCGGCATCGCCAACCAGTAGCTGGCGAGATAGACGATTCCGAGCGTGCCTCCTATCGAGCAGGCCGCGAACAGGAACGGAATACCAACGGCGAGCGAGATTCCGAACACGGTAATTAGAACGATCAGCGCGATCGGAATCGCGATCCCTTCTCCGCGCGCCATGTCCTTCATCACGATCGGCCAGATGTCGGCCGCCGTGGCGGCGTTTCCGGTGACGTAGACACGAGCGCCGGGTAGACCGTGAACGATCCTGCGAACCGTCTTTGTCTCCTTCTGCGCCTGCTCGGCGCTGGTGTCGCTGGAGATGTTGGCGAAGAGCACGTTCGGCCCCGCCGCCTGCAGCGGCTCTGCTCGCCCGCTCGGAAGCGCTGCCGCAGCCCGGACGAGACGCTGCGTCAGGCGCGTTCTCAGCGCGAGATTGGCCGAGTCGGCGACCTTGGCGACAACGAGAAAGTTGCCCGCGTCGCGGTCGCCGAACTGTTGCTTGAGGATCACACGGGCGCGATCGGACTCGGTCCCCGGAATCGTGAGCTCGTTGACGAGCCGGCTGGAAAGGAGGGCAAAGCCCGCGTAGCTCCCAACGACGAGCACGCCGAGCCAAAGCGCCACCACCGGCCAGCGCAGTCTGATCATCAGTCGAGTCCAGCGCTCCATTGAGCCGAAAACGTACAGAAGCGAAGAGGGGCAACGATGGGTATTCGGCCGCAAGCCAGGTCCGCGATTCTTCCCCTAGCCCCTAGGGCCGCTACGCTTGGAATGTCGAGTTGCGAGGTAAGAGAGAGACGTGAGCGAGCACAAGCGGAGAGACCCGCACTCGGAAGACTTCGATCAGTTCGACCAGCTTCTGACCGATCTCTGGCGAGCGCAGTTCGGTGGCCATCATCGAGGCGGTTTCTGCCCCGCCGTCGACAGCTACCGCACCGAGAACCCGGCGCAGCTGGTGGTGGTCGTTGAGCTTCCGGGTATCGACCCCGAGCAGGTGCAGATCGTTCTGCACGACCGCACGCTGATCATCGCCGGCGAGCGCATCAGGCCGAAGACCGACGGACGACGCTACCACCAGATGGAGATAGACCACGGCCCCTTCCAGAGGCGGATTCGGGTGCACGAGCCGGTCGACGCCGAGGCGGCCAGCGCCACCTACGAGCGCGGACTGCTGCGGATCGTCCTGCCGATCGCCAAGCATCCGCCCGGCGCGATCCGGGTACCTATCGAGCTGAGGTCGAAGCAGTGATAGGCGACAAGAGAGATCAGAACCGGCCGGACGAGCCGCCGACCGGGACTCGAGAGGACTCCGGCGGCGTGGCAACCGATTCGTCGGAAGCGCGCTTCGAGCTGCCGCTGTTGCCGGTCAAGGAGACTGTTGTCTTCCCCGACTCGATGACGCCGCTGGCGATCGGGCAGGAGCGCTCGATCAAGCTCATCGACGACGCCGTCAGCGGCGACGGGCGCCTGGCGCTAGCCGCTGTCCGAGGCGAGGACGAGATCGAGAAGCCCTCCTGGGACGACATCTACACGGTCGGCGTCGAGGCGCTCGTGTCGAGGTTGCTCAAGATGCCCGACGGAACGCTGCGCCTGCTCGTTCAGGGCGTGCGCCGCATCCGCCTGATCGATCGAGTTCGCGACAAGCCCTACCTGGTCGGCCTGTTCGAGGAGATACCCGACGTCGTCGGCACCTCCGACGAGCTCGAGGCGCTTACCCGCAACGTCCAATCACAGTTCGCCCGTGTTATCCAGATGGAGCCCTACCTTCCCGACGAGCTGGCGATCGCCGTGGCCAACATCGACGATCCCAGCTTGCTTTGCTACCTGGTCGCCTCCAATCTCCGTCGCCTGACGATGGTCGAGCGCCAGCAACTGCTCGAGCAGACAGACGTTGCCGAGCGCCTGCGCGCGCTCTCTCGTGTTCTCGCTCGGGAGGTGGAGGTAGGCGAGCTCGAGTCGAAGATCCAGACACAGGTGCAGTCCGAGCTCGAGCAGGGTCAGCGCGAGTTCATCCTGCGCCAGCAGATGAAGGCGATCCAGGACGAGCTCGGCGAGGGCGACGCGGATCAGGCCGAGCTGAAGGAGCTACGCGAACGCATCCAGGCTGCCGACCTGCCCGAGGAGCCGCGTAAGGCCGCCGAGCGCGAGTTGGGCCGGCTCGAGCGCCTGCCCAGCGCCGCCGCCGAGTACGGCGTGATCCGCACCTACCTGGAGTGGATCGTCTCGTTGCCCTGGCGAGCAGAAAGCGAGGATAACCTCGAACTCGAGCGCGCTAAGCGCATCCTCGACGAGGATCACTACGACCTCGATAAGGTCAAGGACAGGATCATCGAGTATCTGGCCGTCTCGAAGCTGAAGGGTGACGTCTCGGGGCCGATCCTCTGCTTCGTCGGGCCGCCGGGGGTCGGCAAGACCTCGCTAGGGCAATCGATTGCGCGGGCGCTCGGACGCAAACTGGTGCGTATCTCGGTGGGCGGCGTGCGTGACGAGGCGGAGATCCGCGGACACAGGCGCACATACGTCGGTGCCATGCCCGGAACGATCATCCGCGCGCTGAGGGACGCGGAGACGCGCAACCCGGTCTTCCTGATCGACGAGATCGACAAGATGGGAATGGACTACCGCGGCGATCCCGCCAGCGCGATGCTCGAGGTGCTCGACCCCGAGCAGCACATGAGCTTCCGCGACCACTACCTCGATCTGCCCTTCGATCTCTCCCGCGTGCTTTTCATCTGCACCGCGAACCAGTCCGAGACGATCCCACCGCCGCTGCTCGACCGCATGGACACGATCCCGCTCTCCGGCTACACGCGCATGGAGAAGCGGGGCATCGCCGAGCGCTTCCTGGTGCCGAAGGTATTCGAAGCGAACGGCCTCGGGAACGGTCGGCTGTCGTTCTCGGACAAGGCGCTCGACCTGATCATTCGCGAGTACACACGAGAGGCGGGGGTGCGCAACCTCGAGCGCCAGCTCGCCGCTCTTTGTCGTAAGGGCGCGCGCCAGATCGCCGAGGGCAAGGCGAAGAAGATCGCGGTCGGCGAGAAGCAGGTGCGCGAGTGGCTGGGGCCGCGGCGCTTCAGTGGAGAGGTACGTAAGCGCACGTCCGAGCCCGGCGTGGCGACCGGGCTCGCCTGGACGCCGGTCGGCGGCGAGGTTCTGTTCGTCGAAGCCACGGCCTATGAAGGCAAAGGTCGTCTGACTCTCACCGGACAGCTGGGCGAGGTGATGCAGGAATCGGCGCAAGCGGCGCTCTCTTATGCGCGAGCGCACGCCGGCGAGCTGGGTATCGACCCGGGCTGGTTCCAGAACCACGATCTGCATCTGCACGTGCCGGCGGGCGCGGTTCGCAAGGACGGACCATCGGCCGGGATCACGATGGCGACCGCGATCGTCTCCCTGGTAACGGGTCGCGCGGTCTCCGACGAGGTGGCGATGACGGGCGAGATCACGATCACCGGGCAGGTGCTTCCGATCGGCGGCATCCGCGAGAAGCTGCTGGCGGCACAGCAGGCCGAGATCAAGCGTGTGATCCTGCCGCGCGAGAACGAGCCCGACCTCGAGGATCTGCCCGAAGAGACGAGGCAGGCGCTGACGCTGGTGCCGGTGGACAGCATTGCCGAGGTGATCGAGATCGCGCTCGAAGCCGGTGACGGCAAACCGGCAGGCGCCGTCTCCCGAATCGGGCGCGAGGCGACTTCGCCGAAACCGCGCAAAACGAGCCCGCGCAAGACTGGTCTTCAAAGAAGCGCCGATTAGGCGACACTATGAGTAGCAACCCCAAGCGACGCCGATCCTGTACGGTGCGGAGCGGAAGGGGAAAGAAAGGGTCATGTTCGAGCGATGCGAGGGAAGAGGCTATGAGCAAGAAGACGGATAAGCTTTCGGATGCGGCTACGAACGTGCGCCCCTACGTCGAGCGTGCGCTCAAGGACGAGGAGTTGCGCGACAACGTACGCCGCGCCTTCCAGACCGCCAAGGACGTTTACGAGGAGCTCGTTTCTCAGGGACACGTCTCGAAGGCCGCCACACACGCGGCCACCGACCGCGATGTCCAGGAAAACCTGCGCAAGACGGTCGAGGAGCTTAGAAGCGCGACCGCTCGCCTGCAGGGACGCGAGGAGGAAGAGGCGCACCGCGGCAGGAACACGACGGTGCTTCTGACCGGTATCGCGCTAGGCATTCTCTTCAACCCGACGACCGGGCCGCAGGCCCGTGCCTGGCTGCGTGAGACGATCCTGGGACCGAGCGAGGAGATCGAGTACACCCCGGCGGACGAAGAGGTGGACGCTTCCGGAGACGGCGCTTCCTAAGAGCCTATTCCGGTAGGGATGTGCGCTCGAGGCGGTCAAGCCGTGGATGCCAGTGGCCGGAGGGCTGTGAATACGCACTGGTAGTGCGGAGAGCAGTCCTGCGGTCGCTGGCGCCGCAGATCGGCCGCGTCGGGCGTACAGGCCTGGTGGAATAGGCTCTAGCCGCGATCCATCAAGGGCGCACTGCTCGAGCTCGTTGCCTGGAGCAGGCGCTTGAGCGCGCTCTCGTCGAGACGCGGCAGTGCCGAGATGTCTGTCGCGTGCAGGAGCACCGCGCCCGACTGCTGAACGCTCACGTGCGCCGCCAGTTGCTTGGCCCAGGCGGCTGTTCCAGCGGGGAAGGCAACGTCGCGCAGGTGCTCGAGGCCGACCAGCCAGCCGTACGGATCTACGGCGCTCAGGTCGTATAGAAGGGGAAGCAGCCCGACCGGGTGGAGCTCGAAATGAAGGTGCGGCGGCGTCGTGATGGCGTCGCCCGAGTTGCCGATGAAGCCGAGTACGTCTCCGGCCTTGACGTGCTTCCCGTTCACGGCCAACGGCGAGTAGGCGGAGAGGTGCGCGTAGTAGAACTCGTTGCCGTCCTTGTCGCGCAGCCAGAGGCGGTTTCCGCCCAGGTTGTTCCAGCCGACCGAGAAGACCGTTCCCTTGGCAACGGCCAAGAGCGGGGTGCCCATCGGCGCGAAGATGTCGATGCCGTGGTGCCAGCCGGTATCGGCGCGGGGAGACCCGAACGAATCCGAGTACCAGGCCTGGCCGTAGACGGGGAAGACGTAGCCCTTGCGGCTCAGCTTCGGGTGCAGATCGGGAGAGGGCTTCACGACGCCCGAGTTGTTCTCGTTCGTCTTTTTGCCGGGTTTCTTCTGCGGTTTCGACTTCGCCGGCGGCGGCCCGCTGGTTGGAATCGTGACCGTCTCTGTCTCGGTACTGACCTGCGCGCGGGCCTCCGCCCAGCCGATGATGATCTCGCTCCCGGCGGGAAGCCCGCCGTGATCGGCGTTGACGTGGATATCGAGCACGCGCAGCGACTGGTAAAAGCCCTTCGTCTCCGGATCGCCGGTACCGACCGTCTGTACGAGCGTCTGCATATAGCCCCAATCGCCGAGCGGAATCCGTCCGTTCGGCGAGATCGCAATCGGCTGGCCCTGGAAGGTGGCGCCGCTCACGCCCGTCTGGAACGTGTCTCCATTCGCCTGGGTTGCGGAAGCTTCGGCGGTGGCCGCGGCGATGAGCTGCTGGATGCTGATTTCACCGCCGAATAGCTGTATGCCGTTCAGGGCCACGGCGGCCGTGGCCGTGGCGAAATCGCCCGAGGTCGTGGCGACATTCGCCGAGGTCGAGTCGATCTTGACGATCGAGCCGTCGTCCGGGTACCTGTAGCTCTGACTCGGCAGCGTCGCATTGGGAGGCGCGCTCGCCTCCGGCGTACCGAACACTCCCTGCGGAACGGTGATCTTGACAGCGAACCCGCGCGCCGAGGCACCGCTTGTCGGCGCGCTCGAGACGGCACTCGCGGTCGCAGCGCCGAGAAGTGCCCCGGCGAGCAGGAGCCAGATGGGCCAGCGTCGCAGCACAGCCACCCATTATTGGCAAAACGGTGACTCCCTGCCGGACGAAGCGCCCGGGCGCAAGCTGGCGCATCGACCGAAGCTTCACTTGCGACAGGTCGAGCAAAGGCCGGTCAGCTCGACCGTGTGCGCCTTCGCGATGAAATCGTGCTTCGCGAACACCCGGTCGAGCCAGTCTGTTAGCCCATACTCGTCTACCTCTACCACGCGGTGACAATTCGAACAGACCAGATGGTGGTGATGCGACCCGCCGCAGAGTCGGTAGCAGAGCTCCCCCTCGCGGTGAGCAAGTGGGTCCACAACCCCTTTTTCGCTTAGCAGCGAGAGTGTTCGGTAGATCGTCGCGAGACCGATCGTCGATCCTCTCTGTTCGCGAAGGCGCTTCCACAGCGTCTGCGCGGTCGCATCATTGGGCTCGACCGCCAGCTCGGAGAGCACTTCCAATCGCTGCCGCGTCACCTGGACGCCGTTACGTACGAGCAAATCGGCGAGATCTCGCTCTGTTGCTTGCGCCTGCTTCACGGTGAGCGTACAATAGCCGATGTGAAAATGAGAATCATTCTCATATCTATGATATCACTCTCCCTCGCGGGACTCGTCGCCTTCGTCTTCGCAACCGGAGGCCAGAACAACACGACGACCACGAAACTGAGCATCGTCGCGGCCGAGAACTTCTACGGCGACATCGCCAGACAGATCGGCGGCTCCCACGTCGCGGTGACGTCCATCCTCTCCAACCCGAACGCCGACCCGCATCTCTTCGAGCCGGGAACGAGCAACGGCCTCACCGTCGCAACCGCCGACCTCGTCATTCAGAACGGGCTCGGCTACGACGCCTTCATGCAGAAGCTCGAGAACGCGGCGCCGAGCAAGCACCGGATCGTGGTCACGATCTCCGACGCGCTCGGCTTCCGTGGCGCCGACGCGAACCCGCACATCTGGTACGACGTAACGAAGCTTGGCGCGGTCGCGTCAGCGATCGCCTCGGGGCTCGAACGCGCCGATCACGCCCATGCCACTGCCTACCGGACAGGGCTCACCCGCTTCGACGAGAGCCTGCATCCTCTCGAGCACGAAATCGCGCGTATCAGGGCTCGTTTCGCGGGAGAGCCTGTCGCCTATACCGAGCCCGTGCCCGGATATCTCATCGCCGCGGCCGGACTACGCAATCTCGCGCCCGCTTCGTTCACCCGCGCGATCGAGGACGGCAGCGAGCCGAGCCCGCAGGATGTCGCGCAGATGACCGCGCTCATGACCAACAAGCAGGTGAAGGTGCTCCTCTACAACAGCCAGGCCGTTTCCCCGATCACCTCGCGTATCCGATCCGCCGCGGCGCAGGCGGGAATTCCCGTGGTCGGGGTGAGCGAGACCATGCCTCCCAAGCTGACTTTCCAGTCCTGGCTGCTAGGCGAGGCGCAGACCTTGCACTCGGCGCTGTCGCGATGACCGACGAAGAGCAGAACATCGTCTCGGTTGAAGACCTGACGCTGCGCTTCGGCGAGCGCACGCTCTGGGAAAAACTGAGTTTCGAGCTCGGCAGCGGTGAGTTTCTCGCCATTCTCGGCCCCAACGGCACCGGTAAGACATCGTTGCTTAGGATCTTGCTCGGGATCCTGGAGCCGAACTCCGGCCGGGTCGTAGTAAGGGGTCGGCCGGCCAGGTGCTGCGCCGCTATCGGGTACATCCCGCAACAGCGCGTCTTCGACCGCGATGTGTCGCTTCGCGCCCGCGATCTCGTCCGGCTCGGTCTCGACGGACATCAGTGGGGCGTAAGCGTCCTCTCTCGAACCAAGCGGGAGCGGATAGACCGTGCACTCGCAGAGGTTGGCGCGTCGGATTTCGCGGAGGCCGCTATTGGACGTCTTTCGGGCGGCGAGCAGCAGCGGCTCAGAGTCGCCCAGGCGCTCGTATCGGATCCGGCCGTGCTCCTGGCCGACGAACCCCTGCTCTCACTCGATCTCTCTTATCAGCGGGTCATCACCGACCTCATCGACGCTCACCGCCGGCGTTTTGGCACACCCGTGCTCTTCGTGACTCACGACATCAACCCGATCCTGCCGATCGTCGACCGCGTGCTCTATCTCGCCCCCGGGCGCTGGGCTATTGGATCAGCCGATGAAGTGCTGAATTCCGAGACGCTCTCTTCCCTGTACGAAACGGAGGTTGACGTCCTGCGAGTGCGCGGCCGTGTGATCGTCGTCGGCACGCCGGAGGATCACAACACCCATCACGTCCACGAGCACCGACAGGCGCACTACTGATGCTCACGCAGCTTCTCGCTCAGCACTTCGTTCACACGGCCCTTCTGGCCGGCGCGGTCGTCGCCGTCATCTGCGGCGCGATCGGGATCTTCGTCGTCACGCGCGGTGCCAGCTTCGCCGTTCACGCCATCTCAGAGCTCGGCTTCACCGGCGCCGCCGCCGCCCTCGTCGCCGGCATCGACCCGGTGATTGGAATGATCGGCGGATCGCTCTCGGTCGGCCTCGCGCTCGGATTCCTCTCGCTGCGCGGGCGCGAACGGGACAGCGCCATAGGCGCCGTGCTGGCCTTTGGGCTCGGTGTCGGCGTTCTGCTTCTCTCCCTATACCAGGGCTACGCGACCGAGGCCACCAACCTGCTCTTCGGCAGCATCGTCGGCGTCAGCGACAACCAGTTGCGCAGTCTGGCCATCGTCGCTCTTGTCGTCGGCGGCGGTCTCGCCATCGCCTATCGCCCGTTGCTCTTCTCGAGCGTCGATCCCGAGGTCGCCGAGTCGCGCGGCGTGCCCCTGCGAGCACTGTCGATCCTGATCTTCCTGCTGATCGCCCTGACGACGGCGGAGGCAATCCAGGTCGTCGGCGTTCTGCTCGTTCTCACGCTCGTCATCACGCCGGCGGCGGCGGCCCAGCGCCTGACGGGAAGTCCAGGCGTCGCCATGCTCCTGAGTATCGGTATCGCTCTCGTCTCAACCGAAGGCGGCATCCTTCTCGCGCTCGAGAAGCCCTGGCCCACGAGTTTCTTCATCGCCACGATCTCATTCGCCGCCTACCTGATCGCTCGCGTCATCGACGCGACCCGCCCGACTGTTGCCCGCGCTTCCGGTCGCAGCACGGTCTCGGCGGCCGAGACACCGCCGGCCGCCGGGCTGTCGCAGGACTGAGACGACCGGCGTTTGCATCGACCAAGAAGGTGTTCCTCACCCTGGCCGGGTTCGCCTTCGTCTTCCTGATCAGCCTGGCGGGGGCTCGCTAGCTGACGTCTGCGCGCAGCGCCCGCCAGCCGAGCTCGAGCGCGATCGCGATCATCAGAACGCCGAAGAGGCGCTGGAGAGAGGCGGGGTTCAGGCTCTCAGCCAGAAGGCCGCCGGCAACGACCCCGGCGAGCGAGCCGAGTCCGAGCTTCCAAACGGAGCCCCAGCGGATGTTTCCGTAGCGGCTCTGGCGCCAGCTGCCGACGAGCACCACCGGAACGATCGCAAGCAGCGAGGTCGCCTCGGCCTGGTGCTGGTCGAGACCGAGCATCAGCAGCGCGGGAACGAAGAGAATGCCCCCGCCGACCCCGAACATCCCGGCCAGAACACCGGCGGCTGCGCCGATCGCGATCGCCAGGACGATCGTCATCCGATCACCAGCCTCAGCCCGATCGCGGCCAGGAGAACGGCGAACAGACCGGTCAGAACGCGGTTGTGAAGCCGCTGCTGGAAAGCGGTACCGAGTAGAGCTCCCGCCGCGGCGGGGATGCCCACCAGCAGGGCGTAGAGCACGCGCACCTCGCCGTACCAGGCGTAGAAGATCGCGCCGGCCACGGCCGTGATCCCGATCGCCGCCAGCGAGGTGGCGGCCGCGACCTTCGGCCGCTGACCGAGCCAGATCAGGGCCGGAACGATGATCGTGCCGCCGCCGACTCCGAACAAGGCGCCGTAGAAGCCGGCGAATAGACCAATGAGAACGATCACCACCGTCGTATCCTAGAGATGCCCCCTTTTTCCGCAGCGAGCCCGGTGGGCCTGCGGCGCCCGCGAGAGAGACGATGGAACGAGAGCAGCTACTTGCCGAGCTAGGCGCCGATCCCGCCCGAGCGGCGATCCTGCTCGACGTGGACGGAACGCTGGCGCCGATCGTTTCCCGCCCTGAGGATGCGCGCGTTCCCGACGCGACGCGGGCGCTGCTGCGAGAGCTCGCGGGCCGCTACGGGCTCGTGGCCTGTGTCAGCGGCCGCTCGAGCGACGAGGCGCGACGGATCGTCGGGGTCGAGGAGCTCTTCTACGTGGGAACGCACGGGCTCGAGCTCGCCGCCGACGCCGAGGCCTGGCGCGAGCAGATCGAGCGCTTCGCCGGGACGGTCGAGTGGCCGCCGGAGTGGAGCGAGAACAAGGGCCTCTCGCTCTCGTTCCACTACCGCCAGGCGCCGGAGCCCGAACAGGCGCGGCAGTCGCTGGAGCGAATCGCCGAGTCGGCCGAGGAGGTCGGGCTCTACACCCGCTACGGACGGATGACGCTCGAAGTCCTGCCGCCGGTGGACGCCGACAAGGGCACGGCCATCCGCTCGCTCCTCGACGAGCGTGGCCTGAGCCGCGCGCTCTACGCCGGCGACGACGCGACCGACCTCGACGGTTTCCGCGCCCTCGAAGGTCTCGAGCTCGGGATCTGCGTGGCGCTCAGCTCGAGCGAGGCTCCGGCCGGACTGATCGAGGCGGCCGACATCGTCCTCGCCGGGCCGGACGAGCTGGTCGAGCTGCTGCGAGCCTTGTAGGGCTTGCGTACGCCCTAGGGACTCGGCGCTTTCTCGAGAAGGTGCGTCACGGGCGCCCTCCCACGTAGAGAAGGCGCCCGTTGCACGATCAGCGATCAGTTCGTGACCTGTACCCAGCCGTTCACCAAATCCGTGGTGATCTCGTTGCTGCCGTAGTTGTTACGGATGCAGAACCCAACGTGCCAGGTTCCTGCACCGGGCACCACGGATGCTGCCGCCGCAAACGTCCGGAATTCTGGATACACGCGGCTGAACGAGTCATAAGCGCCCGTGAAACTGGAGATTGTGCCTCCCGTGCTCGGCTGATAGCAGAGGTCGTATTCGAAGCTCTGCCCGCTTGTGCTTAACACGGAACGAAGTGGCACCTCGGCGGCACCGGTGAGCCGCTGGCTCGCCGTGGTGGTGACGGTGGCGGTGCCGCCGGCGAAGACATAGGCGTCGATACTTCCGGGAATGCTGCCTGCGCCGCCGTTGAAGACCCCGGTCGTGACGACACCGCTAGGGCCCTGTTGTCCTTAAGCGCCCTGCGCGCCTATGGCACCCTGTGCGCCTGTGGCACCCTGTGCGCCTGTGGCACCGGTGGCGCCCCTCGGACCCTTGGCGCCTTTTAGCTGTTTGAGCACGCTCGGCTTGATCTGCTTGGTAGAGGTGATCAGATAGTGCTGACCCGCAGCCACGGCGCCGCCGCCCAGCGCAAAGAAGAGGGCGGCAATCGCGATCACCATGGTGGGGGATGGCCAACGAAACTTCGGCCTCATGAATTCCTCGCTTTCTCGGAGGGCCGCCGAAAGCGTCACGGCGGAGATGGTGCGGACGATACTAAGCGATAAGAAAGCGAAGGAAAACGCGCTTTACGATATTGCTTGCTCGATCGCCTGCCAGGTCAGGCGTATGTCCCCTTCGGTCGTACGCGCGTTGGCGATCGCCCAGCGGATCACGTAGCGGTCGCGCAGGCGGGTGTGTGAGAGGAAGGCGACGCCGCTCGAGTTGACGCGCTCCAGCAGCTCCTCGTTCGCCTCGTCGGTACCGCGCAGGCGGAAGCAGATGGTGGAGAACGGGCGCGGTGCGCAGAGCTCGAAGCGGTCGTCGGCCCGGACGAGCTCCTCGACCAGAGCGGCCAGCCGCACCGACTCGCGGATCTGCTCCTGCAGGCCCTCGCGTCCGTACCAGCGCAGCACCGCCCAGAGCTTGAGCGCCCGCATGCGCCGGCCCAGTGCCGGTCCGTACTCCATCAGGTTGAGCGCATCCTCGGGCGCGCGCAGGTACTCGGGAACGAGGCTGAAGGCGGCGCGCAGGTCGTCGGGGCGGGCGGTGAAGAAACAGGAGCAGTCCATCGGCGTGAACAGCCACTTGTGCGCGTTGACGACGAAGGAGTCGGCCAGCTCGACGCCCGCGAGCGCCCAGCGAAACTCGGGGCAGACCGCGGCCGATCCGGCGTAGGCGGCGTCCACGTGCAGCCAGGCGCCGTGATCCTTGCAGAGCGGCCCGATCTCGGGCAGCGGGTCGACCGAGGTGGTCGAGGTCGTGCCGACGGTGGCAACGACCGCGCAGACGTCGCCCCTGGCAAGCCCCTCGGCCAGCCTGTCGACGAGCATGCGGAAGTCGTCGTCTACCGGGACCGTGCGCAGCTCGAGCTCGAGCAGGCGGCAAGCCTTGGCAACCGAGGAGTGGGCCTCCACCGAGCAGAGCACCGCCCGGCGACCGGCGCCGGCCTCGCGTGCCGCGGCGAGCGCCGAAAGCGTCGAGGTCGAGGCGGTGTCCTCGATGTGCCCGAACCAGTCTTCCGGTAGGCCGAGCAGCTGCCTGATCCAGCCGAGCACCAGCTGCTCGAGCTCGGTGGCGGCCGGCGAGCCGCGCCAGAGCATGGCGTTCACGTTCAGGGCCGCGATCAGCATCTCGGCCAGGATCCCCGGCTCCGAGGCGGTGGTCGGGAAGTAGGCGAAGAAGCGGGGATGGTTCCAGTGCGTCAGGCCGGGCAAGATGATCCGCTCGAGATCTTCGAGCACGGCGGAGAAGGGCTCCCCGTGCTCGGGCGGCTCGGCGGGAAGCTGGGCCAGCACCTCGCCGGGCTCGACCTGCGCCAGCACCGGCAGCTCCGGCAGGCGCTCGAGAAAGCCGGCCACCCACTCGCTCGCGGCCTCGGCGCTCTTGCGGAAGCTCAGGAGCTCTTCCTGGCGCGCAGGATCTGTTCCCACGGACGTGTGTTCAGTACCTGCTCGCTCGTCAGCCATGCTCTCCTCGCTTGTGCCAGGCCCAGCTCGATGCTCATCAGAGTCACCGTCCGGTGCCCGTCGCTTGAGATCACGATCTTAGCCCCTGCCTCGCCTGCAAGTCGCGCATGAACGTCGCGCAGGTCGAGCCGGTCGGGCTGGCCGTTGATTTCCAGCGCCGTTCCGGTCTCGACCGCCCTGGCGACAATGCGCTCGATCGCCACCTGCGGCTCGCGCTCGCCGATCCTGCGCGCGGTTGGATGAGCGATGCAGTCGACGTGCGGGTTATCCATCGCACCGAGGATGCGCTCGCTGGGGCTGCGCTCGAAGGAGGTGTGCAGCGCCCCGAACACCCAGTCCAGCCGCGCCAGCTCTTCGTCGGGAAGATCCATCGACCCGTTCGCCCTGATCGCGGACTCGACTCCGCTGAGGATGCGGAAGGGCGCGAGCCTGGCATTCAGTGCCTCGACCTCCTCGAGTTGCGCCTCCAGCCTCCCCTCGCGCAGGCGGTCTCCGTGATCGGTGATGGCCACGTACTCGTAGCCGCGCTCGATCGCAGCCAGCGCCATCTCCTCGATCGAGGCGCGTCCGTCCGACCAGTTGGAGTGAACGTGCAGGTCGCCGCGCAGGTCGCCGAGCTCGATCAGACGCGGCAGCGAGCCCGCGCGAGCCGCCTCGAGCTCGCCCGAGCCCTCCCTCAGCTCGGGCGGGATGTAGGCGTAGCCGAGCAGCTCGTACAGCTCCTCCTCGCTGCCGGCGGTCACGATCTCGCCCGTCTCGACGCTGGTCACGCCGTACTCCGAGACCGACAGCCCCCGTTTGACCGCGTCCTCGCGCAGCTCGATGTTGTGCTGCTTGGAGCCGGTGAAGTGCTGAAGCACGTTGCCGTACGCCTCCGGTACGACGACACGCAGATCGAAGTGGAGGCCGTTCTGCCCCACGACCTCGGCCTTGGTCTCACCGGCCCCGACGATCTCGGCCACCCAGGCCATGGCGGTGAACTTCTCGATCAGGGTCGCCGGCTCGGTCGCGGTGGCGATCAGGTCGATGTCGTGCACCGTCTCGCGGCGGCGCCTGACGCTACCCGCCTCGGAGACGCAAACCGCTTCCGCCAGCCCGGCGATCTGGTCGCGAACCTCCAGCGCCGCCGGCAGCGCCTGCCCGAGCAGTACCCGTCGCTCTCCCGGCTCGGCCGCGTGCTCGAGCGCCCGCAGCACCTTCGCCTCGATCGACGATCCCAGACCAGGCAGTGTTCGCAGGCGCTCTTCCTCGGCCGCGCGCCGCAACTCCTCGGGCGTCGTCAGGCCCAGCTCGATCCAGAAGCGCGCGGCCGTCCTGGGGCCGATCCCGGGCAGGCGCAGGAACGAGACGACCCCGGCCGGGACGCGCTGCTCGCGCTCGGCCAGGGCGTGGATCTTTCCGTCGGAGACGATCTCGCGGATCTTGCCTTCGATCGTCTTGCCGATCCCGGGCAGCTCGGTGGCCTGCCAGGTCTGGGCAAGCTCGGCGACCGAGCGCGAGCTGTCGAGAATCTGTTTTGCGGCGCGGCGGTAGGCGTTGATGCGGAAGCTGTCGCCTCCCTCCAGCTCGATCAGATCGGCGAGCAGCTCGAACTGGTCGGCGACCTCGGCGTTCGACGGCATACGGGCGGGCATCAGCACGATGTTAGAGCGCTGAAGCCGGAAAGGCCTTCCAGCCGTTCTCTAAACTGGGATCGAGGGAAAACCCACTTTCGCCACACTTTCGACTTGACATCACCCGGTGTCAGGAGATCGCCTCAAAATAACGTCGCCAGGATCAAGATCATCGCCAGGTGCAGGAAAGCGAGGTAGTTGGAGGCCTTCCGGTCGCGGCGGACGGCGACCCTGCGCTTGCTCT